>Ga0214207_1000037_pt1 | contig 39612 bp, 52 predicted proteins | sample TroBogEpilimnion_6_FD_153045 | JGI IMG/M metagenome (GOLD analysis project Ga0214207, IMG submission 153045) | Freshwater microbial communities from Trout Bog Lake, WI - 13JUL2009 epilimnion | ecosystem: Environmental > Aquatic > Freshwater > Lake > Epilimnion/Euphotic zone | place: Trout Bog... | reverse complement strand
GGGATCATAGGAATGGCACGCGTCTCTGTCTTCACGCCCAGCCACCGCAGAACACATCTTGATGAATGCGCACGTTCGATGCTTGCCCAGACCTACGAGGACTGGGAGTGGATCGTTGTCCTGAACGGTTCGAACCGTTGGACACCTCCGGTCAGCGATCCGCGTATCAAGGTCTCAGTTGCCGACTCGTCAGTCACTGGCGTCGGCGCTGCGAAGCGGTGGGCCTGCTCACTTGCCTCGGGAGAGTTCCTCGTCGAGTACGACCATGACGACATTCTGGCCTCAAGGTGTCTTGAGAAGGTCGTCGAGGCCTTCGATAGCCACCCCGACGCGGGATTTGTCTACAGCCACTTTGCACAGATCAATGAGGACGGCAGCCGGAACGACGATCGATTCAATTCGGCCATGGGCTGGATTTACGATGAAGTTGAGATCGACGGGAAGGCCTATTTGCAATGCAGATCAATGGAACCGCTCCCAAGCAATGTTAGTTACATCTGGTTCGCACCCAATCATGTTCGAGCGTTCCGTCGCACGGCGTACGAAGCGATCGGCGGCTACAACCCAGAGTTAGACATCTTGGACGATCAGGACATCATGTCCAGGCTCTATCAGCACTCGGATTTTCACATGATTAACGAATGCCTATACCTCCAGAGAATGCACGACAGGAACACTCAGCGCGATCCCAAACTGAACGCAAGGATTCAAGCTGAAACGGTCGCACTCTATGATGCCAACATCGAGGCGAATGCGTTGGCTTGGGCTCAGCGACGGGGACTGCTTTGCCTTGATCTCGGAGCCGCTCATCGGAAGCCTGATGGCTATCTCGGTGTCGATCAGCACAAGGCTGAGGGAGTCAACATCGTGGGTGACGTGACCAAGGGAATCGATTTGCCTGACGGAAGCGTCGGGGTGATTCGCGCCGTCGATTTCCTTGAGCACATCCCTGACAAGATCGCTTTATTCAATGAGCTCTACCGACTTCTTGATCATGGAGGAATTCTGCTCAGCAATACGCCGAGCACTGATGGCCGAGGCGCTTTCCAGGACCCGACGCACGTCGCCTTCTACAACGAGAACTCGTTTTGGTACTTCACTGATGCCAACTACTCAGCGTTCGTGCCCGAGATTACGTGCCGCTTTCATTCGTCTCGTCTCGTGACGTTTTTCCCGAGCGAGTGGCACGAACAACGAAATATCAGTTATGTCAACGCTAATCTCGTGGCGATCAAGGACGGACCTAGAATTGCTGGCATCAATTCCATATGAGTTACCGAGGACTGGAGAGCAGGGCTACCGTTCTTATTGTGTTCAGCCACACGCAAGGACTGGACGCACAGCCAAGCCAAGAAACAAGCCCGACTCTCAGAAAGAGCGGGGGGGGGGGCAGCAGTCATGACTGACCAAGCAGTTCGACGTTTGACTCCAATTGAGTGCGAGCGGCTGCAAGGATTCCCTGACGGTTGGACATCGCAACGGATTGACCCAATCAAGGGATTGATTGACCAAGCTGATAGTTCTCGCTATCGTCAAATGGGTAATGCCGTTGCCGTTCCTGTCGTGGAATGGATCATCCAGAGAATAAAGGAGACAGATGAGAACCTTTAGGTGTACCAAGTGCGACCATGAGTTTCGTGCTTTGGGTAAGCAGGCATCACACACCTGCCCCAAGAACGGCCAGAGGCCAACGCTGTGCAAGGAGGTGGAAGTTGAAACGGAGCCGACTCGCACCGTTTAGCAAGAAGCGCAAGAAGTCCAACGTGGACCGCAAGGTGCTGCGCTACGCACACCTGTCTGACTCTCCACAATGCGAAGCAGGCATCTTGCCGGGATGTGATTATTGGGCCACTGATGTCCATGAGATCATCGGTCGAGGCGTGAGGCCAGGTGCAGAGCTTGAGCCAGAGTTGTACGTCAGTCTGTGCCGGCGCTGTCACTCATGGGTCACGATCAACCCTGAGTGGTCACGGAACCACGGACTGATGCTGTCATCGTGGCAGGGCGTGAACGAAATTGTTGAGGCTGCGAGGCGTGTTCGACAGGGCACGGTCTACGGTTGGTGCGATATGGACAAGAACTGTCAGACGAATCACTTGGAGGCATTGCTATGACATATGACAATTGGCGACTACAGACACCAGAAGAATATTTTGGGTATGGCTGCGAAGAATGTCCCTGCGAGGACGTTGATGACCCTCGCCCGCTTGATGAAGATGGCGAAGTGTGCGGCCACAAGCAAACGTGTGGCTGCGATGGGTGCAAGTGCAACTGCCACGGAGATCACCTATGACAACACCACAGAAAGCCAAGGGTTCCCAATGGGAGCGAGATGTAGCCAAGTACCTAGCAGAGCATGGGTTTCCCTACGCTGAGAGGCGCTACGGGGCAGGCAACACAATGGACAAGGGCGACATCAACGGTCTGCCAGGTCTAGTTATTGAATGTAAGAACGTGGGCAAACTGGATCTCCCCGGCTGGCTCGGTGAGGCAGAGCGTGAACGTGCCAACGCTAAGGCTGACTACGGCATCGTGGTCGCCAAACGTCGAGGCAAGGGTGCGGAGCATGGCTACGTTGTGCTGACGTTGGCTGACTTCGCAAGACTGTGGAAGGAACGTGACGAATGTTGAGCATGAATCAGATCGCTGAGGCGATTGAGCAAGAGGGCAGGCGACTAGGCAAGCTCGCTGAGGAAACTGCGAGCATCGCCCAAGCAGCAGCCGAGGCCGAGGCAGACTACAAAGTGGAGTTCGCTAAGGCTCGAATGAAGTTTCGTGACGATGCAGCAGGCCGAGGGGTCAAGGTGACGGTGGACCAGGTTGAGGACCATGCCACGCTAGAAGCGTCTGTAAGCCTCCGAAACTACTTAGTGCAGCGAGAGTCCCTAACTGCGATTAGAAGCGCACAGAGAGCCTCAGAAAGCCGTTTGGACGGACTCAGGAGCCTTATGTCGTCTTATCGAGGGGCAGGAGCATGACCGAACGTCAAGATTCCGACACTACTGGCAGCAAAGCGACCGACACCACGAGCGTAGCGATTCAGGCCGACCAGCCCACAGAAACACTCGGATCACCGCAGGATCAGCACGACCGTAGTGACACCGTGACCATCACGAGCAGCACTTTAGGGCAGCGGGATGGAACACAAAGTCACTTTGTGCCAACTTTCGTTACCATAACGATCAGCCGTGAGGTCCTTCACCGCTACATCAACTACGGGGAGTTCGCACCGGCAGTTTACAACACGCTTTGAGCAGCACTAGAGGGGGAGCGATGAAAAATATCTGCGTGAATTGTGGGCATAGAGCCAATCAACATATTTACGACGATGGCCCTTGTCGTCCTGGTTGGGTTTGTGAATCAAATTGTGAATTGTTTGTAGCACCAAAACTTGACACCGTGACCATCACGATCAGCCGAAAGGCAGCCAAGAAGGTTGCCGACTGGCCCGAAGATGAGCGGTTTCCGTTTTCGTCAGAGTTCATTAGGGCAGCCCGAGCAGCACTAGAGGGGGAGCGATGAGTTGCGCTCGACACGATGAGTTCAAGTTTGACGCTCGCTGCACCTGCACCGTGAACATCACGATCAAACTCACCGATCAGGAGCGCCAGAACTGGCTTGCATCACGGCAGAATCGGGGAACCACTGAGGGCTACGACCCAAATCGTGCCTATGAAACCGTGTGCTACATCCTTGAACAAGCGCAGAAGGCGCTGTCGTGAGCCTAGAGCGCATGAAAGAGCTTGCCGAGGCCAATGATCTAAAGATCCAGGCCCGTGCAGACCATATGATGCTTGAATCAAACCCTGAGATTGCATTGCTGAGCATGGGATACACACCCGAGGGCTACGAATACGATTACAGCGACCCTGAGTGCGTCACAAGGGCTGCCGTGAAGCGTTTGGTGCGACTTATCAGTCTTGCGGTGAGCGAGTCGGCGTAAGGTGCCAATGTTTCAAGCATCGCAGAGCCAAATAATCAAAGCATCGCTCAGCCAATGCGCCGTAAAGTGCCAATGTCCAGACGCGAAAATCCCCACCGGGGAGACATCCGGTGGGGCATCGCGCTCGTCTCTCGACTAGCTGTGGGTGATCGTAGCACGTTCCTCGTCTCCGTGCTGGGTGTGGGTTAGGTGTGGGCTAAAACAGCCGTAGCGCGTCATCCTGAAACGGTGTCATGCTGTCACCTTCTCAGCTAGTCGTGCGGCGATGAGTCGAGCGGCTTCACGCTTGGTGTAGCCGTAGGCCCTGTGCGGGTTGCCAGTACCGGGGGCGAAGTAGCGCCAGCCCCCATCGCTGGTCCGCTCTAGTTCACGGTAAACAGCGGCGGCGGTCATGCTTCCACCTTGCTTCGACCTTCGTCAATGATGCGGCACGTTAGGCAGATCCCCGGCGTGTGGCGCGGGTCTGGCCCATCCAGCAGCGCGGCGTGGTCTTTCGGTGTCCCATAGAATCGCTCTGCGGCGATGCTCTCAGGGCTTTGCCCTATGCGGTAAGTCATACTTTCCTACTTTCTTATTGTCTCCCGGTGAACTACCGGCCAGGACTCACGACCGAAGCCGCAAGCCCTAGCCGATGAGCTACCGCCGGCGGCGGAGTTCTCGACGGATTGCCAACGCCCAACCGAATCCCGCGCCCACGATCAGCGCGGCTATCGGTCCCAGCATGGTCGGATCGTTCTCTGGAGTGCCTGCCGCCACGATGACGAACAAGACAAGCGCCCAAAGAATCGAGAGCCTGAAAACATCGTTTCCGTATGGGGTCATGCCGTCACCTGCACACCTGCGGCGCGCAAAGCGTCGGTGAACGTGGGCAAGCCATCCTCAAGCGCATCGGTCACGGCGTCAATCTTGCAGATCCACGCCTTAACGGTGGCGGTGTCGGCATCGTGGTCGATGAATGAAACCTTCGGAATCTCGCGCAGCACGTCGCGCAGCTCTGCGCCCAGCATGGCGGCAAGGTTCCAACGGTTTTCTGAAGTGTCGCGCCACGCAGCGCCCGGTGCCAGTGCGCCAGTGCTCGCGACCGCGTGGAGCATGGTGTTTTGACCTCCGTGCCAGTCTTGAGCAAGGTGTTGCTCGGCGTCCGTGGCGGTGTAGATAGGTGTAATCCGTTGCATTAGAACCTCCCTAGTTCGGTCTGTCTCATCAGCACCGGGGGACCATTCCCGGTGAACGCCTTACGGCGTTTCGACGTTGGTCTAGAAACCGTAGGCGGCGGCGTCCATGATCGCTTCGGCGGCGTCGTCCACGGCCTGGCAGCTTGCGTGAGCTGTCCCGGTGTCGCTGCCCCAGTAGACGGTAATGGTGGTGTTGCTGCCGTCGTTCTTGACGTAGCAACTCGGGCCGCCCAACGATACGACGAACTCAGCACCGCGCACGTCGTCTTTCTGGCCTGGTCGCTGATGCGTGATCGCGTAGGCGTCCAACGCGCCATAGCCCCATGCCATACCGGGGCCGCCCTGCTCCTCAACGAACTCGAAACCTCCAAGGTCGTCAATCTCAGACAGAGCCAACGGTGCGTAGCGCGCTTGCGTTGCGTCCCCGTGGCGCACCTGCCAACGGAGCCACACGGCGGCGTAGCGCGCCTCGTCATCATGACCCACGGCTTCGGTCCACGCGTCAGAAATAAGATCCCACGCGCGCAGCGTCTCCGCGATGCTGTCGGCGTATTCCTGCGCTTGGGTGGTGTCCTGTGTGTTGGTCATTGCGTTGTCTCCTTCTGTAGTTGGTTACTGATTAGAACGGTAGTGACGTAGTAGCACTATGTCAATAGTTTCTGATAAGATTTCTTTGATCATGCCGAGATGATCTCGGCCACGGTAGACCCGTACCAGATAGGTGAACCCGACACCGTAATATCTGGGGTAAGGGTGCCGCGTTGGATACGCTTGTCAATGGCGGCGACTGATACGCCTAGCGCCGCGGCAAGCTCATGGCGGCCCATAGGCGTATCTTTCACTACGATGGTGCGCGCGGCTAGTTCCTCTTGGCGCTTCTCTTCCGCCTCTCGCATTGCCTCAGTAACGTAGGCGGCCGCGGCTAGGTCCCATTCTTGGGACTCTAGAGTGAATCCATCACCGAACATTCCACCGGCGTTCATGCTTTCATGCCATGCCGCGCGAGCCTTATCCACCGCGGCGAAGAACTCTGATCGTGGAAGCTCTGAAAACCTACGCGCTAGGTCTGCTTGCATGTCATGCGGGAACTCTGCCAACACCAACCCATAAGTAATACCCTTAGAAATGGCAAGCGATTGCGCAACGGTGTCAAGCCCCGCGACGGTGCACCTATCTTCAACGTATCGACGGGAATGGCGCGACCGCCTTGCGATCTCATCAGTAGACATGCCACTGTCCACCAGTGCCAGATATGCGCGTCCATCTTCGACGATAGTCGATTGATGACGTAGATCATTCTCCGCTATCTGTTCTAGTAGTGCATCAGCTGATCCCGCCATTGCATCACTCTTAGAAACGTAGACATGCGTTAGGCCCGCCAGGATTGCCGCGGCGTGTCGATGGTGGCCCGCAATGATGGTGCCGTGCATGTCGGTAAGGATCGGATAGGCGGCGCGATATCCATTCTCGCGCATGTCGTCTGCAATGCGTCTGACTTCATCAGCGACGGTCTCGCGATAGTTGCGGTGAACACTTACGGAATCAATCGGGACTAGTTCACTAATGGTGGCCATGTTGTCTCCTTGCCTAGCTGGATGGTCCACTCTTGATCGTAATTAACCCTGTCTCATATGTCAAGACTTTACGGGAAGATTTCTTCGATCGTGACGAGCTACCTTGAGCTGGCCTGTCTCATGCTGTGATGTTGGCCAGGAACTATCAGAAATCGTCATATGCCAAGTCTTACCCATTCCCCATAACTACCCTGTCCATCATCGTGAGACATGTGAGAACGTGCGACCATTCCCCTGGAACGTCCGACATTGTGAGACAACATCACAAACCATCGCCAGTCTGGGGGTTCGACCGGGAGTGTGCCGAGGCGGGTGGCTGTCAAAGGCCCGTATATCTACCTGACGTACAGCCCTCATTTTGCCATCAGACAATCGCCAAGGCCGACATCACGGCAATTGGTCCGATCCACTCCTTCAGAGCCATTATTTCGTCACACTGAAAGCTGCTGAATACAACCAACCGGAACAAGGCAGAGTCACTGGACAACGTACATGACTCGACCATGACAACGAGCGAAGCGAGGCGTAGAGCAAACCGGCAGGTGCGGTAGCTGAAAGAAGGAAGCGCAAGCGCCCTGTTGTTTATTAGGTTGCGCTTTGCGGGTTCTGTGTTTCCTCGGTGGAACCCACGCATCGTATCACACGACATTTTTCTGACGGTGTGTCAGGTCAAGTTACTGCGTAGTAACCCAAGGGATTATTGGTGTTTGAGCAATGAGACAAATATTACGGTTGTGTTTCACTGATTCATGGGCTTCCCAACATTGCTCAAAGCAAGGGTTTCGGCAGGCCACGATGGGAGGCTGTAGGGTAATGACATGATCTCCGCTGCGCTTTTCGTGTTGCCTTGGGTTTTGATCGCTGGACTGATCCTTCGAGATTGGATTGAGTATCGCCGGCACTACGATCCAGAGTTGGTTGAGGAATCATGGGAATGCGAGAACTGCGGATACCATGTAACATCTAGTTCACTGGAAGGTGTGCTTGAAGGTATCAGGCTCCACGATCAGGCGATCTACTGTCCAGGGGACGAGGATGATGATGACCGGCACTATCAGGATTACAAAGATTGAGTACCACTACTTGCAGCAAGTCGCTGACATCATGCGTCGGGACTACATCGCTGTTCACGCCAAGAATCCCGCCGAAAACCTTTGTGCCAACGCAGAGGAATGGGACGGGGCAATTGAGAAGCTAGATGCTGTCTGACGTACTCAGGCGCAAACCCAAGCGTTGTGACTTATGCGGTAAACAGTTCATCGGTTCATCGTTCAGGGAGAACGGGCGCTGGTACTGCTGGCCTAACTGTTTCGTAGAGCATGTAAAGGAAGATGATGACTGACGTTGTACGTTCGATTGTAAGGACCGCCACACCGATTGTTGTGGGGTTTGCTGTAACCCTCTTGGCGCATCTTGGCATCAGCCAGCCCGCCGTGGTTTCAGCAATCGGGTCTGCCGCCGCTATTGCCTACTACTCAGTCGTCAGGGTGTTGGAGGCCAAGTATCCGAGACTTGGAGTGTTGCTGGGAGCCGCCGGCATCCCCTCTTACAGCTCAACCACTCCGGCAGCATCCGCACCTGCCCCTGCAACGCACCCCTAGAAAATCTAAAATTTTCTTAGCGCCAAGGCGCGTTGGACCCTCGGCACTTTCAAGTGGGGGTCCGAACGCACCAAGGGAGGTTGGTACTAGATATGATACCTCATGGCAATTAGTCCAGCACAGAAAGCAAAGTTTTGGTCGCTTCGTGAGGCAGGGTTCTCGCAATCGGACTCAGCGAAGAAGGCCGGTTTTTCTGTCGCTACTGCACAACGTCTTGAAAAGCGTGAGACACACAACGTCAAGGGACAAGAGGCGCAGCTTGTTCGAGCAACCCAAGAACTCCCGAATCCCAAGAAGCACTCGGAGTTGTCGGCAGAAGCCAAACGTGCGCTAGAGGACTTTGGGTATTTTCAAGAGCGGTACTTTGGGCGTATTGCTGTGCCGTGGCAGAACGAGGCAGCGCAGCAGATCGCAAACTTACTGGATACTCCCAACGAGGAATACGCAGTAATCAACGCACCGCCAGGTTCCGGTAAGACCGTGACGTTTGTTCACGACATCCCTGCATGGCTCACCTGTCGCAACAGGGCTGTGCGAGGCATGATTGGCTCGGCCACCATGAGTCTTGCCAAACGTAACCTCATGCGACTCAAGCGTACCTTTGAGCGTATTGAGCCTGAGAAAGGCGAAGCCAACGCACTTCGACGGGGCGATGCCTTGGATGCTGTGTCTACGCTGTCGCAGGACTTTGGACGTTTCCGCCCGATGGACAAGGAAATCTGGACCAACGAAGCGTTTATCGTCATGCAGCCGGACGACACAGGGGCCATCTCGGAAAAGGAACCAACGTGGTCTGCCTACGGGATTGACACTTCGTTCATTGGTGGACGTTACGACTTTGTGATGTGGGACGACCTTGTTGACCCTCGCAAGATGCGTACCGTTGAGCAGCGTGAAGCTCTCCAAGATGTCTACCAAGACGTTTGTGAAACTCGACTTGAGCCGGGTGGACTCTTGATCTTGCAGGGGCAGCGGATCTCGGGCGACGATTTGTACAGATTTGCCTTGGACATGAACAGTCCAGGTATTGAGGAAGATGACGACATTGACGAAGCAGAATTCACTAAGCGGGTTGGCGAGGGTCGGGAAGGCAAGAAGTACCACCACATCATCTTCAAGGCCCACTACGACGACAGATGCGATGGTTCACAGCACAAAAAGTCATCAGAGCCTTGGCCCAAAGGATGCCTGCTTGTCCCCCGACGAATCCCGTGGGTCAAAGTCAATACCCTCATGGCTAATCGCGGCGAAAGATTTACAGTTCTCTACCAGCAAGAGGACTCAGACCCCGCCGAAGTCCTAGTCCCGAACGCATGGGTCTACGGACACGACGAGTTTGTGGGCTGCATTGACCACGACAGGGATCGCCTACAGATCCCCGCAGGGTTGAATCCTAACGATTGTCTGAGCATTGCCACCGCAGACCCAAGCCCGACAAACTACTGGTCGGTGCAATGGTGGATCTATGACCCACAGTCAGACAGGAGATACCTGATTGATCTTCTTCGCAAGAAGATGGACGCTCCCGACTTCTTAGACTGGTCAGCTCAGGACGGAAAGTTTGTCGGAGTCATGGACGACTGGCAAGATGCCTCGCGTATGCTAGGGTTTCCTATCACGACTTGGATTGTCGAGTCTAATGCCGCGCAACGCTTCATGCTACAATATGACCATGTGCGTAGATGGCGTTCGCTGAACGACGTTGACATCATCCCACACACAACCAGTCGTAACAAGTCCGATCCAGAGTTTGGTGTGGAAACTATCGCACCACACTGGCGCTTTGGTCGAGTCAGGATTCCTGGTCGTGGGGATGGCAAGGTCGTCGGGATGCGCCTTATTGACGAGGTAACGAAGTATCCTCATGGGCGAACGGATGACTGTGTGATGGCTGAGTGGTTCTTTGAGTGGAATCTTCCCAACCTGTCAACGCCTAACGCCCCTGATATAACTGCGTGGCGACCGTCTTGGATCGGAGCTTCGGCCTAATGCGTAGCGCAGAAGAAATCGCCGGCCTGCATCAGCAGCGAGTAACGCAGCGTGGAGACTACCTCCGGCGCATGAAAGAGATCAGCGCCCACTACAACAACGAAGTCACCGTTCCCCTTCCTGAGCTAGACGCAAACGAAAAGCCCGCCGTGGCGAACCTGCTCGCTCAGGGCATTGACCAGTTCTCCCTTCGCGTTGCCTCCGTGCTACCCGACATTCAGTATCCTGCGCTTCGGGCCAGCATCTCAGGATCAGTTGAGAAGTCACGTCAACGCAGGATGGCGACTCTCGGCTGGTTTGACATGAACGACATGACGATGAAGATGCGCCGGCGAGCAAGATACCAAGTCGCCTACGCTTCGTCACCAGTCTCTATCTCCCCTGTGTCGCTGAATCGCAACGACAAGCGTGAGATCCCTTTCTGGCGGGTTCGTAACCCTCTGTCTACGTTCCCGTCAGACACTATTGACCCCGAAAACATGGAACCGGATGATTGCATCTTTGAGGACTGGCGCACGTTGCGCTGGATCAAGCAGAACTATCCGGCTCAGGCAGGGGTTCTGTACACCGGCAAGTCCACCGACGACACGCTGTTCAGCATCCTTGAGTACGTTGATGCCGAGGAAACCGTGCTTGTTGCCGTTGGAGCCAAGCGTGAGTCCCGTGGGTTCATGGGTGGCGAGACAACTCCGGGCGTAGCGCACATCGTCCTTGACCGGATTCCCAACCGTGCCGGCATTTGCCCTGTGGTCATCCCAACTCGCATCGCACTTGACAAGGTGACGAGCAAGTTTGAAGCCATGATGGGCATGTTCCAGCGTCAGGCCAAGCTTGATGCGTTGAACACCATCGCTGTCATGCGTGGAGTGTTCCCTGACGAATGGGTTGTGCCTCACCCCAACGCCTCCGGCATGTCGGCCAAGATCGTGCAGCACGCCGATGGCAAAACCGGACAAAAAGGTATCTTGCAGAACGGCTCGATCATGGCGTTGTCACCGCAGCCAGGTCAGCACTCCGAGGCAACCCTTGACCGTCTTGAGCGCAGCGCCCGCCTAAGCGCCGGCATCCCTGCCGAATGGGGTGGTGAGTCGGGTTCCAACATCCGTACCGCTCGCCGTGGTGAATCTGTCATGTCTGCCGCCGTAGACCCTGACATTCAAGAGACACAGGAAATCTTCGCTGCCTCAATGGAAGCCGAGATCCGCAGGGCTATCGCAGTCCAGAAGGCGTACTACGGCAACAAGCCAACGCTGTTCCTTCTTGGCATGAACGGTGAGATCAACTCGCCCCCCGACTACACGCCGAACGACGCTTTTGAGACAGATTTGGTCAAAGTGTCTTATCCGCTGCCGGGGTCCGACGCTAACCAAATGGCTGTGATGATCGGTCAAAAGGTCGGCATCGGTGAGATGTCCATTCAGTCTGCGATGGAGATGGACCCGCTCATTCGTGACCCTGAGATGGAAACCTCTCGCATCCACATGGAAGGTCTGCGGAAGGCTTTGCTGACGGGCCTAGAACAGCAGGCAGTTCAGGGACAGCTTGACCCCAACACGATTTCCCGCATTGCAATGGCTATGGGCGACGGACGTACTACAATCGAGCAAGCGGTCGCTCAGGTCCACAAGGAAATGCAGAAAGAACAGGCTGACAAGCAGAATGATTCGCAGCAAGGATCTCAGGGACAAGCACCTACTCCACCTGTACCTGGGATGCCCGGTGGACCAGGAATGGGAGGCGAAGTCCAGCCCGAGGACCAGCCGGGTCTTGGCACCCCTCCGCCTGACCAGCAAGCGATGGCTCAAGCAGGTGCGCCTATCGGAGCGCCACCCCAAGGACTTGACAATTTGAAACAACTTTTGGGAGCGTTGCACTCACCAGCAGGGGGACAGTAGTGGGACAGTGTTGGCATTGCGACGAGTGGTCGGGCTATCTGTTTGTAGATCCGCTTGTCGCAGGTGATGAGACACCGAGCGTTTGCGGGCCATGCGCCTACCGTCGCAAAATCATCTCACTTGCTTTTGAAAACCACTTGAGGAATCACAATGCCTCGTAAGGGTCGTGGTGGCAAGGTCGAGGGGTCGTCACAGACTGCCTACTCCAACCGCGCAGATTTGAACGCCCGTGGCCCCGAGCCGATCACTACCGCTCCCGGTCAACCCTACGGACAGGCTGCTGCTCAGGAAGCCGCTCAAAGGGCCGTTCCAATGGCAGGGGTACAAACTCCCACTCCGCCTCCTAGCGCCCCGCAGAACGCACCACAGGCACCAATGCAGGCACCACAGGGTCAGTCAATGGTAACTCCGCCCACCCGTGAGGATCTTGCTCAGTACGATTTGTTTGCACCAGCACCACATCCTCCCAAAGAACCAATCGCAAACACTCCCGATTCGCCAACGATGGCAAGCAACCCAATGGCACAAATCTCAAATGTTCTTGAGCAGGCCGCTACATCGTCAATGGCGACTCGACAGGTTCAGGAGCTTGCTGCCTACGCTAAGACGCTTGTATGACTCCGACTGATGTTCCGAACCCGAGCAACGCTCCGTTCCATGACAACATGGCGGTTGAAATTGATCGAGTTCTTAAAGCAGCGCCAACACTCAAGCAGCACCCCGATCTTGTTGTAGCCATTGCAAAGCAGGGTGGCGACGTAGAAAGCAATGCTCAGATGGTTGGTGCGTTGCAACTTGTACACGCTGTAGCACAGTCTGTACATCAGCACGCTCAAGAGAACCCTGCAATGTATTCCAGCCTCATTCGCAGTATGCAGGCTGAACACGGTAGGAGGCAGTAATGCCTGGTGGTTCCGGTCGTGGAGAATACGCAGCAGCGCCCCCTCCGCCTCAAACGCCTGTCTACCCTAGCGATCCCGGTCGTGGTATCAACATTCGTAAGGACGCTGGCAACTGGCTTGGCGACATTGGCCAGTGGGGGATGGACATTGTTCACGGCGCTGAGAACCTTGCCGGCGCACGGGATCTTCATGTAGCAACACAGCAGCAGGCTCAGCAACTAAAAGAAGCTGGTGTTCAAACTCAGAACGAAACGCCTTGGCAGATCCCCGGCAACCTGTACAACGCTGCCAACGACTTTACAAACAGTGCTTTCAAGACCGGCATCAATGCAATCAACGGTCTTGGCGAGTACGCAGGACTTCCCAATTGGCTTACAGGTGGTCAAGGTCCGCAAATCACGGTTGAACAACAAGCAGGAAACCTTGTTGACAAAATTGAAACTGGTTTGCTGATTGACCTTCCCAAAGCAGTCACCCACGGCGTTGATGCGTTGTTCAACAACTATCACGCAGCAGGGCAACAGACTGATCACGGTTATTGGAAAGAAGGTTTGCAGGCCCACGGTGGAACCAATAGGTATTGGGTCGCTACTGATGGGACAGGCACACCAAACATCCTTTCTCAAGCAGCAGGTCAAGTAGCCCATACCGCTTGGAACGTAGCCAACAAAGCGTTTGACACTCCGCAGCACATGTATCGAGCAGCCGTGCTTGGGTATCAACAGCATGGGTGGGATGGTTTGCTTGCCGTCCTTGCTCCTGCCATAACGGGTGCTGTCGCAGGTTCTGTCGCAGGAAACCCTGAGATGGGTCTTGTTGCCGCAGATGCCGCAGGCGCTACCGCAGCAGAAACCGCCGCTGCCGCTGGAACCGATGTTGTCGCTGCCAACGCAGCCCCCGTCGCCGCAAGCACCGCTCCTGTGGCAGAAGGCGCAATCCCCGCTGCCGAGAGTGCTATTCCAAGTGCTACAACAGACGCACAAGCAATTGCAGATCAAGCAGCCATGCGTGGCACAGTTGGTCAACAACAAGCAATGAGTGCTGTTGCCCGTGGCGCCAAGGGTGTTATGGACAGTCCCCTTGGCATGGCCGCTCGATTGACGGGTCGTGGGTTCAAGGCTGTTACTGATGCTCTTACCTCGCCGGCAATGGCAGGGTTTCAAATTCCCGATCAAGCGTTTTATTTTACTGACGACGCAACTGGCAAGCTTTGGAAACAAGCACAGGCACCAGTTGGCGATCTCAGCACCATTGGTCGTGGCCTTAGCGAAATGATTTACGGCAAGCAGAACACTTGGTTGTCAGGCGCTACCGATGGCATCGCTTCCCTTGTTGCCGCACCGTTTGAAATTGGTCGAGCAATGGGCTATGGCAAGTCCGTTGAGCGTTACCTTACTGCTGCCGACTCAACCGCCGTTGACATCGCTTACAACAACAGCACTTCCTACCGCCGTGCTTTGAGTCAGATCATGGTCATGGCTAAGGGTGAGTATGGGCAAGAGGTCAAAGACAACCTTGCTGGCGCAATCGCTCGCACCATGCCTTCCCTTGAGCCAATTGCCAAAGATCTTGCAATTGCGGCAAAGGCAAGAAACGCAACCGAATACACCTTGTCTAAGCGCATCGGTGAATTGGCAGATGCCGGTGAGATGGCAAAGAGTCGTCAACTCCCCACGCTTGGTCTTTATGGTGTCGTCAAGATGCAGGGCAAGTTGTCTGATTCATACGTAGCAAGCAGGACAAGCCGTGTTTTGGGCCAGAACCCCATGTCGGTTGATGAAGCTCGTCAGATGGTCACGACCAACTCCATTCGTCTTGGTGACGCTCAAGCGGGTTACAAACTTGGACAGTTGTTGCAGCAGACGGGGATGCGCTCAGGCGACATCACCAAACTTGTCAACGATCTTGTCACTAGCAACAACGTCGGAGAATGGGAAAACACGGTCAAGAACGCTATTGATCAAAACTTCTTCCAACGTATTGATCGCATCATTATGCGCTCGTTTGGGTTTGACAGCCTCGAGTGGCGCGCTGCTTTTGCCAGTGGTGAACTCACCGACAAGCAGACAGCGATGCTTGATGCTGCACTCAAGACTCGGGGGCTTGAACAAACGTATCACCAACTGCGTCAGGTCATTTCCGAACGCACCGACAAACTTGTTGGCAACTCTGATGCAGGCCAGCCAGGTTCAATCTTTGGTGTTGATGGTCAAGGCAAAGACATTTCAGTCATTGGCAATGACGGAAACCGTGCTGCTGCCGTTCTTGAAAACCAGCGTGGCGAACTTCACCTGCCAGACTTCCGCACGTTTGAAGAAGAATTCCACAAGCTGCTTGACAACGTAAAGAAACTCAACACCCCCGAAGGCAACTTTGCCGACACGATGGCTCATGGCTACAGGGTCACGGCAGAACAACTTGACGCTTGGGTCAACGAACGAGTGTTCAAGCCAATGGCTCTGTTGACTCCTGGTTGGGCGCTTCGAGTTTCGCTGTCTGAGTTGGCATTGAACACCGCTCGCCTTGGTCCAGTCAACATGGTCGCCGGCAAGATGACTGCTTCCTACATCAAGTCAGAGCGCAAAGCACTTGCCAAGGCCGCTGCTTACGCAGATAAGACGGTCAAGGAACTTCGTGGTCGAGCCGATGAACTGCGTTTGCAAATCAAGGGCATGTCCGAAGATGATTTTCAGTTGCCTCGCAAGCAAGAAGAACTGACAAATCTACAGCGCCATATTGACTGGCTTCGTTCCCCTGCCGCTACTCCTGCTCCAATGGTTGAGCGCATTAGGCCACCCAAGGGTGAAGCAGAAGGTCTTGGCGCTACGTTGCCTCCCGTTGATGTTCAAAGCTACCTTGCCAAGAAGGGTTACAAGATCAGCCCTGTTGAAGCAGACAACCTTCACATGCTTGCCCGTGGTGTCGCCATTGGTGCAAAAGAAGCACTTATCACGGCCATTGGCAAAGAAGAATTTGTTCGCAACGCTGCATACTTGATGTACCGTCACGGTGGCTACTTGCCTTCCGCAGCATCTTCAATTCATCAGTCAATGCTTAGTGAGGTTGACCTGAACGGTGACGCTGGTTACTACGAGGATGTCAAGACCAAGAAAGAGACAACCACCGATCCAATTACCGGCGAACAAGTCGCAATTCCTAAGACCAACAAGATCATCAACCGAGGCCAGATCAAGACCAAACTTCGCCTGATGAGTGGCAGCGATTTCCGCATGACCACGTTTGGTGGTAAGGGTTACTTTGAGGGATGGTTCTACGGAGCGCACACTCTTGCTGGCAGCGAGTTCCTTGGTCGTCCCGCAGCAAACATTTACCTCAAGCTTTACAACGAAGGCTACAGAGGCAAACAACTTCACGCCGCTGCTGTGTCTCAGATGGAAGATGTCATCAAGAGGCTTCCTGACGACATCCGTATTTCAATGGCTCGAAACTTCACACCAAGGAAAGGTGAGGTTGACCCGATCAACTCATGGGCTAACTCAATCGTAGACAAGTTGGAAGGTACTGCCGCTCCGCAAAGAGCAGCAGAGATGATTGATCCGCAAACTGGCGAGGTCGTCACCCGTACTCCTGCAATGGCTTCGTGGCAGACCAGCTTGAATTACGAATCCAACCCGCACTTGAAATTGTTGCAGGACATTGCCAACAACGACCTTCCTAGCCATGTCAACGGTTTCTACGAGAAGTACGCACTCAACACTGACCGCAAGCTGTTTCCCGAAACCGTTATCACTCGAAGCCCCGAGCCACTCAACAAGTTCCCCCTGATCCAGCGCCTTTCCACCGCAGGTCACGTCAAGGTGCTTGGCCCGATGGTGAACTACCTGTCTCGTCAGCCCACCTACGTTGCCGAGTTTGTTCTTGAGCGCAAGGGTCTTGAGGATGCCGTTCGCCGTGGCAGCATCACCGCAGACCAAGCAGACGTTATTGCTGAGTCCAACGCAACTCGCAAGATGGTCAAGTACATTCACAACCCCTCAGACAAGACCAAGTTTGAGGAAATGATGTCGGTTGCCGCTCCGTTCTACTTTGCACAGAACCAGGCATGGCGACGTATGGGTCGGTTGTTTGCCGAAAACCCCGGTGCGTTTATGCAGTACGCCGCTGCCATGACCGAGGTTCAGACTGTGGTGAGCAACATCACCAACAAGAACGGTATCTCGCTGTACACGATTCCCGGTTTTTCCTTGATGGGGATGCCGTTCACCGCTTCGCTGTCATCGTTGCAAACCATTGACCCGTTCTCGCCTGAGCCTTCGCAAGCCGGCGATCCTATGTCAACACCGCAAACGCTTCTCAATTACCTTTCTCCCAAGTTCGGTCCTGTTGTCACTGTCCCAACCAAATTGCTTGAGTTCTCAGATCCCGGCATCGGCAGAACCAAAGTCGGAGCATGGGCTGAAACTGAGCTTGAAGGACACATCGGTAAAAGCGAAACGGCTTCGCAATTCTTTTATCAGTCTGCTATCCCCAACTCAATCCTTCGCAACTTGATTGAGTTGCCTGTTGGCTACACCGTTGGTCAAACAGCCATGCCTAACTTCATGGACAATGCCTACATCCAGGCGCAGATTGAAGCGACTCGACAAATCGTGTCCAGTGAAAGCAAGCAGTATTGGGATTGGCTTGGTACACAGCGCCTTCCCAATGGGCAGAAGCCAACTGCTTTCCAGAAAGCCGAAGCGTTCTACACTTGGCAGCAGAACCATTGGAATCAGAACACCGCTGCCGGCCAGACTTCAATGCAGAACCTTCTTGACCGTTCCCGAGCAAACGCAAGCATTTTGTGGTTCGCAAAGATAGCGTTTGGGATGGTGTCACCAGTCAGCATCAACGTTGGCAACTCTGACATGAAGATGGTGAACAAGCTCAACAACTACGTCAAAGACCCCAAATATAAGGGCAGTTACTCCGCAGCCGTTGATGCTTTTACAATGGACAACCCTTGGGCGACGATTGACACAATGGCTAAAAGCAAGAGTGTCTACGGTGGCTATGTCCCTGAAAATAAGACAATGTTTGATTGGGCCTCCAAGAATCAGGATCTTCTAACTCAGTACCCATTGGCGGCGATGGCACTTGCTCCCGATATGTCCAAGGACACAAAGTATTACCAGCCTGCTTACTCGTTGCTGCTGAACCTTGGCCTTCGTCAGCGCATGTCACCAACCGAGTTTGTCAATCAATTCCAGATCACTACGGGCAACTCGTTCTATTACAACTGGATCAAGCCTCAGTACGAGCAGTATCGAACCATTGACAAGTCTGCTGCGTACAAGTGGGAACAGTCCATGATCAACTGGTATGGCGTGAACCACAACCAAGTGTGGCTTTCCAACTACAACGCTATGCAAAGTGTGGCTCGCAAGAAGCTTGCTATGGACGAGTTTGGCAAGATGCTGCAACAAACCCCGTATGGCAAAACGCCGACAGGACAGCTTGCCGGCTACCTGCTTGATGCAACCATGAAACCTGGTGGTTTTTACGATCAGATGCAGAAAACAGTGAAGTCAGGCCGCAACGACAGCGCAAGCGTCAAACTTGCTTGGCAACAATGGCTTGACCAGCAGATCACTGGCAAAGATAAAGATGGCAAAGTTGTTGGCCCTGCCCACCCCGAACTCAAGCAGATCATTATGACCCTGTTCTACAACCTGTGATGGAACTATGACTGACACGATGACCCCCACGCCCGACGCTGTTCCGCCGACTTCGCCCGATCAGCCACCTACAGATCAGGCTCCAATGCCTACTCCCGAAATGGCGGCAGCGACAGGACCAATTGAAGGCAACGCTCCTGCGACTGGTGACATGCCTACTGTCCCCTCTGATGAGAAAAAGGGTGGCGGTGTCAAAGGCGAGATGCAACGAGTGGCAGATGATTACGTCATCCCGATCTCAACCCCTGCCCTAGACGAGTGGGCTAAGACCGGCGACGTTGAGCAATTCAAGGCATACGCAGTTCAAGTCGCTGCCGGCATGTACCCAAACTTTGCCCCACAGATCACAACGGGCATCCCTACTCGAATCCTTCTTGACCCCTACGTTCAGGTCGCTATGCAGGTGCTTGGCCCCGTGATGAAGCAACCCAACTGGTCAGACCCCAAGTGGAGTGCAGCACTCAACGGTGGCATTGACCCCAAGACCAATCGCCCAATTCCAATGACGCTTGACGAATGGCGCAAGCATTTGATGACGCACCCCGGACACAATTGGGAGCAAAGCCCACAAGCTCAGGAACGGGCTTCACAATTCAGCAAAATCATCAATGATGGCTTTGGCGGAGGAAAACTCTAATGGATCTTCTCGCACTCAAGTTTGACGCACCAACAAATCGTCGGCACACTAATCGTGCTTTGAAAATTCAAAACCCATATGGCGACTCACAAGGTCCTCAGTTTAGTGCTTCGGGCAGCGGCACGCAGTACCACATTGGTCTTGGCCTAATCCCCGGCAACCCAAACACAATGGCAGGGTCGGGTGATGCCTCGCTTGCAATGTGGGCAAACACTTTCCCTGGTGGCTCTACAAACCCTGCGTTTCAGCAAGCCGTAAAAGATCTTTACGGCAAGATCAGCAATGGTTATCAAACTGACTACACCCATGCTTACTCTGCCATTGCTACCGCCATTGACCAAGCAGGAAAAAGTGGTTTGAGCCTTTCTGACGGATTGGCTATCAACGGTTTCACCAACAAGAGCGGTTCATGGGATTCATTCAGTACCACTAGAGGAAGCAACTCCCCTAGCGGTGGTAGTTCTCCAATCAACATTGTCATGGGTGGTGGGGGCACTCCTGGCGTAAGCGATATGAAAGCCTCAGCAGAATTGGGGGCTTATTCTCAAGTTATCGGCACGCTTCACGAATGGAACCTTGACAGTCTTGGCGCTCAAGCATGGTCAATGATTTCAGACCCTGGCTACCATTTGAACGCCGGCGAAGTAATGGCTGCACTTCGCAACACCCCTGAGTACAAAGCTGCGTATCCCGGCATGGCTGAGCTTGCCGCTAAGGGTTTGAGCATGACTGAGAGGGAATATCAAACCTACTCTCGGGACATTCAAGATCAGATCCGTGGGGCCAAGATTGACGTTGGTTTCTTGAACCCACAGGAAATTGGAAACCTTGTTGCCAACGGCATTTATGGTAGCAACCTCACCAATCGAATCCAGAAGGGTTACGAGGCAATCCAGAACTTCAACTCCAATGCCAAACAACTTCTTCACGACTGGTACGGGGTAGACACCGGACACCTTCTTGCTTACGTCCTTAGCCCCGACAAGGGTACGGACCAGATTGTCAAACAGGTTCAGGCATCCATGATCGGAACCGAAGCCAATCTTGCAGGGTTCAACCTTCAAGGTCAGGGTAAAGATATTGCCGGCCAGTTGGCTTCGCAAATGACCACCAGTGGTTATCCCCTTGATTACTTCCGTCAGGGATTCAACAAAGCAGCAGACTTGCAGCCACTTGAACAGACTCAAGTTGGTCAGCGTGGTCAGGCAACCGTGTCAATGAATCAGATCCTTGGTACTGAATTTGCTGGACTGAATCAACCTCTTGGCACTACACCTTCTGAGGACAAGGCTGCTGTCCAGTTGGCTACTCAAGCCCGTACTGCCGGCCTTTCAGGTGGTGGTGGATTCACCCAAAATGTCAAGGGTGGACTTGGCATCGGTCGAGCAGGAACTGAAGGTCAGGGCAAGTAGTCCAACAATCTGATACACTTACTGTCAGTGGAGCTTTGGCCGATCACGGATCGCGAGCTAAGGCCGCTGCCCGACAAGGGCTGGCAACCTTGTTGTGTAGATGCCAACTAAACCCAACAACTTTCCGTGTTCACACCCTCCGGTGAGCATGTGTATCGGGAGGAGAGACAGACATGGCTGAGTCCGACGAGATTTATCAGGACGAGGAAACCGACCACCTAGACCCCAACATCCGAGCAGAACTTCGGAAGTCACGGGAACGGGCCAAGGAAGCAGAATCGGCCAGAGCCGAACTTGACTCCTTGAAGCGTGAACTAGCGTTCACCAAGGCTGGAATCCCCGAGACTGGAACTGGCGCACTTCTCCGCAAGGCATACGATGGGGACTTTGATCCCGAGGCAATCCGCAAGGCTGCTGAGGAATACGGAATCCTGAACCATGCCTCCGAGAACACGCATGATCCGGTCAGAGATGAACTTGAGCGTCACCGCAACATCGCAGGTGCAACGGGAACCAATGTTTCCGGTCCCACCAACGAGCAAGAGTTTTTTGCTGCGATCCAAGGTGCTGCAAACAAGGACGAAGTGATGGATGTCATCAACAGGCTTGGCGGAGAGTCAGGCGTGTTTACTCCCGGTATGCGGTAAACCGTAGGGCCTAGCTCGAAGGAGCCGGCCAACAATGGCTATTTACCCGAACCCACCTTTGGGTTCTACCAACACCGGCAACCTGTATCTTGCTCAGGCTGCTTACGACCGTCTTGCCCGCTTCGCTCTGCGTCCTGAGCTTTACTTTGACAACGTTGCCGATGTCAAGCCGACCAACCAGAGTATGCCGGGTGCCTCTGTCACGTTCCCGATCATCAGCGACCTTGCCATCGCCAACTCGCCTTTGAACGAGTCCACCGATGTCACGCCGCAGAGCATCTCACAGTCCACCGTCACGGTGACGCTCGCTGAGTACGGTAACTCCGTGCTTACGACCGCTGCCCTGCGTGGTGAGTCGTACGTTGAAATTGACCCCGTTGTCGCCAACGTCATCGGCTACAACGCTGGTGTCTCAATTGACGAGGTTGCTCGCGACACGCTCAAGGCCGGAACGAACGTGGCTTACACGAACAGCAAGACCTCGCGTGTTCAGATCGCTTCGACTGACGCACTCAAGGCTGCTGACATCCGTGCTGCTAAGGCTCGTCTGCGCTCGCAGAACGTCCCGAACTTCAACGGGTTCTACACCGCCTACATCCACCCGAACGTTGCTTACGACTTCACGTCTGAGACTGGTTCGGCTGCGTGGCGTGACCCGCACACCTACTCACAGCCTGGTGAGATTTGGGCCGGTGAGCTTGGCGCTTTTGAGGGCTTCCGCTTCATCGAAACCCCTCGCTCGCCAGTGTTCCAAGGTGCCGGTTCTTCAACCGGAACTGTTGGAGCCAACGTCTACGGTACGATCTGTGTTGGTCGTCAGTCCCTTGCTAAGGCATGGAGCATGATTGACGGAAACACCGAGCAGCCGCACGTTGTTCCTGGTCCCATCACTGACTACCTCCGCCGCTTCGTGCCGTGGGGCTGGTACTGGCTCGGTGGCTACAGCATCTACCGTCAGGCTTCAGTGCAGCGCATTGAGTCTGGTAGCTCGCTGACCTACGCTGACCCAGCGATTGACCAGTAGTAGTCACAACAACTAGGTAGAAGGAGGGAGTCATGGGCTTCCAAGGTAACTGCGCTCACTGTGGAGCATTTGATGTCATGGCTGGTTTTGATCAGTACCAGTGTCTCAAGTGCGGTAAGCACACCGATCACCTTGGCAAGCCTGTGGCTCCCTCAACTACCGACAAGGAGTCCTGATGGATTACGTTTCTTCTCCCACCGGCAACGGTGAAAAGCGTGGCATGGAGTTCGCCGGCAAGCCCGGCACACCACTTCCCGGCTACCGCCCCGACCGTGCAAAGGCTAACCAAGCAGCATCTATCGGGACTCACGACATGGACAGTGCAATGGCCGCAGATGGTCGCACTGACATGAAAGACGATGGCAAGTTCACCAAGATCACGATGCCTGCCAACATTGACCCCAACCCCACTCGCTCGCACCTTGGCGACCCCTCGATGGGTAGCAAGGTCATTATGAAGGGCAAGATGAACCGATGACTCCGCAGCGTGTAGGTGAAACCCGTGTTATGTCCAAGGAGGACATGAGCGGTCACATGAACTACGACTTCTCCGCCCCTTCCTCGCCGGCCAAGTACGAGACTCCCGGTCCCGGTCGCTTGCGTGTCGTGGATGGCGATGCCAACCTCAAGCAGCCTGTCGTCATTCAGGATGTCTCAGCCGACTCACATGGTTCGTGGGTCAACGGGGTTATGACTCCAAACGAGGTTCACGGCTTCCCCTTCAAGGTGCGTGAGGTATGAGGGAAGAACAGACTGATTCTTGCCACGGCACTTGCGCCGATGGTTGCGCTGCTTGCGCTGGCAGGTTCGAGATCAACTTCCGTCCGATGGACATTCGTACTCAGTTCCTCATGGGTGGTGCAGACCCCAAGCTTGAGGGCGAAGGCGCTCCTGGCGGCGACCCTTACCAGTAGGAGTCCACATGGCCCGCTTGCGGTTCAACGCGGTTGCAGGCGTTCTCTCTCAGGGAATTGGGCCAAAGGATAACTCGGTCACTTCTCCGGGCTTCTCCCGTATGGGTGCTGTGTCCGATCCCGATGTCGCCATGATCTGTCTCACAGGACAGGACACCGATGGCAACATCATCCGTGGCGAGGTTTGCTACGTCATCCTGCACGACCCCGGTTCGCAGGTTGCTTTCATCAACAGAGGACAGGATGGGTCTATCGCCCAAGACTGGCCTGCTGGAACCACTTGGTCCCACACTCTCGGGGCCGCTGACTTTGAGGCTACCGCCTGATGGCAAGACTCCGCTTTGATGCTGTCCGTGGTGAACTGAACGAAGCACTTGATGTTTCGTCTACTACCATCGTTTCCACCGGCCTCGCTCGAATGGGCGTTGTATCGGGTGGGGACATCGCTCTTGTCTGCCTCTACTCGGTAGACAACCACGGCAACATCGTCGCATCAGAAAACGTCTACGTCACCAACCACGCTGCCGGCGCTTCTACTGCCACCATCACCCGTGGAGGCGACAACACCATTGCTCAGTCATGGCCTCAGTACACCGCTTGGGCGCATGGTTGGGCTGTCGCTGACGTAGCTGACATTATTTCTCAGATCACCGCAGGGCCACAAGGCGCACAGGGTTCACAAGGTCCACAGGGTAATCAGGGGAACCAAGGCAACCAAGGCAATCAGGGCAACCAAGGAAACCAAGGACCGCAGGGAAACCAAGGGTTCAACGGCAACCAAGGACCACAGGGCTATCAGGGTAATCAAGGCGCAACTGGCGCTCAAGGCTCAACTGGTTTGCAAGGTTCAGTTGGAACACAGGGTTCGACGGGAGCCCAAGGCTCAACAGGCGCTCAAGGCGCTACAGGAGCCCAAGGCGCAACTGGAGCACAAGGAGCAACCGGATCGCAGGGATCTACAGGCGCACAAGGAGCCACCGGCGCTACCGGAGCGCAAGGTTCGCAGGCTTCTTCAAACATCGGTGTAAGCCCCGGTCGAATCCTGATTGCAGGTCACTCTTACAACTCGCCCCCCCCGGACCCGTTTATGTCGGGCAACAACGGTTACGGAACAACCAACTTCCAGAAGTATTGGCCTTCTCTGATCCGCAACCTTCTTGGTCTTGGTTCGGCAACTAATAACGTCTTGTCTGCCACAGTCCCTTCGTCTACCGCCGCAGTTGACGCGACCACGAACATTGGGTTTGTTCCCGAAGAAACATGGATTGACAATGTTTCTTACGTTCCTCTTTCCAACGTCACTGGCACGGGAACAACCAACTACCGGACTTATCAACTTCAAGTTGTTCCTGCGTTTCTTGTCTCGGCAAACCCTATTGCTAGTTTCAACTTGGCTTCTTCCGGCACAACTTTGTATTCTTCAATCTTCAACAACATTGCTGCGTTTCAGCAAGTCGGTTATGCTGGGGCAAACCAAAGCCCTGTGCTTGGTTTCCGTGGGACCGCTGGCTCAGCCACGATTGCAAACAACGTTTACACCAACACCGGAACCGTTGTCCCCGGCCAATCACTTTTGCAATGGAAGTCAACTCACGTTGGCACGGGGCTTGCAGACCCCGGTGGTCTTGTCTACGTCCGGTACAACACCAAGTACCGCAACATGGCTGTCGCTGGTTCGCTGCTTTCTCAGTCGGGTTTGTACCAAGGCGGTTGGGCTACTTGGTTTGCGTGGCGACCTCGAAGCCAGTCCTACTACGCAGCAGGATCAAACAGCTTTGACTTTGCGTACACCGGCAAGCCAGGTGAAGTCAACCTTCTTGCTGCTGTCACTACTTCGGGTGGAACCGTAGCCTGCGATCCTTTGGTTCAGGCAGTATCAGGAACCTACGTTTTCGGGACTGGCAATGGTGGCACGGCAACGGCAACTGTTTCGGGAACGCAGGGTGGAACCACCGTTACGCTGTCCGCTGTCAGCGCCAACATCCCTGCCAACTCTCAGGGTTACTCCAAGGTCACTTCCGGTGGCTACGAAACTCTTGTCAGCAACGGACTTATCATTCTGAATTGGGGCATCAACGACGCAGGCAGCGCCTCCTACGACCGCAACGCCATCAAGGAAACTCAACGTGCGGTCATTGCCAACGCTAGTTGTGCGTACATGGCGGGTGCCACTCAGGGCAACATTGGTTACGTCGCAGGCAACGGCTCGGGCGCAACGTGGGCAACCCACACGCAACCGGCAGCAGGCCAGTTCTTCAACCCCGCTTCAATGGGTTCAAGTGCCTACGTTCAAAACGGCGCTGTCAAGATGTTTTCAGGTGCTGTCGGCGCAACCCCTCCAACGATCACCATTCAGATCCCTGCCGCATTTGAAGGTGGAACCATTGACTTGTTCTTCCTTGCTCTCGCAGGAGCAAACAACGGTGGTGCAGCAACGATCACAATTGACGGATCAACACCCCCAAGCGGATCATGCACGATCAACACAAACAACGCATCCACAGTTCAGGGTGTCTACGGACCTACCTCGGGGACGTACTCATCGGCCAACGCTACGTTGACTATTGGTTCGGGATCGTTCAACAACCCTAACGACCTTGGCAAGTTTGTGGTTGGGACCAACATCCCTGCTCGAACTTACATTTCCAACCTTGCGACCGAGGGGCAAACGGCAACGCTTCCTAGCGCAACAAACACCACAGCGACAATGAGCGCCACGCCGACAGGTAGCGGAACGAGCTACACCTTGCTCGGTTTCGTGCCAATGGTCAAGCGTCTTACCGGCCTTGCTGCTGGTGCTCACACCATCACTGTCACGTTGACAAGCATGGGTGGTGGATCGGTCCCTGCTTTCTTCTTCTATGGTTACGGCATTGAGCCAAGCAACACGCTTAGCCCTGACCTTTCCGCTCCGGTAGCTGTTCTCAACACGGCACGCATTACCAACACCAGCGGTTACAACCAAGGTGCTACGACCAATACCAACGCTGCCAACATGAACACCGACCTCGCAGCGATCATTGCAGGAACGGCAACCTCATCGCAATCAGGCAACTCAACGGAACCGGCGCTCAACACTCAGGCGTTCATTGTTGACATTGACACAGCGATGGGTGGCGCATCCGGTAACACGCAGAACTTTTCCAACGATGGACTTCACCCGAACTCACGGGGTCACGCTGTCATCGCTCAGACGATCCTCACGGCGCTTACAACTGCTACAGGTGTGACACCGATCAACCTTTCAATGACGAGCGGCTAATGGACGCATCACCCTACGGAGCAAGCACCTTCTCAGGTGGCGGAGAAACCTCTGGACCGCTGTTTCAGTTCCAGACTCCCTACGTCAAGGACATCCCCACCTACTTGCCAGAGTCCAGAGGCATCCAAGTCGCCCTCATGCGCCACTACGCAAGCAGGTATCGAGGGGTCAACGTCTTTGTACTTTCTGACGGAAGTGTTGTACAAGATACTCCGACAGCCGAGAACTCCAACACCAACATTCCGTTGCCGTGGATTATCAACGACTCGCTCAACGTATTTTCATATGTCACAAATTGGGACGGTACAATAGACACCGAAGCCCTCAACCCTCATGTTTCATACATCTATGAGGGTGGACACATCCACACCATCAATCAAACCGAGAACGACTTTCTTGTAAGCAAGGGTTACTCGGCTTGGATCACGGCGCTGTAGGAGAACTATGCCATACAAAGAATTAGCAGGAGTCCTAAATCAATTGGCAGGCACGACCGGCCTTGAGGCTGCGGGTGCTGCAAACGCATGGGCAGGCACGACCAATCTTGAGCTTGTCCACGCTATCAACGTCAAGAGTGGCATCACCGCTCCGCCTTACCTTGAGTTCGCCGGCGCTTGCAACGCAGCAGCAGGAACCAAAGGACTTGCAGGAATCCACGCTTTGAACGTCAAGGCAGGGAACACGCTTCCATGAGGCCACACGACTGTTCGGGCGAAAGCTGCTTTGGGTGCAAGATCCAAACCATTTCCTTTGCCTCATCTGCCATGCCCACTCGTCGCCCACAGGCTGCTCAGACCAACGCCGCCGAGAAGCGCCTTACCCGTGACAGGGATGCGTTCAAGGCTATGCGTGAGCAAGGCATCCAGCCTGCTCGACTCAAGGGTGCAGCAGAGATGCAGGACCGTGCTTCCACCAAGCATGAAATTGAGACAGGCCGGTTGATCGGCAACAAGTCCCTGGCTACCAAGGTTGAGCGCACCGTAAAGGAACTTGCTAAGTGAAGCTCCAAGTGTTCTATGCACCGACCCCCACCACGGGGTACGGACGGATGAGCATTGAACTGGTACGCGCCCTTGAACGTGCAGGTGTCCATGTGGTACACAACGGCGCACCGGACGACACGGCGAGCCACGTTATCTTTATGTCCCCACCGCAACGTCCTAACGGATGGTTTAAGGGACAGCACGTTTCTTTGCTGACCATGTGGGAGTCAACTCAACTGGCGATGGAACATCTCACCACCGTTCCGCTCTATGACCATGTGTTTGTGCCATCGGAACAGAATTTGTTGATGTTTGGCAAAGTAAACCACAACACAACAAAGTTCTGCCTTGGCTGTGATTACGACAGGTGGAGCATAACGACTCGCGTTATGTCGGACCCCTTTACCATCATCACGGGTGGCAAGGGTGGCCGACGCAAGGGTATTGACATCGCCATCAAGGTGTTCAAGCGATTCGCTGAGTGGTGCGGAAAGAACAGTCACCCCGCCCCTCGACTCATCATCAAGGGCAACGTCAACTTGGCTTACCCTCGCAGCGACATCATTGTGCTTGACCATGAGATGTCCGAGGAAGATGAAGCCAAACTTTACGCACAGTCTCACGTCTACCTTGGGCTGGCCCGTGGCGAAGGTTGGGGCATGATCCCTCATCAGACCATTGCTCAGGGTATGCCAACGATCCTGTCTAACGCTCATGGACATGCCGAGTTCGCTGAGTACGGCTTGAAGGTGTCATGTGGGTTCACACCTGCCGAGACTGACATCGTTGGTCGCTCAGGCGATTGGTGGGAGCCAAGCGAGGACGAGGCTCTGGCGCAACTCAAGGTGGTCTACAAGAGCTACCAGGCCCACGCCATCCGTGCCGAGAAGAAAGCCAAGGAGATTCGCAAGAAGTTCACTTGGGACATCGCAGCACAACAGATCCTCGAGCATCTTCCCGAAGCCAAAAGCGGCAAACGTGGCAAGTGGATTGAGTGCCCGCAGACGCACCTCTCAATGCGAGTGACCGAACCTATTGCCTGCACCATCGCCGGCGAATCGTTGTCCTTCCGACAGGGCAAGGACTACAAGGTTACTGCCGATGTAAAGCGTGTCCTGTACGACGCAGGCTTTGTTGATCCAAAGTGCCTTGACCCCTACGAGAAGGCTCTGTATGAAACCCCCCGACCCTTTTACATGGATGAGGAAACAGCATGACTACGTTCAACGATTGGGTCGAGAAGTCTTGGCGCAGGGTTTACTCAGGGGCCATTGACTCCACCGTTCAACTTACCGCCGCCCTTGACAATACCACCACAACCTTCAACGTCACGCCGGCGAACTCGGTAGCCATGCGTGCAGGTGCCATCATCTCGGTGGATCTTGAGGTTATGTACGTCACTGGCTGGTCCAACGGTTCGGTGACTGTCGCCCGTGGCTACGAAGGCTCCACCGCTGCTGCCCACGATGCAGGCACGTTGATCTACATTCAGCCCAAGTACACCAAGTTTGACATCGCCGTTACTCTAAACGACGAACTCAACCGGTTGTCATCACCCGACAACGGACTGTTCCGTGTGGGTATGCAGACGATCACCTACAACCCTGTCTACATGGGTTACGACTTGACGCAAGCTAAGGCCGACAACTTCATTGACATCATGGAAGTGCGTCACAAGATCCCGTTCCCGACAAGGAACTACCCCAAGATTGCCAAGTGGAAGGTGCTTCGTAGCATCGGTGACTCTGCCTTCCCATCGGGCATGGGCATCGTGTTCTACGAGGGTGGGTATCCAGGTCAGCCGATCTACGTTCAGTACAGCGCAGCGTTTGTTCCGCTTGACCTAACTGCGCTTGGCAGCGACAACAAGCCAACCTGCCTTGGCACCGATATTACAACAACTGGCATGACGACCACGATGGCCGACATCCCACCGCTAGGTGTGGAGATCCAGCTTACGCTCCCCCGTGAGATCAAGCGTAACTTCATGGAGTCGCAGCCCGACCCTCGCAAGGCTCCCGAGGTTCCCTCGCTTGCTGTCAGCAACTCTGTGCAGGCGTTGATGATGACTTACGAACAGCGCATCTCTGAGGAAGCCGCTCGATTGCAGCGTCAGTACACTCGCACCGAGGGCTGGTAATGGCTGCTACTTACACCACGGGCTACCACGCATCTACTTATCCGCTGCGTAGCGATGGAACTCAAGTTGATGCCCTGACGCTCAATACCCCTGCTGCCTCGCTTGCATCTACGTCTGCCCCGCCGCAAAACGGATTTCCTGTCAGCATCGCAGGGCGCACCTACGCAGTAGACACTTCGTTTGAGCCGTACCGCCGTGAGGCTTTCCGTCACAAGTCCTTGCAACCACAGCGTCAGTCGCTCCACTTCACCAACATCGCAGACGATGGGACTGTCTCAACCGAAGGTCTGTGGAGGCGTGAGGCCCGCAACTGGAATGTCGGCGCTGGTCAGATTTACTTTGACCGCAAGGGTTCCGACGATGGGCGATACTACCGCTCCAAGGGAATCAACCCGTGGACTCAATGGAACGTCACGCTGCTTCCCGATGTCATCAACCAGTACAGCTCGTCCAACACCAACGCCTACATCAAGGCTATTCGAGCAGGCAAGTACGTTTACTTCACGGACAACAACACTGTTCGGTTCTGTTCTGCTTGGGGTAGTTACACCACCGTCACCGGCATTTCGGGAACCGTCCTTGACTTGAACGGCGACGGTTGGCAGGTTTGGATTCTTACAACGTCAGGGTTGTACGTCACCACAGCCGGTAACGCTGATGGTGTAGCCACGTTGACAACTTGGAGCCTTACGGCTCTTACGGGCAGCAGCCTTACGGGTAACGTCTTATTCACTGGTGGCCGACTTATCGTCACCATCTCGGGCGCTCAGTCTTACACCAATGGTTCAAGCGTTGTCATCCCTTCCGGTGCAAGCGTCTTTGACTTTTCCAACGCATCAGGTCTTGCTACTGCTGTTGGCTATCTTTCGGCAGGCATCAACAGCACAGCAACCACTATCCCTGTTGACGCTTTGACTAGTGCTTTGACAAACAACCAAATCATTCAAGTTGAAGGTGAACAGATCAAAGTTTCGGCAGCGTCGGTTGGTGCTACTTCTATCAACGTCAATGCCCGAGGACAGAACGGCACAACCGCAACATCACACGCAATCGGCACGCCGATCTACGCCCTTGCCACGACCGCAGCGAACAAGGCTGCACTTGGCTGGATCTACACCCACCCCAACCCCTACTGGACTTGGACTTGTCTTGCCGGTGGTTCTACACAGATTTACTTTGGTGGTTACGCAGACCGTGGTGGCGCTCCCGAACAAGGAAACATTTACCGCACCACAATCCCAAGCACACAATCGCCAGGAACTATCGGCAACCTGACCTCACCCGTGGTTGCGCTTCCTCTGCCCGCCGGCGAATACCCGACAGCTATGCGTGGCTACTTGAACTACATTTTCATCGGAACCAACAAGGGTATCCGCATGACGCAAACACTCAACGGTTTGGACCCATCGGGTGCGTCAGGTGACTTGAAGTCTGGACCGTTGATCCCTGACGTTACGCAGATTCCTTCGCAGCCAGTCACGGCCATCGTCGGCAACGACCGCTACATCTATTGGGCATGGAACAACTACGACAGTGGATCAACTGGTCTTGGAAGGTTGGACCTCACCACCTTCATTGACAACCTTGCTCCTGCCTACGCATCGGACCTGATGATTAGTGGACAGGGCAACATCTCATGGATCACATGGGACCCGATCACCAACTCACCGTGCATCTCCATCACCCCGACCGCAGGGGCTAACGCCACCAAGCCATCCATCTACACCGGCGACCCCAACAACTGTGTGACCTCGGGAACCATTGACTCGGGCCTCATCACCTACGGCATCCCCGACAACAAGAACGCTATTGCTCTTGACTTCAACATTGCCAACATCGGCACCACCGCCAACTCAAGTTCGGTTGACTTCACGGTGAACACTGACAACGGGGCCACGCTTGACCTTGGGCGCTACTACGGCTCCAACCAGAAGGCATCCGTCAGCTTCCCAACGCAGCAGTTCGGTGAGCAGTATCGAGTCACGACCACGATGTACGCCGGCAAGTCAGGCGGGACAAATAACTACCGTGTCAGCCCTACGCTCAACCGTTGGGTTCTCAAGGCTCTGCCAGGTATCCCATCAGGCGTGATGATCTCGGCTGTTCTCAACCTGTACGAACCAATGGAAGTAGATGGCACGATTCGTTACTACGACCCGTACCAAGAGTACGCATACCTTGAAGCGATCCGTCAGTCTCAGCAAGTGGTTCAGTACGTTGAAGGTCCATACACGGCCAACGTCACCATTGACATGATTGACTGGCTCCCCGAACGTCTGCGTGTCCCGACCCTTGGTGGCTACCACGGTGACATGGTGGTTTACCTCAAGACCCTCGCAGGCTAAAAGAGATAGGATTGTATCATGGCATACACCAATAAGTCGTACTCAGGCAGCGCCCTGTCAACCACCCTTGCTGCAAGCATGGCGGCGGGAGACATGACGTTCACCGTTCTTGACGCTTCAAGCTGGATTGACATTGCTGACGGGAATAGTGCCCTTGGCATCAACGGTAACTTCGTGGTCGCTGTTGACTACGGCGGTACGTCTGAAGAAAAGATCCTTTGCTCAGGCATTTCGTCCAACGTGGTCACGGTAGTTACCCGTGGCTATGACGGTTCAACCGCTACGACTCACTCGTCCAACGCTGTCTGTGTGCCGGTTGTTTCAGCCCACGACATTGACGAGGCCAATCTTGCTGTCTACAACACCATCGGCAAGGTCACTACTGCCGGCGACTTGCTGTACGGTTCAGGCGCTAACGCTCTGACTCGACTTGGCATCGGCGCTGCACAGCGAGTTCTTACCTCTAGCGGTACTGCCCCTCAGTGGACCGCTCCTGTGGATGTCTCGTTCAACAACGCTTCAAACTCATCCAACAGCGCCACCGCTATCGGACAGCTTTGGTATCAGACCGACACGGGAGAACTACAAATTGCTACGGCAACTGGCACGGGTGGCTGGAAGCCGATCACCCCTCCTGTCCCTGGCCAACTCACAGTCATTGTTGACTCTGGAACCAAGACGATCAGCACTTCTGGCTTTGCCACGATCCCGTTCAACAACACTTGGGGTTCAGTCCTTGGTGGCGGGATGTCGTTCAACTCATCCACCGGAGTTATCAGCATCACCAAATCGGGTGTCTACCGTTTCACTGGCTTGATTACTACCGCAGCCAACACAAGCAACTATCTCTACGCTCGATTTGTCGTGAACAATGGGACACTTGCCGTGAACCACGGTGCGGCAGTTGCCCCTCACACTCCGCTTGGCACTGGTGTCAACATCAGCGCAGACGTAGAAATCTCTGCCACCACTACCGTTTACTTGCAGGCGTACAGTACGGGCACGGGAGCCACGGTTCAGAACGTAGGAATCGGCGCACTGAACAACTACTTCCAAGCCACCTACCTCGGACCTCTCGCCTAATGGCCGTAGTTGACTTTGCCAAGTGGCTCCCTGTCCCTAACCACTCGGGACCGATGAGCGCCCACAATGGGCTGGTCCTGCACGTTCAGGCAGGCAACAACTCTTGCTACGGGCTGTTCTCAAACCCTAGTTACCAAGCCTCGGCCACATGGTGGGTTGGTAAGGACGGAACCCTTGAGCAGTACGTTGACTCCGATCAGGTCGCATGGGCGCAGATGTCGGGCAACGCAACGTGGAACTCAGTTGAGACTGAGGGTGTTCCCACCGAGCCATTGACTGACGCACAGATCAGTACCCTTGCCAAGCTCTACGCATGGGGCATGGCTACCTACCGCTGGCCCAAGATCATTGCTGAGGACGTGAACGGTCGTGGCTTCGGATGGCACGGCATGGGCGGAGCGGATTGGGGCGGTCACACAGGATGCCCCGGCGATCTCCGCAAGGCTCAGCGCCAACAGATTCTTGACCTCGCATCACCCGTAGTACCTACTCCCCCAAAGGACATCAACATGGCAGTATCTCCCGTTATCAGTTCATTCAAGCCCGGTCGTCTTGATGTCTTTCAGGTGTCATCAAACACTCTCTGGCACAAGGCCAACATTGGTGGGGTTTGGACAAACGAAGGTGTTGCTGGTCCCTCGGGTGGCACCTCCAAGGTGAGCGCCACGTTCCCCGACCAGGTTCCGCAGGCTGCTGTGTCCAACGGACAACTCACCGTCATGGTTGAGGACAGCCGTGGGTTTGCTTTCTATTTTGCTACCTCGGGTAACGGGTGGGGCGCAGCGCAGTTGCCATGATTGGCGTAAGTCTCAACTGGACCAACACCATCCTGTCGGTTGTTGTATCGGCAGGGTTCATTGGTGGATTCCTCATCGCTGGCTGGCGGTGGATGCACAATCAAATTATCAACGGCGTTGAGGAACGGATCGGCGTGGTACGACAGGCAGTTACTCCCAATGGTGGATCGTCTATGGCCGATGCGATCAAGCGTATTGAGTCCAAAGTGGACACACTGACGCAGCGTCAGACAGAGATCAAGAACGAACTTGACTCGGTTCGGGATGACCTTGACAAGCTTGACATCAAGTTCGCTCGACACGAAGGCTGGCACGAAGGGCGTGACAAGTGATCCAGCGTTGGAAAGACTGGACCCACAAATGGGGACAAACGGTCCTGTATCGGTTTGATAAATGGTTCAGTAGTGGAGCCGGTGTGTGGCAGACCCTTGCTGTCTGCTTTGCCATCTGCATCATTGAGATTGTCTGGCCCCACCTTGACCCGCACTACTTCTACCTTCTTGCCATCCTCACCATCTACTCCGCCATCACTCAGCCTGCCCTCGCCCACAACGGCGCAGCAACGTCTGAGGAAATTCGGAAAATCGCACTGGACATCAAGAAGATTGCTGAACAGCAGAGCGTGGAACTAGAGGAAGAAGGCGAAGTCCTTGACGATGTTCGCCAGATCCTTGAGAGGATTGTGAAGGATGCCTGATGAATCTGTTTACGCATGTCGTTGCGGAAAACCTGTTGCTGATCCGTGGCCTGATTGTTGGGACTGCATTATTTTCCATTGTTGTAGCAAGAAGAAAGTAGCGTTGGACGCTGGCTTGTACAAAGGCAAAAAGTGTACCAAGCACGGCATTGATTTGAAGAAGCTATGAGTTGGTGGAGCGTTGTCGGCTACTCCGCACTCGGCTGTGTGGGCATGGCTGTGCAGGACACGGTAGGAACGATTCTCGTTAGGGCTGTAGCGGCAGGTCGAGGGGTTCTCGCAGGAGCAATGGACGCTGCCGGCGACCTTGCCAAGATCACCATTCTGTCGGTGTCGGGTGTGCAACTTACGCACTCGTTTGGTTGGCGGGGTTGGTTCGGTGTCATCCCCATCCTCATCACAGGGTTCTTCGTCACCATGCACGCTACCCATCTCTCGTCAGGGATTGAGGACGAGGAAGAAGCAGCAGAGGACGACAAGCGTGACGCAAAGATCCGTTGGATGGAACGAGAGATACTTGTCCTAAAGGGGAAACTGTGAAGGTACAACCAGGCGACCTTGTTCTTGCACACGGTAAGGGTGCGTTCAGCACTCTGATCCGGTTCGGTCAGTGGCTCCGTCCGTCATGGCGACCCTACAAGTATTGGAATCATGCGGCCATCGTCACCAGCATCAAGGCTGATGGCACGATCCGCTGCACTCAGATGTCCCGTCGCTGCGTCACTATTGACCTGAGCGAAGTGTCGCCCGGTGGCAGCACAGCCATCTTCGCCTGTCCTGCAAACGTGGACAGGGTTCGAGCCGTGGACTACGCACTCAGGCAAGTCGGTGTGCGCTACTCGGTAGCCACCATTTTCTCTATCGCTCTTTCGTTGCTTACCCCAAAGTGGATTCGCTTTGACTTTCGCAGACACGGCGAGGCTCTGATCTGCTCGGGCCTAGTGGCTCGGGCATGGGAGCATGGCGGATGGGAAGTACCTGACGGTGGAGATCCCTACCAAGTGACTCCTGCTGAACTAGCATGTTGGGCGCAGGGGAGAACTACCAGGAGGTAGTCATGTCGGACCCGATCACACACGTTGTCATACCTGACACGCAGATTGAACCGGGCGACCCCACAGATATGTGTAGGTGGATTGGCAACTATCTCGTTGACCACTTCGCCGGCAGGAAGAACGTCAAGGTCATTCACCTTGGCGACCACGCTGCCATGAACTCTCTGTCGGTCCACAACTCTCCGCTTGAACAGCAAGGCATGACCTACGAGGACGACATCACTTCGTCCAACGCAGCATGGGCCGAACTCAACGAGCCGTTGGTTGCGTACAACAAGAAGCGCCGGCAGTTCAAGGAGAAGAAGTGGAACCCTGAGCGCCACATCTTGCTTGGCAACCATGAGAACCACATCAGTCGTGCGGTGCAGCAAGACCCTCGGCTGGAAGGCAAGCTGAAACTCAGCGACCTTGACTACGAGCGTTCGGGCTGGCAGGTCCATCCGTTCCTGAACGTGCTGTCGCTGGACGGTGTGAACTACTCACACTTCTTCGTCAACAACTCCAATGGTCGAGCCATCTCGGGGATGATTGAGACTCGCATCAAGTCCATCGGTGCATCCTTTGTGCAGGGCCACCAGCAGGGACTCAAGGTTGGCATGGTGGAGACTATCGCCGGCAGGCGCAGGGGCATCGTGGCAGGGTCGTGCTACCTAAAGAGCGAAGGCTATCGAGGCCCGCAAGCGATGGGCGAGTGGCGTGGGATCTTGGTGCTGCACCAGGTCCGTGACGGTGACTACGACTTGATGGAAGTATCGCTTGACTTTCTCTGCCGACGCTACGAGGGGATGCCCGTGGCAGATTTTGTGACCAAGAAATATGGCTTGGAATGGGCAGGTTGAGAGTCCTCTGATCTGATACTGTGACCTTCCCACCGAAGATCACAACGAGGACTTTTCCCATGCACCTACAGGCTTACTGCTCCGACTGCAACGCTCGATACGAAGTGGGATACCTCGGCAATCTTCCGCAGACCACTCGCCTGATGTCAGAGCTTGCAGAAATTTTCCACGGGCATGAGTGCAAATCGCTTGACATTGAATTGCTGAGCGCCTAACTTTCTCCCTGTCGCCAACCGGCGGCAAGATCAAGGGAGGCAACGTGGCACAAACACCACAGCAATCCATCAAGCGTGTCGTTGAGATTGGTCAACGTGCAGCAGCGATGGGAAACGCACTCAAGCAGATCAGTGACGAACTGCTTGCTCTGAGCAACTCATTCAGCACAATGCTGTTTGAACTGGAATCCGTTTACATCAAGCATGAGGGCGAGCCAGAAGTTCAGCCCGAGCCGGAGCAGAACGGACACCTTCATGGCTGAGTGGACCAACCCAACCGCACCGATCTTCTCCCACCTGTGGCTTGAGGATCAGATGGCAGAGAACGAGGCCCGTGGCAAGAAGCCCCAAGCCTTTGACACTCCGTTCCGCTACAGCGACTCAGGCAAGTGCGCCCGAGCTATGGCATACTCCGCTCTCGGTTTTGAGGGTGAGCCGTTTGACATGGCTGGCACGCTGGTCACTGGACTCGGCACGATGATCCACGAACAGGTGCAGGAGGCAATCGCCAAGCGTTACCCTGACTCAACTTTTGAGATCCCGACGCAGGTGGCTACCTCATCGGGTCACTGTGATGGTGTCATCAATCATCCCGATTACGGGAGGGTTCTCTACGAACTCAAGACCATGAACGGCACGGCGTACAAGTCAGCGTCAGGCATCAAGACTCGGCCACCAAAGATCGAGAACCCAAGCGGTCCCCGATTCTCCACAGTTTTGCAGTCAGCCCTGAACGCTAAGGCCAACGACTGTGAGTGGATCTGTGTCGGACACATTGCACTTGAAGCCGTGAGCAAGGGCATGGCAGCACAGATGGCTCTGCCCGAAGCCATGCGGATCATCAGCGAGTTCTGGATTCCCAAGGAAGCGTGGGAACCACTCGCAGATCAGGAGATCGCCCGACAGTTGCGGATCATTGACGACCTCGAGGCAGGCGTGTTGCCTGAGCGGTTCGCCATTGACGACAAGGGCAATGAGATGTCTCTCTCACCCGAGGGAGCGAAGCAAGATTGGCGCTGTCAATACTGCTCATACATGGAGCAATGCGTCAACGATGGACCAGGAACACCCCTGATCCAGATTGGGAGGAAGTAATGCAGGTATCATCCATCACTGGACGCTTGGGCGCAGACCCCAAGCTTTCCTACTCAGACAGTGGCACGCCCACGGCACGGTTCTCCGTTGCTGTCGAGCGTCGTCGCAAGGTGGGCAGCGAGTGGCAATCCGAAACTGTTTGGCACGATGTCACAGTGTTCGGTTCACTGGCCGAGAACGTCACCGAGTCTCTGGCTAAGGGTACGGACATCATCGCCATCGGGCGCATCGAGTCTCCCCGTGTGTATGAGAAGAAGGACGGGACCACCGCAGCATCGTTGCCGTTCATCGCTGACGAGATCGGCGTGAACCTTCGTTGGCAGTTGGCCGGCGTTACCAAGCTTGAGAAGCAGACCACGGAGGCGTTCTGATGCAGAGCGAAACCCTCAAGGAACTGGCTACTGCCCTGAGCGCAGCACAGGCTGAGTTTTCGGCAGTACCCAAGGAGTCGGCAAACCCGTTCTTCAAGTCGAAGTACGCGGACCTTGCCACCGTGGTCCAGGTTGCGACCCCTGTGCTGACCAAGCATGGGCTGTCCATCTCGCAGCACATCAGCAACGAGGCAGGCGTGGACACACTGACCACTTACCTGCTGCACTCATCGGGCGAGTACATCGCTAACTCAATGGTGCTGCACCTGCCCAAGAGCGATCCGCAGGGACAGGGTAGTGCTGTCACCTACGGTCGGCGCTATGCGTACATGGCTGTCCTTGGACTCGTCGCTGACAACGATGACGATGGCAACGCAGCGTCTAACCCCAAGGGTGTGCAGCAGGCACGGCAGGCTGTAACGCAGGCAAAGAAGGAAACCTACGCACCGCCAGTCCCAACCAAGTCCAACTCACCTCGCATGGAGATTGAGTCGGACAGTCGGTGGGCTGTGATTGTTGAGGGCCATGAGGCAGACCCAAGCCAAGGGTTCCTTAAGGATCTCGTCGCCAAGGGCAGGGAGTTCGGCAAGCTCAGCGACAAGCAGTTGGGCGCAGGGTTCAATGCCGCTCGAAAGGTTCTTGACTCGGGCAAGCGTAGTGGTCAGACTAAGGCGCTCACTGATGCCTTCCCCGGCGCAGTTGAGTACGCAGCAGGAGAGGAACCGTTCTAATGGCAATGATGAAGCAGACACTTGAAGTCTACGAACAGGAGGCAGAAATGAACGCAGAGCGTCAAGCAATATCGGAGCGGTCGGTTGAGTGGATCACCGAACACTTGGGTCAGGAAGGATGGGGTTCAGATGTGGACCCGATCATTCGCAAGTTGTTGGTTGAACTGGCCGATTGCGAGGCCGAAAACAAGGACTTCATTCAGCGCATCCAAGAGTTCTCGGAAAGCAATGATGAACTTTGCAAGGTTGCTGCCGAACACGCCAAGTTGCTCACGGCGATCAAGATGGCTATCGCATAGTGAAGGATTGGCGGGAGGAAGCGAAGTGTCGGGGCCAGGACATGACATCCGTGTTCTACCCCGACGAATACATCACTGTGTTCAGGACCAAGGAGGCAATCAAGGCGGACCTGAAAGCAGCGTGTCGGTTCTGTCTAGGGTGTCCTGTTCAGCAGGAGTGTCTGGATTGGGCGCTCGTTCATGAGAAGGACTTTGGCGTGTGGGGTGGGATGACCGCCTCACAACGTCGAACCGAAGTGAAGCGCCGGCAGTATCAGAGAAGGCCAGACGTAGAATTGCCACCACACGGGACATGGCAGCGAGGCAAGG
>Ga0214207_1000032_pt1 | contig 41141 bp, 48 predicted proteins | sample TroBogEpilimnion_6_FD_153045 | JGI IMG/M metagenome (GOLD analysis project Ga0214207, IMG submission 153045) | Freshwater microbial communities from Trout Bog Lake, WI - 13JUL2009 epilimnion | ecosystem: Environmental > Aquatic > Freshwater > Lake > Epilimnion/Euphotic zone | place: Trout Bog... | reverse complement strand
TTGGTATGGCCCTATTGGCCAACTAAGTTGCGTACCTCTTCTTCACATGAAGAAGGTTGTGATCGTGACTGGTCTGTTGGAACTAAGCGTTTTGAAGGTAAAAATGGCAAAGTTGAAAAACTGATTGGTGTTCGTTTGGAGTGGAAAGACGGCAAGATGGCTGAGGTGCCGAACTCCGAGTTTGAAATCAAAGCGGATTTAGTGCTTTTGGCGATGGGCTTTGTATCTCCGGTTCAGCAAGTGCTGAATGCATTTGGTGTTGATAAAGATGCTCGCGGCAACGCTAAAGCGACTGTAGATGGCCAAAATGCCTATCAAACGAACGTTCCGAAGGTATTTGCTGCTGGTGATATGCGTCGCGGACAGTCCTTGGTAGTTTGGGCGATTCGTGAAGGCCGTCAATGCGCTCGTTCAGTAGATGAGTATTTAATGGGGTCTTCTGTTTTACCTCGATAATAACGAGGATATGAACAGTGGCCAGCCAAATTCCTTGGATGTAAGCAAGCAAGCTACAGGTGAAGTTGTCGTCTCTATTAAAGACGTCAACTTTTCTTATGCTCCAGGGGAGCGGCAAATTCTGTCGGGACTCAATATGGAGTTTCGACGTGGACAAGTAGTGGCCGTAATGGGGGGTTCAGGTTGCGGCAAGACCACAATTCTTCGTTTGATTGGCGGTCAATTTAACGCTCAATCTGGACAAGTCTTATTTGAAGGCCAAGACATCGGCAAGATGAGTGGTACTGAGTTAATGGCTGCTCGTCGTCGCATGGGAATGCTTTTTCAGTTTGGTGCATTGTTCACCGACCTCAGTGTTTTTGAAAACGTTGCCTTTCCATTACGTGAACATACAGATCTCAGTGAAGAATTATTGCGTTCTCTCGTATTGATGAAACTGAATGCAGTTGGTTTGCGCGGAGCCCGTGACTTAATGCCTTCACAAATTTCGGGCGGTATGGCAAGACGTGTTGCGCTCGCAAGAGCCATCGCTTTAGATCCACCGCTCATCATGTATGACGAGCCATTTGCTGGTCTAGATCCCATTTCTCTCGGCATTACCGCACGCTTAATTCGTGATTTGAATAACGCTCTGGGAGCCACGAGTCTATTGGTCACACACGATGTGGAAGAGACTTTTGCAATTGCAGATTATGTGTATTTCATTGCTAATGGTCGTATCGGAGCAGAGGGAACTCCTGAAGAATTGAGTCGCTCTACAGATCCTTTTGTTAGACAGTTTTTAGATGCAGCGCCTGATGGGCCCGTACCTTTCCACTACCCAGGCAAGAGTTTAGAAGAAGATTTTGGAGTGAGCGCTTCATGACCGCACTTTTAAATCTGTTTGGGGATTTCGGATTTTTTGTCCGCCGTAACTTGGGTAGCCTTGGTTTAGCTGCTCGCATGTTTGTAGCAGTCATTGTGCGTTCAGGATTCTTACTGAAGAGACCGCGCTTGGTCATTGATCAAATTCTATTTGTTGGTAATCACTCATTTGTGATCATTGCAGTCTCAGGATTGTTTGTTGGTTTTGTTTTAGGTTTACAGGGTTACTACACCTTAAATCGTTATGGCTCAGAGCAAGCGCTTGGCCTATTAGTTGCCCTCTCCTTAACCCGCGAACTTGGCCCTGTCATTACCGCTTTATTGTTTGCCGGAAGAGCTGGCACTTCATTGACAGCAGAAATCGGCTTAATGAAAGCAGGTGAACAATTGACTGCTATGGAAATGATGGCAGTTGATCCATTGGGCCGTGTGATTGCGCCTCGTCTTTGGGCAGGCATTATTTCTATGCCTATCCTGGCAACTATCTTTACAGCAGTGGGCGTCCTGGGTGGCTATTTGGTTGGTGTGCCACTCATTGGAGTTGATTCTGGCGCATTCTGGTCCCAAATGCAGGGTGGAGTTGATCTGTTCTCCGATATTGGTAACGGCCTAATTAAAAGTATGGTGTTTGGTGTGGCGGTAACTTTTATTGCTCTTTATCAGGGTTATGAATCTAAGCCTACGCCAGAAGGCGTTTCACAAGCAACCACCCGTACGGTGGTGATCTCTTCTTTATCGGTTTTAGCATTAGATTTCTTGCTAACCGCGATGATGTTCTCAAATTAGAAAGAATAAACTGAGGCTCTTATGAGAAAAAGTGCAATTGATATTTGGGTAGGCGTTTTTGTTGCCATTGGTTTATTGGCGGCATTATTCCTTGCACTCAAAGTTGGTAATATGAATGCAGTGTCATTTGCACCAACATACAAAATTTCTGCACGCTTTGATAATATCGGCGGCCTGAAACCTCGAGCGCCAGTGAAAAGTGCTGGAGTAGTGGTTGGGCGGATTACTAGCATCTCTTTTGACGATAAGACCTATCAAGCAACAGTGGTGATGACTATTGAAGAGTCTTATAAGTTTCCTAAGGATTCCTCTGCAAAGATCTTGACTTCAGGTTTACTGGGCGAGCAGTACATTGGTCTTGAGGCCGGTGGCTCAGATGACATGCTGAGTAATGGTGAGAAGATTGCTCAAACCCAATCAGCCATTGTTTTAGAAAACCTGATTAGTCAGTTCCTTTACAACAAAGCAGCTGACAGTGGCCAAGACAAAGGCACAGCAAAATGATGTTGTCTGTTCTGCACAAAATCAAGCAGGCAATTTTATTGGGCTCATTTATCAGCATGGTTGGGTGTGCATCGATCCCCGCAGGTGCAGAGCGCTCGCCCCAAGATCCTTGGGAGCCGTTTAACCGCTCAGTATTTGAATTTAATGAAGGCTTAGATGCCTACCTGTTAAAGCCGGTAGTTGCAGGCTATCGCTTTGTGTTGCCAGAATTTGTTCGCGATGGAATTTACAACTTCTTTAGTAATTACAACGATATTTACACCGCTCTTTATAACTTGTTGCAAGGTAGGCCAAGCTACGCCTTTAATGATTTCATGCGCGTGGTGGTTAACACAACAATGGGCTTGGGTGGTCTGATTGATTTAGCAACGCCAGGTGGTCTAGAAAAACACAAAGAAGACTGGGGTCAAACCTTGGGTGTCTGGGGTGTTCCTTCAGGGCCATATGTAGTGCTTCCTTTCTTTGGCCCAAGCAATGTACGGGATACCTTCGGTACGGTGGCAGACTTAGAGTCCGATTATTTATTTAGTTTTGTTAAAGATATTGGTCTGCGCAATAGCATTACCGGTTTACGTGTGGTCAATGCGCGAAATACCTACTATGAAGCGGGTGATTTATTGGATGGCGCTGCAATTGATAAGTACAGCTTTATGCGTGATGCGTATATTCAGAGGCGCGCTTATCAAATTAATGAAGGGCGAGATGATGAAGAGCCTGAGATGCCTGTTTATGAGAATCCATATCAATAAGCAATAGAGTGATGCAGTGTATGGTGACTAAAATGAGTCTCAATTTAGATAAAGATAGTGGATGTGAATATGAAAAGCTTTAAAGAAATCTTTGGTTATATATTTGCAGGCTTGTTGCTCGCAGCAAGTGCTGTTTTTGCTCAAGCCCCAGATCAATCAACATCTCCTGATGCCTTAATTAAGATGGTGGTTACTGAAGTGATGGCGACGGTTAAAGCTGATCCAGATATTCAGAAGGGTAATATTCCTAAGATCGTAGATTTGGTAGAAAAGAAAATTGTTCCCTATACTGATATGCGCCGCACTACTGAAATGGCGATGGGCCCAAATTGGAAAAAAGCCACTCCCGAGCAACAGGCTCAACTTACATCCGAGTTTAAAAACTTATTAATTCGTACCTACTCCGGGGCTTTGAGTCAGCTGCGTGATCAGACTGTGCAATTCAAGGCTTTGCGTGCAGCCCCCGATGACAAAGAAGTAGTTGTGAAAACTATGGTGCTTGGTCGTGGCGATCCAGTTCCTTTAGATTACCGTCTAGAAAAAACAGCTAATGGCTGGAAAGTTTATGACATGAATATTATGGGCGTTTGGTTGGTTGAGGCTTATCGCAATCAGTTCTCCAATCAAATCAGCCAAAATGGTGTTGAAGGCTTAGTAAAGTTTTTACAAGATCGCAATAAACAATTGGCTAGCGCTAAACCAGCCAATTAATTATTAAGTACTAAGACCATGACCTTTTTTTTGCCTAACAAAGTGACACAAGCAAATGCTTTACAAGTGCAAAAAGATGGCTTGTTAAATAGCTCACGCTTGCGTTTAGTGGATTGCTCCGAATTACAAGACTTTGATTCCACTGTATTAACGATTTTGTTGGCCTGGCAAAAAAAACTGATGGCTGAGGGTCAATCTATATCATTTGAGCATGTGCCAGAAAAGCTTAGAGTTCTTGCTGGTGTTTATGGCGTTTCTTCATTACTGGGTTTGTGATGGCAATGCATCCTGCAATATCCATTCAGAATATATCTAAGCAGTATGGAGCACTTCAAGCTTTAGATGATGTTTCATTGACTATTGAGTCTGGCGAGTTTTTTGGTTTACTAGGGCCTAATGGTGCTGGCAAAACTACCTTGATTTCTATTTTGGCTGGTCTGGTTACCCCCGGCCATGGTCATGCAGCCATCATGGGTGCTGATGTGCAAAAAGGATTTCGCGAGGCTCGTCGTATGTTGGGCGTTGTTCCCCAAGAACTAGTTTTTGACCCCTTTTTTACTGTTCGCGAAACATTACGCTTCCAGTCGGGATACTTTGGTATACGCAATAACGATGCATGGATAGAGGAGATCATGGCTAATCTTGACCTCACGTCCAAAGCCGATAGCAATATGCGTTCATTGTCAGGCGGTATGAAGCGACGAGTGCTTGTTGCACAAGCCTTGGTGCATAGGCCACCAGTCATTATTTTGGATGAGCCGACAGCTGGCGTTGATGTTGAGTTACGTCAGTCACTCTGGCAATTTATTAGTCGTCTAAACCAAGATGGCCATACGATTGTTTTGACTACGCATTACTTGGAAGAGGCGGAAGCTTTGTGCCAACGTATTGCTATGCTTAAGCAAGGAAAGATTGTGGCTCTAGATACCACTGCTAATTTGTTAAGTCGTTATGGATCTGTCAAAAAAGATGGAGAAGGTAAAACGGATCTAGAAGAAGTATTTGTAAATATTATGTCCAAAGGTACTCCATGAAGCACGGACTCAATAGGCCTGCATTGGAGTATGGCAGCGGCTTCCCAACATTATTGTTTAAAGAAGTAAAGCGATTTTATAAGGTAGCTTTCCAGACAGTAGCTGCTCCAGTGCTGACGGCTGTACTGTACCTCATGATTTTTGGGCACGTGCTTGAGGGCAGAGAGGTCTATGGCCGTCTAAGTTACACCGCCTTTTTAATTCCAGGTTTAGTAATGATGAGTGTTTTGCAAAATGCTTTTGCAAACACATCTTCTTCTTTGATTCAGTCAAAAGTCACCGGCAATTTAGTATTTGTTTTATTAGCCCCTCTGAGTCATTTTGAGTTTTATGCAGCGTATATCTTGGCTGCAGTCTTTCGAGGAATTGTTGTTGGTCTGGGTGTATTGTTAATTACCATCTGGTTCGCCACACCCACCCTAGAATACCCATTGTGGATTTTGACGTTTGCATTTTTAGGTGCGGCAATCTTAGGTAGTCTTGGATTAATAGCTGGTATCTGGGCTGATAAATATGATCAATTGGCCGCCTTTCAAAACTTCATCATCATGCCAGCAACCATGTTGTCAGGCGTTTTTTATTCGATTCATTCTTTGCCTACGGCATGGCAAATGGTGTCTCACTTCAATCCATTCTTTTATATGATTGACGGCTTCAGGTATGGCTTTTTTGGAGTTTCGGATAACTCTCCTTGGAGCAGTCTAGCGATTGTGTTCTGCTTCTTTGTGGGGGTATCAGTGATTGCTTTGCGTCTGCTGCAAAAGGGCTATAAGCTCCGTTATTAATTTATTTACACCCTGTTTTAGGAAAAGAAATGTTACCCACCCCAGAACAAATTGAAGACTACATCAAGCAAGGCATTAGCTGTACCCACATACAGGTTGAAGGCGATGGCCAACATTTTTTTGCAACGATCGTGAGCCCTGAGTTCGAAGGGAAGCGACTGGTGCAGCGTCATCAGTTGGTATATGGCGCTATGGGTGATCGCATGAAGGCAGAAGTGCATGCCTTATCAATGAAGGTATTTACTCCTGAAGAGTTTGCACAAAATTCAGCAGTATAAAAACGTACTCTTGCCCTACTCATTTCACCTTACATTTTAATTACTCAGTTTTTACTGGAATCGCTTCATGGACAAATTACGAATGGTTGGCGGCACTCCTCTTAAAGGTGAGGTGCTTATTGCAGGCGCTAAAAATGCCGCATTACCAATCCTGTGTGCTTGTCTATTGACTGATCAACCAGTGATATTGCGTAATGTTCCTGACTTGCAGGATGTGCGCACGATGCTCAAGTTATTGCAGGAGATTGGCGTAACGGTTGATTTTCCGACTGCGGGCAATCGAGGTCATATGGTGTTGAGCGCGGCGGTAATTAAAAGTTCAGAAGCTACCTATGAAATGGTGAAGACTATGCGTGCCTCTATCTTGGTACTTGGCCCACTTTTGGCCAGAATGCATAGCGCCAAGGTTTCCTTACCAGGCGGCTGTGCCATTGGTGCACGACCAGTAGATCAGCATATCAAAGGCCTTAAGGCCATGGGTGCAAGCATCAAGATTAAGAGTGGCTATATTCAAGCGGAAACCAAACCTCAATCAGATCGATTGAAAGGCGCATCCATCTTGACCGATATGATTACGGTGACTGGTACAGAGAATTTATTGATGGCTGCCACATTAGCATCCGGTACAACAATTTTAGAAAATGCTGCACGCGAGCCAGAAGTGGGCGACTTGGCTGAGTTGTTGGTGAAGATGGGTGCAAAGATTTCTGGTATTGGTAGCGATCGTTTAGTGATTGAGGGAGTTGAAAAGCTTCATGGCGCAGAACACTCAGTCATTCCAGATCGTATTGAGGCAGGTACATTTTTATGCGCAGTTACTGCAACAGGCGGCGAGATAACAGTTAAACATTGTCGTCCTGATACATTAGATGCGGTCATTGTTAAGCTTAAAGAAGCCGGTCTACAAATGGAGATTGGTCCTGATTGGATTAAAGCATCTATGCAAGGTCGTCCTAAATCAGTTAATTTCCGTACTTCTGAGTACCCGGCCTTTCCAACTGATATGCAAGCGCAACTGATGACAGTCAATGCAATTGCATCAGGTAGTTCCACTATTACTGAAACGATTTTTGAGAATCGTTTTATGCACGTACAAGAGCTTAATCGTCTAGGCGCAGACATTGCTATCGAGGGTAACACTGCAATTGCTCAGGGAGTAGATAAGCTTTCGGGCGCGATTGTGATGGCTACAGATCTACGGGCATCAGCTAGTTTGGTGATTGCTGGATTGGCTGCCCAAGGCGAAACCCAAGTAGACCGGATTTACCATTTAGATCGTGGCTATGACCGTATGGAGCATAAGTTAACCCTTTTGGGCGCCAATATTGAGCGGGTAAAGTAAGGCTGATGGATAATTAGTCCATGAAATTGACTTTAGCCCTCTCCAAAGGGCGTATCTTCGAAGAAACTGCAGGAATCTTATCCAAGGCCGGTATTGTGCCGCTGGAAGATCCTGAGAAGTCGCGCAAACTCATTATTGAGACCACCAATCCAGAAGTGCGTTTAATCATTGTTCGCGCATCAGATGTACCTACTTATGTACAATTTGGGGGTGCTGATTTTGGTGTTGCAGGCTTGGATATTTTGATGGAAAAAGGCACAGATGGTTTGTATGTGCCTTATGACTTAGATATTGCTAAGTGTCGTATGTCTGTAGCTGTGTGCGAAGGATTTGATTACGCTGCGGCAGTCAAGCAAGGCTCTCGCTTAAAAGTGGCAACCAAGTATGTCAATTGCGCGCGCGAGCACTTTGCGAATAAAGGTGTGCATATCGATACGATTCAACTCTATGGATCGATGGAGCTTGCTCCCTTGGTAGGCTTGGCTGATGCGATTGTAGATCTTGTATCTACTGGCAATACATTAAAAGCAAATGGTTTGGTTGAAGTGGAGCCGATCGCTGATATCAGCGCGCGTTTGGTCGTCAATCAAGCCTCATATAAGCGCAAGCGTTCTCAGCTGCAGCCTATCTTTGGGTTGCTGAAGTAATCGCACTCAGAGAAAAAAGTCCAGTCAATGTCTGCCCAAGTAAACGTTAAGCGCCTTAACAGTAAAGATACTGATTTCAGAGAAATTCTGTTGTCTAGCCTTTCTTTGCCGATGGCGGACGATGAAGCAATTGATGCCGCAGTGGTTAAAATTTTGGCAGCAGTAAAAGATCAAGGTGATGAAGCAGTTCTGGGTTTCACAAAACAATTCGACCGCTTAAATCTAGCAAGCGTTTCGGATTTAGAAATTCCTCGTAAGGATTTAGAGCTCGCATATAACTCTTTATCAGCAGAACAAAAAAATGCCTTAGATATTGCTGCGCACAGAGTACGGGCGTATCACGAGCGTCAAAAGATTGAAGTAGGCTGCCATTCTTGGGAGTATGAAGAGAAGGATGGTACCCGCTTAGGTCAAAAAGTCACTCCTCTAGATCGTGTTGGTATTTACGTGCCAGGCGGAAAAGCCGCTTACCCATCATCCGTATTGATGAATGCTATTCCGGCAAAAGTAGCGGGTGTAGCTGAAGTCATCATGGTGGTGCCCACTCCGGATGGCGCGCGTAACCCCTTGGTTTTGGCTGCGGCCTATATTGCTGGTGTTGACCGTGTTTTCACTATCGGTGGCGCTCAGGCAGTTGGTGCTTTGGCTTTTGGTACAAAAACGATTCCTTCGGTCGACAAAATTGTTGGACCAGGTAATGCCTATGTAGCTGCAGCCAAGCGCAGAGTATTTGGCATTGTGGGTATTGATATGATTGCTGGCCCCTCTGAAATCTTAGTTCTTTGTGATGGCTCGAGTAATCCAGACTGGGTTGCAATGGATTTGTTCTCGCAGGCTGAACATGATGAGCAAGCGCAATCTATCTTGCTCTGTCCTGATGCAGCATTTATTGAGCAAGTGCAGGTAAGTATCAATAAATTACTCCCTGAAATGCCAAGAGCAAAAGTAATTGAAGCCTCACTTGCTAATCGTGCTTTACTAATCCAAGTAAATGACATGTCTGAGGCCTGCGAGATTGCGAATGCAATTGCTGCTGAGCATTTGGAGATTTGCGCTGCTGATCCACGGAAATGGGCGGATCAAATTCGTCATGCAGGCGCCATTTTTATGGGGAATTACACCAGCGAGTCTCTTGGCGATTATTGTGCCGGGCCAAATCATGTATTGCCGACAGCACGTACAGCACGCTTCTCTTCACCATTAGGTGTTTATGATTTCATTAAGCGTTCTAGCATGATTGAGGTTAGTGAAGCTGGGGCTCAAACCTTGGGTGCGGTAGCTAGTACATTAGCTCATGGTGAGGGCTTGCAAGCGCATGCACGTGCAGCTGAGATGCGTCTCAAAAAGTAAACGTGTAAAAAGTAAAGACGCAATCAGCCCGCGTTTATTAAAAAGCTCAACTCAGAATTTCTTTTAACACAGCAACAAGTTCGTCGCTTTGCTCATTCGTACCAATCGTAATGCGTAGGAATTCTTCGATACGCGCTGATGTAAAGTGGCGCACGATGATTCCACGATCCCGCAATGCTTGATACAGCTTAGCTCCAGCATGGTTGGGGTGACGGGTAAAAATAAAGTTTGCAGTTGAGGGGAGCGTTTCAAATCCCAGAGTATTTAGCTCCTTGACTAACTGACTTCGAGTTTGGATAACTTTTGCAGCAGTTTCTTCAAGGTGCGCTTGATCATCAATGGCCGCTTTAGCACCAGCTTGCGCAAGACGCCCTAGTGGGTAAGAGTTAAAACTATTTTTTACGCGCTCTAATCCCTCGATCAAATCTGGGTGACCAACAGCAAAGCCAACGCGCAGACCAGCTAGGGCGCGCGATTTAGAAAGTGTATGAACAACTAATAGATTTTCTGGGCAACTACTTCCTTGCAAGAGTGGAATGCAAGATTCGGTTCCGTAATCTACATAAGCCTCATCAATTACTAATACTGAATCTTTGTTGTGGGAGAGCAGTGTTTCGATTTCTGAACGAGGAATGGATCTGCCGGTTGGTGCATTCGGGTTAGGGAAAATAATCCCACCATTAGGTACTTTGTAGTCGGCTACATTAATCTCAAATTGACTACCAAGCGCAATAGTTTTGTAGTCGATTCCAAATAGCTTGCAGTAAACCGGATAGAAGCTATAAGTAATGTCAGGAAAATGAACGGGCTTACTATGTTTTAGTAGTCCTGCAAAAACATGAGCCAAAACCTCATCTGAGCCATTTCCTAAAAAGACTTGCTTTGGGTTTAAACCATGTAATTTAGCAATTGCTTGTTTGAGAGCGGCTCCTTCGGGATCAGGATAAAGACGTAGATCTGCGGTATTTTGACTCTCAATAGCTGCTAGAACTTTTGGGGATGGACCATAAGGGCTTTCATTCGTATTGAGTTTGACTAGCCGCTGCATTTGCGGTTGCTCCCCTGGAACGTAGGGGGTTAGGGTTTGAACAACAGGGCTCCAAAAACGGCTCATGAGGGTTCTCAGTTCAAAAATCAGGATGAAAGTGCTACGTTAACGGTATTTAATTCTTTTCTAGGAATGATATTATGAGGCTTCAATCAACACTTCGCCTAGCGGCGCAATGAAGCATGCGGCAAGCCGACGTCACCCGAAACACTTCGGAAACCAAAATTCAGATTTCCATCAATTTAGATGGTACCGGTAAGGCTGAGCTAGCCTCCGGCGTCCCTTTTCTTGACCACATGCTTGACCAGATTGCTCGTCACGGCATGATCGACCTTAAGGTGGTTGCAAACGGGGATACCCATATTGATGATCACCACACTGTTGAGGATGTAGGAATCACTTTAGGCCAAGCCTTTGCTAAGGCGGTTGGCGATAAAGCGGGTATTACTCGTTATGGCCACTCCTATGTGCCTTTGGATGAAACGCTTTCTCGTGTTGTGATCGATTTCTCTGGTCGCCCTGGTTTGGAATTTAATGTCCCATTTACTCGTGCTCGTGTGGGTGACTTCGATGTCGATCTCAGTATTGAATTCTTCCGTGGTTTCGTGAACCACGCAGGGGTGACATTGCACATCGATAACTTGCGCGGTATTAATGCGCACCATCAGATTGAAACTGTGTTCAAAGCTTTCGGACGTGCTTTGCGTATGGCCTTAGCTGTGGATCCTCGCGCTTCAGGCGCCATTCCTTCAACCAAAGGAAGTCTGTAATCTAGACTCTTACGGTTGCCTAGAAGACAACAGCAGACAACAGTAGATAACAGGTAAATTTTGGCGCAAACCATTGCGATCGTTGATTATGGAATGGGAAATCTCCGTTCTGTATATCAAGCATTTCATCATGTTGCTCCTAATGACAATGTATTGATTGCTCATCAGTCAGAGGAAATACGCTCTGCTGATCGTGTCATCTTGCCTGGTCAAGGAGCTATGCCAGATTGTATGAAGCACTTGAAGGAGTCTGGTTTATTAGAGGCTTTACTGGAAGCATCTAAAAACAAACCACTTTTAGGTGTTTGCGTTGGCGAACAAATGCTTTTTGATCAAAGTGCCGAGGTACGCGCTAGTGAGGATAGTCAATGGACCCCTTGTTTGGGTTTAATTCCTGGAGAAGTGCGCCGTTTTCAATTGGCCGGCAAAAAGCAGTCCGATGGGGCTGTTTATAAAGTGCCTCATATGGGATGGAATCAAGTCCGCCAGGACCAAAAACACCCAATATGGAAGGGCATACCAGATTTGACGAGCTTTTATTTTGTACATAGCTACTATGTTGTGCCGCAGCGCAACGAGGTTATCGCTGGCTCTACAGAATATGGGGATTGGTTTACTTCTGCTGTAGCTCGAGATAATATTTTCGCTACACAATTTCACCCAGAAAAAAGTGCAGAATACGGATTACAGCTTTATAAAAATTTTGTTTCTTGGCAACCTTAATATTTTTTACCACTAGCTATGCTGCTGATTCCCGCAATTGATCTTAAAGATGGCCACTGTGTTCGACTTGAGCAAGGTGATATGGATAAAGCTACGGTGTTTTCAGAAGATCCTGGCGCAATGGCAGCACATTGGATCGGTAAGGGTGCACGACGTCTACATTTAGTAGATCTCAATGGTGCATTTGCAGGCAAACTCAAGAATGAATCTGCTATTAGATCAATTCTTAAAGCAGTTGGTAATGAGATCCCCGTCCAGTTGGGTGGTGGCATTCGGGATCTCGAAACGATTGAGCGTTTGCTAGATGACGGAATCAGTACGGTCATTATTGGCACTGCAGCAGTGAAGAATCCTGGTTTTGTGCAAGATGCCTGTACCGCATTCCCGGGCCATGTCATGGTTGGCTTGGATGCTCGTGACGGCAAAGTGGCAACGGATGGTTGGAGCAAGATTACAGGTCATGAGGTAATTGACCTCGCTAAGAAATTTGAAGACTGGGGTGTAGAAGCCATCATCTATACCGATATTGGTCGTGATGGCATGCTCAAGGGCGTCAATATTGACGCTACAGTCAAGCTAGCTCAGGCAATTCGAATACCGGTCATTGCTAGCGGCGGCCTCTCAAATAATCAAGACATTGATGCGCTATGTATGGCAGAAGAAGAGGGCGTGATGGGTGTAATTGCTGGACGCTCTATTTATGCCGGTGATCTTGATCTCGCCGCCGCCCAAAAATATGCTGACGAGTTGACTCTCAAATATAAAAAGAAAATTATCTAGTGTTAACTAAGCGAATTATTCCTTGTTTGGATGTCACTGCAGGGCGCGTAGTTAAAGGGGTCAACTTTGTAGGTCTGCGTGATGCAGGTGATCCAGTCGAAATCGCAAAACGCTATAACGCACAAGGCGCAGACGAACTGACTTTTTTAGATATCACTGCTACTTCTGATGGGCGCGATCTGATTCTCCACATCATTGAAGATGTCGCATCACAAGTTTTTATTCCCTTAACTGTTGGTGGTGGCGTGCGTGCAGTGGCTGATGTACGGCGCTTGCTGAACGCAGGTGCAGATAAGGTGAGCATGAATTCCTCAGCAGTAGCCAGCCCTGATTTAGTTTCTGATGCTGCGGCCTATTACGGCTCTCAATGTATTGTGGTGGCGATTGATGCCAAGCAAACTGATGCTGGTAATTGGGAGGTATTCACTCATGGTGGCCGAACAGCTACAGGCATAGATGCAGTCGAGTGGGCTAAGGAAGTTGCCAAACGTGGTGCTGGTGAAATTTTACTCACCAGCATGAATCGCGATGGTAGTAAAGATGGTTTTGATTTAGCGTTAACTGCTGCAGTAAGTGATGCGGTTTCAGTGCCAGTGATTGCTTCGGGTGGCGTTGGTAATTTGCAGCATTTAGTTGATGGTATTACCAAAGGCCATGCAGATGCTGTGCTTGCAGCCAGCATTTTTCACTACGGTGAGTTTACTGTTGGCCAGGCAAAAGAATATATGGCTGCCCAGGGAATTCCGGTTCGGATTTAATTCAAAAGCAGACTTTTTAGTAAGTTTAAGCCATTACCTGTAAAGTTTAGGTATGAGCAAACCTCAAAGTACTTTCACCCCTATTCAAGCCCTACAAGCTGGTTCATGGCTTGATGCCGTTGCGTGGAATGACCAGGGTCTCGTGCCGGTTATCGCGCAGGAAGCGAGTAGTGGCGATGTGCTGATGATGGCCTGGATGAATCGAGATGCTTTATTGGAAACCTTGCGCTTAGGCGAGGCAGTCTACTGGACGCGTTCTAGGCAAAAACTTTGGCACAAAGGTGAAGAATCTGGCCACATCCAAAAAGTAAAACAAATTCGCTTAGATTGTGATGGCGATACGATTTTGCTCTTGGTTGAGCAAAAGGATGGCATTGCTTGCCACACTGGGGAGCATAGTTGCTTCTTTAAGCGGTGGGATTCAACCAAGCTTGCTTGGGTTGATGAGTCCAGTTCAAAAAAGTAAAGGACTAAAGACCTTTTGCTTAAAAGACATAAAATGACAACATGACTAGTTCTGTAAATAAACCTTCCAATCTAGATTCTGCATTCGCCCATCTTGCTGATGTAGTGGATCAACGTCGTGATGCGTTTAAGGCGGGTCAAGCAGATCCCAAAACATCGTATACAGCTTTGCTCTTTTCCAAGGGCGATGACGGAATCTTGAAAAAGATTGGTGAAGAGGCAACTGAAGCTGTGATGGCTGCAAAGGATGCGCGTAACGCTAATTTGGCAGTTGAGCAGCAAAAGCTTCTAGTAGGCGAAATGGCTGACCTCTGGTTTCACTGCTTGATTGCTTTGTCTCAATTTAATCTGCGACCAGAGGATGTGATTGCCGAGTTGGATCGTCGTTTGGGCACCTCGGGCATTGAGGAAAAGGCGGCCAGAAAAGCCGCTGGAAAAGAATAAACACTAGTAAGCATGTATTAAATACGAGATAAAGCATGTCACACGACCCTAATTGCCTGTTTTGCAAGATTTCTCAAGGTTTGATTCCTTCACAGAAGGTCTATGAGGACGAGGAAATCTATGTATTTAAAGATATCAACCCAGCAGCGCCAATTCACTTTTTGATGATTCCAAAGAAACATATACCCATGTTGGAGTCTGCAGAAAGCATAGATGCGCCTTTGCTAGGTAGAATGATGGAATTAGCACCGCGTCTCGCTAAAGAACAGGGTTGCCGTCCTGGTAAGGATGGTGGCTTTAGAGTGATGGTGAACAATGGTGCGGATGGTGGGCAGGAGGTTTATCACTTGCATTTACATGTGATGGGCGGTCCCCGCCCCTGGAAAAAATAATCCAAGGAGATTAAAGATGGGTTCATTTAGCATTTGGCATTGGTTAATTGTTTTGGTCATCGTGATGTTAGTTTTTGGTACCAAAAAATTACGTAACATCGGCCAAGATTTAGGTGGTGCCGTTAAAGGTTTTAAAGATGGTATGAAAACCTCTGAAGAGCCTAAAGAGCAAATTCAACAAAGCCCTGCAACAGCAGAGAAGACTGTTGATGTGCAGGCAAAAGACGTTAATAAATAATTGAAGTGCAATTGAGGCTCGCGTGGTTTTTTAAATGATTGATCTCGGAGTTTCAAAACTTGCACTGATTGCTGTGGTTGCTTTGGTAGTGGTTGGACCAGAGCGCTTGCCAAAAGTAGCGCGTATGGCAGGTAATTTATTTGGGCGTGCACAGCGCTATATGGCTGATGTCAAATCTGAAGTTAATCGTCAAATGGAAGTGGAAGAGTTCAAAAAGTTTCGTGAAGAAACGGCCGCCACTTTAAAAGAGGTAGAAAATAGTATTGGATCTACCGTTCAAGAGGCTGGTGCTAACCTAAGCGATCAAGCAGATATTTTTGAAACTAGCTTTGAAAAGCCGCCTTTAGATGAAAAAGAAGTGCTTCGCAAAACTAAGCGCCAAGGCCGTAATAGCTGGGGTGTGCGCCGTGCTGCAAGACCGCTTTGGTTTAAACGTTCTGCGGGGATTCGTACTCGAGTGCAGTCTGGGGCCGCCAGAATGAAGCGCTTTCATCACAGTGCTGGCAAATAATTGTCAAAAGTAAAAGAATAAATAATCGCCAAGCATGACTGATAACAATTCAACTGAAGACTCCGGATTACAGGAAACGTTTCTTTCCCATTTATTTGAATTACGTGACCGCGTAATTAAAGCGGCACTGGCTATCATTGTCGTTTTCGTTTGCTTGGTTTATTGGGCGCCTGATATTTTTCATTTGTTCGCGCAACCACTTTTAGAAGCCTTGCCAGCTGGCGGGAAAATGATTGTGACTGATGTCACAGGTTCATTTTTTGTGCCCATGAAAGTAACCATGCTGGTGGCATTCATTATTGCCTTGCCTGTGGTGATGTATCAGCTTTGGGCTTTCATTGCGCCCGGTTTGTATTTGCACGAAAGAAAACTCATTTTGCCTTTGGTGGTGAGTAGCTATACCTTGTTCATTATTGGCATGGCCTTTGCTTACTTTTTAGTATTCCCAACAGTATTTAAGTTTATGGCCAGTTACAACGCGCCATTAGGTGCAGAGATGTCGACCGACATTGATAACTACTTAAGCTTTGCGATGACAACCTTCTTGGCATTTGGCATTACTTTTGAGGTGCCGGTTGTAGTGGTTGTCTTGGTTCGCATGGGTATGGTGCCGCTGGCTAAGCTGAAAGAAATTCGCCCTTATGTGATTGTGGGGGCATTTGTGATCTCAGCAATAGTTACTCCACCAGATGTTCTCTCTCAATTGCTTCTCGCGGTACCTATGACACTGCTTTATGAATTGGGTCTGCTCGTTGCACGCTTTTATGTGCCAAAGCCCTCTGATGAAGATGCCGCAACAGATCAGTCAACCTCTGCTCCCGCTTGATTCTTCGAAAAAGTACTCGTTAGCCAATTGGTGACTCGATCAAAGCGATAACGTCTTTGACGAAGGTTACCCTCAAGGTCTATCTCCGATCCAGCAAAAGCTTTACCCGCAGCTAATAGGGCACGACGTTGTTGAATTGTTTCAATCTGAATCAATCTAGGCAATATCTTTGGTAATTCCCAACGAATATCCACTACAACACAATGTTCATGCTGTAGTTGACCTACTTCGCATAGTAATAGCTCTGCTTTACTAAAGTTGAATTGATTGGCGATGATGATGCGATGGCAAAGTAATAGCCAGTCTTCATCCAACTTATGTTCGGCATGATGGTTAAGGGCGACTTCTGCGCATTGCGCTAGTTCGAGCCATTCATTTTCTTTAGGGTCGGGGCAACTCTCTAAAATTTTGCTGAGCAATTCTTTAGCCTCTGGCACGCCTTGTTGTTGGGCTTGCCACACCCAATATGAGGCTTGAAGTCCACGGACTTTCTCTTCACTCTTCTCACGTTTGCGCCAGAGGTTGGCGCCTTTACGAAGTTGTGCTTGTGGATGGCCTAAATCAGCAGCACGATCGATACAGCGATCACTCTCTGCAGCGTTGTATCCAGAAAATTGGGGTCTGCGATAAATTTCGCCGAGTGCATACCAAGCATCTCGATCACCATCTTTGGCAGCAAGCTCTAGCCAATGGGCTGCTTTTTTAAGAGATGCGTTTGACTTATTCTCTGTTAACTCAGAAGCGCCATCAAGTTGAGCAAGGCGTAACCCGAGTGTTAACTTCGCTACAGTTAAGCCAAGTTCAGCCGCCTGAATTAACGCATCCTCATTTTGCTCTTCAAGCCAAACTTTCCATAGGGTAGAGAGTGCCTCATTCTTTGGTTGAAGCTTAATCAGGAGCTCTTTTGCATTCGTTGCAAATTTGGAATCACTGTCAGCAAGCTCCAGTAGGTACTGCTTAGCTATTTTTTGTAAACCACTGAGATCAAGGGTGGAAACTTTCTCAACAGAAATGCTCCCACTAGATTTTCTTAACCAATCAGTTAACTGAGTTTGGATTTCTTGATGCAAAGGGTTGATTAATAAATTGGCGAGTTGCCATTTGGCTGCTGCAGATAGATTTACTTCATTCCGGGATTCGGCTAATTTCCAAAAAGTATTCCAACCAAAGCCAAATGCCGGGGAGCCAAAGGTTGCAATTAATGGAATATCGATGATTTGGCGTAAAAGGGGTAAAACCTCAGTATTGTCTGAGTCGTTTTTTGTAAGAGTTTGATTTGTAATGGAAAAATAAGATTTTTCTAACCAAATCAAGGCATTAGCAGGTTGAATTGGGGTTTTAAAAGCCCCCGTTAAGTATGCGGATGCGAGCTTTTGTTGCGCGGAAACGTCACCTAGCCGTGCTGAACTAAGGATTTTTAAGAATTCGCGACTTGCCATATGACAATTTTGGCATCTAGAGGCCTTAAAAGACAGAAAACAAAGGTCTTGTTGCCGAGATACAACGAAGAAAGCCAAAAAACTACCTTTTGACAAGCAAAAAGAGCTCCTAATTACCCTGACTCTCAGTCTGGTGAGGCAAAACCAGCAGAATTCATAGGTCCCAGTTTTATTTGGGCATTACTTTCAATTTATGGAGATTTAAAGAATGAAAAAATCGCTATTAGCACTTGCAGCAATGACAGCATTTGCTGGCGCAGCACAAGCACAGTCAAGCGTGACTGTATATGGTGTCATGGATGTTGGTTATATTAATGACAAGTCAACTGGATCAGGTGCAGTTGCTTCAACAAATGCAACAGCTAGCCAGTTTGGCCAATCTGCTGAGCAGACTAGCCGTTTGGGTTTCAAAGGCACTGAAGATTTGGGTGGCGGTAAGTCCGCATTCTTCACCATTGAAACTGGTTTACAGCCAAACAATGCAACAGCATCTGCATTTAATAACCGTCAATCTTTCGTTGGCTTGAAGAGTAACGGTTTGGGTCAGGCATCTATTGGTACCCAGTACACCACAGTATTCCAAGCATTGGCAGCATCTGACGTTGGCCAAACTAACAACATGCCTGGTTCTGCTGTTTATCCAGTAAATCCTAATGGTAACGGTAACTCAGGCGCAGCTCCATTTGCATATAGCGCTGCAACTGCTGGTTCAGGTACATCTGACGGTATGACGGTTCGTGTCTCTAATACTCTCCAAGCTCAGTCTGATAGTTTTGCTGGCTTTACATTGGGTGGCATGTATGTTCAAAATGGCAGCACAACTACTCCTTCTACAACAGGCGCAACAACCAATAATTACACTGGTTGGGGCTTGAAGCTTGATTACACATGGAACAAGTTGTATGTTGTATTAGCTAACAACGCATTGCGTTCTTACAACCCAAGTCCAGCAGTTGTATCTGTTGCTACTTCATCACCAGCAATCTGGGGCCCAGCTAGCGGTGGTAGCAATACTCAAGACAACCAGCAATATGCTGCTGCAACTTATGACTTCGGTATCTTGAAGGCTTACTTGCAGTATGTAAATCGTAAAGACACAAGCACTGTTGATACCAGCTATTTCGCCAAGCGTTCTGCTCAGCAAATCGGTGTGCGTTCTTACATCACTCCAACAATCGAAGGTTGGGCTAACTGGGGTAACGGTAAAGAAACAGCTTTCGGTCAATCACAGCCATCTGCTAACTTCACAGCATGGCAAGCTGGTTTGAACTACTACTTGTCTAAGCGTACAAACTTGTACGGCATCTACGGTGCTAACAACCTGAGCTCTTCTTCTTCTACAACTGGCTTAGCGTTGAACAACACTGGCTTTGCAGTTGGTGTGCGCCACACTTTCTAATTTGACGCTAGCGTAAGCTAGCATTGAATTTAGAGATTAGTTGTTCTTAAAACCCACTGTGGAAACACAGTGGGTTTTTTATTTATGTGCCCGATTGATAGTAGAATAAATCTAGATTAATTCCTCTATAAGGACTTGGAAATGAAAACCTATTTAATACGCGCTTCTGTTTTTTTTGTAGGTATTGCTAGTGCTCAACTTATATTTGCGGCCTCCCCTACGCTAGATAAGATCAAGTCATCTGGGGCAGTCACAATGGGTGTGCGCGAATCTTCCATTCCGATGTCCTACACAACAGGAGATAGTCGTTTTGATGGCTATCACGTAGAAATCTGTCGCATGATTTTGGGTGATATCAAGGATAAGTTGGCTTTGTCTACCCTGCGCATTAACTACCAGCCTGTTACCTCTCAGAATCGTGTTCCATTAGTTCAGAACGGTACAGTTGATATTGAGTGCGGTACGACTACCAACAACCTCGCGCGTTCCAAGGATGTAGGCTTTGCTAACACGCTTTATGTGGAAGAGGTACGTATTGCTGTGAAAGCAAACTCAGGAATTAATTCTATTTCTCAATTGGCTGGTAAAAAGGTTGCAACCACCACTGGCACTACCTCTGTTCAGTTATTGCGTAAGCATGAGAAAGCAAATGGTGTGAATTTTGATGAAGTCTTCGGTAAGGATCATGCTGACAGCTTTTTGTTGCTGGAGTCTGGACGAGCTGACGCTTTTGTAATGGACGGGTCTATTCTTGCAGGCAATATAGCGAATGCGAAGAATCCAAAAGATTTCAAAATTGTTGGAGAGGTTTTGAGCACAGAGCCGATTGCGATCATGGTGCGCAAAGATGATCCAGAGTTTAAGGCTGCCGTGAATGCTGCTATTGCCAAGATTGTTGCGAACGGAAAAATGCCTGGCTTATGGAATAAGTGGTTCTTAGCGCCAATCCCACCTAAAAACATTGTGGTTGGTCTTGATTTATCTCCAGCAACTAAAAATGCTTGGGCTAATTTGAATGACAAGCCAGCAGAAGACTACCAAAAGAAATAAGTCATGGCACTAGATCTAGGTGTTTTTTGTAAGAGCACTTTGGATGGTGAGTTAGTTGACCACTGCTTTTCTGCAGTTTTTGGTTTAGGTCAAAATGCGGATCCCAGTTATTTAGATTGGTTATTAAAAGCTTGGGGTTGGACCTTGGCAGTTGCTGGCTTGGGGCTGACAATTGCTTTGATTCTGGGTGCGGTGATGGGCACATTGCGCACCCTCCCCAATCATGGCCCCTTTAGTAGGTTGCTTGTGCGCTTCTCAACTGCCTGGGTTGAGCTTTTCAGAAACATACCTATCCTAGTTCAGGTATTTCTTTGGTATCACGTTATTCCTGCGTTTGTTGTGCCATTAAAAGCGTTACCCTCCTATTGGCTGGTAAGTATCGCTTTAGGCTTCTTTACTTCTGCACGTATTGCTGAGCAGGTCAGGGCAGGGATTCAGGCGCTTCCGAGTGGGCAGAGAATGGCTGCTACTGCTTTGGGTCTGACTACAGCACAAAGTTACCGCTTTATTATTTTGCCCATGGCATTACGCATTGTGATTCCGCCGCTCACTTCAGAAAGTATGAACCTGATTAAGAACTCATCTGTGGCATTTGCGGTTTCAGTGCCTGAGCTCACACTGTTTGCAATGCAAGCTCAAGAAGAAACTTCGCATGGTGTAGAAATTTATTTAGCGGTAACTTTTCTGTACGCCCTCTCGGCTTTTGTTGTGAATCGCGTAATGGCCATGATTGAAACTAAAACACGTATTCCAGGATTTATTGCGGCCTCAAATGATGCGGTGGTGCACTAAATGCTCAGCTTAGATCTTAGCTTTTATAACTGGGAACTCTTTACCAATTACATTCTGAAGGGCCTACTCTTTAGCGTGCAATTGACAGTGATTGCGACGGCGGGTGGAATTATATTTGGTACCTTCTTGGCCCTTATGCGCTTATCTGGAAAGCCTTCATTGGTTTACCCGGCAACCTTTTATGTCAATACCATGCGATCGATTCCATTGGTGATGGTGATTTTGTGGTTCTTTTTATTAATTCCGCTCTTGATTGGCCGACCTATTGGTGCGGATTTATCGGCAACCATCACTTTTATTGCCTTTGAGGCAGCATTCTTCTCAGAAATTGTGCGAGCTGGTATTCAGTCGGTCCCTAAGGGTCAAGCTTACGCTGCAGAAGCTTTAGGAATGACGTATGGCCAAAACATGTGCTTTATTGTTCTGCCACAAGCGTTCAGAAACATGATTCCAGTTTTCATGACGCAAACGATTATTTTGTTTCAAGATACCTCTCTAGTTTATGCAATCGGAGCATATGATTTGCTGAAGGGCTTTGAGATTGCCGGCAAAAATTATGGCCGCCCAATAGAGACTTATATCTTGGCTGCATTTACCTATTTCATTATCTGTTTCTCGCTTTCTAAAGTGGTGCGCAAGATTCATGAAAAAGTTGCCATTATTCGTTAACTGTTTTTTCTAAACTGATAAATCCTGATGATTGAACTTCGCAATGTTTCTAAGTGGTATGGATCCTTCCAGGTGCTGGCCGATTGCAGCACTGCGATTCAGAAGGGTGAAGTGGTGGTTATTTGCGGACCATCTGGCTCGGGTAAATCAACCTTAATCAAAACGATCAATGCTTTAGAGCCTTTCCAGCAAGGTGAAATCACCGTAGATGGCGTGCGCCTACACGATCCCAAAACCAATCTACCGCAGTTGCGGGCCAGAGTGGGCATGGTATTTCAGCACTTCGAGCTTTTTCCTCATTTGAGTGTGACTGAGAACTTAACGCTTGCACAAATGAAGGTCTTGGGGCGCTCTGTTGATGAAGCGAATGCTCATGGCTTGAAGTATCTCGAGCGTGTTGGGCTGCTTGCGCAAAAAGATAAATTTCCGGGGCAGTTATCTGGAGGCCAACAGCAGCGTGTTGCTATTGCAAGAGCTTTAAGTATGGATCCTATCGTGATGTTATTTGACGAGCCAACTTCTGCCCTAGATCCAGAAATGGTTGGCGAAGTTTTGGATGTAATGATCAAGCTTGCCAATGAGGGTATGACGATGTGCTGTGTCACACATGAGATGGGCTTTGCAAGAAAAGTAAGTCATCGTGTGATCTTCATGGATCAAGGCCGCATTATTGAAGATTGCAGTAAGGCTGAATTTTTTGATAATCCCGAAGCTCGCTCACCAAGGGCGAAAGAGTTCTTGTCCAAAATACTGGCTCACTAAGCTAGTTAATTTTGTTGCTGTTTAGGTTTAGGTCGCTTTCCAGTTTGGGCTGTTAGCGCCACCTCTTTGCCTTTACGCAAAATCGAGAGCTTGGCATCATTACCGGGACTAATTTGTGAAATTTGATTGAGTAGGCTGCGCACATCTTTGATGGGCTTTTCGTTTACCGCAATTAAAACATCGCCGGGCTTTACGCCTGCTCGCGCAGCGGGGCCACCTTCAAGAACACCCGATAAGAGGACGCCCTCAGTATTTTCAGGTAATCCTAGAGACTCCGAGAGTTCTTTGGAGAGGTTTTGCGGCTCTACTCCTATCCAGCCCCTGCTGACGCTGCCATTAGTCAGAATAGACTCCATGACTTGTTTTGCAAGGTTGATGGGGATCGCAAAACCAATACCCATGGATCCACCGTTATTGGAGTAGATGGCTGTATTAATGCCAATGAGATTCCCGCGCGTATCTATGAGCGCGCCTCCAGAGTTACCTGGGTTAATGGCGGCATCTGTTTGAATGAAATTTTCAAAGGTATTAATACCCACATGATCACGACCTAAGGCTGAAACAATACCGGAGGTAACAGTTTGACCAACGCCAAATGGGTTGCCGATTGCAAGGACTACATCGCCTACGTGTACGGATTCAACCTTGCCTAGGGTGATTGGTGTTGGTAATTGTTTGGCTTCAATCTTTAAAACAGCAATATCAGTCTCGGGATCGCTGCCGATTACTTGGGCCTTAATCTTACGACCGTCAGACAGCGTGACATCAATGCTATCGGCATCACTAATCACATGATGATTTGTCAAGATGAGACCCTCGGGGCTCACTAAAACACCAGAGCCCAAACTCGAACTTGGTTCTTCTTCAGGGGGTTGGCCCCCAAAGAAAAAATTAAATAAAGGGTCTGCAGAGTTTGGGTTTGCGCCTTTACGGGTTCTGGGTTTTGCAGAAGCTTTGCTGGTAAAAATATTCACTACTGCTGGCATTGAGCGCTTAACAGCCTCGTGATACGACCCAGGATTTAACTGGCCGTCGTAGCTACTTTCTTTTAGTGAAACGGTATCGACTAAAGAGCTCACTCTTGACTCCGAGAGCCACTCTGGCTTTAAGGTGGCAACAATAAATACAGCGGCCAACATGACCGTGACCGCCTGTGCAAATAAGAGCCAATATTTTTGAAGGGAGGAGTTCATTACGATCTTTTTATTTTCGCGTCAGTTGAATCAGAAAGTCTTCAAATGCCTATATAGGCTCAAGGTTATCAAATTAACGGAAGTAGATTCTGCAATCTCAATTCATGCTGAAAAATGAATTGAGAATGCAGGCGTGCTTCTTGATGAGCGTAATTCGACAAATTATTTTTTTAGACTGTCACGAATTTCGCGTAATAACAGTACATCTTCTGGAGCAGGTGGAGGAGGGGGCGCATCCAAAAGGCGAACCTTATTGACTACTTTGACCATTTGGAAAATCACGAAGGCCAAAAGGATGAAATTGATGGAAATCGTGATGAAATTGCCATAAGCAAAAATAGGTACCCCAGCCTTTTTCAGGGCATCGAAAGTTCTAGGAACTCCCTCTGGAATATGGCCCAGGACGATAAAAAGGTTCGTAAAGTCGATATGACCCCCTAAAAGGGTCGAAATAACCGGCATAACGATGTCATTTACCAGGGAATCGACAATTTTGCCAAAGGCCCCACCAATAATTACACCAACCGCTAAATCGATAACATTGCCTCTGACGGCAAAGTCGCGAAATTCCTTCAAAACACTCATTTTGGCTCCTCTTTTTGCTTAGATCTTAATTAATCCTAGATTAACCCTATAACTTTCTTCATTACCCCACTTTTTACTTTAAAATACTAGGTTTAAGCAATTTCCACCCCTAAATACCCTTTCTAGGAATTCTGTAAATGAGTGACAAGCCCAGTATGGATAAGGATCGCCGTAATTGGTTGATCGCCACTTCGGCCGTTGGTGGCGTAGGTGCAGCCGCAGCCCTTTACCCCTTTGTCGACAGTTTCGAGCCATCAGAGCGCGCAAAAGCAGCTGGTGCTGCTGTTGAGATTGATATCTCTGGTATGCAACCAGACGAAATGAGAATGGTGGAATGGCGCGGTAAGCCTGTTTGGGTAGTTCGTCGTACACCTGAGCAAGTTGCTGAGCTTTCCAAGATTGATGGCGAATTGGCGGACCCAAATTCGTTGCGTGATCCAGCAGCTCTGACACCTCCGTATGCACAAAACCAATGGCGCTCTATTAAGCCTGAGTATCTTGTGGTGGTCGGTATTTGTACCCACCTTGGATGCTCTCCTAATGCTAAGTTTGAAGCTGGTCCTCAGCCATCTTTACCAAATACTTGGCCAGGTGGTTTCCTTTGCCCATGTCATGGATCCACATTTGATATGGCAGGACGTGTATTTAAAAACAAACCAGCCCCAGATAATCTTGAAGTGCCGCCACACATGTATTTGAGCGACACCAAGATTCTGGTTGGCGAAGACAAGAAGGCCTAAGGAGAGATAAATGGCATTCCACGAAAAAGAAGTTCCAGCAGATGCTTCAGCCGCAGTAAAGCTAATGGCTTGGGTTGACTCGCGTCTTCCTGTAACCGAGGCATTTAAGCGTCACATGAGCGAGTACTACGCTCCAAAAAATCTGAATTTTTTCTATATATTCGGTGCGCTAGCAATTGTTGTTCTGGCTATTCAGATCATTACCGGTATTTTCTTGGTAATGAACTACAAGCCGGATGCTGCAAAGGCTTTCGAGTCCGTCGAGTACATCATGCGCGAGGTTCCATTTGGTTGGTTGATTCGCTATATGCACTCCACCGGCGCTTCCATGTTCTTTGTGGTGGTTTACATGCACATGTTCCGTGGTCTGATCTACGGTTCTTATCGCAAGCCACGTGAATTGATCTGGATTTTCGGTTGCGCAATTTTCTTGTGTCTGATGGGTGAAGCATTCTTTGGTTACTTGCTCCCATGGGGACAGATGTCCTACTGGGGTGCTCAAGTGATTGTGAATTTGTTCTCTGCAATCCCATTTATTGGCCCAGATCTATCTCTTTGGTTGCGTGGTGACTATGTTGTGGGTGATGCAACCCTTAATCGTTTCTTCGCATTCCACGTTGTTGCAATTCCATTGGTATTGATCGGCTTAGTAGCAGCCCATATTTTGGCCCTACATGAAGTTGGTTCAAATAATCCTGATGGCGTTGAAATTAAAGAAAACTTGGATGCACAAGGACACCCTGTTGATGGCATCCCTTTCCATCCTTTCTACAGCGTTCATGACGTAATGTATTTGGGCGGATTCTTGATTATTTTTGCAGGCATTGTGTTCTTTGCTCCGGAAATGGGTGGTTACTTCCTTGAAGCTAATAACTTCATCCCTGCAAATCCATTCCAAACCCCGCCGCACATTGCGCCAGTTTGGTATTTCACGCCGTTCTACTCGATGCTGCGCGCAACTACATCCAACTTCTTGTTGCCCTTATGGATTTTCCTTGCAGTCATTCTTGGCATGTTTGCGCTAAAGAGTAAAGATCTCAAGGCTAAAGGAGCTTGTGTTGCAATAGCACTGGCCTTAGCCGTTGGCTTCTACTTATTTGATGCTAAGTTCTGGGGTGTTGTGATCATGGGCGGTTCAGTTGTGATTATGTTCTTCTTGCCTTGGCTTGATCATTCACCAGTGAAATCGATTCGCTATCGCCCCCAATTTCATAAATATATTTATGGAATTTTTGTGGTGAGTTTTGTGATCTTGGGTTACTTGGGCATTGAGCCGCCATCACCGGTTTATGAAAAGATTTCTCAGGTATGCACTATTTACTATCTGGGCTTCTTCCTGGGAATGCCGTTCTGGAGCACGCTTGGTAAATTTAAGCCAGTTCCAACACGCGTTACTTTTGAGTCCCATTAATTCAGACACCACAGAGAAACTAGGAACTAGTATGAAACGATTTCTGCAAACTTTGATGGGCGTCTGCCATGCAACAGTATTGGTTGCTGCCCTAAGCTTTGGCATTAATGCCCATGCAAATGAAGGTGGCTTTCCTCTAGATAAAGCCCCAGATCGAGTAAGTAAAAATGCTTCTTTGCAAAATGGTGCAAAGATATTTGTGAACTACTGCTTGAATTGCCATGCGGCTGCAAGCATGCGTTACAACCGTTTGCGTGATATTGGCCTGACCGATCAACAAATTAAAGACAACCTCATTTTGACTGATGCCAAGGTGGGTGACTTGATGACTGTTTCGATGACGCCAAAAGAAAGCAAAGCATGGTTTGGTAAAACCCCACCAGACCTATCTGTTGAAGCACGTGCTCGTGGTGCGGATTGGCTCTATACCTACTTCCGTACTTTCTATAAAGACGACACTACTCAAACTGGTTGGAATAATTTGGTCTACCCTAAAGTGGGTATGCCCCACGTTCTTTGGCAGTTGCAAGGTGAGCGTGCTGCAAAGTTTGAGGAACGTAAAGATCCACATGATCCAAGCAAATCAGAAGAAGTCTTTGTTGGTTTTGAGCAGTTAACTCCTGGCACGATGAAGCCACAAGAATACGATGACAATATCGCTGACTTAGTTGCTTTCATGTCATGGATGGCTGAGCCAGTTCAGTTAGAGCGTAAGCGTCTTGGCGTAGTTGTACTCCTGTTCTTGGCGATCTTCACGCTGTTAGCTTGGCGTTTGAACAAGGCTTACTGGAAAGATGTTCATTAATTGAATGTGATGGGCTCTGAAGTCAGAGCCCATTAGTAAAAGATTTAACGCGGTTATGCGTTTGTTGTATTGAAGTAGAAATTTAAGGAAATAAATTTATGATGGTGTTGTATTCGGGTACTAACTGCCCATTCTCGCAACGCTGCCGTTTGGTGCTTTTTGAAAAAGGTATGGATTTTGAAATCCGCGATGTCGACTTGTTTAATAAGCCTGAAGACATCTCAGTGATGAACCCATACGGCCAAGTACCTATCTTGGTTGAGCGCGATTTAATTTTGTATGAGTCAAACATCATCAATGAATATATTGATGAACGCTTTCCTCATCCACAGTTAATGCCGCCCGATCCTGTGGCACGTGCTCGCGCTCGTCTCTTCCTCTTTAATTTTGAGAAAGAGTTATTTGTGCACGTGGCTGCTTTGGAAAACGAAAAAGGCAAAGCCGCTGAAAAGGTTCACGAAAAAGCACGCTTGGCAATTCGTGATCGCCTAACTCAATTAGCCCCAATTTTTGTTAAGAATAAATATATGTTGGGCGATGAGTTCTCAATGCTTGATGTAGCGATTGCGCCATTGTTATGGCGTCTTGAGCACTATGGTATCGATCTGTCTCGTAATGCTGCAGCCTTGTTGAAATACGCTGAGCGTATTTTCAGTAGACCTGCTTACATTGAAGCTTTAACTCCCTCTGAGAAGGTAATGCGCCGCTAATTATTTCTAGCGGTTCATGACTCGTCGGCATGTCTGACATTCCAAGCAATAAACCTTATCTAATCCGTGCTCTACATCAGTGGTGCACGGATTTTGGTTTTACGCCTTTCATAGCTGTTTTTGTGGACGCTAGGGTGGAAGTCCCTATGGAGTTCGTCAAAAACGATGAGATCGTTCTTAACCTCTCCTTAGAGGCCTGTCATCAGCTGGCGATAGAGAACGACTGGATTAGCTTTCAAGCAAGGTTTGGTGGAATTCCCAGAAAAATTATGGTTCCGGTGAGCCATGTTTTAGCTATTTACGCCAGGGAAAATGGGCAGGGCATGTCATTCCCATTTGACCCAGCCCAGGCTCGCGATCTCCATCTTGCAGACCCTGCAGATAGCGCCCCTGAACAGCCCAAATCTTCTAGACCGGCCTTGAAGATTGTGAAATAGGATAAAATATATTCCGTTGCCCCTTTAGCTCATCTGGTAGAGCAACTGATTTGTAATCAGTAGGTGGTCTGTTCGAGTCGGACAAGGGGCACCAAATACCTGAAAGCTTCTAAGTTAATCGCTTAGAAGCTTTTTCTTTAGTGACTTGCTTACAAGTTTAGGTTTGTTTCTCTGGTTTCTGGTAAATACAAGATCGCCACAATGGCAGCGCTTGCCAAGAATATGACTGGGTACCAAAGCCCGGCACTATCACTTTGCCAGCGTTGATTTAACCAAGTCACAATTAAGGGCAATAATCCACCAATCCATCCAGCAGCTAAATTGTGTGGGAGTGTGGCTGCGCTATTTCTAGTTTTGGCTGGAAAAAGTTCTGCGAGTATTGCAGTCTGAGGACCAACTACCAAAGCCAGTGCTAGAGATAAGCCAATAAGTAGTATGCATATCAGAATAAGGTGAAGACTATTATCTGGATCATTCAGATACTCCATGCCCATACTCTTGAGTAAATTAAAAGCAGGCAGAATAATAATAGCGCCAAAGAAAAGTCCGCATACTACTACTGGTTTACGACCAATCTTGTCTGATAACCAACCTGCAAAAATAGTGAGCGGAAATAAAGCTAAGGTCGCATAAATGCTTAATTGATCAACCAATTCTGGCGCCAGCTTTGCTGAGGTTTTCAGAAAAATTGCCGTATAGACCTGTACGCAAAAGAAAAGTACTGCTCCGCTAGCGGAGACGCAAAAGAAAAGCAACAACATCCGCTTGCGTGTTCGTGGATCCCGAAAATTATTGAGCAGAGGATTTTTAGATGCTTGATGGGTTTTGCTGAGCTCTAGAAAAACAGGCGTCTCTTCTAGAGCCATCCGCGCTTTAAATGCAATCAAGAGCAGTGCAATAGAAATCCAAAAAGGCACACGCCAACCCCAGGATTGAAATTCTTCTGGTGATAAATAGTTTCTGAGAATCGCAATTTGTAGTGTTGAAAATAAAATTCCCAAAGGCCCCATAAGCTGGAGGAAGCTTGTTTTAAGACCCCTGTACTTGTTGCCAGCATGCTCAGTGAGATAGACGGCGCTTCCACCAATTTCACCGCCGGCAGATAGTCCTTGGAGGAGGCGTAGGCCAACCAGTAGGATAGGCGCCCAAATTCCAACTTGGGCATAGGTGGGTAAAAGGCCCACACTAACGGTTGCAACCCCCATTAATACTATGGTGATCATAAAGACGGGTTTGCGTCCTATACGATCGCCCATGGAGCCAAAGAGAGCTGATCCAAGGGGTCTTACCACCATCCCAACTCCAAAAGTCGCTAAGCTCGCTAAAAGGGCTGTATTTGGGTCAGAGGAAGGAAAGAAGAGTGGGGCAAAAACCACTGCTAGGGTGGCAAATGTGAGGAAGTCATACCACTCCAAAAAGGTTCCGAAGCAGGCTGCAATGGCTACTTTTCGATAGGAATGGGAGTTCTGATTTATCATTAAGTTATTGATTATATTGAGTTTATTGAATGAATTGAATATATTTATTGCGTAGCAACAAAAAATTCTTGATTTGTCATATTCATTCAGTTACAGTTTCATGGTGCAGTGCAATATTTAAGGTATCAATCGTTTTCCTGCTCTTAAATCGTGCGCTTAATTAATTAGTTTTACCACTTAATTTCTGGAGAAATATATGAACCAAGATCAAATCACCGCTAAATTGTCACAAATTAACAGCAAAGGCCTCGAGGCTTCATTTTCTTTGAGCGAAGCTGCTTTAGAAAATGCTCAAAAATTAGCTGAATTGAACTACGCTGCTTCTAAAGATGTATTGGTTAATGCTCAAGACAGCATTCAACAAGTATTGACAGCTAAAGATCCAAAACAAGTGACTGAAATTTTTACTGCTGATTCATTGCAAGCTGCAGGCAATCAAGCGGTTGCTTACCAAAAGAAAGTAAGCAAAGTACTGCGTGATGGCAATAAAGAATTCGTAAACGTAGTTGATGCAAGTATCGACCAGTTACAAGATGGTTTCCAAGATTGGATCAATACTGTTGCTGCTAATGCACCTGCAGGTTCTGATGCATTCTTATCTTCATTCAAGACTGTATACGGTAGTGCATTGCAAGGTTTTGAACAGTTCCGTGCTGCTAGCAAAGAAGCATTAGCTACCGCAGAGAAAACTACCGAACAAGCAATCGAAGTAGTGCAGGGTCAAATTACCCAAGTTAAGAAAGCTGCTCCTCCTGCATCACGTAGCCGTAAATCTGCTTAACTTAAAGCTTACTGTAGTTCGGTAGTAAGTATTAAAAAACCCCCGCTTAGTATGCGCTAAGCAGGGGTTTTATTTATGTATATTTTGCCAGAACTTTATTCAAAGTCAGTCGAAGATTCAATCAATGGCGATGCGAGATTTTTACTAGGCTTCACGCCTAATTCGCGTACTTTTTCAGCTGAGCGAATGAGATTACCCTTGCCAGTTTTTAACTTATTGAATGCATCGTGATAGCTTGTTTGAGCTTGGTCTAGACGTTGTCCGAGCTTCTCAAGATCATCCACAAAGCCAACAAATTTATCGTAGAGATTGCCACATTGCTTTGCGATCTCTAATGCATTGCGGTTTTGATGATCTTGTCTCCATAAGTGAGCAACAGTTCGAAGTGTTGCCATAAGAGTGCTTGGGCAAACCAAAACAATATTTTTGGCTAGCGCTTCTTGATATAGGTTTGGCGCAGTCTTGAGTGCGAGCAAAAATGCTGGCTCTATTGGTACAAACATTAGCACGAAGTCGACGGAGCCGACGCCATATAGCGAGCTGTAGTTCTTTCCCGAGAGACCTTGAATATGCTGGCGCAGTGACTGTATATGCGCAGCAAGCTCTTGCTCTGCCACCACAGTATCAGTAGTTTCGGCATGGCGAGCATAGGCTGTAATCGACACCTTACTATCCACTACTAGACTTCTGCCCTCAGGTAGCTTGATCACAACGTCAGGCTGGAGGCGTGAGCCATCAGCCTGAGTATGACTGTCCTGCACAAGATACTCCTCACCTTTGCGTAAGCCAGAAGATTCTAGAATAGATTCGAGTACTAGCTCACCCCAATTGCCTTGAACCTTAGAGTCGCCTTTGAGAGCTTGGGTCAAGGAGCGAGTCTCGTCAGACATGCGCAGGTTGAGATTGGCTAAGCGTTCGATCTCGCTTTTTAGTGCATGGCGTTCACGAGCCTCGTTGCCATAAGAGGTGCTGACTTGTTCTTTAAATTCGGTCAGCTTAGTTTGAAGAGGCTTCAATAGGGCGTCTAAGCTTGCAGCATTTTGCTCTGTAAAGCGCTTAGATTTATCTTCTAAGATCTCATTCGCTAAATTTTTAAACTGATTTGTGAGTGCTTCTTTGGCATCATTGAGCGATTCAATTCTGCCTAAACCTTGTTTGCGTTCAGAGTCTAGTTCTGCTTCTAGGCGAATGGCATTTTGTAATGCCTGGTCTCGCTCGGATCGAAGGGTTTGCGCAAGAGCAAGCTCTGTTTGAGCCTGTTGTTGAACGCGACTAAGGCTGGAACGTAAGTTCAGCGCATAAACTAAAAGGCCCGCACAAACTCCAAATGGCAGGCCAAATAGTAGAAGTGAACCTAAATCGAAAGTCACAACCTTAAAAGTCTCAGCAATACGATTGATTAGGCTTTAACAAGCTTTTGTAGTTCGCCAGACTGAAACATCTCAGTCATAATGTCTGAGCCACCAATAAATTCACCATTGATATAGAGCTGAGGAATAGTTGGCCAATTAGCATATTCTTTAATACCTTGACGAATGCCAGCATCTTCCAAAACGTTTACGGTGTGGAGAGTTTCGACTCCGCTAGCACGCAAGATATTGATAGCGTTTCCAGAAAATCCGCACTGTGGAAACTGGGCAGTTCCCTTCATAAACAAAACGACTGGGTGATTAGTAACGATTTCTTTAATTTGAGCTTGTGTGTCCATAAATTCTTTCTAATAAGTTTCTACTGCAAAGGTCTTATTGCAAAGGTGGTTTGAAAATAAGGTTTTTAGATTTTAAGACCTAATACGAAAAAAGGTTATTTCAGTCTATTTTCTGCCTGAGGCGATACGGTAATGACCGCCTAAATCGAGATAGGTTTGAATGTCATAAAAACCTGCTGATTTCATTAGCGCTACAACCGCTTCAGATTGGTCAAAACCGTGTTCTACGGCAAGCAAGCCATGTTGGTTCAGATGCGGCTGAGCCTGGGAAATGATCACTTCAAGGTGGGTGAGTCCGCTACCATGATCTGTGAGCGCTGAAGACGGTTCATAGCGCAAGTCCCCCTGACTAAGGTGTATGTCTTGAGCGGCTATATAGGGTGGATTACTGAGAATGATGTCAAAAGATTTATCTCGTTCTAAGGGCTGATACCAACTTCCTTGAAAAAACTGTACTCGAGCAGTCATATTTAGCAACTCGGCATTTTTTTTGGCAATCGCTAAAGCCTCGATGGATTGATCGGTAGCAGTGAGTTGTGCACTGGGTGCTTCATGTGCAATCGCTAAAGCAATCGCACCTGAGCCAGTTCCCAAGTCCAGAATTTTTGTTGGAGCATTTAAGCGTTTAATTTCACGTAAACCAATCTCAACCAAGAGCTCGGTTTCGGGCCGCGGTATAAGAACGCCTGGGGCAACATGGAGCTCAATATTGTGAAATCCTCTTTTGCCAACCAAATAAGCAATCGGCTCACCATGAAGTCTTCTAGTCTCCAGTGCTTTCCAGTCTGACATTGCTTGTGCATTTAGGATCATGTCATCCCGAGAGAGTAATGCAGAGCGTGGAAGTTGGTAATGTTTTTCCAGAACATAGGCCATTAGAATTCTGGCCTCACTAGGAATGAGGGAGGAGGCACTCAAGAGTGCGCGCAGACTTAAATCTTCACTCACAGTTTTAGTTATCGCTCAGAGCAGCAAGTAATTCAGCCTGATGTTCGGATGCAAGTGCATTGCACAGATCATCGATATCACCATCCATCATCGCATCGATCTTATAGAGGGTGAGGTTGATACGGTGATCGGTAATGCGACCTTGAGGAAAGTTATAAGTGCGAATGCGATCACTACGATCACCAGATCCAACCAGAGATTTTCGGGTCTGGGCTTCAAGCTGATGTTTCTCACGTTCGCGTGCATCCATGATGCGAGAAACCAAAACTTTCATAGCCTGTTCACGATTGCGGTGTTGACTACGATCATCTTGGCATTCCACTACAGTGCCAGTGGGCAAGTGAGTGATACGTACCGCGGAGTCCGTTTTATTAATATGCTGTCCACCGGCGCCTGATGCGCGGAAAGTATCAATGCGTAATTCAGCCGGGTTAATTTTGACTGCCTCAAGCTCATCCGCCTCTGGCATTACAGCTACAGTACAGGCGGAAGTATGAATACGTCCTTGGGTTTCTGTTTGGGGTACGCGTTGTACGCGATGACCGCCTGATTCAAATTTGAGGCGTGAATAAACAGACTGGCCTACCAGGCGCAAGACTACTTCTTTATATCCACCTAAGTCAGATTCGGCAGCACTCACGGTTTCTACTTTCCAGCCTTGACGCTCTGCAAAGCGGGTATACATGCGTAGGAGATCTCCAGCAAAGAGTGCGCTTTCATCACCACCAGTGCCCGCACGAATTTCTAGGAAGACATTACGCTCATCGTTTTCATCTTTAGGCAGTAAGAGCTTCTGGAGCGTACTCTCAAGCCCCTCCATCTTAGCTAAAGCCTGCTTTTGTTCTTCGTCTGCAAAGTCCTTCATCTCCGGGTCTTTGCGCATTTCCTCAGCTGCTTCGGCATCTGCCTCAGCTTGCTTGTAGAGACCAAATTGCTCTACAACAGTAGCAATATCAGAATGTTCACGCGTTAGCTTCCGATAAGCATCCATATCTTTAGTTGCTTCTTCGGAGGTTAATAGAGAGTTAAGTTCGGCTAAGCGCGTATCTAGATGGTCTAGCTTAGCCCGCATGCTGGGCTTCATCTAATGGTCTTCTGGCTTGGAATGCGAGGCGAATAGTTTTGGTAACAACTTAATCAAGGCGTCACGCTCAGCGCCATTGGAGTGTTGCAAAGCATGCAGTGAACCATGTAAAAATTTATTAGTGAGGCCTTGGGCCATTGCATTGAGAACTTCTTGAGGATCTTCCCCGCGCATCAAACGCTTCATCGCACGCTCAAGTTCAAGCTGACGTAATCGTTCGCCTTGCTGCTGAATATCTTGAATCAACGGCACAGCATTGCGACCTTGCATCCAATGCATAAAGTTTCCAACACGATCTTCGATGATGGCTTCTGCTTGACTTACAGCTGCTTGACGTAAGCTTGCACCAGTCTGAATCATCACACCTAAATCATCTACTGTATAGAGATAGATATCATCTAATCTTGAGATCTCTGGCTCAAAGTCGCGCGGTACGGCCAAATCAATCATCACCATCGGCTTATGACGACGCTGTTTCAGAGCGCTCTCGACCATGCCAAGACCAATGATAGGTAAAGATGAGGCGGTGCTTGACACAATAATATCGAACTCGTGCAAACGTCCGGGTAGCTCTGAAAGTTTGAAGGATTGGGCTTCTACATCTTGTATAGAAATAGAGTCTGCCAGCTCTTGGCCACGCTCAATAGTCCGGTTTGCGATCGCTACATTTTTAGGTTTTCGTGCAACAAAATGAGTGGCACACAAAGTGATCATCTCACCCGCACCAATAAACAAAATATTTTGATCAGAAATTTTTTCAAAAATACGCTCAGATAAGCGTACGGATGCTGCAGCCATCGAAATGGAGTGGGCACCAATTTCAGTAGAGCCACGCACTTCCTTGGCAACCGCAAATGTTTTCTGAAAGAGTTGATTGAGATAGGTGCCAAGAACACCTGCATCATTTGCAGTACGAACTGCATCTTTCATTTGACCCAGGATTTGTGTCTCACCAATCACCATGGAATCTAGACCGCACGCTACTCTGAATGCATGTCGAACTGCATCTGATTGGGGTAGCGAATAAATATGAGGCTCAAGGCTACTTGGTGCTAGTTGTTGGGTTTTAGCCAACCAATCAAAAGTTGCTTCATGTAATAGCCCTGCTGCGCTGGCATCATTAGCAGCACAGTAAACCTCAGTTCGGTTGCAAGTTGACAGAATGGTGGCCTCGGGTAGCCCAGCCTGATTCGCGCCAACTAGGTGTTGGCGTAAATCGTGTAACGCTTCTTGAAGAAATTCAGGATCAAAGGCGACCTTTTCCCGAACGGCTAGCGGCGCTGTGTGATGATTGATGCCGAGTGTCAACAACTTCATAATGGCGATTATAGATTTGATAGCAGTATTAATGGGGGTATGAATGGGGTTTTTAGCTTTTCTGCTGATTGGCGGTATTTCTGGGGTTTCGGCCTGGATTTTTTACCCCGGCGTCTCCCATGGAGCTAAATCTGGAAGGATTTTGTTCGCTTTCCTGCTGGGATTTATTGCGGCAGTGGCCAGCTCGTATTTAGGGCAATACTGGGGTCTTTTTCAATCTGGGCAGATTCTAGAGTGGGCTAGCGCTATTTTTGCTTCTTGCGCAGCAGGCTGCTTTTTTACTGCTTTAGCTAAATAAGTCCACTTGAGTTTGTTCAACCCATGTAATGGGTAAATGCTCATGCTCAATTAGCCATTGATTGGTTCTTATAAAGTGGCCGCAACTTGCTTTGCCACCAGGCTCCAAAAAGGGCTTATCTGTTTTGTATACACCCAAGCCAGAAGGATGAGAGGACTGCAAAATCAGTTGATTCTGTGCTCCATTAATCAGTGGCAGTTTTGATTGAGCATGACCACCCCAGAGCATCCAAACTAAATACGGCTTTTGTTTTGCTAAAGCACTCAGGAGATTGTCAATCAAACTTTTCCAGCCCAGGTTGGTGTGACTTCCAGCTTCACCTAGTTTGACACTTAAAGCGGTATTCAACAAAAGTACGCCTTGCTGTGCCCAATGATGTAGATCTCCATTTGGTAAAGAGCCAAAACCTTCTAATGAAAGTGCTTTGCTGATATTGCGCAGTGAACTGGGAAATTCTCGTGAGTTCACTGCAATTGTCGAAGGAATAGAAAAGGCCAATCCTTGGGCTAGGTCAGGTGAGTGATAAGGATCTTGGCCTAAGATCACTACTTTTACTGACTGAACAGGACAGAGTGTGAGGGCTTTAAAAAAGTGTTGAGGCTCAGGCCTAACAAGGCTGGGATCTATACTTACAACAGCTCGTAAGTTTTTTTCTAGCAGCTGCCAATCGGCAGACTCAAAATACTTCCCCAGTAATTTTTGCCAATCCTGAGGGATGTCGTCCTTAGAAAATTGCGCTTTCAATTTCGCTTAAGCATCTTTCTTGGGTATTAATTCGTATTGCTCTGGAATTTGAATAGGGCTCAGCGAGACCATGCGTTCATACTCAAGGTCATCACGATAGAAAGTAATGCGAGTGTGAGTATTTTCAGAAAGGCTGCCTAAAACCCTATCTAAACGAACGCTAGTAAGCCGTTGTCCATCAATGCTGGCAAGTAAGTCGCCAGGTGCTAGGCCTGCTGCTTGGGCTAGACCACCATCAAGCACATGCGTCACCTTAAGCCAGCCATTGGCATCAGTATGGCGTATACCAAATTGCAGCTTTATTTTTTCCAGTGTAGATAGAGATTTTCGTTTTACAGAAATGAGATTTGAGTTAATCCATTTTTGAAGTGGAATATCCTCAACACCAAAAATATAGCGAATCTTCATCTCATTCCAAATTTTGCCAAAGCCATTACCTAGTAATTCAAAAATCAAGTCATCAAGACTATTTTCAGTAATACCCTCTTTACTGTGTTTGCGCCAAAGAAGTCGCATGAGGTCATCCAAAGAGCATTTGTTTTTAGAGAATGCGCGGATTTGTAAATCGAGACCAAGGGCGAGTAAAGCACCTTTACCGTAATAGCTCACAACAGCATTTGGAGTGTTTTCATCCGCTTGGTAATACTTGGTCCAGGCGTCAAAAGAGCTATCGGCGAGACTCTGTTTATGGCGCCCAGGGCCTCGCAAGATGCTATTCCAATTATCGGCAACCAATCTTAAATAAGTTTTGAGATCAATTCGTTTGCTGCGTAATAGCTGAAGATCGTCGTAGTAGCTAGTAAAACCCTCAAAGACCCATAGTAAGCGAGTGTGATTACGTTTGCTCAGATCATAGGGTTGAAAAGCCTTTGGCTGAATACGCTTAACCAGCCATGCATGAAAATATTCATGGCTGCATAAACCTAAGAATTCTCTATAAGCTGATTCTTCAAAGAGAATATTTTCTTGGGGTATTTGATCGCGTCGGCACAGCAGTGCCGTGCTGTTGCGATGCTCTAAGCCGCCATAGCCACTCAATACTGCATTAACCAGGAAAAGATATTCTTCAAATGGAGCGCGCTTAGTTTTAGGCTCAAAGAGATTGATGGTGCTGTTACAGATGGCTTGTAGATCCTCGGAAAGGCGCTTGGTATCAACAATATGATTGCAGCCCTGTATTGCCATACGATGAGCGATGCCATTGGATTTCCAGTGCACGATCTGGAACTCACCCATTGCTACAGGGTGATCCAATAAATCATCATAATTTTTGGCTAGGTAAAAACCAAATCCACGTTCATCAGTCTTCACCACTCTTAAAGTGGTTTGTACTGTCCAGTGGTCGGCAAAGGCAAGTTCTGGTGGGGTGATTGCAAGTGAGCAAGGTAGATGCTCCTGCCCCTGAACTGCCAAGCACAAGCTAGAGGCATTAAAAAATGCTCTTTCAGTATCTAAGTAAGCCGCGCGAACCGAAGAGTCAAAAGCATAAACAGTAGTAATGATTTCTATCGGGCCATTGATAGCTGGCAAACGCCAATGGTCATTATCGATACGATCTAACGCGATCTTTTTTCTGGTACCCGTGATTGAATAAGCCTCAATTGATTCAACCTGTTTACTAAAGTCACGAATTAAATAACTACCCGGAATCCAGGCTGGCATTTGTAAAACCTGCCCTCTAGGGTCAGGATTGGCAATGTGTAGCTTGACGTGAAAGTGATGACCATTCAGGTCTGCTGGCCAAACCGAATATTGAATTACAGGTAAGTCAGTTTGATTCATGATATTTATTTCAGTGAGCTAAATTTCTTTTCAACGTCGGTAATTTGTACTGCGCCGGGGAAGCGGCTGCCATCAGTAAAAAATAGCGTTGGGGTGCCTGTGATTCCATAGGTTTTTGCAAAAGCCATATTCTTATCTAATGGTGTGCTGCACTCACCCTTACCATTGGGTGCAATGCCGTTAACCATCCAATCAATATAGGTCTTATAAGGATCTGACGAGCACCAAATTTGTTTTGATTTTTGTGCAGAATCAGGCGAAAGAATCGGAATCAAGTACGTATAGATTGTTACGTTGTCGAGTTGTTGTAGTGATTTTTCTAAACGCTTACAGTAGCCGCAGTTTGGATCAGAGAAGACTGCAAGCTGTCGGCTGCCATTACCACGCACATTCTTGATGGCATTGGTAGGTATTAAGTCGCTCCATTTAATCCGATTTAAATCAGCCTGTCTTTGCTCTGTGATATTTTTACCTGATGCAAGCTCAATAATTTCGCCTTGAATAAGATATTTAGCACCAGAATCTGTATAAAAAATGTCATTGCCAACCAGTACTTCGTATAAGCCAGAAACGGGCGCTGGTGTAACACTTTTTACTTTGGTATTTGCTCCTAACTTTTTTTGGATTTCCGCTTTTACTTGTTGTTCCTGTTGAGCATGAGCATGCCCGGTACAAAAGAAGATTGCGCTGATGATGCTAATAGCGGATAAAAATTTATTCAAAATCGATTTCCCCAAATGCGCGTTCTATTAAGCGCTGTTTTATGAAATGGCTTTTATTGACGAGGCCTAGACCCCAGTTGCGCAGTTGTCGTTCAGTACTACTGCTGGCAGAAAATAATTTTTTGAGTTTGTCTGTTACCCATAAAAGTGCGGTGGTGTCGCCTTGACGCTGTCGCTCATAACGACGCAGTAATATTAGGTCGCTAGGTGAGCGGAACGATTCTTTCTTACCTAAGATGTTTAGTAGAACTGCTACATCTCGTAACCCGAGGTTCAAACCTTGCCCAGCCAATGGATGCATGACATGAGCCGCATCCCCAATCAATATCACCTTGGGATCAGTCTCAGGTCCGATAAATCGCTTGGCACGAATTTTTCTCAAAGGGAAGGCTGCAGGCGTTGAGTTGAGCGTAAGCTCTCCTAGCTGCTGATGAATTGCCCCATTAGCAATGGATACAAATTGATCTAACCATTGAGTCTGATCTAGTTTTAATAACTCTGCAGCATGTTCTGGTGACGTTGACCAAACCATAGAGACTTGTTTTCCGGGCAGTGGCAACATGGCAACAATATCGCCACCAGGTAAGAACCACTGAAAAGCAGTTTCTAGATGTGGATAAGTGCATAGCCAATTTGCTACTACAGCATTTTGTGAGTAACTTTCTTCGCTCGCACTAATACCAAGCTCATTGCGGATTGGAGAGTTCGCACCGTCGGCCGCAATCACAAGTTGTGTACGAATACTTCCACCATTTTTTAAGTGCAGCGTACTTCCCTCTGCATCCACCAGAATGTTTTCTACGGCATCATGAATACGCTCTAACTTGTTCTGAAAGCGAGAAGCTTGATCGATAGTGTGTTCAATTAAATTGGACTCTCCAATCCAGGCAAGTTGTCGTGTACCAGCTTCAAATGCAGAAAGATGGAGGTAGTCATTCTTTTGGCCACGATCACCATAGATTCGCATATCTCTCACTGGCTGAAGACGGCTGTGATCGAGCGCGTCCCAAATTTGTAGATGGGCCAGCAATTTTTGAGTGCTTGGAGAAAATGCATAAATTCTCTGGCCCCATTCAGAACCTTGTGGGTTTGGGATGCTTTCTCCTAAATCTGGAGCGATCTCGATGGTTTGCAGACCCAGCTGTGCAAGTCCTAGAGCGCATGCCTTACCAGTGATGCCTCCGCCTACCACTACGACATCTATGGTGCGGTTTTTTGGAGTAGAGGCCAAAGCCTTAGGGGAGTGATTTTGGTGAACTTCTGACATAACTCGATGATATCGAAACCAGCCCCTTTACAATACAGGCATGTCTTTAAAATGTGGCATCGTCGGCCTGCCTAACGTCGGCAAATCTACCCTCTTTAATGCGCTTACCAAGGCTGGAATCGCAGCAGAAAACTATCCTTTCTGCACGATTGAGCCTAATGTTGGTGTGGTTGAGGTTCCTGACCCCCGTCTAGCCTTTTTGGCTGAGATCGTGAAGCCTGAGCGCATCCTGCCGGCAGCAGTCGAATTTGTCGATATTGCTGGTTTAGTAGCTGGCGCCTCAAAAGGCGAGGGCCTAGGCAATCAGTTTTTAGCGAATATTCGTGAAACAGATGCCATTACCCATGTCGTAAGGTGTTTTGAGGATCCTAACGTGATTCACGTGGCAGGAAAAATTGACCCAATCGCTGATATTGGCGTGATTGATACTGAATTGGCGCTATCAGATTTAGCGACAGTTGAGAAAACCCTCAATCGCTCAAGCAAAGCAGCTAAGTCAGGTAATGATAAAGAAGCTGCTGCCTTGGTTGCCGTTCTTACGAAGGTTCAGGCTCATTTA
>Ga0214207_1000029_pt1 | contig 45086 bp, 52 predicted proteins | sample TroBogEpilimnion_6_FD_153045 | JGI IMG/M metagenome (GOLD analysis project Ga0214207, IMG submission 153045) | Freshwater microbial communities from Trout Bog Lake, WI - 13JUL2009 epilimnion | ecosystem: Environmental > Aquatic > Freshwater > Lake > Epilimnion/Euphotic zone | place: Trout Bog... | reverse complement strand
GCATTCGTACACCCTCACCAATCACGTCGTCTTCGTGACCTCCCAGAGTTCATTGAAGTCACAAAGTACGCTGCTCCAGGTAACTTCATGCTCGGTGAAATTGGTCGTTTGTACGACACAGTCTTCATTGAGACAACCCAAATCACCAAGGTAACCAACGGTGCAGGTTCAGGATATACAACTGATACAGCTGTAGCTCCAGGATCAATCCAATACCCAACAGGTGGAGGTTACACAACTCCAGTAACAGCTACAGGTAACGGTTCATCTGACCGCTACTCAGCTATCTTCATTGGAGACAATGCATTCGGTCACGCTATCTCACTTCCAGTTGAGCTTCGTGACGGCGGTATTCTTGACTTCGGTCGTGAGCACGCTCTTGCTTGGTACGCAATCTACGGTCTTGGTCTTATCACTGACCAATCTGTAGTTATCGCAGAAACCAACTAATTTAATACCCGGGGGAGAGACCTTGAAGCCTCTCCCCCACCCTAACTAACATAACAGGAGAATAACAATCGTGGCAAAAGCAAAAGTAACAGATGTAACCGGCCGTGTCCGTGAGCAAATGATTAAGGATAGCGCTGAAGCTTTAGCAGCTCGTGCAAACGAGATTTCGCTAGCTACAGCAACACAAGAGTACAAGGATGCAACTGAAGTTGTAGACTTGTCAACACCATCAGCACCAACCGTTATTGATGAGGTTGAGAGCGTAGGCGTTAGCCTTGCTGATGATAGCGTCATCGTACGTGTCGCAGAAGACATTGAAATGATGACTGTAGGAGCGGGCAACCATTATTCTTTCCAAACAGGTAAGAAGTACAAGGTGCCGAAGCATGTAGCAGCACACCTTCAAGAAAAGGGCTACTTGTACGACCGTTTGTAAGCTGCACCCCTAGATCGCTAAACTCCAACAAACGCCCTCCTGTTGGAGTTTAGCCCATTTAAGGCTGACTAATCATCAGCTTTATAGGATGATTACTACATTAATTTACTGGAGGTTCTGTGGCAACTTTAAGCGCTCTCTCTGACCGTTTACGTGCAGAACTTGGCGATACCGCCAGATCCTTCGTAGACACTCTTACAGGTGACGAAAGTACTGTTCGCTTTCAAATGTCTCAAGCCCCTGTACAGGGCTCCACTCTTTCTATTCAAGTAACTACCCCAGGCTCTACAGCCACAGTTACGGGCGCATCTGCCGCCCTAGGTATTGTTACCTACACCACCATATCTAACACATTTGCTACAGGACAATTAGTAACAATCACCGGTCTTAGCACATCAGCATTTAACCTTACCAAAGTACTTATAACATCCGCTACCAGCACATCTTTTACAGTGGCTAGCAGCGCTACCGGCACAGCAGTTACCAATGCATCTGCTCAGGCAGTGGCCGGAACTAATACTCAAGATGTTTCCTCTACCGCAATCGTAGAAGAGGGCACAGGAGTTCTTACTTTGGCAGTGGCCCCAGCAACCGGATCCATTATCAATATCTCTGGACAGGCCTACCGTTACTTTACTGACTCTGAAATAGCTTATTACATTAATACGGCGTTCTCTCAGCACACCAGTACAGAGACTACCAGCCTAGGAAGTAACATCACTCAACTGGCATTCCTACCGCCTATTGAGGAATACCCCCTAGTTATTCTTGCCTCTACGCTGGCCCTCTATACGCTAGCTAATGACTCAGCTTTTGATATTGACATTATCTCTCCAGACGGTGTTTCTATCCCTCGTTCTGAACGTTACCGTCAGGTTATGGAAATTGTTCAGACCCGTAAAGAACAATACATTGAGCTTTGTAAGATGTTGAACCTCGGACTCTATCGAATTGAGGTCTTTAGTCTACGTCGCATCAGCCGTCTTACAAATCGGTACGTACCTATCTACAAGCCTCAAGAGATTGATGACTGGTCACTACCGCAACGAGTCATGCTCCCTACCCCTACATATGGGGACGTTACTCCTCCAGAGCCAATTATGGTTCAGGATCTGGAAATGTACTCAGGAGACGACTTCTCTATGGAGTTTGGCTTCAGCTTTGACCTTACTAATTACACGCCTAAATCAGAGATTGTTCTTTACCAGAATAGTGAATTCTCTCAAGTTGGCCCAGTTATCCTAGGTACCTTTAATATTACTAAGGTAACCCCACAAGGCGCCAGTGTTCCAACACTTCTACAGATGACTCTTCCAAGCAGTGTCACAGAGATGCTTCCAAAGGTCTCTTACTATGATCTACGACTTACCGATCAGAATGGTCTTAAGAAGACCTACTTTGGCGGAAAGGTCTATACCTTCCCATCCGTAACCAATTCCTATAATTATGCGAGTTCAGTATGAGCCCAGTAGTATGGACCCCCTCGGGTACCTCCGCCCAGACAGTAGTAACCTATGATTGCAGTGGCACAGGCACCTGCACCTGTGGAACCTGTACCCAGCCAGCAGTAACCATTAATGAACCTGCTGCCATTACCCTAACTAGTCAGACCCTTGCGGTACCGGCTATTGCCTTCCACTATACCCAGCTCATTCCTAGCAATACCTGGGTAATTGCCCATGATTTAAACTTTTATCCAAACGTAACTGTTGTAGACTCAGCAGGTAACATAGTAGAAGGTAACATCTCCTACACCGATTCAAACCACCTGACCTTAACGTTCACGGCGGCTTTCGGTGGAGATGCATACCTTTCTTAAGGAGATAACAAATGTCACGTAGCTTTCTAACACCGATCAATCTGAATCAAAATGAAATTCAGAATGCTCGTATTCAGAACCTTGCTACAGCGCCATCTAGCCCTGTAACAGGTCAGATTTACTACGACACTTCTGTAAACCAGCTTAAGGTTTATGAGGGCAGTGGCTGGGCTCCTGTTGGTGGAGTTGCTACTGGTGCCGGCGCACCCGCAACCTCGCCTTTATCTTCAGGCTCAATGTATCTTGATACAACTAACAGCCTTCTTTATGTTTCTAATGGAACCTCATCAAGTGCTAACTGGATTCCAGTTATGCCTTATGGCCTTACTGCAGATATTGCTAATCTTAATACTGCTAACGCTTCTGGTTCCTCTCTAAAGGTAGCTCGTGCGGACCACGTACATCGCCATACAGATACCGATCACTCTGGAATTCACCTTAATGCGCTTGCTACTGCAACTGGCTCTTACTCAATGGGTGGCAATAACCTAACAAACCTTGCCACACCTGTTAACCCAGCAGATGCAGCTACTAAGGCATATGTAGATGCTACCGCAACTGGTCTTAGCATTCAAAGTTCTGCCGAGTATTTAATTGCTGGAACTATCGCAGGTACCTATACAGCAGGAACAACTGGCGTTGATGGTGGTACTGGTGTTGGCGCAACAATTACCTATTCTTCAACAGGCTCTACAACTATTGATACCGCTGCATCTCCTCTTAAGCTTAATGACCGTGTACTTGTAATCAACGGTGTAACTGCTTACTCTGGTGCATCATCAATTGTAAACGGCCTCTATACAGTAACAACTGCGGGTACATCCGGAGTTGCTACAGTGCTTACCCGTTCTACAGACTACGATAACCACATTGCTGGTCAAGTAGACGCAGGTAACTTCGTTTATATTGCTGCAGGAACTATCTATGGCGGAACTGGTTGGGTACAAACTCTTCCTGGAACAGCTACAGACGTTGGCAATGGAATCAAGATTGGTACCGATCCACTTGATTGGGCACAGTTCTCTGGTCCAGGAGCGTACACAGCCAATAATGGCGTAAAGTTAACCGGAACAGTCTTTAGTTTTAATCCACTTTCAACTGGTGGTTTGACTACTGGAGTTTCTGGAGCTTCCCTACTTCTTGCTACAAACTCAGGACTTGCAACATCTAGCAGTGGTGTAGGAGTAACCTCTGGTCTAGGTATTACCGTTTCTGGTGCAGGTGCTGCGGGAGCAGCTACTGCAAACCAGGTAGCCATTAACACCGACGTAGTAGTTCGTAAATATGCTGCTACAATTGGTGATGGAACAACAACATCGTTTACAGTGACACACAATTTGGCAACTAAGGACGTGCAAGTTACCCTTTACGATACGTCAACCAACGTAGAGTACACGGCAGACGTTACGCATTCGACTACTAATACTATTACAGTAGCCTTTGCAAACGCACCATCTAGCAACCAAATCCGAGTCGTAGTATTCGCATAAGGAGGTTAAAAAGTGTCAAAGCCCTTTTTAACCCCAATAAATCTAGTACAAGCCGCTACTGATCCAGTAACTGCTACAGCTGGAGATATGTACTTTAATACTGTTGATCAAGCAGTTAAGGTATACAACGGCACAAGTTGGAATGATGTAGGAACTGGTACTGGCGGGGGCAATGGAAATGCCGATGCCTACACATACATGGGAGTTTACTAATGGCGACATATACACCGACAGCCACACCAACTTTATTTTATAGGGGTGCAGCTACTACAACTTCTAGCACAGTTTACACTGTGCCTACAAGCACATCCTCTTACAGTACTGTGGCTATTTTGACAGATATTGTTATTTCTAGCACTGACCCAAATCAACAAACTGTTACCATCTTAGTGGATGGTGTGGTTCTGGTACCTTCTGTCCCTATTTCCTCAAATAGCGTTTTAAACTTTCAATTTCGAACAGTTATGACCACTGGTAAAGTTATTACGGCATTGGCTGGGTCTACCAACATCAATCTTCATATTAGCGGAATTCAGCTTTCATAATGACTATCCAACAATATCCTTCCTATGACAATATAGCCTCTACCCTATCTTGGAAGTATACGGCTTTGGCTAATCAGACAGTGCTTTCTGGATTAGATGATTTTGGCCAAACATTAATTTATAACGCTGGAATAGAACAATTCTACCTAAATGGTGTATTATTAGTTCGAGCAGTAGACTATACGGCTACAGATGGCAGGACAGTAACTATCCCGGCACTTAAAGCAGGAGATTCTGTTCAAATCGTCTGTTGGTCTGCGTACTCTGTTGCCACCAGTTCCTCAGGAACATCCGAGTCGTTTCATCCGTTCATGTTGATGGGAGCATAAGATGGCAAATTCATATAAAGTCTTAGGTCAGTCTTACCCTCTTGCGACTACCAATACAGATATCTACACAGTTGGCGCTGGTAAATCAGCAGTCGTTTCCACTATCGCTATCTGTAACCAAACAGGTAATCAGCTTACCTACAACATTGCTATTCGTATTGGTGGATCTACTTTGGCTACCAGCCAATATCTTGCATATAGCACACCGATTAATGGAAATACCACCACCTTTATTACTATAGGAGCTACGCTAACTGCAACGGATGTGATAACAGTTTACGCTTCAACACAAGGTTTGTCGTTTAGTGTGTTTGGAACGGAGATTTCATAATGTCAGTTTCAAGTATTGGAGCAGCTCAAGGAGGAGCAGCGTTTAGCGTTGCTGTATCTACTACGTATCAAACAGTAGTTTTTACTCAGCAACAGCCTGCTGGAGCGTATACATTTACCTCTCAAACTAGTAACAACACTATGGACCTTTACTTCTTTGGTTCTGGTGGAACTCTCGTCACCTCTACAAATGGTAAAGCAATTCAACCTTCTTTACCATTTAGCAAACTTGTTATTGTTGGTGGAACTCCTGGAGATGTTATTACATTTTCTGCTCAACAAACATTTCTTGGTACAGCTGAAACTTCAGAAACTGGTGCTGGTCCAGTTGTTTTAAGTACAAGCCCGACATCTTTACCAAACGTTAACTCAACAACAGTTGTTACGGGCTTAAATTTTGCATCAAACGTAACTGCTACATTTACGGGTACAGATAATTATGTAAGAAATGCTAAATCTATAGTTTATGGTTCTCCTACATCTATTGTTGTTACCCGCCCAGATACTATGCCAGTTACATATTCTCCTTATACGCTTTCTGTATCAAATCCAGGAGTTACTCCTCCAACAGGCTCTACAAAAAATCAAATTTCAGTAACTGCTGGAGTTAATCCAGTATGGCAAACTTCATCCGTTCTTTATTTTCCAACAAATTATTCTTATTCAAATACATTATCTGCAACAGATGCAGATGGTGGCAGTTCGGTAACATATTCAGTTGTTTCAGGATCTTTCCCCACTGGTCTTTCATTTAATACATCAACAGCAGCAATAACAGGAACATCTTCTTCAAGTTCACAATCAACAGTAACAATCAGAGCTACAGATTCAGGTGGTAATACCGCCGACAAAACATTTACAATTAACCCAATCTCCTCTTTAGGAGGAATTGCAGCGGCAGATAGTACATACTATTACAACATATTCACTTCTAATGGTACTTTTACCCCACCAATTTCATTAACTGCTGACTTTTTAATGACAGCAGGAGGTGCTTCAGGTGCAGGCGGTGAAGGTGGAACTGGTGGTGGCGGCGGCGGAGCAGGCGGACTTGTTTACTTTGCAAATCAATCTTTTTCTGCAACTTCATATCCAGTAACTGTTGGAGGTGGTGCACCAGGAATAACATCTGCATCTTCTAATGGAACAAACTCAACATTTTTTTCTAAAACAGCAGCAGGTGGCGGTTCAGCTGGAAATGGTGCAGGTGCAACTGGAGCAGGTGGTTCAGGCGGAGGTTGCGGAAGAGATAATTCTATAACAGGTGGAGCTACAATTCAGTATTCTAATTATGGCTATGGTTATGGAAATGTCGGAGGAACTGGTCAAGCAACAACCTATGGCGGAGCAGCAGGCGGGGGCGGAGCAGGAACCGCAGGTGGAGCAGGAGCCCCTACTGGACCAGCAGGAGCTGGTGGTAACCCAGGAGATTATTATGCTGGAAATGGTGGAGATGGTTTAAATACTTGGTCATCATGGCTTACAGCAATGACATCAGCTATGTCTGGAGTAACTGGTTGGACAACAGCCACAGCTGCTGGATATATTTGTGGAGGTGGTGCAGGTGGAGCATTTCAAATGGTTCCAGCACAACTTTCATCCTATGGTCAAGGTGGCAAAGGCGGCGGCGGCCAAGGTGGCAATGGTGTTGATGGAAGAGCGGGATATAATACGGGACTTTATAGAAATTCAACAAGCGGCACAACAAACACTGGCTCAGGTGGTGGTGGCGTAATTGGCGGTGGCGGTAGCTATGGCGGAGGAACATCAGGTAATGGTGGTTCAGGTATCGTAGTTGTTAGATATACTAGATCACAGGTAGGTGGCTAATGCCAATATCTAATTATCCCGCACCTCGTTTTCCTATTGGCAATTCACAGTGGCGCTATACAGCCACAGGTGGCGAGACAACTCTTTCTGGGTATGACGTTTCTGGAACACCTATGGCGTATGTTGTCAATAGCGAACAGGTATTTCAAAACGGCGTTATGCTCGTACGAAACGTAGATTACACAGCATCTACAGGTACTAGCGTTGTATTAAATAATGCTCTAGCTGCTGGGGACTTTGTAGAGATTCTTACTTACTCTAACTTTAACGTGGCTACCTTGCCATCTGGCTCTATCACTGGTCTTATTCAAAACTCCCAGCTACAAAACAATTCTTTGGTATTAGGCTCTGTCTCTGCTCCCCTTGGCTCTACCGTGAGCTCTTTAACAGGGGTAACTATTGATGGTGTCACAAACACTATCCACACTAATCGTGGAGCAACTAATCCAGTGACAGGTCAAGTTGTTGGAGACCTATTTTGGAATACCACCAGTTCAGCTCTTCAACTATGGAACGGATCTGCGTGGATTTCTTTTGCTCCTCCCGCCGCTCCTACTATTGGTACTGCAACAGATGTAGGAACTGGTCGGGCATTTAACAATGCTGCAGCAATAGTTACATTTACTCCAAATAATACTGGAGGAACAGCAACACAATATTTTGTTACTTCAACTCCAGGTGGACTAAATTCATATGGAACAACTTCTCCAATTACAATTACTGGGCTTACATCTTCAACACAATATACATTTAATGTAACAGCACAGGGCTCTTTTGGAAATAGTAATGCTTCTGCATCAACAGGATTGCTAACAGTTACATCAGTTCCACAAGCACCAACTATTGGAACTGTTACAGTTTTAGGTGCTGTCGTATCAATACCGTTTACAGCAAATGGAACAGGCGGCTCAGCAATAACAAGTTATACAGTAACTTCTTCCAGTGGAAAAACTGCATCTGGTTCATCAAGTCCTTTAAGTATAACAGAATCAAGTGCTTCAGCATTTACATATACAGTCACAGCAACAAATGCAAATGGAACTTCTGCATCAAGTACTGCAAGTAATTCAATAACCACTACATTGCCAACAATTACAGGCGGAACTTTAACTTCAGATTCAACATATTATTATAGAACATTTACTGGAAATGGTTCTTTTGTTGTAACAAATGCTCCAGTAACGACAGACATTCTTGTTATTGCAGGCGGCGGAGCTGCTGGATACAATACAGGCGGAGGCGGCGGAGCTGGTGGATTAGTTTGGCTTACATCACAAACAATGAGTACTGGAACATATACAGCAACCATAGGCGGCGGCGGTGCTCAAACAACATCTTCAAATTTGCAGTATAGTGGTACAAATTCTACCTTTGGTTCTTACTCTGCCGCAATCGGCGGCGGTGGCGGTGGTGGAAATTCAGGAACAGCATTAACTGGTTTAAGCGGAGGTTCTGGCGGAGCAGCCGCTTATTATAATGGATCTGCAGTTTCTGGAGGTTCTGCAACACAAACTGGAATTGGAACTTATGGATACGGAAATGCTGGAGGTTCAACAAGTGCAAACCCTGGAGGCTATCCAGCAGCAGGAGGCGGCGGAGCAGGAACAGCAGGGGGAAATGCAGGAGCAACCAACACTGGTGGTGCAGGTGGAAAAGGAATAAGTGGAAATTCTTCTGATTCAGCTTATATATCTGCACTTGATGCAATAGGAGCAGCAACATCAACTGGACAACTTTCAAGCGGACATTATTATTACGCAGGCGGAGGCGGCGGAAGTGCTTATGCACCATACGGTGGTACAGGTGGTGCAGGAGGTTTGGGCGGCGGCGGAGCAGGAACAGCAACTGCTAATACTGTAGGAACTGCAGGAACACCAAATACAGGCGGTGGTGGTGGTGGTGGCGGCGGTGGCGGTGGAGGTGCAGGAGCTGCTGGTGGTTCAGGATTAGTTGTTGTTCGTTATACAAGAAATCAGGTAGGTGGATAATGTCTAAAGCACAGAAGATTGCAGGCTATGGCGTAAAAAATGCGTGGACTGATGTCAACGTATCTTACAACATTACCCTCTCTGCATTTACCCAATACTATGTAGATACTACTGCTGCTAGAACATTGACTCTTCCCGCATCCCCTAATCAGGGTGATGAGATTCATATCTTTGATATCAGCAATAACTCTTCTACAAATAACATTACGGTTAACTCAAATAGCCTTAAAATTAATAACTCGGTGCAGAACCTTGTTATTGATGTAAATGGCGCAGGAGTTGTACTGATCTACACAGGATCAACATACGGATGGAGAGCTGGTTAATGGCACTTAAATACTCATCTATTTCAAGTTCCGGCGGTACTGGTTTTAACGTACAGCTTGGATCTAAGTATTCTTATGCCCAGTTTACACAAGCCCAGCCATCTGGCGCCTACACAATTAAGTCTTCTAACAATTATACAAACTGGGATGTCTATCTTCTAGACGCTAATAACAACCTTGTGGCATACACAGGAACGGCATCTATTGCCCCTACATCATCATTCTCAGCCATCGTTGTTGTTAACGGCACGGTTAACGATATTTTGCAATTCTCATTTCAATCCACAGTATTTTCTACAGCAGAAACTGCATATACAAATGCCGGTCCATTTATTACTGCCGCTACTCCAACATCTTTGCCTAACCAAAACAATACAATTACAGTAACAGGTGGAAATTTTGCATCAGGCATTACAGCAACATTTACGGGCTCAGATCTTGTTCAAAGAACAGCAAAAGCGGTAATTTATAATTCTGCAACATCATTAACAATTACTCGTCCAGACTCCATGCCAGTAGCATACGCACCATATACATTAACTTTGGGCAATCCAGGAATTAATAACCCATCAACTTCGGCAGCTAATATTCTTACAGGCCTTACTGTAGGCTCAGCTCCATCGTGGACCACTGGAGCATCACTGCCAACTGCTTCTTCTGGAACAGCGTACTCAACTACAGTAGTTGCAACAGACCCAGACGGCGCTGTTACTTATTCTTATGTTTCTGGTTCTCTTCCTTCAGGTATTTCATTTAACTCAGGAACTGGCGTTATCAGCGGAACGTATAGCGGCTACAGTGACGGAACCGCGTCTTACACAATTCGTGCTACAGACACTGGCGGTAACTATATAGACAGAACCTTTACAATCGGTTACACAGGTATTGGTGGAGGACTATTAGCTTCTGATACAACATATTATTACCGAGTATTTACAAGTAATAGCACTCTTTCTATCCCTGGAACTTTACCATTTACTATGGATGTCCTTACTCTTGCAGGTGGTGGCTCAGGTGGAGCGCAAGTAGGTGGCGGAGGCGGTGCTGGAGGTCTTGTATACAACTCAGCACAATCGTTATCTGCTGGTAACTACACAATTACTGTAGGCGCGGGAGCATCCGTTACAACAGGCCAAAACACAGGAGGTACCGCAGGTAACAAAGGTCTTCAAGGCGCAAATTCAACGTTTACAAACGGCACAACAGTAACATTTACTGCAACTGGTGGCGGTGGCGGCTCTGGTTACACAAACCAAGCTGGACCTAATGGCGGTTCTGGCGGTGGAGCTGACGGAGCTGGTGTCACAAACTATGGTGCTGGTATTGCAGGACAAGGTAACCGAGGCGGACAAGGTGTGTCTGGCGCTTGGGCTGGCGGTGGTGGCGGCGGAGCTGGAGCTGTTGGCGGGGATGCTGGTTCTAATATTGGTGGTAATGGAGGCTCAGGAACTAACGCTTACGCATCTTGGTTAACGGCATGCGCTTCAGTAATGTCTGGTGTAACAAACTGGACTACTGCAACTTCTGGCGGCTATATTGCTGGCGGAGGCGGTGGCTGTAACACTAGCTCAGGAACAGGTCGTGTAGGTGCTGGTGGGGCTGGTGGCGGAGCTTCTGGAGCATCAAACGACACATACGGCGGAACAGCTGTGATTAACACGGGTTCTGGTGGAGGTGGTTCTCGTGACCAACTTCCACCAACTGCGGGCTCTTCAGGTATTGTTATTGTTCGCTACACACGTGCTTCAGTAGGCGGATAATATGCTAGACTTACAACTTAACGATAGGAGATAAAGATGGCACATTGGGCCGAAATTGATTCAGACAATAAGGTACTTCGAGTTCTTGTTGGGGATAATAATGACCCTGCAGGCGATGAAGGATATCAATGGTTACTTGATAACCTTGGTGGCACATGGGTAAAGACTTCCTACAACACTGTTGGTGGAGTACACACGCTTGGTGGCACCCCACTTCGTGGTAATTATGCCGGTATCGGCTACACATATGATAAAGAGTTGGATGCATTTTATGCTCCACAGCCTTTCCAATCATGGACTCTTAATAAGACAACCTATACCTGGGAAGCTCCTACTGCTTATCCAGAAGATGGCAAGTTTTATACTTGGGATGAAGACACAAAAAGTTGGGTTGCAGTAAATGACAAAGCCTGAGCAACCATTTAAGTCATGGTCTTATGATGAAGACCTTAATTACTGGGTAGCACCTGTCGCTATCCCCGACGTATCTCTTCCATATCAATGGGATGAAAAGAATAAGGAGTGGAAGCTCATAGAGTTTCCCGCTGAATAATGACCAGAGCCAGAGATGTTGCTAACTTCCTAAGCGGTTCAGCTACCTTTACAGGTACTGTAACCGTTCCTACGCCTGTCTATCCAACAGACGCAGCGAACAAAGCTTACGTAGATAACGCCTCTGGATCAGACATAGGTATTATTGACGACCTAAGCGGTAGGTTTGATGGCATAGAAAGCCGCTTTCAACCTACAAATGGTGGGGCAAAGCTCTCACTAACTAATCCATATAAGCTATTAATTACTGTCAATGGTATAGTACAATCTGTCTATACACCGGATTATGTTTGGCAGTCACCCCTACCAAAGACGGGGTTTCAACTAGATTCTAGTGGTTACCTAAGCTTTGCAGAAGTACCTCCTGCAGGATCTTCCTTTAACGGTAGAGTATTGCTAGGACCAACTACAAATGTATCAAGTTCAACCTATCCGTTTAAAGCAACGGATATATTACTAGGAGCGTAAATGGCAAGAAAAATTATGCTGGACACCCAGTACACCTTCAATCCAGCGACGGGTGTGGTTGTTCTTAGCAACCGCTATATACCTCAAGAGCGCCTCCTTCTTATCACTAACGTAACTAAGAATAAGGTCATATTTAACTTTTCTGACCCATCACTTTCAGCTACGTCATACGTGACTTCTATGACGGGTGCTACAGGTGTAACAACCATTACGCTTGCCTATAACACCTCTACAATGTCCTCTACTGACAAGCTACAGGTAACAGTAGATGAGTACTCCGAGAACATCCGTCCATCAGAAGAAATGATGGATCCAGTCGGTAAGATGCGTGTTTCTACACCGCAATCTCTTATTGATACAGATTTTGAATATGGTACACAGGTTTCTAAGTGGGAAAACTTGACCATGATTAATAACCGCCCACTTGCCTATCAGACTGTTCCAAACATCTCAAACTTGCAGTCTATCTACCTAGGAACTAACACTCGTAACGTAGTTGTAAACTTTACAGGTACTCATTATCTTGCAGCAGGTAGCCCTATTACCATTCAAGATACATACATTACTCTTGCTAATGGTAACTATGTTATTGATACTACATCTACTAACTCGGGTACAACTGCATCTCCAGTATGTGCCCCAATTACAGGATCTATCACAGCGATCTCTAGCACAGGCACAGCCATCACTTATTCGCTAGCCTCTACTACTGGACTTGTGGTAGGTCAGACAGTCACCATTACTGGCGCCTCATCTGCTGGTTATAACCTTACAAATGCAGTTATTACCTCAATTGTTGCCAACACCAGCTTTACAGTTGCATCAACAGCAACGGGCTCAACCTCTACAGCATCATTCTCAGCTAGCCCTTGGATCTCGTACACCTCTCGCTCAGCTAACCCAACAACTATTACACAGATTCTTGATGCTAACAAGACCGCTATCTACTCTGCGTCTTTCTATTCTGGGGCAGCAATCGGTTCAGCCCCAACCATTACGTACTCTGGAAACGCCTTAACTATCACAACTTCTATTAACCATGGCCTTGCTCTTGGTAATGAAATTGCTATTACTGGCGTAACTACCTCAGGTACTAACGCTCCTAACGGTTCTTTTGTTGTAGCAACAATCAACTCACCAACACAGTTTGTTGTATACACCCCAAATACTCCAACAGGAACTTTGACAACTACCTCAGCAGCTATCTATGTTCGTCCTCAAGGACAGTTCTTGCACAGAGCTTTTGACGGTGGAGTTATCTTCTCCTCAAATGCCTCATCTAACTATGAAGTTGCTCTTCGCCAAACCCGTCGTTACTTCCGTTACCAATCTGGTAAGGGCATCCAAATGTCAACGGGTACTATTCTTAAGCCAAATATTCAACTAGATCAACTTTCCTCATCTGGTACAACAGTTACTGTACAAACAAAAGATCAGCACAACCTGCAGGTTGGTGCCACAATTAGTGTTAGTGGAGCAAACGAGACTGCTTATAACGGTACATGGACCGTAGCATCTGTAACTGGCTTTAACACCTTTACTTATACATCACTTGCAGCACCATCAGCGTCACCTGCATCAGGTGCCTATGAACTAGCTGTTGTAAACTGGTACGGTGCAAAGAACCGTATGGGTCTATTTGATAATCAAAACGGTATGTATTGGGAGTACGATGGAACTGGGCTATATGCAGTTCGCCGCAACTCTACATACCAAGTGGCAGGTAAGGTATCTGCTACAAACGGATCTAACGTAATCACACAGACAAACTCTGCCTACCCAACCAGCTTCTCTAAGCAGGTAGTTCCTGGAGACTATATTGTTCTTCGTGGAGTTTCCTACCGTGTTACAGACATCCTCTCTGATACAACCCTATGGATTTCTCCTGCTTATCGTGGTACTACAGATAACTATATTGTTATGTCAAAGACGGTAGATACTCGCATCCCTCAGTCTCAATTTAATATTGATAAGCTAGATGGTACAGGCCCTTCAGGATACAACATTGACCTGTCTAAGATGCAGATGTGGTACATTGACTATTCATGGTACGGCGCTGGATTTACTCGCTTTGGTGTTCGTGCAACAGATGGAAACATTATCTATGCACATAAGCAACCAAACAACAACCTCAACTTTGAGGCGTACTTGCGTTCAGGTAACTTGGCTGGTCGCTATGAGACCTCGACAATCCCTATGTCCACAGTACTCTCAGCATCCGTTGGCGCCTCAGATACTACTATTAACGTAGCATCAACCACAGGCTTCCCAACATCTGGAACTCTTTGTATCCACAACTCATCTACATATGAGTATGTAAACTACAACGGAATTACAAGCACAAGCTTTACCAACGTCACTCGTGGACAAGCCGGTAATGCTTCCCTTGCTCTTACTATCTCTGTAGGATCTAACCAAGCCTCAGTATCATCTGCTGCTGGTTTGCAGGTTGGTCAGAAGGTTATTGCTCCACTATCGTTCCCAGATGGAACCTTTATCGCAGCAATTAACGGAACTGTCCTAACCCTTTCACAAGCCGCTCTTACCTCTAACCCAACGGTAACTATCCCTCCTATGGGAGCCACCTCTGGACAGAGCTTCACTTACGGCGCTTCAACTCCAGTAGCTGTTGAATATGCTTTCCCAACATATGGCCCAACCATGTCGCACTGGGGTACAGCAGCCATTATGGACGGCGGATTTACCCAAGATAAGTCCCTTTTGTTTACCTATGGACAACAGACTCCAGTATCAATTCCACCAGCTTCTGTAGTGTTCTCAGGAACTGCAAGCGGTTCATCTGGTTCAAATACTATCACTCTTTCCGGTTCTTCAACTACAGCTAATATCTTGCCAGGCATGTCAGTGTCAGGCACAAATATTGCTGCCGGTACATATGTAACTGGTATCACTAACTCAACAAACTTCACCATTACACCAAACCCAACAGGAACCATTACCAGCGGTACCCTTACCCTAACAGGTAACACAACCAGAGCTTTGATGTCTATTCGCTTAGCTCCTGCTGTAGATAACGGTATTGGTGCTGGATTTGGTCAGCGTGAGCTAATCAACCGTGCTCAGCTGATCCTTTCAACTCTAGATGTATCACTGTTGAACACCAACACAGGTAACATTCTTGTAAGGGCGTACATCAACGCACAGCCATATGGTGGTTCTCAGAATATCTATGGTGTAACTAACGGCGCTCCTATCTACCTATCTACTGCATCGGGAACAGGCTCAGTTGTGACTTATACAACCACCTATCCTCACGGCTTAAACGTAGGAGATCAAGTTATTGTATCTGGTGTTACCTCATCAACAGGCTATAACGGAACCTATACGATCGCCTCTGTGCCTTCACCTACAACCTTTACTGTAGCAAGCACATACTCAACTTCATACAGCACAACAGGTTCACCTAGCCTTCTTGCTTACAAGCAATGGACAAATGCTGTGGGCAACGTCTATGGTTCGCTAACCTCATCTCTTGCACAGATCGCAGACTACTCACCTAACGCTGTTAACGGAGGCCTTGCTGGTGCATACTCTGTAACTGGCGGTGAAGTTACTGGCGGATTCTTCGCTAACCAAACAACTGAACTTGACCTATCACTTCTTCGTGATTTGGGTAACGCAGTTCTCGGTGGTGGTGGCCTAGGAACTCCTGCTTATGCTGGACAAAACGGTTATCCAGATGGACCAGATGTATTGACCATCGTGGTAACTAACCTTGCTAGCACCCCTGCTCAAGTTATCGGACGTGTTGCTTGGACTGAAGCCCAGGCTTAAAGAGAGGTTGGTGGCGTTCAGATGCCTCTAGACAAAGCCAAAGATGTTGCTAATGACTCGTTATTAACCCCATATGTTACAGTCAATAACAATATCACTCCACTTGGTACTAGTACCTTTACGCAGTTAGCTGGGGCACAAACATCTCGTCCAGCTAAACCTGCCATAGGCAACTTGTTTTATGACACAACAACAAATCAGTTGGAAGTCTATACAGTTAATGGGTGGGTAAACCCTGCGACTGCACCTAGTGCCCCTAGTAACGTAACCGTTGCTAACCAGGCAATTGCTTACGGAGGATTGCCCGCAGTTACAGTCAATTTTACACCCGCCACTACTGGAAACCCAGCAACCTCTTATACAGTAACTTCTAGTACTGGAGGATTTACAGCTACAGGTACATCTAGTCCTATCACTATTGCTGGACTAACGGCAGGTACTTCATACACTTTTGCGGTAACCGCCATTAATGCATATGGCTCTGCCGCATCTTCAGCGAGTAATTCACTGGTTGCAGCTACTGTTCCTCAAGCCCCTACAATAGGTACAGCGACTGTTTCTTCAACCAGCGCATCTGTCACCTTTACTCCCGGGAATAATGGTGGGGCATCAAGCACAACATATACGGTCTACGCTTCTGGAGGTTACGGACAATACGCTACTGGAACATCCTCACCGATAACGGTGTCTGGTTTAACAGTTGGACAGTCTTATACATTTACTGTTACTGCCAGTAACTCAGCAGGAACTTCTAGCGCTTCATCGCCCTCAAATTCAATAACTGCAGTAACACCTTTTACTGTTGATTATCTTATTGTTGGTGGTGGTGGTGGTGGCGGAACAACAGATTCTTCTCGTGGAAGTTTTGCAAACCCTGCTTCCTGGTCAGGTGGTGGTGGTGCCGGAGGATATGTTAACGGCTCAACAAACTTAACTAGCTTAACCACATACAATATTTCTATTGGAGCCGGTTCTGGACCTGGTGGTCTTGGCGGCAATACTACTTTTAATGGACTAACCGCACTTGGTGGAGGATACGGGGGAAATTCTAACTCCTCAGTTGTTCAAAACGGTGTAGCTGGTGGCTCTGGTGGTGGTGGTGGTGGAGACGTACCTGGCTTGGTATATCCAAACTCTGGAATAGGCGGGGCATCTACTCAAGCATCTACTTATGGGTATGGAAATGGAAATGCCGGAGGAAATGGCTACGATCCTTCGCCAGAACGTCCTGGAGGCGGCGGAGGTGCTGGAGCTGCAGGAGCAGCAGGGCCTGCTTCATCTGGAGGAAATGGATTACAATGGCTTGACGGCAATTACTATGCTGGTGGTGGCGGAGGCAACTCTGGAACAATCGGTATAACTACAAATACCGGCGGTCTTGGTGGCGGCGGAAATGGTTCCACAGGTAACTACACAGTTAGTTCTAATGCTACAAATGCCACAGCTAATACTGGTGGTGGGGGTGCGGGCGGAACTTCTGGAGGTTCTGGAATCTGCATTATTAGATATCCAGGAGGAGCAGCTAAAGCTACCGGTGGAATTGTAACCATTACTGGTGGTTATGTTTATCATACCTTTAATGGTAATGGAAGCTTTGTTCCTAATGGTACAAACCCATTAGCCAGCATTACTTCTGCAACACTTACAAACTGGTATGATTTTTCTGGCACCACTTATGGAGCTATGAGTTTAAGTAGCTCAACAATCGTGTCAGCTACAGACCTAAGTAATAACGGGCGAAACCTTACAGGAAGCTCTGCCACATTACTGACAAATCAGATAAATGGATTAAGTGCAGCATACCTTCCTTCAGGAGCATATTTTTCAATAGCAAATCCTATAACCTATAGCACCCCTTCTGCCCACATGTTTATTGTGTGGCAACAGCCCGCATCTCACAACATAAATAATAATGGTATGGTTGGTGGATTAAGCGATCCAGGGATATTAGCGTGGTGTGTGCCAGGAACTACCTCTAACGGAGGACAGCAATGGTTAAATACTGGAAGATATTGGTTTGGCGCTCAAGGAAGCTTTACCTCATATTCAACTTCTAGGGCATACCAACTAAATGCTTCGCTAGCATCAAACGGTAACTTTGTGTATCGTCAAAGCAGAACTGCAGATGGAAGCGGAACTCAATCTTTTGGTTCTGGATTTTCAACTCCAACAAACGCTATAGGGTACCAAGAAGCAGGCTACGCAGGAGCAAATATTATTGGCGAGGTTATTATCTTTAACCAGCCACTATCAAGTGCCGACCTAACCACAGTCGAAAACTACTTATACTCTAAATGGGGAGTATAGAAAAATCGGAGCATAAATATGGAAGAAGACAAGTCAACTAAATGCTATACCTTTAACGTCAACATGATGATTCATGTATTTGCAGATAATGAGGATCTAGCAAAAGAAAAGCTGGATAAAGAGGGCGGCTATATAGGAAAACGGCAGGTCTTTTTAGAAGACTCTGTGGTGCTTCACCCCCATAGAGGATTGCTTAAAGACAGCCAAACTACAGAAATTTAGGCTATAGTTAGGGCATAACGAAGGAGTATCATGGCAGCAACATTCCCCCTAAGCGTACGCCCATTTGTGGCTCAGGTTGACCTTGTCAGCACAGTTATTGCAGATAACGTTAACTCTTTGCAACAAGAGGTTACTGCACTTGAGACTACTCTGGGCACAGCTACTACTAACGAAAACCCACTAGTCTCTACCTGGTCAGGCACCTTTACACAGGGTCTCTTGTGGGACACCATTGCTACTCGCCTATCTAATATTGAGGCTGGGTTGGTAAACGGCGTTGCTAATGCCCCATACGTTCTTTTGAGTGGTGGAAGCACAATCGCCACCTCCGGTAGCAAGGGCCTTATTCTTAAGACCACTGCTGGAACTGCAAACCTTCTTGAGTCATACAACTCTAGCTCTGTACTAGGCTTTAACCTAGATTCTGCAGGCAACCCAAACGTAGGAACTAACCCAGTTCTCTATGTTAATAGTGGTGCCTACAACTCTTTGGTTGCAGCAACTACAGCAGTCTCTAACTCAGATTCACTTAAGCTTCCTTTAGCTGCCTATACAGCTGTGGGAGATATTCTGGTGGGTACCGGCTCTTCTACATATGGCCACCTATCTATTGGTACTTCAGGTCAAGCTTTGATCAGCAATGGTACAACCGCTTTGTGGGGTACCCCAACTGATACAACTAAGATTCCTTTATCAACCGTAACCTCTGCTGGAGACCTTATTGTTGGAACCTCTAATGCTGCAGTAACTCGTTTGGGTGCTGGAACATCTGGTCAAGTTCTTACAAGCAGCGGCTCTTCCCTATCATGGCAGACCCCAACTACTTATCTTGCAACAGCAAATGCTTCAGTGACAGCTGCATCAACCTCTCTGGGTGTTGTCCGTAATACTTGGGTGTCTACTACAGCCCCAACTTCAGGTCAGGGCAATGACGGGGACATCTGGATTGTGTATGCATAATGCCTGGTAAACTAAAAGTAAACGGTGGGCAATCTACTGTGGTAGGTATGCTTGTTAAAGTTAGTGGTGCTTGGCACGGAGCCACATCAGCTTTTATTAAAGTTGGTGGGGTTTGGAAACAATGGTTTAAGGCTGCCGTATTAGACTCATTTAACCGCACAACATCAGGAAGCCTAGGGACTGCAGATAGCGGGCAAAACTGGAATGCTGTTACAGGTACCTGGTTTGCTAACGGTTCTCAAGCCCAATCCAATGATTCCCCATCTAATTATTCTATTGCCACTATTGATACTGGCAGTGCTAACAATATTCAAACTATTGGTTCGACAACCAATGGTACGGGAGCATCCGTATGGGTTACCGATAGTGGTGACTGGTTTGGTGTAGCGGCTGGACAAGAAGTAGTAAACACGGTCTACTACTATACCTGTGGTTGCAGCAGCTGCTTTGTCTGTACTAACCCTATTTCAGGCTCATCTCCAGGATGCCCTGTTTCTGGTGGCGGGTATACCGTCTATTACGTGTACACGCTTAACTGTAGTACGCACGCTGTAGGAACATACGGTGGCGGATCATACCTATATTATTATTATTATTACAGCTGTAACTATGCAGTTGGATCGTACTATGTAGCACCTTATACCTACTATACCTGCACCACCTATTATTCGTATTGTGGTGGAGGCTATTATTACACCTGTGGTTGCTCTAGCTGTCAGGGTGGTAGCGTAAGCTACCCAGCATTCGTCTATGTGTACCAGTCCGTAGCCAACACTATAAGCCAGGTCCTACGTACCGCCATATCGGCCGTAGCAGCCAGTTTAAAGGTCGTTACATCGGGTGGGAATACAATTACGGTCACCACGTATTCTGACTCCCTTACAACCCCTACAGACGCCCCTATCACCTATACTGCTTCCAGTGCACAGACTGCCACACAGTTTGGTATACTTTTATCACCTTCTCAGTACAACCAAGGTAGTACCCTAGACAACTACCAATCACAGAACGACTAGCCCTAAGGAACCCCATGAGCACTCTACCTTCAGTACCTCCTCTATCTCCAGCGACAGGTACCCCAGTCCCTGCACAGCCATACTACATTGCTGTAACCATTGATGATGTTGCCTATCAAGTTATGAACTTGGATGGACAAACAGCAGCGTTGTTCCTTTCTAACCCTAAGTTTGTTCAATGCGACGCAACAGTTGCTCCTGGAATGACCTATAATACCAATACAAATACCTGGAGCCGTTAAGCTAATATTTTTTAAATTCGACTACTAATTAGGACTACCAAATGAAAGCTATACAGTTCATTCCTTCTGGCTCTAAAGAGCACTCTTTAGGTCATCCTCAACCTGTTAAAACAACAGTTCCTGAATGGTATAAAAAAGGGGAAGCCCACCTTACCTCACCTAATGGTGAGAAGATGCCTGCTATGAAAGCCTGCGTTCCTTTTCTAGATGTGATGGTTTCTGGATATGTTTTAGTGACCCCATTTGATATTAAAGTTACTATTGAAGATGGTAATCAAAGAATTGGTTGGGACACTGAGAGCCCGATGTTTAGGGGATTTGTTGAGGAACGACCTAAAGAACTAGGCGCAACAATACCTAGACCAGCGGGGCATTCTCCAAACGGTTTAGTTTGGTCTTCAGCTTGGGGTTGGAAAACACCTAGGGGTTGGAGCACTATAGTAACTCACCCGTTCAACAGGCACGATCTTCCGTTTACAACTCTTTCTGCAATAGTAGATAGCGACAGCTATACTGCAAATGGAAACATTCCTTTCTTCCTTAAAGAAGGTTTTGAAGGAATCATTCCGGCAGGCACACCGTTTGCTCAGATTGTTCCCATCAAAAGAGCTTCTTGGGTCCATAGTTATGCCTATAGTATGACTAAAGTTATTCAAGATCTTGGTGCAAGGACAAGACTAAACGAACATTTTTATAAAAAAGTCAACTGGGTTAGGAAAAAATATGAGTAAAAACAAAAAGCTTAAAGATACAGATAAGCCTACCTTTAGTGAATTTATAGGTCGTAAACTTATAGACCGGGCTATGCACAAGCGTAGTCAAGAACAAGAACAGCCTGATCATACCCATGAGCATAATCATAGCTTTATCGCAATGATCATAAATAATGAGGTAAAAGAAGTGGTAAGTGTTGGGGGAAACTTGCGAGAAACTTTGTTGTCTCAACCTAAGATGGTTTTAATAAATGAGGAAGAATATCCAAACCGTCCCACTATTGGTTGGAAGTATGAGAACGAAAAGTTTGTACTTCCTGAGGAAACAAAGTGACAGACCCATTTGATCGCCCAGCCAGGCCCTGGGACATATTCAACAAGAACCTAGAAAAAGTTACTGGGGCGGAATATGACAAGCGCATGGAGATTTGTAAGGGTTGCGAGCACCTACTAAAGGTTACAAACCAGTGCAAAAAGTGCGGGTGCATGATGAATATTAAAACTAGGCTGCCTAACGCTGAATGTCCTATAGGCAAATGGGGGCAAATAGATACCTCAAATGTGAGCTTTACAGAGGAACAATAACTTAAGGTTAGGATACACTAGGCCCATGCGTGGAGAAAATAAGCAGGGACGATTCGACATTATGTTCGAACGTTCTTCTTTCGTGTCCGGAACCACCACTGAGCTGGTAGATACTGTGGGAACTACTGTGGCCTGGTGGATCTTTGACCAGACCAATACTGTCGTAGACCCTATCTATGATACTGGTGCCAGCACAGGTACAGGTCGTATGTGGAAAACTCCACTCACTATCCCTGTTGTCCAAGCTCACGTAGAGCGAGGCGTAACTGTTCAAAGTGACCGAGGATTCTACAACACCAACCAGCTTACCCTCACCATTAACGTGGACATCATTGAGGACAACCTTAACTTCTATGGGGCAAATGCCAATAACGTTCCAGAGCTTTCCCTTATTGAAAAGAACCCTATTGAGTATCTTCGTGATCGGATTGTCTTTAGAGATGAAGTATTCACCCCCACTAAAGTCTTGCCCCAAGGTATTATTGGGGATAAGTACACCTTGCTTCAAGTCACCTGTAACCAGGTAAACGCAGAAGAAATGGTTAACGACTCTCAGTTCCAGCACTACGCAAACTTCTCTGCGTTTGACCCTACGACCTACTAAGGAAACATAATGGCACTATCTCACGCAATCGTTGCTCTTAACAGCTCAACAGCTGTTGATCTAGCACCAGATAACGTAATTACAGATCCAGTAACTGGTGAAAAAAACTACACTTGGCAATCAGCCACCGTATACGTTGAAAACGTAGACACTGCCGCTACCGTATACATTGGTGCCTCTGGAGTTACCTCTTCAAACTATGGCATCTCTTTATTACCAGGGGCTTCTGTTTCAATTGACCTCCTCGGAGGAAATGAAAATGTGTGGGCAATCTCAAGCGGCTCTTCTAACGTAGCGGTATTGTTGGTGACAACAGCATGAGCGTAAAGAAAAGCCTTGCCCCTGCCACACTTTACTACGGCAGTTTTTACGATACTACAACTCAAAGCAACGCTGGAGCTACTTCAGCCAACCTTGTCACCCTTAATTCTACATCTTCGTCTAAAGGAGTTTCAGCTGGCTCTCAAGGTAAAATTACCTTTACTAATGCTGGGGCTTATTTGGTTAACTTCCTTGGTCAATTTGCTTTTACTGGTGGAGCTAGTGATTATCACGTAACAGTTTGGATTTCTAAGAACGGCACTATCATGCCTGAATCGGCGTATACATTTACTACTACCAGTGCTCAAGGAGCTCAAACACTTGGTAACGTAGAGCAAATTATCACCGCAAACGTAGGTGATTACATTCAGTTCTACTGGCAAGCTGCTGCTACAGGCATGGCGCTTACACCTACTGCTGCGGGAACTAACCCTACTCGTCCTGCTTCTCCAAGCGTTAACCTCAATATCTATAACGTCGGATAATGCCTTTCAAGTCTCAGTCTCAGCGTAAATGGATGTACGCTAACGATCCCAAGATGGCAGAAAAGTGGGAGGAACATACCCCTAAGGGTAAGAAGCTTCCCAAGAAAGTGAAGAAAAAAAGTGGCAAAAGTAAAAATTGACGGTAAAACCCATAAGTTTGTTAAGAACAAAAAGGGTGATGTTATCGTAAGCCATCCTAATGGCGGGGGTCCTACAATGGATCTAACCAAAAAGGATGCTAGTATTAAGACCGTGGCAGACGGAATAGCTGCTGGTAAACAATGGCATAAAACTCATAAAAAGAAAGGAAAGTAATATGTGCAAAGCATGTGGATGTGGCTGCTCTAAGCCAAACTGCAAGGGCGCCTGCAAGAAAAAGGGCAAACCTACAACAAAGAAGGGCAAGTAAATGGCTCACAAAGACAGTAAGTTTGAGAAGGGTATGACCCCAGCTCAGAAGAAAAAGTTTGAGTCTCAGGATGAAAAGAATGATGCCAAGCTAGCCAAGAAAGTCAAGAAGACCGTAAAGAAAAAGGCAAAGAAGTAATGATTAAGCCCCCCACGAGGGGGCTTTTTCCTTTATCCTTAACCTTGACGCCAGAGCAATCTGGAACCCTGCTGCTTTACCCCTGCGCCTTCCTATGGAGGATATTATGATTTACCTTGCCAAGAAACTGGCAGCTCAGGAAACTGATGCTGACCGTATTGAGTTCATTCGTGGAGCAGCAAACCTTAATGCTAAGTCCGCAGAGAAGAAAGTAGTTCTCGGCGCAATCACAGGTGTTCTGCTATCGAAAGTACTCAATAAAAATGGCTAGCATTGCAAATGTATTTAATAATCAAATTAGGCGTGCTGAGCAGTCAGTCACTGATACATACACCGGTGAGCTTCGTGATCACCTTTCAGGCTATGGTTGGCCGGACCATCTTGTTTCTGCTATCTCTATGAGACATAATGGTCAAGAGCATAAGATTACATATCCCTCTCATCTTAAAGAGGAAATCCTAACCCTAGAATATGGCACTCAAGATGTGCCCCCTTCTCCTGGCCTACGAGCCTTTGTACATGGGAGGAACTAATGCCTTTTATTCTAAATGAAGAAGCTGCACTTAAGACACTACTCAGCGGCATAACAGTAGCTGATGGTGGAAATTCTGCTAGGCCTGTAGGCGTTTTCTATGGACAGCCTGATAAAGAAATCCGTCAGCAGTCATACCCGTATATTACTATTGACCTTGTTGGAATCTCAGAAGAGACTGACCGTGCCCATCGTGGAGTAGTCTCTATCCCAGAAACCACCCTGTATACCCCAGAGGGAGTAACTGCTGGGCAACAAACTAGCTTTCCAATCCCCGTACAGCTAATGTACCAAGTATCTACCTGGTCTCGTCAGCCTCGCCATGATCGTCAGATCATTGCACAGCTGCTATCTTCTGGTAGACTACCACTTAGATTTGGGCAACTCCCTATACCAGAAGACGGTACCAACCGTAGGATAGATATGTTGGGGTTCTCAAAAAGAGACACTACTGAAGGCGAAAAGCGCCTGTTCAGTAATGTCTATAGTATTCGTATCAGCGCAGAAATCTTTCCAGATATTCTGTACCAGCTATACGAAGTTACACAAACGCCTACTATCTCGACTACTTATCAGACAGTAAACTTTACAACTCCGTAACAATACGGTCAACCTAAGAAACCAAATTAACCTTAAGGAGTAAATCTCAATGGCAACATACAGTCGCCCAGGAGTCTTTATCCAGGAAGTAGCGCTTCCTCAATCAGTTGCACCTGGTAATACCAGCACTGCTGTTGGCGCAATGGTTGGTGCCTTGTCTCAAGGCTCTACCTCAGCCCCAGTACTTGTTAATACCTGGAATGACTTTGTTAGCGCATTCGGCGGATTAAACGACTCCTACCCAACAACTTGGGCTGCCTATAACTTTTTTGCTAACGGTGGTCGCAGGCTTTACGTACAACGTGCCGTAGGTACTGGAGCAACATCGGGTTCTGTAACTATTACAAATGGTCTTACAGGAACCCTTACAGCTACAGTAACAGCAGCTTCTGCTTCTGCAGGAACTGTAACCTATACAGCTTCTAACACCTTTACTGCTGGACAGACAGTATCTATTACAGGTCTTTCTACTTCAGCCTTTAACTTGACTAACGTAACAATTGCTACGGCTACGTCATCAAACTTCACTGTTACTAACTCAGCTACAGGAACTGCCGTTACAGGCGCTTCTGCAACTGCTACTGTAACTTTGACCCCATCTAATGCTTTTACCTTGACTGCTATTAACCAAGGTACATGGGCTAACAGCTATTCTGTTCAAGTGGTTGCTGCAGGAGACTCTGCTCGTTTTGGTCTTAATATCTATGCAACTACCGTAGCTAACGGCTCTTCTTCAACAGCGCTTGTAGAAACCTATACAGATCTAAGCATGTCAGCTACAGATGTTAACTACATTGTGCCAGTTATTGCCTCAAATGCATCTGCACACTTTACTGTAGGTTCAGTAGCTAACTCGGTTACACCTGGCGTAATGACCTCTCCAGCATCAGTTACTGGTGGTGTAGATGGTTCTGCACCTGCTCGTACAGCATACCAAGCAGCCTGGTCTAACTTTGATTCAATTCAAAGTAGCCTAGTTCTTTATGCTCCTGATGCACCATACGCTTCTACAGCTACACTGACTTCTCAGCTTCATGGAGATGCCCTTAATTATGCAGCTACTCGTACAGATTGCTTTGTAATTGTTGATACTCCAGATCAAATGTCAGTAACACAGGCACAAGCTCAGATAACTGCTACTGCAGCTATTGCTGCAGGATCAACATCTGGAAACATTGCAGCTGCGTACTACCCATGGTATCAAATTGCAGACCCAACAAAGATTGTTGGAGCAACTCGTTCACAGGCACCTGGTGCAGGTGTTCTAGGTCAGTACCTTGCTACTGATGCAAGTCGTGGTCCTGCAAAAACTCCAGCCGGTCTAACTAACAAGCTTGCCGGTGCACTGTCTACAAACCACCTATTTACAAATGCTGAATTGGACTCAGTCAACACATCAAGCGATCCAATCAACGCAATCCGTCAAGTACCTGGTGCCGGAATTGTAATTATGGGCGGACGTACTTTGGACAACAGCCTTAACAACCGCTACATCAATATCCGTCGCTCACTTATTTACATTGAGAAGACAATGCAAGATCTTAGTGCTTTTGCAGTGTTTGAGAATAACGACGCAGTATTGTGGTCAAGGCTCACAACCACATTGTCTACCTTCTTGTTTAACTACTGGCAATCAGGCGGACTTCGTGGCACAACTGCAAATCAGGCTTTCTTTGTAAAGTGTGACGCAACCACTAACTCCTTCACTGATCTACAAAATGGACGAGTTAATATCCAGGTAGGCGTGGCTTTGCAATATCCTGCAGAGTTCGTGATTATCAACGTTAGCCAACTAACAGGAAACGCCTCGGCGTAAGGAGATAAATAAAAATGGCACAATCACCAGCACCATCATTCAGTAACTTGATGACGGATCCAATCCGTAATTTTAAGTTCCTGGTTACATTCCTTGGAATTCCTGGCGGAGCTACAGGTTCGTCAGCGACTTCTGCAACTAACCCAATCGCATTGGGTCAGATGGGGTTCGTATCTCTTTCAGGTCTAGGCATCTCTACCGAGTCAATTGCTTACCGTGAAGGCGGATACAACACCAACGTCCACCAGATTCCTGGTCAAACATCGTTCACCCCTATCACACTTTCTAAGGGTGCAATGATCGGACAAAGCGCTAACCCAGCTTGGATGAAGCGTTTGTTCTCTGTTATGACTCCAAGTGCCTCTGCTGGCTTCGGCGTAGACTTCCGTTGCCACCTAGACATTCAGGTCTTGACTCATCCAAACCCTGCTCAAATGACAGGCGCAGCTTCGGGAGACGCACAGTCTACTCAAGGCGCCCCTCAAACGCAGCACACATCTCTTCGCTTCAAGGTGTACAATGCATGGATCACATCACTTGCATACTCAAACCTTGACGCAGGAGCCAATACTCTAATGGTCGAAGAGATCTCTCTAGTCCATGAAGGCTTCGATGTCTCATACGCTACAGATTATTCTGCAGGTGGATCGGCTCCAGCCCTATCTTAATATCTACTAGAAGGTACACAATATGTCTAACAATACAACTATAAATGCAGCATCAAATCCGGCAGCAGCTAACAAGTTAGCGGCTGACGCAATGGCACAACAAGAGGCAATTACTGCGATGCTTACACCAGATCCAGTCAAGAGGCCTCCTAGCACTGCCGTTGAACTCCCTGCTGGGTTGATGGACCCCTTTACAGGTAAGTCTATTGACTCAGCAGAAGTTCGAGAATTAACCGGTGTAGATGAAGAAGCTATCTCTAAGATCTCAGATATCGGTAAGGCCCTCCTTACTATCTTAGATCGTGCGGTAGTATCAATCGGGGATGAGACAGCCACTAAAGATATTCTAGATACTCTCTACGCAGGGGATCGTGAAATGCTCTTGTTGGCTATACGAAATGCCACCTTTGGCGAAGAGATTAAGCTTGGTCCTGGACCATGCCCATCTTGCGGCGTAGAACAAACTTTTGATGTAGACCTAATCAAAGATGTCCCCATTAAAAAGCTTGAAGGAAGTCCTGAGTTTACAGTCAAATGTAAGGTCGGAGATGTATTAGTAAACCTACCTACGGGCTTAACTCAAAAAGCTTTAATCAGTTCTACTAACAAAACATCAGCAGAATTAGATACAATTCTTCTGACGAACTGCATTAAGTCCATTAATGGAGTTCCAGTTCTTACCTCAGATGCTGTACGTAACCTTGGAATCAAGGACCGTAAGGCAATCTTAGAAGAGATCACAACCCGTAACCCTGGTCCACAACTTAGCGATATTAAAAAACCATGTCAGTCTTGCGGCACGGAGGTACCGCTTCCGCTAACCTTAGCGGAGTTATTTCGCTAGCGAGATTGATTATGAAACGCTTATGGATATGCTTGACCTGTTAAGTCAACAATATCCTGGGTGGTCATTAACAGAACTTCGTTCCCTCTCTATGAGAGAACGTCTTAACTGGCTAAACGCAGCTCTTAAAAGGACACGGAGGTGATCTAAGTGGCAACGCAAAACATGCTTACGCCTGATGACTCTAACAGTGAGTTCTCACCTATTGGCTCAGACCTGTCCATTGAAGAGTTTGGCGCCTCTTTAGAAAAAGTCTTTAAAGCAGCTGAAAAAGTTGTTGATCGAATTATTGATAAGATCAAGCTTGGAACAGCATCTCTTGAACAAGCTACTGGAGTTGTGAGTAGCCAAACACCTGGTTCAGGAAAGCTGGGTCTTGGGTCATTTACTAGAGGGCAAGTAGCAACTGGACTTGGTCTTGGAGTTGTAGCTAGCGGAGCTGTGCTTTCTTCTATGGCACCAAATACTATGGCAGCCGTTACACAGGCCATGGGTGCTTCAACATACGCTGGCTTTGCAGGCATGACTAATATGCAGGCAACCCGACTTGCTAATAAGCAAGTAGGCATGGGCGCAACAAGTGCTATGGGCCCAACCATGGCAGCTATGACTCTTTCTAATATGGGTCTTCTTGCTGGAAGTGCAAGCTCTAATAGTGTTATGGGACAGCTTGCTGGACTAAGCGCCATGACTGGAATGAGCAACGAACAAGCCGCTGCTTCTATGGGTTCTATTAACGGTATGATGTTTTTACGTGCCGGCATTAGAGTTCGTGATTCCAACGGAAACCTACTTCCACCTAATCAAATTGTTAACAATGCGTGGAATGCGATAACACGTGGTCGTCCTTATACCCAAGCTCAAGTTGCTGCAACCTTCTTAAGCCCCAGTGGTGCTGGCTATCAAACACTTCAAGCCATTTCTGGTGGAGATCCAAATCTTCTTGCAACTTTGCAATCAGGCTTTATGGCTCGTGCAAAGATTGGTAAAGATATTACTGCCGGGCAAATGAGCAATGCTCAAACAATGCTGGGCGCAATGGGCGTGGATAAGACTAGCCCTATGTACTCTAATTTTAAAAATAACACCGCTCAAGCTAATCTTCTTGCCTCAACTGAGTCAGGGTTAGTAGGCGGATACAACACTGCTTTAAATACGAATGCAGATCTAACTAATGGATTAGCAGGTATGGCAAATGCGGTCAGTGGAGTTACTAAAGCTCTTATGGGACTAAAGGGATTTTTACAATCCTTTGGTGCTGCGGGAAGTGTTGGGGGAACCGTATCTGGTCTTGCTAGTATGGGTGTAGGCGCTGCAGTAAATGCATACACTACTAAGAAAATACTAGGTACTTTGGGAGTAGCCAAAAAAGGTCCTGGACTTCTTACAAGTCTTGGTAACGTCGGAAAATCAGTTCTCGGTGGATTAGGCAGACTACTTGGTATGGCTGCCCCTATTGCGGAAGACGCAGCAGTTCTAGGTGGCCCATATGATCACGGCTCTATGGGACAAACAGGTGTTGGAGGTCCTTCAGGAGGACATGAAAACATTCTTCCAGTTCCTCAAGGTACTCCAGTTTCGTCTCCTTATGGAAGTCGTGGTGGTGGAGCAAAGACAAAGGGATTCCACCCTGGTGTTGACTATGGCGTAAAGACAGGTACCAATGTCTATGCTCACGATTCCGGAACAGTTACTATTGTGGGCAATGGTGGAGGCTACGGTAACTATATTGAAATTGACCACGGCTCATACAAAACTCGTTATGCCCACCTTTCTTCTATTCTTGTATCTAGAGGACAAAAGGTAGGTGGCGGTCAAGTAATCGCCAAGTCTGGTAACACCGGTAATACTACGGGCCCTCACTTGCACTTTGAAGTATTGGTTAACGGAAAGAAAGTAAACCCTGCCCCTTACTTAGTAGGTGCTGGAACCAGTAGGTCTATTGCTGCGAGTGCCGGCCGTTCAACTTCTGGCAACATTAATAACCCTCTTAGCTTAGGGACTTTAGGTTCTCCTACAGATATCAACTCTATTTTGAGCAGCTTTAACTCAGGAAGTTATGCAAATCTTTCTAGTCTATTTGGATCAAGTGGTGCTAAGAACCTTAGCTCTAACTCCTCTATGTCTTTTATTAAAGGACAGCTACAAGCAACTGCGGGAATTATTCTGGGTACGGGTAACCAACAAGAGTGGGCACGCACACTTCTTGGAAAACTAGGTAAGCCTGCAACTCCAGATAATATTAAGGCGCTTACTACTTGGGCTGCATGGGAAGGTGGACAGTGGCACAACTCTGCACACTACAACCCACTGAATACAACCCAACCTGAAAATGGCGCAACCAATATGAATAAAGAAGGCGTCAAGTCTTACACTTCATGGAATCAAGGATATGCAGCTACTGTTGCTACACTTAATAATGGGCGCTATAGAAGTATTCTAAATGCCCTATCTAAGGGTAATAATGCCGGGGCTGTGTTATCTGCTGTGGATCATTCTTCTTGGGGCACCCATATTCCAGGATATGGTGGTCCTAATGCAGATCTAGGTACTGGCACAATAACTGCATCATTGCCTATGTCCTCTGGTGGATATGGAAGCGGCGGCGCCAGTAGATCTTCTGGATCCCCAGTAAATGTAAACTTTAATGTAAAATTCTATGCTCAACAAGCAAGCGTAGCTGATGCTAAACGTTTTGTTAAGATGATTGAAGATGAGGCAAAGAAGAGCTCTCTACTTAAGACTATTGGAAGTATAGGATAATGGCTACTACATACTCTTACTTTTACACAATGCAGCTGTGGGCTAACCTGTCTACTACTGAAGATCCTGGATCAACTATTGAAGTAATTGATACTGATGGTCCTAATCAACATGACAACTGGGTTCAGCTTATGCCTGAATCTACTTCCCTTACTCTTTCTGGTGCAAAGTTTACTATTGAAGCTGGTAAGCAGATCAAGGTACAGATTAGGTTTTATCAAAAAGTAGATACAGGTACTGGTACCCCAAAGATTTATTGGATTAACAGTAGCAATGTGCATAATGCAAATTTCCTTATGGCAGATACAGGTAAGTGGACTGCTTATAGTGGAGATGTATCTAAGCTTTCAACTCAGGGTACCGGCAGCACCAGCATCTCTGGTGTTCAGAACCCTACAGGCGGAACAGTATTTTATTTTCAATTGATACCAAAGCAGTCGTTTACCGCATCTACGCCTTTCATACAGTTCATCAGTTCAAGCAGCAATGGTTGGGCTGGTGGCATCATTCCTAATGGTCTTAATGGGGATGCTAGAAATGGTTCAGATGGTCCTAGCGGTGTGGGCTATGTTCCCTCTCTTGCTGGAATTAATCCTACGATTACAATATCGGCAGCATCTCAGATTCCTCCTATTCCAGGTAATCTAAAGGCAGCTTTATCTGGCGTAGCTAATACTGTAGACAGTCAAGGAAACGCTAGCTCTGGAAAGATTTATACCGTGTTTGACCCATGTAAAAATCTTTGGCATGGCATAGCTATACCTGACCCCACAGTTGTAAATCAAAAGCTTGTTCAACAGTACGCAGTCTTTACCTGTAAGCCTAATAACTCTGGGCTTACACCGTCAACGGCTCAATTAAAAACTGACTCTAATGCTTCCAAGCAAACAGATATTAATAAGGTAATTGCTAACTTTAATTCTATTGCTGTTGGTGATTGTAGTGGATATAAGTCTTCTAAGACTCCTGGTGGAGGCAGCACTTCTAGCACACCGTTTCCTACGGTAATTACAGAGCCTAGTGCTAACAGTCAATGGAATCCTCCTGTTTTTTATAGCAGTAGAACTGCACCATATTCAGAACTTGTAAACCAACAATTCTGGATGAAAGCGGATGTGTTCTCAAACTTAGGAGCAGAACTAAAAACCTTAAATGATCTTGTGGGCTCAGTAGTGTCACCCCTAAATATTAACGCTATATTGAGTACCCAAAGTTCGCAAAATCAAGGAAAGCTTTTTCAAGATCCATACAGCGCTAAAGCTTTGAACTCATACCAAAGCAACCTATCACTTAAAGATTCCACAAAGTCACAGCAATGGGGCTTTAGGTTTATGTACAATCCTACAAGCTTTTCATACAGCACAAGCTCTAACAATAGCGTGGACTTTACTAATTCGCAAAACGATCCTTCAGCTTTATTGGTAGGTAATTCACAGGTTACTTTTGAACTGTATATAAATCGTATTCTAGATATGAGTGCTTTGGCCAGTGCAGAGCAAAACAAGATTGACCCAACAACTCAGGATATTGGGTATAGCCGTCCTTTGACAAAGGATGAACTCTATGGGATTCTTTATAGGGGTACCGAATATGACATTGAATTCCTATATAGGGTATTGAACGGAAGTCCTCAGGGAGGGGCTCAGCTATTAAGTGATGACTACAAGAGCCTTGGTGGAGTAACTTCTGATTTTGGATATACTACTGCTGTACCTTGCTGGCTATGGCTTCATGATAATCTAAGGTACTACGGTGCTGTAGCGTCTTTCCAAGTTAACCACGTAATGTTTGACTTGCGTATGGTGCCTATTCTTAGTGTAGTCAGCATAACCTTTAGCCGTTACCCAGCACTAAATTCTAGCAGCGCTACATTTAGCCAGTCTTCTATTGCTAAAGCTGGAGTAACACAAGCTAATGGCGCTATAGGTGGAACAGGAACAACACCATGATTGAAAGAGTATCTAGATACTACGATGGCACTTTGGCACAAACCCCTAATAAATACACGGGTGTATATGAGATCTCTGTCTTCAGGGCGTTTCCAAATACCAGCACGGTTAAGTACATTACTTACACCTGGAAAGATGGCGATACCCTGGCTGCCCTTGCCGAAAGGTATGGAAGCGGCGTCAACTTTTGGTGGGAAATTATGGACATCAATCCACAAATCCTTGATCCATTTACCATTACTCCAGGAACAATAATAAAGGTTCCTTATGGCAATTGATCCATTAAAAGCATCTATTCCAAAGCAAGATAACTTTGTTTGGAATTCTTCGGCATCTTTACTTTCTAGTACATTTACCGTGTCTTTTCCTAAGGCGCCTGACTTTGATCTTCTACTGATGGGTGCTGAACTACATCAGGCACCGGAAGAGCATGATAGGTTAGCCCTTCATTTTAAAGGCAAGCCTATGAATAAAAGAAGTGCTGTAGTGGGTGGGGACCCTGTAATTTTTACCTTTAGCTCTGGCAAATTAAAAGCTACTTGGCACGGATATGTGCACAGCATTCCTCAGAATAATACTTGGCAGGGAGGCAATACCGACATAGTATGTGTAGGTGCCTCTTGGATCTTAAAGAACACTGACCAAAAGATCTTTACTAATACGACAGCTGATCAAGTAGTTACTAAGATTGCTAAAGCAAACAGCATGGAAGCTATAACCCAGAGGCATCCTCGGGTTAAAGACAGCATTGTTCAAGCAGGTCAAAGCTACTGGCAGACTCTAAAGCGTCTTGCTAAGACCACTGGCTTTGCCATGTTCTGTGTTAATACCACCGTATTCTTTATGTCCAAAGAAAAAATCTTTCAAAACAAGAAGGCTTCTGCGGCATACTTTAACTATGTCAATAGTGAATTTCAAGGTGTAGCAACTAGAGAACTTCGTATGACGGGCACCATTCTTAACTTCCATCCAATCATCTCTGACCAAACTCCAGAAGCCGGTGTTATGGTTGACAGAGTTGTTTCTGGATCTGATCCTAAGAATACTAAGCTTATTAAGACCACACACCCATACACTGGAGTTAGGCCAACTAACCCTGGAGTGGTTATACCTTCAGAGGAGTACTTTAAGAAATGAGCAATTTCTCTAACAATACTCCTAATGCTTCTTCTAGGGCTGTGTTCAAGAAACACCATACTCATGAGGTAAGCACAAGTCTTGCAGAGTCTCAAGCTATTGCCGATGCTTATTCTGATGCACATAGGTATCAGCACAGGGCTGAAGTAACTGTGGCCGGGCACCCAACTCTTCAAGTATACGATCCCGTATACCTAGATGGACTACCTAATGGTTTATCTGGCTATTGGACGGTTCTCTCTATCAAGCATATTTTTGGTGGAAAGCCTGCATACTTTATGACGGACCTAGTTGTAGGAACAGATGTCATTGGAGATGTAAACCCTAATGCCAAGAACACTGCTGACAATAGAGATGTGCAAAGCGAACTAGCTGGGCAATCTCTTAACGCATCTGACTCTGCACTATCTGAATACATGACTTCTCCAAATAGCTCACAGTTAAATCCTTCACACGGCGTTACTAACCCTACAGCTGTAACCTCTTCTTCTGTGGTTGGCGTGCCTAATGTAAAAGGCGCTACCCCATTCAAAGCCAAAGCCCCAAACACAGGTGTGGTAAAAAGAACTGTACAATGGGCAGCTAAAAGTAACGGAAAGGTGCTTAAATGAACCAACATGAATCTGAGTATGGTTTGGACCCACAAGGTCGTAACAGGTATTATGGAATCTATAGAGCCATAGTTATTAGCAATTCTGATCCTTTGAATAAGTATAAGCTTAAAGTACAAATTCCACAAATTCTTGGAACAGAGACTACTAACTGGATACCGGCTATCCTTCCGGTAACCCACCTATCTTCTCAAATAGCTCCCTCATTAACAACGTCTTCAACAACCGTCACCTCTGGAACAGCCCCATCTTATCCTTCAGGAACACATACACACCAAGTTACTATTCCAGCATTGACTGTTACTACTAAAACAACACCAGTACTTCCAGTACTGCCTGCAGTAGGACAACACATCTGGGTCATGTTTATTGCAGGAGATCCCGAGTACCCAGTATGGATAGGAATAGAACCATGAGTGCAGCCATTAGTTATCCCTACACTTTAGACCCCAATAACGGTCAAGTCTCTATTGCCGTAGACTCAGCTAAGATTTATCTTGATAGGGTAGTCACCCTGTTGTCTACAAATATTGGGCAACGCCCCATGACACCTACCTATGGTGTGGACTGGTCTTCTGCCATGTTTGAAAATGAAGGTGATTCTAGAAAAGCCATTAAGCAGGCAATCAATCAGGCCATAGGCATTTGGCTTCCAGAAGTATCCGTATCAGGCATTTCCTTTGTAGACGGAGGTTCTTCAGGAATAGAAACTGTTAATCTTACGGTAAACTTACCAGATAATACTACGGCCAACCTAGCTATTAACTCTAATATTCTTAATTACGACGGAACGATTGCGGGATAACTATGCAAATTGACTACACCTCTAGGGACTTTAATAGCCTAAAGAATGATCTTATTGCTCTCATCGGCAACCGTACCAACATTGCGTGGGACCCAACCAACTATAGTGATTTGGGTAACGTACTTGTAGAAGCCTTTGCCTATATGGGTGATGTAATGTCTCACTATTTGGATCGTGTTGCTAACGAGACTACTGTAGATACGGCTATCCAGCGCAGCACCCTTTTATCTTTGGCAGCCATGTATGACTACATTCCTTCTGGTCCGACACCAGCTGCTGTTCAAGTTACCTTTACAAATGTAAGCTCTAATACAGTTAGCTTACCTGTTGGTACCCAGGTTATGGCTCCTCTGTCTTATGGACTTTACAACCAAGTTTATTTTGAGACAACCCAATCAGCTACCGGAATTACTTCAGGCCAAAGCATTACCCTTGCAGCAAGTGAAGGAAAGACTGTAAACACAGATCGTCCTGACCTTATTGACAGTACTTATAACGTTCCCCTACCATCCAATCTTGGTACATCTAATGGACTACCTAACCAAAGCTTTCCTATTGTAGATCCGGGAGTTATTAACGCCTCAATCAACGTATATGTAGGTCAAGGAGTTGCGTTTAGTTCATGGAACTATGTAGATAACATTTTAGAGTGGGGCCCACAGGACCACGTATTTACCACTCAAACAAATGTAGATGGCACATTGTCTGTTGTATTTGGTAATAATATTAATGGCGCCATTCCTACAAGCGGTCAACTTATTAGTTGTCTTTATCAAGTTAGCGTAGGAGCTGCTGGAAACGTAAACTCGCTTGCTATTACTGAATTAACCTTTGTTCCTGGAAACCTTGACCCACAAGTAACTACATACTTTACTGTCAGCAATGCACTTCCGGCATCAGGTGGTGCAGATCCAGATGATGAGACTCAACTTAAGACTAAGATTAAAGCAGCTGTGTCATCTTTGGGACGAGCCGTAACTATAAATGATTTTGCAAACCTGGCCTTACAAGTTCCACTAGTGGGTAAAGCAAACGCCGTATCTAGCGTCTACTCATCTGTTACTTTGTATATCCAACCACAGAATGATAACAGCCCTGCTCCAGGATTCCCACAAGCACAGATTGTTGGCGTATCTCCTTCTGGAGGTGTAGTAACTTATGCGACAAATGTTGCTCACGGGTTCTCTGTAGGAAACGTTCTTAATATTTCTGGTATCAGCCCTATTGCATATAACTTGCAGGGAGTAACGGTTGCAAGCATTCCTACTCCAACAACGTTTACTATCTCCAGTGCAGCTACTGGAACCTATAGCTATGGTGGTGTGGCTATTTGCTTAACTCCTACTCTAGCTTGGTACTCACTTCAGTCTGCAGTAGAAGCCGCTATGGCAAATCAGATCTTGGTAGGAACTAGCCTAACAGTATCCCCACCAACCTATGTTCCGATATATTTAACAAGCTCAGTAGTTGTTGATCCATCTTATAAGAACTCGGATATTCAGCTGGCTATTTATCAAGCTATGCTAGGTACTGGGGGAATGTTCCAATATGATAATAATACTTTTGGGGCAACTATTCCTCTATCATCTATAACAACTACGATTCAAAATATTCCCGGAGTTATCTCTGTAAGTGTGACTCAATTATGCACAGATGGAAGCAATACTGTAAACACCATCTCATTAGCTGCTAATCAGATCCCATATCTAACTGCTGCTAACTTAATCTCAAATACTACTGGTGGAATCTAAGGATCTTAAATGGCAAAATTTGGTACCAAGAGATATGACACCGGATTTAAATATGGTGAAGTATCCACAATCTCTGTATATTACCAATCAGGACTAACTGCTTGGTCCTATGACTATGCAACTGTGCAGCTTACCTGGAACCCTATTACGCCCAACCCTAATGACCCCGTACCAACTCATTGGGCTTTAGTAAAAAGCTATACCGGAAGTACCGACAATCCTTTAAACGGAACGGTTATTGATGGGGGCCCTATAAGCACATTTAGTACAAACTATACAGATGTAAACTATTTAATCTCTGACGTAGAACTTTCATATTCTTTATGGGTATTTAATGGATCTAAGTGGATTAATTGTGGAGAGTCATATGCTTTTGTAGTAAGCGATAAAGATTCCCTAGTGCAAATATCTTCTTGGATACCAAAAGCTTGGCTAAACCAAGTCAATACAGTAGGAGATGCTGTAGGTGAAAACAGCCCAAGTAATACTCTTGTTAGCATTCTAGATGCCCTTACTTTTACCTATGATAAATTTAGGGTAGAAGCCAACTTACTTGCTTTAAGCAACGACCCTAAGTATACTCCAAGTGCCCTATTAGACTTTAAAGGCCCTAGCTTTGGAGTTACCTATGAGGATGCTTTAGGAGATTCATATAATAAATCTTTGGCTTCTGCAGGATTTCTTATTAATAAATATAAGGGTAGCTCTAAAGGAGTATCAGTCTACACCAATGCTTTAGCGCACTGGCAAAACTCGTATGTTTCAGGACACAATCTATTTTTAGACTATAACGATTCTTCTTTTGAAGAGTCTACAGGACGCTGGACAGTGTCTAGTGGAACCCTTGCTAGGGTGGCATACTCAGGTTCTGGGTTGACCCCTCCACAAGCCAGTCAAGTTCTTTATGATCCATTGTACTCTCCAAGAGTAGTAGGCTTTGCAGAACTTACTACAACGGCAACTACACCAGTAACTATGGCACTTCCTGGTTCAGTTTTAAGCCCCATTACTTATGGAGTCCCTGTAGTAGGAAATACTAGATATGTCTTTAGTGGTTGGGTATACCACCTAGATCACTCTGCAACTATTACAGCAACCATCAGTTGGTATGACATGTATGGTAATTTAATTAGCACCACCGGTGCAGGCTCTACATACACCACAACAGCTTCTTGGAGCGAGTTTACTTCTAAATCTGATTCTGGTCGCAATGGTCAGCTTGCACCGCTTAGCGCAGTGTACGCAACAGTATCTATGACAATAACTCCTTCTTCAGCGTTATCTAGCAGGTATGCGTTTGACTTCTTTATGTTTTCACAATATGATCTTAGCTTTGAATATGAAGACGCTAGAAAGACTAATATTGTACTTACTGGACAAAAACAAAACTACATTACAAACCCTGATTTTGAATTAGGAACATATGAATGGTCTGCTATTAATGGCACACTACTTGCTGATAGCCATAATGCAGGCGCAGTCGTACACGGTTCTAGGGCACTTAAGCTAACGTCTACGGCCTCAGGACAAGCAGCGTATGTCTCTGATTGGTTTGCTGTAGACTCAGGTCAAACAATGACCTTTAGTGCGTATGTGTCTGGATCTGCTGCTAGAACAGCTATTTTAAGAATTGAGTTTACAAACCAATCAAGTGCTGAACTTCAAACAGATGTTCTTCAAGATGCTAATGGCTTCTACTATCCTACAACACAGTACTACGCTGAATCTTCCGCATACACCCTTACTACAACACCTACACAGATAAGTGTTACTGCGATTACATCTCCTTATGGAACAGATGTAGGAAACCCTGTTGCAAAACTATCTATCTATTTTTCAAATAACCAAGCTGGAGATACATATTGGATTGATGGAGTGATGGCTGAAGAGTCATTTACTGCATCCTCATACTTTGGTGGTTCGGGCGGAATATTCCCCAGCAACCCTCTTACTCAGTATTATTACGATCCAGCAGATTGTTACTGGGAAACAAAGACAATCTTTAACTATCTTCATAATCCTTCTTTTGAATTAAGTACTACAGACTGGACTGCTACAGCAGGAACCCTTGCGGTAGTAACTGCTGATGGGGCATACACCCCTGCCTATGGAACTCACTTTGCAAAGGTAACATATACTACTACAGGCACTTTAACCACAACTGCCTATCTTCCATATGCGGCTACTGGCGGAGAAGACTTCCACGTATCAGCTCTTGTTAATGGCGCAGTAGCTGCGTATACACTCAATGGAACTTCCTACACTATTCCGTCAACTGAAGCGTCTAACTGGACACGTATAGCGTCTACCATATTATTAACTCCTGGACAGACAACAGTACCAATAACACTTTCAGTAACCAATACTTCTGGATCCAGTTCTACGGTATTCTACGTGGATGCAGTTCAAGCAGGCTATGGAAGAGTAGTGAATGGCTTTGTAGACCCAGCATTAACAACTACAACAGTTATTGCCAACCCTTTGAACTCAGCTAAAAATATTTATGCAGCTAAGATTCAAAGTCCCTATGCAGGAAAAAGTTCTTACTTTAGCAACAGTGTTGTTAAGCAATCTCGTCTGAAGGGAACTATCGCAAACTTCCTTCCGGTAGGTGCTAGCTACCATTTAACTATGGGAAGCCCTACAAACCCATTCCTTGATGTACCTAACTCTTTATTTCCAGCATCTTCGTTTGAACAGAGTAGTGGAACATGGGCAGCGGTTAACTCTACAGTTACAAGACAAGTAGCAGGAGGAACACTGCTTAATGATCCAGTAACTCATGGACAAGCTTATGGCGTAGTGACTACTGCCGGCTCTTCTGGAAGCAAGTCATTTGGTATAAAGACAGGAAAGATTTACCTACAACCTACGGGCGGTTATTACTGCTCTGTAGCTATTCGTCCTGTAAACTCCGATTCTCTTGGCTCTTATACATTAGAGGTAGACTGGTATGACGCCAACAATAACCCAATCGTTATTTATACAGATGCAGTATCTGGGCTACTAACTACAAACGCATATTCTGCTAATGGCTCCGCCAATACAGTTAGCACTACAGGACGCCAATACACTGCAACGATTAGCCAGCTTAATCGCTGGGCTTATTTTAGCAACACGTTCCCTGTTAGCACAATTACAGGTGCAGCGTATGCAACCATCTCTGTAACCTTTAACCCAACTACGTACGTTGCTGATCAAGCCTTCCAAATTGACAGGGTAGTTTTTAGAGAGTAGACTAGATTGTATGGCTATCATACTAATCTCAAGCATGGCTGCTGCCTGCATCATCACCGCATTTGAAGGTCTTGTTAGACCTATGGGAAAATGGCGAGGATTAACGGGTTTAATATTAAGTGGCCTATTTTGCTACAACCTAGATACCAAGCTGTCTTATATGACCGTCTATACCTTGGCATCTACTTTTGGCGGTCTCACCTTATCCGTTCTAGTTGAACAGCTTTTCGCTGGAACCACGCTGCGTTTTTCTCGTGGTTTGCCAAACAGGGTGGATAGGCGCTAGTATAGTAATTAGGAGGGTTACATGCTAAAACCTATTGTCAATAAAAACCTGTCTTTACGAGCCCGAGCACTTTTCTTTTTGTTTGCGGAAAAGGGTAGGGTTATTTCTGCTGACGAACTTGTAGCCAGTAAAGAAGTCCTGGAAGGTCGGGACGCTATTCAGGCTGCCATAAATGAACTCAAGGATTATAACTATATCCGTACGGTCCGAACCCGTAATAACAATCACTGGATCTCTAAGCTAAAGTTCACAGATTCGGCTTTAAAGCTGATTTCTCCCGACAACGGGTTTTCAGGGCACCTGTATAGCTATGCAACTACTAGTGATTTATCTACTAGTACTAACATAGATAATAATCCTAACGGATTATTATCTATGGGGGCAGAGCCCCTTAAGGAGGAGAAGATGGTGTGGAAGGAAGAAGAAGACGAAGCGGTTGGTGCTGTAGGAAAGATTGACGACCGTCAGGCTCGGCTAAACGCCAAGTACAAAAAGCCAGTAAAGGCTCAGCGTAGTAGCCGTGACAGGATCAATACCCCTGAGGAGCTCTGGTCTACACCAGATCTACTAGCAGAGTTCTACGACCTCTCAGATAAGCACGCCTCAAACATGACTGGCCAAGTAAACGGCAAATACCTCTCGGCCTGGATCAACAAGCAAGTTGGTGAGGGAACTACTCGTTATGAAGTTCTTAAAGCTATCCGAATGTTCTTTGAGGATCCACGTAACCTACATGATGTTGGAGTTGGTAAGACTTTGTGGCAACGCTTCATAGGTTACTACCAAGGAGTGCAGGGAATCGTTAAGGCAGAGGAAGTCGTTTATGCAGACGATGACTTCAAGGCCCATCAGGAAAAGATGCTTAAGTTGCTTGGAGGAGAATAATTGTTCGAACTTGATAAAGAGTCACCAACGATCCGTAGGCAAATCCTCCGTGCTGGTCTCCCATTCAAGACTCTCGGACTAGAGTTCTCTGACCTAGAGGCAACCCCCTACCGAAAGTCTATGGAACGCTGGGTGGCAGACGTCCTGGCTGGAAGGGTCATTAAAAGCCCTAGAAGCCCCCTATGCGGGGTTGGTGTAATGCTAGTGGGGGAACCAGGTCACGGGAAGACCACACTGGCCTCTACAGCCCTTCAAGCCCTTATTAGGGGTATGTCCCCTGAAGTACTGGGTTTGGAAGAAAGGCTTCCTAGGATGGTCGGGTCTTTCATAGACTACCCAAAGCTTCTCAGGAAGCAGCAGTCTCAGTTTAATGACTTCTCCGAAGATACCCAGCTAGAACTTGACAGCATATACGGGGACAAGTCTATACTTGATAACGTACCTGTTTTTATTTTAGATGACTTGGGTAAGGAATATAAAACTTCATCAGGCTGGTCAGAGAATCAGTTTGATGCATTATTGCGTTCTAGGTTCAATGCGGGGTTACCAACGATTGTAACTACAAACGTTCCTATGAAAAGTTGGGGTGTCATTTACGGTAAACCTATGGGCAGTTTCGCATACGAAGCTTTTATTCCTCTTGACATAATAGCACCCGGAGGAGACAGACGACGCAAATGAAAGATATAACTATGGATGCTTGGCAAATAACTCAGCTGTTTCTTTCAGACACGGGCGTACACGAAGTCTACGTAAATCTGGATAATAAGAAGTTGCGGTGTAACTGTGCGGGTTTTGTAACCCGTAGTGGTTGCAAGCACACAAGGTATGTGGGAGAGAAGATGAACAACAACGGCGGAATCTATCCGGTTGAAGTATCTAACCGTGCAACCTCCGCTGAGACTGCTCTAGCTTCTCTAAGCCCAGAAATCTTTAGAGACTTCCTTTTGAAGTACGGTAAGATCGAGGTACTCTAACTTTGAAGGGGGGCGATCTTTCAAATGAAGTACCACTACGTGTCGCAGTTACTCTTGACTGCATTATTGATAGGCGCCCTGTCCTTAAAAAGGTTTTGGGCATCTCTATACCTGATGAAGAAATAACTTACAACCGACAAGCTCTTGCGTACTTCTGGCGCTTTGCTGAAAAGAATTACTACGTCATGGAGCTTGTTGGGTTTGGCTATACACAAAAAGAAATGGATGAGGTATTAGAGGACCTAGATAACCTGGGCACTAATCCTTTTAACTATGCAAAATCCTATAACGTTGTTGCTGATCTAGTAGCGGAGCTTCCTTATAGGCCGGAGTTAAAAAACGTGATTGATATACCCGAGCGTGGACTACGCTATGGGCATTGGTACTTGGAACAGGGATAACATATGGCAGCAGATAACGAAGAAAGATTAATATCACGTGTAGTTCGTACTAGGGAAATCACTCCAGCTTTAGAAGCAGGCGTAGAAGATAGCTGGTTTTTTTTAGATGAGAACCGATCTGTGTGGAAGTTCATACGTCAGCACTGGACTAAGTATCAGGAAGTTCCCACAGCTGTAACGGTTAAAGATAACTTCCCTACCTATAGGTTGTTGGCTGTAGAGGATTCTCTAGAGTATCTGGTTGATCAGCTTGTTGAATATCGTCGCAGGCAAAAGGCCATTGAAGTAGTTCAGACTGCTGCCGAGTCTATTGCTGAAGGTCAGCATGATCGTGCTATTGAGCTTATGTCTCAAGGCGTAGCATCTATTTATGATGAGGGTGTAGGCATCACTTCAGATGTAGATCTTACACGTGAAGCTACTAAGCGTTTCGATGAGTATCTTTCAGTTAAGACCCGACCTAACGGTTTGCTTGGGTACAGCACCGGCTTCAAGACTATTGATGAGGCTACCGCAGGAATCCAGCCACAACAATTGATCACCATCATTGCTCCACCTAAGACCGGTAAGTCTGTGCTTGCTATGCAGATGGCTGTGAATGTTCATAATGATGGCTACGTTCCTATGTTCCAATCATTTGAGATGAGTAACATCGAGCAACAACATCGTCACGATGCTATGCGTGCTCACATTGCCCATTCTCGTTTAGTACGTGGAAAGCTGCGTGCTGATGAGGAAGCTAGATATCGTGAGACTCTTCAGAAGATGGAAGAGATGCACAAGTTCTATCTTACTGATTCTACTTCAGCCATGACTGTCACCGGTCTTGCAGCAAAGATTGAAAAGATTCGCCCAGACATTGTATTTGTAGACGGTGTATATCTTATGGTGGATGAGGCTAGTGGTGAGTCAAATACTCCACAAGCCCTCACTAGCATTACCCGTAACTTAAAACGTCTTGCTCAACATGCCAACCTCCCTATTGTCATCACTACTCAGGTGTTGCTTTGGAAGATGAAGAAGCGTCAAGTAAGTGCCGATGCTATTGGTTACTCGTCTTCATTCTTTCAGGACTCAGATGTTATCTTGGGCCTACAAAAGCAAGATGAAGAGGATGACAGTAGCCGTGAACTTCGTGTCGTAGCTAGCCGTAACTGCGGTCCAGCTACAAGCGATCTTCTATGGGATTGGGAGGAGGGAAAGTTTGAAGAGTATGGCTCTGGATCTTTTGGTATCCCAATCCAATCCTTTTAACGGAACACAGCTTTGCTTAGAGTCTGATCCCGATGTCTTCTTTCCTGAGTATAGTAACGAGATGCGTGATGAGTACCTTAAGACAGTCGCTAAAGCTAAAGCAATCTGCAAAGATTGCTGGCTAAGCAAGAAATGTCTTGCATATGCGATGAACGTTCCAGACCTAGATGGTGTGTGGGGCGGTACTACTAAACACGAGAGAAAGAAGATGAGAAAATTAAAGACATCAATGATGTAAAGCCAGACTACACAGCCGCTATGGATGTGCGGGGAGATTTCCCAACCATGGTGTGCCCATGTGGCTGCTATGTTTGGAACCTTAAAGTTAGCTGGGATGAGGAAGGTGCAATCGCAGCCTACTTTGAAACTATGGAATGCATTGAGTGCGGAACACTTGCTACTGCTCCAATGCCAGGGGTAAATATGATGCTAGAGGAGTACTAGTGAGCA
>Ga0214207_1000028_pt1 | contig 46121 bp, 75 predicted proteins | sample TroBogEpilimnion_6_FD_153045 | JGI IMG/M metagenome (GOLD analysis project Ga0214207, IMG submission 153045) | Freshwater microbial communities from Trout Bog Lake, WI - 13JUL2009 epilimnion | ecosystem: Environmental > Aquatic > Freshwater > Lake > Epilimnion/Euphotic zone | place: Trout Bog... | reverse complement strand
TTGTACGGTTGACCCGGGCGGCACTCTCGGCACTACCCCTATCACTTGGGTTCAATTCAGTGGTGCTGGTACTTATTTGGCTGGTACAGGTCTGACGCTAACAGGCAACACTTTCAGTATTTCTAACACCACTGTAAGTGCTGGCTCTTATGGCTCTGCCACTCAAGTTGGAACTTTTACTGTCAACGCTCAAGGTCAATTAACAGCGGCTAGTAATACGACAGTGACTCCAGCCGTGACTTCAATCACAGGGTTGGGAACTGGCGTTGCGACTGCGCTTGCGGTCAACACTGGCAGTGCTGGCGCTTTTGTGGTCAATGGCGGCGCATTGGGTACACCTTCTTCGGGTACTTTGACCAATGTTACTGGTTTGCCTTTGACCACTGGTGTGACAGGCGTTTTGCCTGTTGCCAATGGTGGAACTGGAGTCACAGCATCCAGCGGAATAAATTCTGTTGTTTTGCGTGATGCCAATGCAAACATCAATGCAAATTGTGTTTTTGAAGGTTTTACTGCACAAGCCGCAAGTGGGACAACAATTGTTTTAACTGCCGCATCAGTTCAAAATTGGTTGATTACAGGCTCGGGTGGTCAAACAATCCAATTGCCTGATGCAACAACATTGCCAAATGGCGCATTGTTTACTTTTAACAATAATCAATCTTCAGGCACTATTGTTATTAAAAATAATTCAGGAACAACAATTTGCACAACCCAATCGGGCGCATTTATTCAAGTTGTTTTAATAGCAAATTCAATTGCGGCTGGTTCTTGGGATTACCATAATGTTGCGCCATCAAATGCAAGTTGGTCTACCAACACCCTTTCTTGGGCTGGTTCATACACTAACGGCACATGGAATGGCAATGCTGTTGGTGTTCTTTATGGTGGAACTGGTTTAAATTCAGCACCTACAAATGGTCAATTGTTGATTGGCAATGGAACTGGATATACGCTTTCAACATTGACAGCTGGTTCGGGAATTTCAATTACCAATAGTTCAGGCGCTATCACAATCGCTGTGAATTCAACAGGTGCTGTCACAAGTTTTCAAACTTCTTTGAGTGGCTTGACTCCATCAACAGCAACTGGTGGTGCGGTCACTTTGGCTGGAACATTGGGAGCGGCATCGGGTGGTACAGGCGCAACCACTCTGACAGGTTATGTTTATGGAAATGGTACAGGTGCAATGACTGCATCGACCACCATTCCTACAAGCGCATTGTCAGGAACTATTAGCAACAGTCAATTAGCTAACAGTACCATTTCAGGTGTGGCGCTTGGTTCAAACTTAAATGCTTTGACAATTGGCACTGGTTTGACAGGAACAAGTTACAACGGTTCTTCGGCTGTCACAATTTCTCTTGGCACTACAACTGTTACAGCTGGCTCATATACAACAGCAAACATCACTGTTGATGCCTATGGTCGAATCACAGCCGCATCAAATGGTGCTGGTGGCGTGACATCTTTCAATACAAGAACAGGCGCTGTGACGCTTACTTCTAGTGATGTCACCACTGCATTGGGTTACACACCTGTTCAATCAGTCAGCGGAACTACAGGTCAAATTTCAAGCACAGGTGGAAGTACCCCAGTATTGGCTTTGTCAACCACCGCTGTGACCGCTGGTTCTTATACTGCGGCAAACATCACTGTTGACGCTTATGGTCGCATTACTGCCGCTTCTAATGGTTCGGGTAGTTCAGGAACTGTGACAAGCGTTTCGGTTGTTTCTGCAAACGGTTTTGCTGGCTCTGTTGCAACCGCAACAACTACACCCGCAATTACCTTAAGCACAAGTGTCACTGGCGTTTTGTACGGCAATGGAACTGCGCTTTCTGCGGCTACTGGTTCTCAAATTGCAACAGCAATTGGAACAACAGCGGTGACAAACGCAACCAATTCGACTCAATTGAATGGACAGTCTGCAAGCTATTATCAAGCGGCATCTACAGCAATTACAACTTCAAACATTGGAAGCCAATCTGTTAACTATGCCAACTCAGCTGGCAGTGCAACCAATGGATTGACAACAACAAACACTGGTGTTTGTCGTGCATGGGCATCTTACAATGGCAGTTCTCAGGTATTGAATGCTTCTTACAACATCAGTTCAGTTACAAGAACAGGTACAGGTAACTATCGCTTTAATTTTTCAAGCGGTTTATCTGATGCAAATTACAGTATCGCAATTTCAAACGGTGAGTCAGGTTCTTTACCAACCAACCGATTGGCAAGCGTGGGTAACATTACATCAAGTTCTTTTTATGTAACCACTTACTCAACAGGAAACTCGAACTATGATGTTTCCTTTGTTGGTGTTGCTTGTTTTAGATAAGGAAAATCATGCCACAAGTCATAATTTATGAAACAGAAAACGGTAATGTTGCAGTTTGTTACCCAACAGGCGAATTGCCAATTGAAACTGTTTTGACAAAAGATTGCCCTGAAGGTGCAATGATTGTTGACTCAAGCATTCTTCCAAATGCCGACAATGATTTTTTTGATGCTTGGATTTTGAATGGCTCAAATGTCACTGTTGACATTAGTAAAGCGGTTTCTGTACAACAAAATAATTTAAATATTTTGGCAAGAACAGAAGCAAATCATCGAATGATGAACAACGGCGCTGGCATTGCCAATAAATTATCTGATTCTGATTGGTTGTCTTTATTATCAACCGCAAGGTCTACAATATCAACTTGCACAACAACTCAACAATTGCGTGATGCGTTAAAACCAGTTATTGACTCAATTGATGCAAATGCGTGATAAACTTTTCAAGGGATTTTGCCCCCCTTAAAGTGGCAATTTTTGAAAGGAAAAATGATGCAACCTATCACCTTAAGCCTAGATTTAGTTAACGCAATTCTTCAATATATGGGAACTCGACCATACAATGAAGTTTTCCAAATTGTGAATGCAATCAACCAAGTTGGCATTCCACAAGTGCAAGCTTTGCAAGCACAAACCGCCGCACAAACTCCAGCTGAAACACCAGCTGAAGCCGCACCATCTTCAAGCGAACCAGCACAGGTTTGATGTATGGCGACCATTGACCAAACTGATGCCCGACTAAGTACGCACGAAGAAATTTGTGCGTTGCGGTATGAAGTTATCAATGCTCGCCTAAAAAGAATTGAACAAATCATGATTACATCCGCTGGACTCATGATTTGTTCAATGGGTGGTGCAGTTTTTACTTTTCTCGCTCATGTGAAATGAGCCAAAGGGGTGAATCATTGACCCCTTCAGCCTACTCCTTTTGGCGCAAAGTGCAGTCAGTGCTATTCGCACTGGATGCGAAATGCTTCAACAAGGTCAGGCTGTCATTGAAGAATTCAAAGGCGAGGCTGAAGGAGTTGTCAGCCAAGTTCAAAGCACCATCAAGACTGTTACAGGTCTTTGGTCGTGGGCAAAAGGACTTTGGGCGAGTATCTCGGGTAGACCAACTCTTGCAAAACCTGCGGGAATACTTTCAAGCGAAACAGCGGCTGGAACAAAAGATGAAACAACTCCAGCACCCAAGTCTGTTGCCAAAAAGAAAAAACAACCCGAGCGAGAACTTAGCTACGAAGAATACAAAGCCAAGGCTATTCACGATGTTTGCGAACATCTCAAAGTTTTCTTTGAGGCACAAAGGCAGTTAAAAATTCACTGTAGGGAACTCGAAGAACAGTCATTGACAACCGACAGAATTGCAGACAGCGCCATTGATAGGATTGAAATAGAGACACAGCTGGTGTCTTTGTCAACCCAAATCAGGGAAGCAATGTCATGGACTCCCGAACATCTTGGTTTGCAAGATATGTACAAGCGATTCTTAAAGATGTATGACTTAATCTTGGAAGAACAGGAGTTTGACAGGCAACAAAAATTGAGGAAGGCTAGGTATAAAAAATGGCAACAAGAGGCTCGCCGCAATCTCAGAATCGACCTAGCAATGTGGGCTATAGCAATGGGAATAATTCTCAGCGCCCTATGGGGAATGATGTTCCGAATAGCGACTCTCAGTGGCTTTTCTTTGGGATGTTGTTCTTTGCAATAGTCTGTTTCATTCTGTTACCTTTGGAAGTTATGATGTTGATTGACATTAAAAAAACAAACATCCGCTCACAGGAAGCGTTGTCTGAGGTCAAGAAAATCAAGGCTGAACTCAAAGAGAAGAAAAATGAATAAGCGATTTTTTGTTTATCTTGTGCTTTTGGTTTTCGCTGGATGCGAAGACAGGTATAGGTATCACTGTCAAGACCCAAGGAACTGGCAAAATGAAGACTGCAAGCCCCCTTTATGCGTTGCTACACAAACTTGTCCTGAATATTTCAACAAGCCTCAAAATGTCAAACCATCAAACCCCTGAACAAAAAGATGCCGATACAAGGCGATTCGTCATTCGGGCGTTTAGCGTTGCGCTGGTCGTAATACTTGGTTTGTTTGGGTACAGCATTGTTTACACCGAACAGCCGCTTTTTAACGAAGCCCCCGCTGACAAGGCAATTTTTGCCATTTTGACTTTGGTGATTGGTCAGATTTTGACCATCCTTGCCAATTACATCTCAGGCTCTCGCACCCCAATGCCGCCGCCCCCATCGTTTAATCCTTGTCAACCCATTGGCATGACACCGCAACTGGGGTATTCTTCTATGAACAGCCCCATGAATAGTGCTGTCAATACGGCGATGAATAGTGCAATGAATAATCCAATGTCGGGCTACTCGATTGACCCGGGGCAAGCGTGGACACCCCCACCACCCCCCAAAACCCCACCCCATCACCTAGAAGATGATGATGAGCGGGAAGTCCTCGCAATGGCTCGACACACCACAAAGGGGCAATGATGTTCAGTCTTTTAAATCCTTGGGTTATTCTGAGCCTTGTGCTGGCTTTGACAGGTACTTTTTTTGCTGGGCATCATGAAGGCTACAAACAAAAAGAAACCGAAGATGCGGTATTGATTGCCCAAAAAAATCAGGAAATGAATGACTCAAAGGAGAAAGCAGATGCAGACTTGGACAAAGCCAAAAAAACCTTGGCGGCTAAAAATTCTCAGCTTGTCGATGCTATTCGCACTGGTCAACAGCGGTTGTTCATCCCCATCGCCCCCCAAGCTGGATGTGCCGCCACTGCCACCCGAGATGGTGAAGCGAGAGCCGAACTTGACTCAAAAGTTAGTGAATCTCTTGTCTCCATCACCAACGAAGGCGACCAAGCCATCCTCGACCTCAATTCCTGTATCGACCGATACAACCAAATAAGGAGCATTGCAAGTGGTCACAAGTGAACAACTAGCAAGGCTTGGCATCGGTCAAGAATGGCTGAACAGCCTGAATGAGACATTTCAAAAGTTCAACATCTCAACTGTTGACGAACAGTCGGCTTTTATCGGTCAGTATTCGCATGAATCGAATCACTTCAAGACCTTGCAAGAAAACCTGAATTACCGCCCTGAAACGCTTTTACAGCTGTTCCCACTGACACCCAAGCGGTCATGGGGATTTACGCCTGAATCAGCCAATGAATACGCCCATCAGCCTATTCGCATTGCCAATAGGATTTACAGCAACCGCATGGGCAACAGAGATGAAGCCTCGGGGGATGGGTGGCGTTTTCATGGTAGGGGACTTCCCCAGTTGACAGGGCATGACCTGTATTGGCACTTTGGTCAATACATCGGCGAAGACTTGGTTGCTAACCCTGACCTTGTGGCAACTCCTCAATACGCCGCCCTTGCTGGTGGATGGTACTGGGCAACCCACAATTGCAACCAAATCGCACAAGCCGAAGATTGGGAAACCTTGACCAAACGCATCAATGGCGGCTTGATTGGTTTGGATGACCGAAAAAACTTAACGCAACACGCAATTCAAATATTGAGCGCCTGACATGAGTGATATGTTCGACAAAGCTTCAGATACTGAGGAACAGTTCCGAAGCTTGGCAATTGAAGAAATCAGAAAGAATGTCGGCAAGACAAAATACACTGGTCGGTGTCTTTGTTGCAACGCCCAAATTGAAACAAAAGGGATGTTTTGCAGTTGCGAATGCAGGGAAGACTATGAGTTAAATCAAAGACTTTCCCGCATTACAGGTCGAGTTACCTGATTCGAGCAACCTTCGCTTTTTTCATAACCAACTCGTATTCTTCCTTGGCTTTGTCATCCAGCTTGCGAAGCGGCAATTCTTGGAAATACTTCCACTTGGCTTGATATTCGGGCAATTCGCTGGGTGGAATCCATCCAAGCGTTTTCCACCGAACAGTGACATCAGTTCCAGCGGGTGTCCAAATATGCTCGTTGTCCTTGTGTCTAATCATGATTAATCTCCTTTCAAGTTAATTACATTTCGACAGGGATGAGTTTCCCCAAGTCTAATGTTCGATAAACAACGCCATCATTCCACTTCTTGTCGGTGGCGTTTTCATACAGTTTGATGATGTTGTCAGGGTAGACCAGTTTAGGTCGAAAACCCTCAAAACAAAAAGCGTAGAGCAAAGGCGCTTTTTTGGAACTGAACCATTCCATCATCTCGGGCAACATCATGACTTCTTTCTTTTTGAAGTTTGCTGTACCTTTGACATTGATGACAAATGTTTCTGTCCCAGTGTTGACAATGTAATCGGGCAAATTGCGAAGTAGGTCGTTCAGATTGAAGAAATTGTCAACCGAGTTGTTTTTTTCGTCAAACCCTACCCGATGAATTTTGTACCCATGATGCCGACAATGCGCCTCAAACAGTTCCTCGCCCGAATTTCGATTGGTGGCGTTTCTTTCTTCGTAAGTTTTAGCGCCCCAGTTCATGACCTTTTCCCCTTAAACCTCGCCACCATCTCCCGCATTTTTTTGAGTGCTTCTTCCTTCGCCGCCTGACCAGCTTCAATTTCAGCCTGAGTCAAGGTTCGGGTCAGGGTTTCGGATGGTTTGACAGGGATGCGATACCCTGAATTGCACAGCTTTGCAAAAGCCAATGCCGAGGGCGGGTAATCGGGGTTCATGTGCTTGAGGGCGTAATCCATGCTGGGGCGATAGGTTGCGTACTTCCCGAGCAATTCCAGCCATGTTTGGCGCACAAGGTTGACATCCACCCCATCCCAATGGCGGGTAAAGCTTGCCCCATATATTGCGCCCATGCGACCGAAGATGTAATCCAGCCCATCCTCAGGCTGGCAAAAGTCGGCGGCTCGCCACTCAATTTCCAAGAAGCTTGACATTGTTGCCACCCCCCACTAAACCTCGTGTAAGCCCCGCCATGACATTTTCTGTCTTGTTGGCTACCCTAGCCTTACCTTCATCAATCCATGAAGCCTCAAAGCTTATCCAATTCTTTAAACAACAATGAGAAATAGCTTGCTCAAGAGTCCATCCAGCTTTTTCAACTTGGTTAACAAAACGATTCCATCCTGTCAAAGTTAAAGTTTTGGCTTTTTTGTCTTTTCTGACAATCATCCAATCATTCCAAATTTGAGGGTCAACTGATGATGGACAAGAAACGCTATTTGCGTTGTTCTCTTTCTTTTTAATGTTTGTAGATGAAGGTGAAGGTGAAGGTGATGTGCTATCTGCCGAGCATTGCTCCGAGTATGCTTCAACTATGCTTGGAGCATTTTTATTACCCCAGCGAGCCTGTGCGCCCTTCAATCCTCGCTCTTTGTTGGCTTTTTTGTTGTGATTGGCTTTGACCATCTCATTTTCAACACGCGATTGAAACCATGCTCCATCTTTTATTTCAAAGAATGGTTCAAGCATAGTCCGAGCATTAGCCCAAGCATCAGGTGAAAGTTTTGTAATCTGAGCAAGAACTGCATCATTGTCAGGCGGCGCACCGCTTTTCCAATAATCCATCAGCAAGAGCAAATATGCTCCGTGTTGTTCAGTAGTCAGCCGTGAAGTGGCAGACAAGTAATCCGCAATGTATAGCGGCATCCATATATCGACTTTTGTAGCCATAAGGCATCCTCGCAAACCCTCCAAAAAAAGAAACATAGGCAGGCGGGAGGTTCGCTTTTCGGTACGCTCATGACTTCGTACCTAGCCTTGTTTCGACCAATCATATCATAGTTGTCAAGCACTCAAATTGTTTAATGTGTTGATGAGGGTCAAAACACCATCCAAGTCATGCACCCGAGCCACAATGCCGCCCTTCCAAGTTTTAAGGAAGTCCTGTTGCGCTGGGGTGAACTTGGCTTTTGAGTCAGCCTTGCATTCGACCAGCACTGTCAGCCCCCGATAACCCACCAGCAAATCGGGAATGCCTCGCCCATGCCCCGATAGGTCGTGAACAACAGCCCCCATTTTCTCAAGGGCTTTCACAATGGCTGTTTGGGTTGAATCGGTTCTTTTGGCGTACATAAAAAAAATTTTCGTGAGGGTGTTGACAATGCCCAAATATCATATATGATTAAGGCTCGTAAACACCAAAACTTTTGAAAAGGAGCAATCATGACAGCATACGACAATTGGCTTGAACAGCCATACCAAGAGAAATATGCAAAGGAAGATGCAGTCGAGGAAAGGTTTGAACAACTTTGCCGAAAACCCGCATTTGACTGTTGCAATTTCGACAACTTTATCCAAGCCATCAGCGATGAAGTTCTAACCCCCGAAAAAGACCGAATCGAAGAATGCCTGAATGCTCATAAATTTGAGCAACTGGGTCGTTTGATTTGGGCGAGGGTTTCTGACTATTACGAAGAAAAAGCCCAAAAGCAAGCCGAGAAAGATGTTGCAAATGGCTCATGAAATGAGCCTGACTGTGATGACAATTTTTAATCAAGGAGAGATGTATGAGTAAATTTGTAGAGTTGTTTGAGTTGAATGTCAATGACCGAGTTGAAAAGAAAGAGGGTCTTAGCTATCTTTCTTGGGCTTGGGCTTGGGCTGAATTTAAAAAGAAGTTTCCTGATGCCACCTATGAGGTCATCAAAAACCCCGATGGGATGCCTTACTTTGCCAATGAGCAAGGCGCTATTTGCTACACCAAAGTAACCGCTGAAGGTTTGACCTATGAGATGTGGTTGCCTGTGATGGATGGCAAAAACAAAGCAATGAAGTGGACACCTTACGAATACACCACTCGAAGCGGCACAAAGACTGTGGAAGCTTTTACCCTTTTTGATGTAAACAAAACCATCATGCGCTGTTTGGTGAAAAACCTTGCAATGTTTGGTTTGGGCTTGTATATCTACGCTGGCGAAGATTTGCCCGATGTTGCGCCCGAACAAGTTGACCTGACACCTTTGCTGACTTCAATCTATGACTCGCAAGACATTGCTCAATTGAAGACCAATTATCTTGCCGCATACAAAAAAGTTGCCAATGACCCAATGTTGTTGAAACAACTTGAGAAAGCCAAAGATTCTCGCAAACTTCAATTGGAAGCCGCCGCCGCTGAAACAGCCGAACAACCTAAGGAGTAATCATGGAAATCATTCAAGACGCAATCAACATTGAGCAAGGAACTGACGAATGGAAGAAGGCTCGCCTTGGCTATGTCAGTGCATCAAACCTTGATGCAGTTATGGCAAAGGGTAAGTCAGGTGAGGCGGCGACCCGCCGCAATTACAAGATTCGCCTTGTGACCGAGCGCCTGACCCAGCAAATCGGCGAGTCATACAGCAACGCCGCAATGGAGTGGGGGGTTCAACAGGAAGCCTTCGCTCGCATGGCATACGAAGTCAAGACCGACCAGCTGGTTGACAAAACAGGCTTTTGGAAGCACACAAGCATTCCTTGGGTCGGTTGCTCGCCTGATGGATTGGTGTCAACTGATGGCTTGGTCGAAATCAAATCGCCCAACAGCGCCACTCATGTTGATTATTTGCTGGCAAAACAAGTGCCTTCAGAGTATGTTAAACAGGTGCAAGGTCAGCTGTGGGTCATGGAGCGTGATTGGGTGGACTTCATCAGCTTCGACCCCCGATTGCCCGAGCGCAATCAATTGTTTGTGATTCGTGCATACCGTGATGAGGAACTCATCAAGTCAATGGAAACCGAAGTCAAGAAATTCCTCGGTGAAGTTGAAGAAATCATTGAAAAATTGTCTAAGGAGTAATCATGAAAAAATTGTTTTTGCTTTTACCTTTTGTCGGTTTGGTTGGTTGCACATCCATCTTGGAAAGCGGCAACCGAAAAAGCCAAGAGATAAACCCAATGACAACCCAATCAGTCGAACCCAAGTATCCAGTGCTTGTGAGCAACTACAAACGACCTGAACAACTGACGATGGATGAAGTTATAGAAGCGGTCGGGAAGTGCCAAGACAACAAAATGAAGCCTGTGGTGAAGTATGTCTACCAAACCACTGAGTTTGGCAAACTGCAAACCCCATACGATGTGCATTGCGAAGTCTATCGAATGGAGCGTTGAAATGGCTGGTGAATTTTTAAAGTTTCTGTTCACTCTGTTTGCGTTATGCGTGATGCTTGCGATTTGGGTTCAAACCCCAAGTCGTGAGTACCACCCAGCACAGAAAGAGAGAGAACCGACAGCGGCTGAACTTCGCACAGCCGAGCGGAAGGCGGTGTTCATGGAAGATTGCATGAGCGTTACCGTCAACACCGAGAAGTATTGCGAAAACACTTTCAAGTATTTAAACAAGGAATAATCATGAAATTGGAAAGTATCTACATTAGACGCTCATACGACCATAAAACAATGAAGGGAAACATTGAATTTATTGATGAGATGGGAAAAGTCGAAATTAATCTTAATGATGAGGCTTGCAGAAAAATTATTGCAATTTGTGCATCTCGAATTGTTGAGACTTCCAAAACATTAGCCAATGAGATGACTGCAAAATGTCTTGAAATTGAAGCTGGTGTTGTTGTAAATTTACTCGAAGGGACAAAAGATGGCAGTGCTGAATAAATGGATGGGGATTGGCAACCTTGGGCGTGACCCTGAGGTTCGTTATATGCCCGATGGCAAAGCTGTTGCGAATATTTCGATTGCTTGCACTGAGAAGTACAAAGACAAAAACGGCGAACAAAAAGAAGCGACCGAATGGGTCAATGTGGTTTTCTTCGGTAAGCTGGCAGAGATTGTCGGCGAGTACCTGAAAAAAGGCATGACCATCTTTGTTGAGGGCAAGATGAAAACCGACAAGTACATCGACAAAGCCACTGGAGTCGAGAAGTATTCTGTCAAGATTGTTGCCGAGTCAATGCAAATGTTTGGCGGTCAGCGTGATGGTGGACATCGTGAAGCCCCCGCTCGCAGTGCCGGCAAACCCAGCAACACAAGCGGCGGGTTCGAGGACATGGAATCAGATATTCCTTTCTAGGGGTAAACCATGAATGATTCAAGTTTCATTGCTGGACTTTTGGTTCTAGCTGGAATGCTGGGATGGGTTCTAAACATCGTTGAATTAGCCCATTCCAGCCATGTAACAGGCATGGTGATACTTCGGGCTGTCGGTATCTTTTTCTTCCCCTTGGGGGGCGTTTTAGGGTACTTTTGAGTTTTGGGGGAAAGCGGATGCTGTGAGTGGGACTGATGACCTGCTACCGGACACAGTGAAGCGAGTACCCCACCTTTGCAAAAAAACAACAAACAAAAAAATATTTTGTGTTGGGTGTTTATTTATGCTTATTTAGGGTAATATATAGGTGTGGAAGTTAGTTAAACATTGAAAGGAAACGAATCATGGAACTCCAGCAAAACCAGTTTTGGCAAACCCAAGCCAGAGGCACTAACTGCCAAGAGTATGAGATTTACTTGGCTTGTGCTAACGATGGTCGGGGCGGCGACATTACAAGAAATGGCGCACCATTGTTGACTTATGAGGAATGGTTAGCCGCTTAAAAACAGGGGCGAAAGCCCCACCCACTTAATCATTGAAAAGGAAAAAATCATGAAAGCAAACAAAAAACTCGATAAAGTTGTTGAACTGATGTTCTACAAATTGGCAAATGGCATCCAGTTCAACATCATGAACTTAGGCAAAATCAGTGATGCCGCAAAGAAAGTTCTTTTGGCTGGTGGTGAACTTGAAGATGCCGAAGCCGCCATGCAAGCCGCCATTGCCCAATATCGGGTGAATTGAGGAAATCATGACTTACAAATATTTTATTGATGGTGTCGAAGTAAATCGGGAAGCGGCTGTTGAATACTTCGTGAAAAACAGCGGTTTCCAAAAACCCGATGCCTTGCAAGTGTTCGAGGGCGAAGTCCCCGAATTCATTGAAGAAAACTGTAGTGGCTTAGAAATCAAACAGGTGTAATCATGCAAAAAACAAAAATCATGGACTATGTGGGCGCAATCATCTTGGGGGCTGTGCTGGGCGCAATGATGGCTTGGGGCGGTCGAGTGATAGATTTTTTGAATTAAGGAATTTCAAATGAGTGATTTGTTTGAAAACCTACAAGAATCTTTTCGTGACGAATGGCGAAATATGCCTGAGTACATCCAAGAAGATTTGACACCTTTTAGGGTCATAAATGTTAGGTTTAGGAATCAGAAAGATGTTGATGCGTTTGAAAAATTGATGCAACAAAAGATTACTGAAAAACAAAAAACCATTTGGTTTCCTTATGCCGAGCCTCGAATTGCTTCAATTTACAGGTATGTAGATGAATCCTGAATATCCAATTTACATTGTTTCAAAGGGGCGCTGGGAAAGTCGTTTGACCAGTAAAGCTTTGGAAAAATTGAATGTTCCATACTTCATTGTTGTTGAAAAACAAGAGTATGAAAATTATTGTTCGTTCATTGACAAAGAAAAGGTGTTGATTCTTCCTGAGAAATATTTGAATGAGTATGACACCTGTGATGAGTTGGGTGGGAGCAAGAGCAGGGGGCCGGGGGCGGCTAGGAACTTTGCATGGGAACACTCCATTCTTCTTGGTGCAAAAAGGCACTGGGTCATGGATGACAACATCGCCTCATTCAACCGATTGAACCGAAACCTGATGTGCAAAGTTGAGTCGGGAACAATTTTCAAAGTCACCGAAGATTTTGTTGACCGATACGAAAACTTGGCAATCGCTGGGTTCAATTATGATTTTTTTGCCAAAGCAAAGGAAAAAATACCGCCATTCGTTTTGAACACAAGAATTTATTCTTTGCTGTTGATTCAAAATGATTTGCCATTTCGATGGCGAGGAAGGTACAACGAAGACACTGATTTGTCTTTAAGGGTTTTGAAAGCTGGTCTTTGCACAATCCAGTTCAATGCTTTTTTGCAAGAAAAGGCAACAACGCAAACATTGAAAGGCGGCAACACTGATGAGTTTTATGCTAAAGAAGGAACATTGCCAAAGTCAAAAATGATTGAGGATTTGCATCCTGATGTTGCAAAAGTCGTTTGGCGGTTTAACCGCTGGCATCATCATGTTGACTATCGGGCATTCAAACACAACAAACTTAAAAAAAAGGAAGGATTGGTCATCCCTGATGTTGTCAACAACTATGGCATGAAACTGGTAAGGATTGAAAAAAACAAACAAAAACTTGATTCTGTGTGATATATTCTCCATATATTATTTGTGGGGGAAACAATGTCGAATGCAAAAGCGGTTCGCAAGGTTCGGGCGGTCTTTCAAGAAAAAGATGCACCAATGACTTTGCGGGAAATCAGGACTGAAATTCCTGAACTTCAGGCGAGCGAAATTTCGATGGCGCTGGTGTACTTTGTCAAGCAAGGTTTTGCCAAGCGTGAAAAAATCGAAAACAAAATCCCGAAGGCTCGCAAAAGTGTTTGGCAATACACCTACCACAAAATCAGACAACACCCCACCGAACTCAACTGAAGACCACCGCCATCAGTGCGAAGTCAGGCAGTTGATTAGATGGGCAAGGCAAGACAAAAACTGGCACAGAGTCCAAGATTTTTTGGAAAGCAAACCAGTTCAGGCGAGAGCCGCAAAACTCAAAACCGATGTGAAAGAGCAATACCGCAAGGGTAATCAAGGAAAAGACAAGGAGTGGATTGAGTGAAACAATACTTTGTGCTGGTGAATGATGCAATCAGGCACAATTGCAAAGCGGCTATCGACCAAGCCCCCGAGGGCTATGCGGTCGAAATCAAGCCCAAGACCCGAACCCTAGAACAAAATGCGCTTCTCCATGCCCTGTTGCAGAGAATCACAAACTCTGTCGACTGGTCGGGCAAAAAGCGTGACATAGACACTTGGAAGCGGCTTTTGACCGCCGCATGGCTCAGAGCAAGGGGTGAGCCTATCGAGTTGCTCCCAGCCCTTGATGGGCATGGTGTGGACATCGTATTTCGCCGCACCTCAAACCTCACAGTGAATGAAATGATTGAACTGGTCGACTTCATCCAAGCATGGGCGATTGGTCAGGGGATTGAACTATGACAAAAGAAGAATTGATGGATATGTTGCGAATCAGCGGCTGTGACCAAAACACCCTGACTTTTGCCATGAATATGTATGATTTGGGATATGACCAAGCCAAAAAAGAGTTCATGAATGCTCAAATCGAGTTGTATCAAATTCCTAATGAAATCATGGGCAGAGCCTGAAGAAAGGATTAATCATGGACTGGATTGACATTATTGTCGGCGGCATTGTTGCCATTTTTATCGTTGGTGGTTGCTTGGCGTTGTACGCTGATGCCGTGAACCACCCTTGGGGAGAAGATGAATGAAAATCTTTTTAAGCAAAGAAGATATGTTGCAAGATGTTATTCAAAAATTAAGCACAATTTGGATTGTTCGTAAACATCCTAGAGCACCATTTAGGATAAATGGGCATCTTGAGGCTTTTACGATTCACAAAATTTATCACAGTCTTGCCGAAGCTAAAGCAGAAGCAGAAAAAAGAAACAAAAAATCATCTTATCTTTTTACTGTTAAACGCATTTATTTGGGGAGAAGATGATGAGTGAAGTAATGAAACACTTTAATGTTGTAGCAGAGGCGCTCTACGAATCCGCAAGAAAAGTTGGAGCGTTGAAAGCAGAAAACAATAGGTTGCGCCAAGCCATTGCAGAGATGGAGGAGCAAGAGCAGGGTGAGCCAGCTACTCTTGAGGAAATACGAAAAGCAATGATTTTTGGAATCCCTCTCTACACCACACCACAACAACGCAAACCTTTGACGGATGAGGAAATTAGAAAATTTCAGCACCACATGGTTAGCGGTGCCTATCAACATTCCTTTATTCAAGGTGTTCGCTACGCTGAAGCCGCCCACGGCATTAAGGAGTAAGACATGAAATACAAAGAACTGTGGGAGCAGATGTGCCAGCGTTGTGATGAACTTGACAAAAAACTGGCAGACCAAGAACAGCCTCCTGTTGGGTTTATCACAAACGCAAGACATCGTCTGAACTTTGAACCAAACGCAACAGGTTTAAAAGATATGCCAAAAACTATTGATTGGAAAATTCCTGTTTATGTTTCACCACAACCCAGCAATCCGCTAGAGCAAGAGTTGTATGAGGCTTTGGTGGAGATGCAAAACATCATGTATGCAGAGGCTGGAGTTCGCTCTGTTGGCGTGGATAAGTTGATAGTCAAATACGAAGCCGCCCACGGCATAAAGGAGTAAGCGATGGATGACCTTTTCAACATTTTGACTCTTGTGGGAATTTGCACCCTTTCAGGAAGCATAACAATTGCTGTTCTTGTTGGTTTTTTATACTTTTTAAGCGTGGAATAACATGAAAGAATTTTTTGAAACTCGACTCCAATGGCTGAGAGTAAAACTCAAGGAAACAGGCAAAATCGAATATGAGTATCGCTATCGTGAACTGATGAGGGCTTATGAACACTGGCAAATCTCGCAACTTGGGTCGGTGTCATGAACTTGGTGTCTGTCAGTCCCTTCTTGCCCCCAGTTGCCCTTCAGGGATGTGCCGAAGAATTGCCTTTGAAAGACACCAAGAAATCAAAAGAACACTCACTGAGTACAAAAGGTGTGAGACTCGAAAAATTTCCAAGCTGGATGAAGACGGTCTACGCCAAGCAATACCATCTCAGAAAATTCGCATTTGAGGTAAACCATGACACAAGATGAAATCATTGTGATGGCTAGAGAAGCTGGACTAGAAACACAAGATGGATTTTCCGAGTCTGTGTTTTACTTTGCCAAACTGGTAACAGAGCGTGAGCGTGAGGCGTGTGCAAAGGTGTGTGACCAATTAGAAAGCGGTAAATATGAAGATGGTTTTCCTGCCGCTGGCATGGCTTGGGAGTGTGCAAACGCAATCCGAGCAAGGGGACAAGCATGAATGACATTCCCGAGTTCATAGAAGACTTGCTGGCGCTGGGCGCAATATGTATTATTTTATTGGTTTTTTTTAAGTAAAGCATGGGTCAAGGATTCAAATACAAGCGTATGAACACCCGAGAACAAAAAGAACATTACTCAAGGCTTGCTGACTTTGGCTGTGTTCTTTGTTACTATTTGGGGTATGGTGAAGGCACACCCGCCGAGATTCACCATATACGAAGGGCTGGCAAGCGTGACAACGCCCCAGTGATACCGCTTTGTCCACCGCATCATCGAGGAACTCAATTCGGGGTGCATGGACTAGGGCGCAAAGCTTTTGAAAAGTTGCATGGGACTTCGGAAGAACAACTTTTGGAGTTGATTAATGGCAAAATCGAGGAAAACAAAAATGGCTGACCAAACCCCTGACACAAGCGAAACAGTGACACTCCCATTTGATAACCAATCGACCGTGACTGTCACAAGCACTGCAACATCGGCAGTGGTTCAACCTAACCCAGCCGCTCGAATCAAAGCATTGGTTGAAAAGCTGGAAGCCGAGGTCGAAGAACTGGGAACTATTAAATCCATGTTCCATGTTGCCGAAATCAAAGCCAAGGTCAAGGCAATCATCGCTGAAGCGAAGACCATCCTGTAATACACCCAAAAGGTGTATGATGCGGCTATGGAATCAGACATCCCCTATGAACCAAAGCTAGGTCGACCTTCGGCATATACCGAGGAATTGGCTGACCTTTTTTGTCAGCGCATCGCTGATGGGGAGTCAACGGTAAAAATTTGCCGTGATGAGTCAATGCCTGACCGCCGAACAATCTTCAAGTGGCTAGATAAGTATGAGGAATTTAGCCATAAATACGCAAAAGCGAAGGAAGTGGCTGTCGAAAACCTCATGGATGAACTCATCGACATTGCGGATGATTCAAACAACGACACCTATATCGACAACAACGGCAATGAGAAAACAAACAACGAAGTCGTATCCCGAAGCCGCCTAAGGGTCGACACCCGCAAATGGGTCATCATGAAGCTTGCACCGAAGAAGTATGGCGACAGGCTAGAGCAAACATCCGATACCACCCTCACCATCGTGAATGCGCTCCAAATATGAGAGTTGAACTCCCTTTGCTACATGATGGGCAAAGAGCCATTTACGAAAACCGAACCCGCTTTAATCGAATCCGATGCGGTCGCCGCTGGGGAAAGACAGTTCTTGCCGAAACCATCGGGGCGAATTCAGCCGCAAACGGTCGAAGGGTTGGCTGGTTTGTTCCCCAGTACAAAATCCTTGCTGAAGCATTCTCTGAACTCTCAGATATGCTCGACCCCATCATCACGACCTCATCTAAGATTGATGGCATCATCAATATCCGAGGTGGTGGGCGCATAGACTTTTGGACACTCGAAAATGAGCGAGCGGGTCGGTCAAGGAAATATCACGATGTCATCATTGATGAGGCGGCTTTCACAAAACCTAATATGCTCCATATTTGGAATACAAGTATTAAGCCGACATTGCTGGATTATGTCGGCAACGCTTGGGTTCTCAGCACTCCAAATGGCGTGGGTGATGACAATTTCTTTTATAAGATTGGCGATGACCCTTTGCTTGGGTTTACTGACTTTCACGCTCCTACTCATACTAACCCTTTTCTCCCGAAAGAAGAATTAGAGAAGCTGGAAAAGGAAAACCATCCGCTTGTCTTTCGTCAGGAATACCTCGCCGAATTCGTGGATTGGTCAGGGGTCGCCTTTTTCTCGCTGGACAAACTTCTATCCGCTGGGTTGCCTGTTGCTTACCCAGCCAAAACCGATGGGGTTTATGCAATCATTGATACAGCGGTCAAGGGCGGCAAAGACAACGATGGAACAGCCATCACCTATTTTGCGGTTAATCAGTTTTATGGAAACCCGCTGGTCATCCTCGATTGGGACATCATCCAAGTGGATGGGGCGATGCTAGAAAACTGGATGCCCTCGGTGTTTCACCGCCTCGAAGAACTGGCAACCCTGACCAACTCCCGAAATGGGACTTTGGGCGCTTGGATTGAAGATGCCGCCGCTGGTTCGGTGCTTTTGCAACAGGGGCGCAACCGAGGCTGGAATGTTCACTCGATTGACTCGGGGCTTACAAGCGTGGGCAAAGATGAGCGAGCAATTTCGGTTTCGGGCTATGTCCACCAAGAAAAGGTCAAAATCTCGCAATATGCTTTTGATAAGGTCGTGACCTTCAAAGGCGTGACAAGAAATCATTTACTCAGCCAAGTGACAAGCTTTAGAATAGGCGACAAAGACGCTTACAAAAGACCCGATGACTTGCTGGACACTTTTGTGTATGGAATCGCTATCGGGATTGGCGACAAATATGGATATTAAGGACTGAGCATGGCAGATATTTCAATCAACAGTTCCTCGCTGGGTAGCAATTTGATGCAGTTGCTGGAGTCAAGCGATATTCAGCCCGGGACTGATACAGGCTATGGCATTTGTAAAGCCCTGTGGGAATATCACCCGCTCGGTGGCAAACTGGTCGAAAAGCCTGTGCGCCTTGCCCTGTCCAAACCCCGAATCATCACAGTCGATGCCCAGCCCAAAGAAATGCTGGTTGACGCTTTCGAGAAGGAAGCCCGAAGCCTTGGCGTGACCGCTCATGTGCGTGACACCATGTTCTTGAAGCGTTGCTATGGAGCGGCGGCTATTATTTATGGGGCTGAAGGCATTCCCACTACTGAGCCAATCGACCCTTGGGATTTGCCCAATTTGCGTTTGTACTTCAACCAGCTTGACCCGCTCAACTTAGCTGGTTCTATCGTCACAAACCAAAACCCCAATTCTCCTGACTTCCAAAAGCCGAAGAACTACATCACAGCCGCTGGTCAACCCTACCATCCCAGCCGCTCGGTGACTGTGTTCAATGGCACACCGATTTATCTGAGTTTTCAATCTTCGGCGTTTGGCTTTACTGGGCGCTCGGTTTTCCTTCGTGCGCTGTATCCTATGCGCTCATTCATTCAATCAATGGTCACTGACGATTTGGTGACTTTCAAAGCTGGCTTGATTATTGCCAAGCAAAAACCCGCTGGTTCGATTGTGAACCGAGCCATGCAATATGCCGCTGGCATCAAGCGTGGTTATTTGCAACAAGGCACGACAGGCAATGTGCTGTCAATTGATGTGGATGAAGAAATCCATGCGATTGACCTGACCAACACCAACACAGCGATGACCACCGCAAGGGACAACATCATTGCCAATATCGCCGCCGCTTCGGATGTTCCCGCCCTATTGCTCAAGGATGAAGCATTCACCCAAGGGTTCGGCGAAGGCACTGAAGACGCAAAAGCCATCGTGCAATACATCAATGGCTTGCGTGAAGAAATGAACTCGCTGTATGAGTTCTTCGACAACATCGTCATGCACCGAGCATGGAATGAGGAATTCTTCGAGTCGGTCAAGAATGCCTACCCTGACCAATACGGCAAGATGTCTTACAAGCAAGCCTTCTACCATTGGAAAAACTCATTCAAGGCTGAGTGGGATACCTTGATGGAAGAACCCGAAAGTGAGCGGGTAAAAGTCGCCGAAACCAAATTGCGTGGTTTGACTGATGTATTGAAAACTCTATTGCCTGTGGTCGACCCACAAAACCGAGCAATGGTTATTCAATGGGCGCAAGACAACATCAATGAGATGCCCGACATCTTCCAATCTAGTCTGTCGCTGGATAGTGAAGCCATCGCCGATTATGAAATCCCTGACGAAGAATTGAAGAACTTGCCAAGGCTTGATGCTTATTTTGCGAGCAAAAAAGATTCTGCTGTGGGTGGAAGCAACACATACATTGACAACTTCTTCAGCAACCATCGCCATGATGCCCGAGCCGATGACTTCAAAGAGCATGAACATCCCCGAGACAATTCGGGCAAGTTCACCTCAGGCGGTGGTGGTGGCGGATTGTCAAGTATGACAACTTCACAATTGAGAACCAAAGGCTATGACTTAGCACAAGAGCGAAAATATAAAGAAGCCGCCGAGCATTACCGAGCCGCATTGGAAAACTATCCTGAACACCATGAAGGTAGCCAATCAGCATTGGCAGATAAAAAGAAACTTGAAAGCTTGGCAAAGCGTTATGAATCCCTAGCCAATGAGCCTGTAGAAAACGAAGCACCAGCCGCTGAAAAGCCAAAAGCCAAGAAAGAGCCAAACAAAAAAGAAGGCTATGTTGACAAGCATGGGTTCGAGCGGTCGCCAAATCTAACCACCGAACAGCGCAAAATTGAAAGTAGTTTCTACAACGCCATCCGCACTAATAAAGCCAAGCTGGTCGAGGACTATTGGACTCGCATGAAGTCTGAGGACTTCCCGAACACCATTGACGCTGATGCGGTCAAAATGCTTTCCCCAGCATTCCGCAAGAATCGCAACCTCGCTGGTGCTGTGCATGAGCCAAGTTCATACTTGTCGAAGGTCATCTACCAACAGGCACTGGACAAGAAAAAAGCCGCTGGTGACAAAACCCCTGTCGTGTTCACAGCTGGTGGTTCGGGTTCGGGCAAGTCAGCCACTACACCGCTCGCCGCTGGTTTGCTGGGAGTCGGTCAGGATGGCTTGATTTACGACTCGGTGATGTCCAGCTTCAAATCATCCAGCAAGAAGATTGACCAAGCCCTGAACAGCACTGATGCCGATGCCGCCATTGTGTACACCAACACCCCAATCGAGCGAGCCTTGCGTTTCAATGCTGGTCGTGAGCGGTCGGTGTCCCTCGATGTGCTGATTGACGCTCATGTAGGCGCAAGCAACACCATTCGGGAATTGTCCGAGCATTACAAAGACAACCCCAGAGTCAAAATCCAAGTGGTCAACAATCAGGGCGCTCCCAAGAATGTTCACATGGGCGAACTGGGCGACATCCCCAAATACGACAAAGCCGAGTTGCGTACCAAGCTGGAAGGCATTGTCAAGGAGATGCACAGCGAAGGTCGAATCAGCGATGCCAAACTTGCCGTGTTGCTCGGAAAATAATATAATACTTGTGTAAAGGATTAATCATGGATTTTGAAGAAGCAAAAGCCAAGTGGCTTGAAAAGATGGGTGGCAAGTCAATCGAGGAATTCGAGGAAGACAAGGAGCGCAAGCTTTTGAAGTCTTTCAATGAATTGGACAGCGACCCCAAAACTGAAAAGATTTGGGCGCAAGCCGAGAAAGAATCCGATGAGGGCGATGACTCTTGACGAAGCCTATGAGGTAATCGAGAAATCCAGCGAGGGGGTGAGATACCCTTTTTCGCTGGTGAAGGAAGCACACCGCATCATTGACGAATCTCGAAAACAAGAAGAAAAGAAGCCCTCGATTGAGGGCTTTGTTTTTTCTGAAACCCAGCTTCCATTATTCTGAAAACTCGGGTTTCTCATATATCTACACAAAAGAAACACAAGTATTAATATTTTGATGTGTTGTATTTTCATCATATATCTTAAAAAAAGTCTTGCAACGATGCTTAATTAGGATATACTGAAGGTGTTGGTTAGGTAGTCATTGAAAAGGAGTTAATCATGGAAGCCCTCAGAAGATACGGATATTTGGCTGTGATGGGACTGCGTGAAGTACGAGTGATTTATGCGATTGCAGTCGCCAAAGGTCACGCTGGTCGTGCCGCCGCCGCCCTTGCCGCAATTGCCGAACTCGAAGCCGCTGGTTGTTATTAAGGAGAAAAATCATGAGACTGTACGAAATTGCAAAAACTGGCGCTGAGATTCGTAGGGGTTTGGTGATGATGTGCTTAGAGGGATTGCCTGAAGAAGTCAGGGCTGTTCGCTGTGCCTTGGAAGGCAGAGGATACCCAAGCACTGAATGCACCGAGGAAGGTGAAAGAGAAGGCGAAGTGGCTGAGTTCTTCATGGTTCGCCGAGCCGAACTTGGTGAGTTTCGCTGGACTTACAAAGACATGAAAAGAGAAATCAGAGTTTTTGGACTTTAATCATTGAAAGGAATTTGAAATGCTTCAACTCACTCGTTACAACAAACCAACCCCAATAATTGTTCTGACGGTCGAAGCGGGTTTCCCGCTGGTTGAGGTGGCTGGCAAACGCCTTGATACCTTGCGTGAAGACTTCTACGACAACGCTGTCAATTGCATGAACCGCCGCCCATTTTCTCCAATCGTGTCGCCCTATGACATCGCCCTGAGTGGTGGCGAGCCTTACGGTAACTGGAAATAAATTTTGTTGTATTTTTGCAATCCCTATTGCAATTATGCTAAATAGGGATATACTAAGAACTGTGGAAAGTAGTTAATCATTGAAAAGGAGTTAGTCATGAAAGTTGATGTTTTTGTAAACCCAATGGGCAATGAAACTCAGTTCTTGGCATCGAGTCAAGCGGCTAAAGAATTCTTTGCCGAAAGATTTGGATATGCGGCTGTGGGAGTCAATATCCTGACCAGCGAATCAGCCAATCTGCAAGAAGCGATTTATGAAGCTGGTTTGAAAATGTATCTTGTTTAATCATTGAAAGGAAGTGACCATGAAAACATTTGAAAAAATCCTCGCAAATCGCCTTTGGGTCAAATACATTGACGATGAGCGTGGTGATGGAAGTAGCATCATCGTGACCCTTGACAACGATTATGTTTGGGATGATGAGCGTGATTGTGGAGTCCGAGGGTTTGACACTGTGAAGGAAGTCGAACTGGCAACCCGATTCGACAATGTAATCAACATCAAGAACCTGTAATCAACCAGCCCCTTCGGGGGCATCAAGGAGAGACTATGTTAATCATGACCCTGCCCAATCGTGAATATGGAATTGAAGCCCAAATCGTCAAAAACAATCGGGGGTATGGTGTTCGCTTGTACGACACCGATGCCGAGGAATTTTTGCCGATGATGAAGATTTTCAAAATCCTCGACAAAGCTGTCGAGTATGCAAAGAAGTGTGTTCGTTAATCATTGAAAGGTTCAAAATGAATTCCTACGATACCGAAGACAAAATCGTGATGGTCGCCTCATTCTTGGCGGCGATTTTTCTAGCTGTTGCCTGTTATTTGGATTGGTTGTAAATGTGCAACAAACAAAAAATATTTTCACTAACCCCTTGCATTTATCCTAAATAAGTGTATTATTAGAACTGTGGAAAGTAATTAAACATTGAAAGGAAGTAATCATGAAAGTCGCTGAAAATCGTTATGTTCCCGAAGGTTATGAGTTGGTCGCTCGTGACGAAGGTTTGGGTTTGGAAGTGTTCGCTGACAAAACTCGCAATGTTGCTATGGGGTTCAGCGGTCGCCGCAACAAACCCGACTTCAACTATCGCTTCAAAAATGCCGAAAAAATGCAAGCGTACATTGAAGAATTTGTGGTTGATGTGATTGGTCGGGCAAAAGTCAAAGAGAACCGCAAAGCAGAGCGCCTCGCCGCTAATCGTAATGCTGTCGTAAAAGTCGGCGACATCTTTCGGGCAAGCTGGGGTTATGACCAAACCAACATTGACTATTACGAAGTTGTTGCGGTAAAAGGTCAAATGGTTGATGTGCGTGAGATTGGTCAACAGCGTGAAGGCAATGGTTGCTATGACCAAGGGGTTTGTGTTCCAGTACCCAGCGCTTATCGTGGTGAAGTGATGCGGAAAAAAATTCAAGCGTGTGGCGAGAATGTTTATTTCCGAATCAACAGCTTCAGTAGCGCCTACTTGGAAAAACCTGTTGCTGTCGTGGCTGGTGTGCCAATTTTCAAAGAAAGCACTTGGACTGCTTACGCCTGATAAGGCAAAACCGATAAGCCCCTTCGGGGGCTTTTTTTTAAAGGAGAAATGATGTTAAATGCAATATTCGCAAAGCTAAAAGACAAACCAGTTAAAGTGACCGTAAAGCGTAGGCGTGGGGGCATTGGCTATGTGCCGACACCCGAGGAAATTAAAAACGCTCGGGGCGAGGTTTCGCAAGCCACTTGTGCAAGCTTAATTTATACTACCCAAGCGAGGTGGTCAGACTATGAGACAGGTCGAAGCCGAATGCACCCAGCAATGTGGGAATTATTCAGGAAGAAAATAAATGACATTCTTTGAAGTTCTAACCGCCGCAATCAACGACATCATCGAACATGGCTTTGACAGCCAAAAACGAATTGATGATTGGGTGAAGAAAATCAGAGAAGCCGCACTTCGGGAAATGATTCCCGACTCGAAAATCCAAGCGGAACTTGAAAAGTCGCTGAATGCGGCTTTTTCTCGTATGGTCACAAAGGGCGGCTTGGTCAATGCCAATGTGAGCAAATATGATGTCGACCGACTCAAGCCCAAGCTTCGGGCTGAACTCGACCGCCGCATCATGGCAAGCACCAATCTAATCAAGTACAACCGAGAAGAAGCCTTGAGCAATGTATTACGCCGCTTTGAAGGCTGGGCGACATCCATTCCAAAGGGCGGCTCGGATATGGTCGACCGTAGGGAAGAAAAACAGAATATTAGGAAATCCCTTGGCAAGCTTCCATTTGAACAGCGCCGAGTAATCATCGACCAAACGCACAAGCTGGTTTCAAACATCAATGAAATCGTTGCGGTCGACAATGGCGCAATTGCCGCTCGCTGGCATTCACATTGGAAGCAAGCTGGCTACAACTACCGCAAAGACCACAAAGAGCGTGACGATAAGGTTTATGTGATTCGTGGAAGCTGGGCGCATGAGAAGGGTTACATCAAGCCGATTAATGGTTATACTGATGACATTACTACACCGGGCGAAGAAGTTTTCTGCCGCTGTAGTTATGTCTACCTTTACCATTTGAGACAGGTTAAAGGATTGTTGACAAAAAAAGGTGAATTGGTTTTACAATCATCAAAAATATAGGTAGGGTGTTTCTATGCCATTTCAGTCGGAAAACCAAAGGAAAGCGATGTTCGCCGCCGCATCGGGCAAAAGCAATATCGGTATCCCCAAGGAAGTGGCTGAAAAATTTATTAAGCATAGCGAAGACGACACCCTCGATGCCCCTTCCCTTTTGGCATTGCCCACCGAAAAATCTGACGCTGGCGACAAAGACCCTCGAAATGAATTGAAGGGTATGTCCGAAATGTTGCAAAGCATGATTGGTGAAATTAAAGCCATGAAGCAAGATTCGGAAGCTTGGGAAACCAAAGAAGGCAAAAACAAAAATGGCGGCTTGAATGAAAAGGGTCGTGAGTCTTACAACAAAACTCATGGCGCACATTTAAAAGCCCCCCAGCCTGAAGGCGGCTCTCGCAAAGAATCTTTTTGCGCTCGCATGAAAGGCATGAAAGCCAAGCTGACTTCCAGCAAGACAGCGCATGACCCTGATTCCCGCATCAACAAATCTTTGCGTAAATGGAAATGCGACAGCGATTCCATCAAAGAAGATTTGGCAAAAATCTGCGACTCAATGATTGATTACGCTCAATCAATACCTGACGAAGACCCATGCTGGGAAGGTTATAAGCAAGTTGGCATGAAAGAAAAAGATGGCAAGGAAGTGCCAAATTGTGTGCCTGATGCCGAAAATACAGCGACCCTAGTGCCTACAGCGCCCCCAGTTGTCGAACCAGTTGACAAAATGGCTGGTGCGGCTGGTCGTGCTTCGGGCATCATGTTTCTGACTGATGATGGACAAGTTTTGATGATTCGCCGAGGTCTAGGTGGTGGGGACTACCCCGGCACTTGGTGCATCCCCGGTGGACACCAAAACGAAGGCGAGACTTTGGAAGAAGCCGCTCGCCGGGAAACCGAAGAAGAAACGGGCATCAAATATGAAGGCAAGCTCGATGTGCTTTTTGACGATGGGCAATTCTGCTATTACATCGCACGAAACGCAAAAAAAGAAGATGTCAAGCTTAACTACGAATCCAGCGGGTTCGATTGGTGCGATGCAAAAACACCGCCCATGCCTCTGCACCCCGGACTCGAAATTGCCCTTCGTGTTGCGGAAGCCAAAACCGAATACGACAAATCAGAATTGATTCGTGAAGGCATTTTGGCAAGCCCCCAAATGTTTGCCAATGTTATGTTGCTCGCAATTCGGATTACTGGCACAGGGCTTGCATATCGCTCAAGCATTGAGGAAAATGTTTGGCGTGACCCTTCTTTGTATTTGAATGATGAATTCTTGAAACGATGCAACGGCTTGATTGTCGTGCGTGACCATCCCGAGACAGCTGTGCTGACTTCGGATGAATTTAAAGATAGAGCCATTGGAAGTGTTATTCTTCCATACATAAAAGGCGATGAAGTTTGGGGTATTGCGAAAATTTACGACCAAGATTCAGTAAATGAAATCTTGGAAGGTGAAGTAAGCACATCCCCTTCAGTGGTGTTTGACAGCACCGCTGGAAACACTACACTTACAACCGAGAATGGTACGCCGCTCTTGATTGAAGGTGTGCCCTTCCTTTTAGACCATATTGCAATCGTCACGAAAGCAAGGGGTTCTAAAGGTGTTTGGGACAAAGGCGGCGACCCTGCCGGAGTTTTATTAACTAACCCTGAGGTGTCTGATATGACAGAAAAAACGATTGAGCCGAAGGCAGATGCCCAAGGCGATAAACTGGATACCCTTTTGTCGATGATGAGCGGTCTTGTCGCTCGAGTTGACGAAATGGAAAAAAACCTTCCTGCTCCCCCCTTAGTCACTGCGGCTGATAAAAAAGCCAAAAAAGATGACGATTCCAAATCTCGCATGGATAATGATGATGAAGATGAGGAAAAAGAAAAAAAAATGAAAAAAGACGATGACATGAAATCCCGCAAGGATTCCAAAAAGTCTCGCAAAGATGCTGAAGGCTCTGACAAAGGCGAGGAAGAAGCACCCGCTGGCGAAATGAAGCCTGATGACGATTGCAGAATGGATGATGACGAAGAAGAAGCCGCTCGCAAAGCTGATGAAGAAGCCGCCGAGTATGCTGACGCTCAAGCCAAGTGCGACAGCGTTTTGGCAAGCTTCGGCAAATCTGCATCTCGCCCATTGCAAGGTGAAAGCCTGATGGCTTACCGCAAACGCTTGTTGCGTGGTTTGCAAGCCTATAGCGACTCTTACAAAGATGTGAACTTGAATGCAATCAAAGATGGCAAATTGCTTTCAATTGCAGAAAAACAAATCTTTGCTGATGCCGCCGCCGCTTCTCGTGCTTCAGTGGGTATGCCCGCTGGTCAATTGATTGAGATGCACGAAAAAGACCGTGCTGGTCGTACCATCACCAAATTCAAGGGTTCGATGTCTGCTTGGCTGGATGACTTCAAAGTCCCCGCCCTTCGTGCGACTCAGTTCCATACTTCTAACACTCGCTAAAAGGATTAAGCCATGACAGCACAAATCTCTATTACGCCAATGGCTACAACCAATGCGGCAAATTTATTCAATGTAAATTCCGCTGGTTTTACCCAAGGTGATGCACAAGATGACCCAGCGGTCAAGTTTGCGCTCTCTGGTGGTGTTCTTTCCTCTGCCGCAACTGCTCCTTTGTGGGGTGGTTTGCCAATTCAGGAATTGATTCCATCAGCCGCTTCGCAACCCGGCACTGATACATTGGGTTCAACAGTTTTGGTCGCTACCGCTTCCGCTGTTCCCACTGGCATCTCTGTGTACAACCAAGCTTTTGGTGGTATCACTACCCCTCAATCACCTGCTCCTTTGTTCTCTCCCGGCATGAGCGTGAACTTCTACCGCTTCGGTAGCGGCGCTCGCATTCCATTGCCGATTGACCCAGCATTGGTCAGCCTTGATGGTAACAGCATCGTGGAAACTGTTTACTGGGATTACAGTGCAAACCGTATTGTTGGCACGAACCCCGGCACTCAAGCCGCTTTGCCTGTCAAGATTTTGAAAATCGCTACAAGCGGTAATAAAACTGTCTCCTACAACTCAGGTACTGGTAACGCTACTTGGGTGGATGCGGCTGTTGCCCTTTGCTTAATCTAAAAGGAGAATAAATATGTCAGGTTTCGCACCTTCATTTGTAACTGTCAATCCTAACTACATGATGCCTGAACTCATCATGCAGTACAGCCTTGCCTCGGGCGCATTCACGACTCTCGCCACTGAGAATCCAATGGCTCGTTTGGGTGAAGCGGATTTGTATGTTTACGCTAAAAAAATCCAATTGACAACTCAAGTTGCATCTAACCAATCGCAAGTGAACCAACTGCCTAGCGCATCGGTCATCCCTTCGATGATTAGCACTGCCACTTACCGTATGCAAACTCGTGCCCAGTACGACAACTTCGATGAAGCCGCCACTGGTCACTGGGGTTATGCACTGCCTGAAGCGATGCGCCTCGCCGCTCGCCAAGGTATTGCACAGCAAATGCGTAATGCGTTGTTGTATGGTTTCAACCCATCAAACGGCGAAGGCTTGTTGAACACTTCGGGTGCAACAACTGCTTCTCTCGGCGCTGACACCAATGGCAACACTGGCTACAGCAACTGGGATTCAGGTCAATTGGCTCAATACTTGTTGAACATGATTGGCGCTTTGAAAACCCGCACCTTGCAAATCGGTCAACCTTTGCGCTTGGTGTTCCTCGCTCCCCAGCGTTTCATCAGCCAAATCAGCTACTCAGGCGTTGTGTCTCTGACTCAATTCCAGCGTATCGGTGCTGGTGTTGAAACTGCCGCTGGCTTGGTGGAAACTGTCGCTAAGTGGGCGGGTGGTGATGATGTGTCTTTCGCTGTGGATGACACCCTTATCGGTCAAGGTTCAGGCGGTACTGACGCAATCTTGTTGATTGCCCCTGAATTGAAGATTCCTAAGGCTAACGACCGCATCAACACCAACATCTTCGCAACCTTGACACCTAACCAAACAGCAACATCTTTGATGCTGTGCGATGTGTCTGCTCCTACTGAAATCCCTACGCCTATTGCTGACGGTGGTATCACTACCCTGTACACAATGCGTTCGACTTCAGGCTGGGGTATTCGCCCTGAAGCCTTGACAATCTTGTCAGCCGCTTACTAAGCGAACATTGCAGTTGCCTTTGAAACCCCCTTCATCGGGGGTTTTTTTGTTATAGTGCTAATACTCGTGTGATGCCGAGGATGGTTTATATGGGGGGGCTGGGGAGATTAAAAAACTCCCGCATCATCAGTCCCCCCACCCTAATGGGAAAATAATCATGATGAAGTTATACATTGCAAATTGCAGTAAACAGGAACATTTATTCACATATATGTTGCCTGAGAATCCTCGCCCCTTTTCGCATAGCATTCGGGCTGGGTCGCAAATTGAAATCCCCGGCGACAAGGATGTGGTTGACGCAATTGTCAAACAGCATTCAATCTATGGCTTGCAAAAAGCCAATGATGTTCGCAAGGGTTTCGGTGGTCTTTGCTACCAACTCGACAAACCAATCAGCGTGGAAGCCATCAAAAACGGCTTTACTCAAACTGAGCAAGAGCAAATCGACCGAGCCTTAGAAGCCCGAAAGATTACCGCCGCCGCCGCTGACCAAATTATGTCGAACAAGGCACAGGAAATGGGCATCAAACAAACTTCAGGCTTGGAAGTGGAAGTGCTTGAAGAAAAGAAAAATGCCGCTGATAATGAGCCTAAATTTGAGCAAACAATCGAAGTCGTGCGTCAAGGTGTCCAGCCAATTAAAGGGCGTGGTCGACCAAGAAAAGCGTGATTTTCGACCTGACATTGGATAAAATTAATCATGGCTGACCCAATCACAAACCCCCCTTCGTTATCAGGCTTTGTTGCTTGGAGTCAAGCTGTGATGGGTTTGTCATCCACTGTCATCTCACCGACTGACCCGGGGTATGCGTATGCTTACCAAATTGCGATTGACCTTGTACCAATGGACTTCGCACAAGCATTGCCCGACATTTACACATTGACGGTCTACAACTGGGCTGGAAGTCAACTGCTCCAGTTCCAGCAAGATATTTCGGGTCAGACCTTTTTCGCCGATGCTCGAGCCGCCTATGGCATCAATGCTTTCGTGGCTGGGGTTGTCGACAGCGCAAACGATGTCTCAACAGGCGAACACCTTGCTGTTGGCAAAGGTTTGCAAAACTTACAACTTCTTGACTTGCAAAGAATCAAAGACCCTTACGGTCGTCAAGCCCTTGCCTTCATGCAAACCCTTGGCACTCTTTGGGGGCTGACATGATTCTTCACCTTGGGGTCATTGATGTTCCTGAACCCGAAGGTGGCACGACTTATGGGGTAGCGACTGCCCTCGAGCAAAGATATGGATTGTTTTCGGCATTCGCTGATTACGACAAACAAAAAATAGTCGACCACCTTGCTGAAAGCATGGCTGGGGCGCTTGAAACGATGATGCAAGGGGGCAATGTCAAAGACCCCTTTGCGGCGGCTACAAGCGAGATTGAGCGGGAATTCAAGGACTTTTTGAGCCTTCAGATTGTGGAGACACTGGGCATCCCCGGCGTACCAACGCAAGCCGCTCTTGAAGGAAAAAGCACTCGATTTAAAAATCGAGTGACCGCAAGGTCTTATGTGAATGGCAAAAGAGCGCCGACTGTCAAGGTCAAAGGCGCTCGCCGCCCTTCTTTCATTGATTCAGGGGTGATGCAAGCCTCATTTAAATCGTGGGTTGATTGATGGCAACAGTATCTGAAACCTCAGGCGCAAAGCCACAATTAGCCGCTGGGTTAGCCCAAGGCGTTGAAACCATTTCGGCAAATGAACAAGTCAACTTCAATTTGTATGTGAAGCTGGTCTTGCCGCTGGATGGTTATGTTTTTTGGGTCAATGCCAATTTGCTAAATGATTCAGCAATTTACAACGCCCTGACTTATGGGTTTGGTGAATTCAACAATCGTGGTCAAACCTTGCCACCCAAAACAATCACTGCACAAGGCTCGTTCCACTATGCGACCGATATGCACCAACAGGATGACAAGTTTGTCGCATACAACCATGTGATTTTTACTTCCACCCGATTGATTCAAGACTTCAATTTGGTGAACCCAAACCTCATGTACATCGCCACCTATGAGGGTTTGAGGTTCGGTTTCAGTCGCAAAGAGAATTTTTACAAGCAAGCCGACCTGTACCATTACAGGGGAGATTCGCTGTATTCGACCATGACCACTCAGATTATCGACACCATGAGTGGTTTCGATTCGACCAGTGTGATTGTCTCGAACAGCCTTCCAATTTGGCTTTCACTAAATAAGTATTTCACACTCTACCCATCGTATTTGTTGCCGCAAAACGCTTTGCCGCCTTATGCTTCGGTGGATATTTTCCCCGCTTCGACTACTGCGATTCAAGCTTTCCCTTTGCTGGATAAGATGTCAAATCCAAACCAGCTGGTGCATGACCAAGTAAAAATCACGGTTTATGGGACTCGCAACAATGAAGCTTTAAACTTCGCAAATTATGTGTTCCAATACAGTTTGAACACTGATAATTTTGGGGTGATGAATATGCCTGTAATTCAAGATGAGAAATTTACTCAGCCTGAGTTCGGCATCATTGCTCAGAAAAAGTCAATTACTTTTGACATTAGTTATTACCAAACAACGGTGAACAACATTGCTCAAAAGTTGATTGAAACCGCTTTTGTGGACTTCACAGTTGCGGAATTCACATTCTCTTAACAACACAAACACACAGGAGTTTGACAAATGGCTATCACTTCCCTTCCCCAAAAATACGGCGCACTCGTTGTTGCCAAAGGTCTTAACCTCGTTACTAACATCACAACCGCAACTGTGATTAAAGCTGTCCCCGGTCGCATTGCCAAAGTCAGCGTTTTGGTCGCTGGTTCAGGCACTGGCACTGTGAACAACTGCATCACTACAGGTGCGGCGGCTACAGCAAACGAAGTTGCTGTAATCCCACAATCTGTTGGTGTTTTGGATATTGATATGCCTTGTAGCACTGGTATCGTGGTTGTACCCGGTACTGGTCAAACTCTCGCTGTCAGCTACTGCTAATCAGGGGGTCTAAATGACAACTCAAATCGTTACAGTCAATGTAACGCAAACTATTGCTCCAGCACCCAGCGAATTACAGCGCACAGGGTGTTTTGTATCTCAAGGTGCAACCACCTTAGGTGCTGGCAATACTGCGTTGCTGACACAATTTTCTGACCTAGCATCAATTTTGGCTGGCGCTGTTTCAATTGCATCCGCAACTTGGACAGCCAATGTGGTGACTTTGACAACTTCAGCCCCTCACGGTATTCCTAGTAGCGATACAGTTTTGGGTGTGATTGCTGGTTTGTCTGTGTCTTCTTTGAATGGCACTTTCAGTGTCACTTCAACTGGCACAAATACCTTGACCTACACAGTCACTGGAAGCGGCTCTGTTACTACAACAGGCGCAACTTTCACTCTCGAAGATGTGCAAGAACTGGTTGCTATGGCTACCACCTTCTTTGCTCAAGGTTCACAAAACGCAATCTATGTCCTCGAATTGGGCGCTGGTACTCCAGCCCAAGGCGTGACTGCATTGAACACTTATTTGGCAAACCCAACAATTCGCTTCTATGCTTATTTGTTGCCAAATACTTGGGCTAGTGAAACCACTGCTGTGACAATGGCATCGAATCATGATTCGACTACCGCACAAGTCTATTTTTGGGTGTCTGCTACTTTGGCAAACTACTCAAGCTGGACAGGCAAAAAGTCGGCTGTGGTCATGGTCGAAGATGTCAATGCTCCAGTGACTGAATGCTCTGCCGCCGCAATGCTGTGGAATGCTCTGAATTACAACCCAAGCAACACCAACAAAGTCGCTCCAATGGCTTTCCAATATGTTGTTGGCGTTACCCCATTCAGCGGCAATCAAACCGTTCAACAACAACTCAAAACAGCCAATGCCAACTACATTGGAACTGGTGCTGAAGGCGGTATTAGCAACACCCTCATTTTGTGGGGCGTGACTGCTGATGGTCGTGATTACACCTACTGGTATTCAGTGGATTGGGTTCAAATCAACATCAACTTGTCTTTGTCCAATGCGATTATCAATGGGTCAAACAATCCCATCAATCCGCTGTACTACAACCAAGCTGGCATCAATACTTTGCAAAAGGTTGCCCAAGGCACAATGAACTCGGGTGTTGCTTTTGGTTTGGTGTTGCCCCCAGTGTCTGTTCAGGCTGTTTCTTTCAGCACTTATGTCACTGATAACCCAAGTGACTACGCCATTGGTAAATATGCTGGATTGTCAGTTACCTACACACCCGCAAGAGGATTCACTCAGATTATCTTTAATGTGAATGTTTCTGACTTCGCACTCGCATAAAGGAACTAAATCATGGCTGGAAATCCACTAATTACACAAGGCACACTTAATAGACTGCGTGGTAGCGTAGTTTATTCAAGCAACTCCACCTTGAATGTGACTGCTCCTTACTTGGCTCGTGAAGCTATCAGTGTCGCCTTTGATGGTGACGCTGGTATGCTCATCCCGACCTTGACAGGTGGGGTCACTTCACCAGAGCCATATCAAATGGCAAACATCACAATCAACCTGATTAAATCTCAGGCGCTTGCGAATATCTACAAACAGCAAATCGAAACAAATGTCAACTTGGGCGACATCAGTGTCATTACTGACTCTGCCGCTCTCGGTGACTATGAGTTCACGAATTGCGTGTTGAAGGGCGTTCGGGATGTGACATTTGATGGCAATGTGCCCGGCTTTGTGGTTGTCCTCACAGGCATCTACTCTGTCAACTCATCCCTTTGGGGTCTTTAATTAATTGAGGTTATCTTGTGATGCGGATAAACAAATCATTAAACCTAGTCATTCCAGTTGACTATGAGAAGGGTGGACAAATCTTTGTCCACTCGACTCCAATTTCCCGAGAAATTTTTGAGCAATATTTTTTGGTTATCTCCAAAACTTTTGCCAACATCTTCTCTCAGGGGCTTGGCGCAATATCCGGTCCTCGGGTGGCGTACCTAATGCTTAAACAAACAGCCACTGAAATGGGAATTTGGCATGGAGAAACTGGGGTACAAGCTGGCTTAATAAATGAAATCATTCGATTGAGCAATGTATTAATCCCTGACAAAAAAGGCTGGAAGCAACTTCCTTTGCACACTGCGGTGACAAAGGGGTTCATTGATTCCGAGACATTAGCCGAGATTGAGGGCGAACTCGTTTTTTTTACTTGCGTTTCCTTGATGAACAAGAAGAATCAAGTCGAGGGCATCATGGAAACAGTGAGTGGATTGTGGGGTTCGCAAACTACATTGTTAGGCTTTATGGAATTCCTGAATTCCTTATCGACCTCGACAGAGGAAGGGAATACTGGCGAGATGGAGAACACATCGTCAGTTCCTGCCTAGATTACTTGGCGGGTAGAGGCTTTCAAAAGTTTTTTGAGGATGTCGATATAGAGTTCAAATCGAGCGCACATGAATTTCGTCAGCGGCATATTTTGAGGGCATTGAGGAACACACATGGCTACTAAAAGTGTCATTGACATTGAAGTAAATGATGAGAAATTCAAAGAGTTTTCCAAGCTTTTTGAAAAATATCAAAAGTCGTTGACCAAGATGCCGGGTCAGTGGGGGAACATCAACAAAAGTGTTTCCAGCTTGCAAGGCAACTTTGACCGCATCCAGCATTCGCTCGATACGATTGCAAGTCGACTTGACAAAAATTATGTTGCTCTCAAGAACACAAACGATGTCGCTCAAAAAACAGCGAGAAATTTTGATGGCATCAGCAAGTCAGCAAAGAGCGTTGCTTCGAGCGTTGCTGGTACAACCTTCAACCTGTTGAAATGGGGTGCGGCAACAGCCGCATTCGGTCTTCTTGGTGCGGCTGGTGGCTTGTTTGGTATTGGCTCGCTGGCGGGTAGTGCAAGCAATTTGCGCCGCCAAGGTCAGGAACTGGGAGTGACACCGGGGCAACTCAAAGCCGCTCGCCTGAACTTCGGTCGATACGGCGATGTCAATGGTTTACTTCAAGGCATCTCAGGCGCTCAAACCGACTTGAGCAAACAATGGGCATTTGGTGCATCAGGTTTAAATCCAAACCAAAATGCGGCGCAACTGTTGCCGCAAATTCTTCGTAAAGCCGCCGAGGTTTACAAAAGCGGTTCAGCGGCAACAGCTGGTCAAAGGCTTGAAGTTAGCGGTTTAACCCAATTAGGCGTGACCGTTCAACAGGCTCGCCAATACGCATCTTTGACCAAAGAAGAAATTGCCCTTGCTGAAAAACGCTATGCCGAAGATTCAAAAGCCCTCGAACTCAACGACAAGCTTTTGCGTAGATGGCAAGACCTCGATGTCCAGCTTGGTCGAGCAAGGGAAAAAATAGAAAATACATTCTTAACAGGTTTAGAAAAGCTAACTCCAAGCTTGACTAAGCTTTCTGATGCGTTTTCAACTGCTGTTTCCAATTTGTTGAAATCGCCAAAAATCGGCGACTTCTTGGAGGCTGTCGGCAAAAAGCTAGAAAACTTTGCCAACTATTTGACAACTGATGAATTCAAAGATGATGTCAATGATTTTCTTCAGGCTACCAAAGACATTGCCAATGCTTTAGTGGAGTTGGCTGACTTCATCAGAGAAGTTTTGCCCAAAAAAGGCGGCTCTCCCGAAGAATTGCCCAAGGAAGGCGAACCAGCATTCAAGCCTCGAAGCATGAACTTGAATGACATTCGCCAAATGTTGCGTGGTACTGACAAAAAGTTGCAAGGCGTTGACCCCAAGTTGGCACAAGCCATTTGGAGTGCTGGTTTGACCCCAATCAGCGGCTTTCGCACTGAGCAAGAAGAAGCGGATTTGCGTGACCATATCGACCCCAAAACTGGATTGTGGGTGACTAAGGAAGGTCGCCCAGTGGCACAGCCGGGGCAGACAAGTCATCACACCACTGGCACAGCGGTCGACATTGACCCAATACAAGCTGAAAGAATCAGCGATGAATACCTTGACAAATATGGCTTGTATCGCCCTTATGGGAAAAAAGATTACAACCATATTGAGTTGAAAAAGCAATTGGACAAAGAGAAGAAATCCAATGCTGACGAAAAACATAGTATGTTGAACTCATCGAGTTTTGGTGGCGGCACTCCTTCGCCTTGGAATCCCACCTCGATTGCGTTGAACATCAACACAACGAAAATCCCCGGTGTCGACAACAACATCGCCTTGTTGCAAGCTGGTGGATATTACACACAAATGGGGATAGGCTAATGGCTAACAGCATCGGCGAATCAATCTATCAGCTGAGTTATGAAATCAGCCCGATTATTTTGTCGGGTGGATTGGCACAGGCTGTGCCCGGCGGCTTGTTGCCCATCATCGCAATCACCGAAGCGGCAAACTTTGGATTCAGCATTTTGAATGGCGGCAACCCGCTGAACTTGAACAACTTTTTTGGTCACTTTCGACCATTGCCGGGCGCATCGCTGGTCAGCAATGACATTGCCATGTATCCCTTTGCCAATCAAAGCTATGCGGCAAACGCCATCATTGCCAAGCCACTCAACATTTCAATGTTGATGAATTGCCCAGCCAATGCAAACGGTGGCTACATTTCAAAGATGATTACCTTCACCGCCCTCAAAGCGGCGCTGGATGCCCACAATCAAGCTGGTGGCACTTTCGTAGTGGCTACCCCTTCCTATGTGTATTTAAACTGCATTTTGACCAGCCTGACCGATGTGTCACGACCTGACAGTCAACAACCTCAAAACGCTTGGCAATTTGACTTTACGCAACCGCTTATTTCACAAGGAGCGCAAAATACACTTGGCGCTTTGATGAATGCTTTTGAAGGCGGGTTGAAATTATGACAACAAGTTACTGGTCAAATCCAAGTAGTGTTATCAATAACACCAACTCGGTTGCAACCCCGCTTTATGGTGGCTCTCAAAATACCCAAGCGGCGGCATCAACTTATGGGGTCAACAACAACCCAAACGCACCAAGCGCAACAGTTGTTCAGTTCACGCCTTCAAAAGTATCAAATTTCCAATTCCAAGCCACTTTTGATGGGGCTATTTACAATGTCATCGTGACCTACAACATTTATGGTCAAAGGTACTATGTGAACATCTATGACACTTCAAATGTGCGGATTATCACCTTGCCGCTCATTGGTTCGCCATTGGACTACAACATTTCATTGACAGCTGGATATTTCACGACCCAGTTGGTCTATCGTGTCGCTAATCAACAATTTGAGATTATCTGATGCGTAGATATGAAATCCTCATCACTGACCAAGATGGCAAGCCCAAAGTGGTGGCTGGCACGAATGGCACGACCTTGTTTAATGGGTCGTTTTCAAGTACTGATAAGGCTGGGAACACAATCCCCGGGGCGCTAAACATCGAACTCGATGCACCCATTTCTGTCTACAACTCTCCCCTTGGTGGCGCATCTTTGCGGGTTTATGGCGTGGGTTTGCCTTTGTTGGCTCAAGCTTCAAACTTCAACCCTAGCGTGGATGGCACGAAATATTGCAATATCCAAATTTCATGCGGCATGGCAAAAGGATTGCCCTTGGCAAAGCCTAGTCAATATGGAATTATTCTTCAGTCAAGAATACAGCAAGCTTTTGGCAATTGGCAAGGGACATCTCAAACCCTTGACCTCATCATGATTCAGCCAACAGGAAGCTTTGAAAATCCTTACAACTTTACTTTTTCATGCCCGAACAATGGATTTTTGGGTGATGCAATTACTACAACGCTGAAGAAGGTTTTCCCTACCGCACAGGTGAACATCAGCATCAGCGACCGATTGGTAGCGCCCGAGGCTCTTGAAACGGTGTATTACAGTCTTGACGAATTTGCGGCTTTTTTGAATGAGAAAAGCAAAAGCATTGTGAATGACAAGACAAAAAAATACCCCGGCATTCAAATCACATACATCAACAATGTCATCAATGTTTACGATTGGACTGCTCCCCCAGCTGAAAAGCCAATTCAAATTGCTTTTGAAGATTTGATTGGTCAGCCGACTTGGATTAGCCCATACACAATGACTTTCAAAACGACCATGAGATACGACATCAAAGTCGGTTCACAGGTCATCATGCCCCAAAAATCGGCTCAAAGAGGGCTGATTTTGACGAATGCCGCCGCTCAGTCGCAATACAAGGAAACAGTGGACTTCCAAGGCACATTCAATGTGCAAATGGTGCGTCATGTTGGTAATTTTCGACAAAGCGATGCAAACAGCTGGGTCACTCTTTATCAAGTCTACATTCCACCAGCATGAGCGACATTAATCAAAAAATCCCTTTCCAGCAATCCTTGAACAACTTTGCAACTCGCAAGGTTTCCAAGGCATTGCAAATGCTGGGTCAATCGCTCCCAGCCACTGTCACGGCTGTTTCAGGGTCGATTGTCACTGTGTCTTTTGATGTCACCGCCCCTGATGGCGTGGTGTTGCCTCAAGTGACCATTCCTTTGTTTGGCGGTGAATGGATTCGCTACCCCACCCAAATTGGGGACAAAGGATTTGTCATTCCAGCCGATGTCAGCTTGCGTCATGTGAGCGGCTTGGGAACTGGTGTCCCTGATTTGACCGACACTGGCAACTTGACCGCCCTTGTTTTCATGCCAATTGGCAATACGGCTTGGGTAAGTGTAAACCCTAACTATTTGGTGATGTATGGCAAAACAGGAGTCGAAATCACCACCAAGAATTTTGACTGCAAATTGACCCTGACATCTTCGGGCATTACCATTGATTTAAATGGTGGAAATCTGACTATTAACAATGGAAGTGTTTCCATTAACGGCAATGTTTCTACCACTGGAACAATCACAAACAATGGCAAAAACATTGGTAGCACTCATGAACACAGTGGGGTTACAACAGGAAGTAGCAACACAGGAACACCAGTATGAGAACTTATGGCAGAGTAAAAGACTCAGAGGGTCTATATACAAAATGGGTGGAAATCGACTCGGATGCAAACGGCAATTTCGAGCAAGGATATGCCACTACCTTGATTCAGGTTCTTAAACTTTCGCTTGGTGAATCGCCCTTTTATGCCAATTTTGGCATTCCAGCACAGCGAGCGGTCATCCAGCAAGTTTTCCCTGACTATTATGTCGTGATGACTCAACAACAATTTGCGCCATTCTTTGCTAGTCTCACGATTACCAAAGACCAAACTTCAACAACCCCAATTTACAATGTGGACATTGTGACCACTTATGGGACAAAAATAACTTCACAGGTGGCAGTATGACAACTGATTACACACAAGACATGACAACGACAGTGCCGATTGTCATGACACCGACAGGGTTGCAACCAACCCCGCCAACAACGCTTTTGAACAATCTTTTGACTTTGGTTGCCGCCACCAACCCCGGCTATACCGCCAACTTGCCCGGCTCGCTAATCGAGGACATCTCCAGCACCGATGTTGGTGCTTTGGCTTTGATTGACTCGGCTTTGGTTGAACTTGTGAACAGCATCACGCCCTATGGCGCAAACGAATTTTTGCTCAATCAATTGGGACAAATTTATGGGGTTCAACAAGGCGTGGGGTCAAACACTTCGGTGTATGTGACCTTCACGGGAAGCCCCGGGTTCGTCATCAATGCTGGTTTCATTGTGTCCGATGGCTCTCAACAATACATTGTTCAAGATGGTGGCGTGATTCAATCCGCTGGCACAAGTGCGGCTTTGTATTGTCTTGCAATCAACCAAGGCTCTTGGGCTGTTCCTATTGGCACAGTGACGCAAATTGTGTCTTCAGTGCCTTCGGGCGTGACGCTGACTTGTACGAACTTGACCGCTGGGTTGCCCGGGGCGACCGCTCAATCCCTCGAGTCCTATCAATCCCAAGTCATCCAAGCTGGCTTGTCAACCGCTCAAGGAATGCCAACATTTTTAAAAACACAGTTATTAAAAGTCAGCGGTGTTCAACCTAATTTAGTCTCGGTTAAAAATGTAACCTCAAGCACTTGGGAAATTATTTGTGGCGGCGGCGACCCATACGCTGTGGCAAATGCAATTTTCCAAGCAATCCCTGATGTGTCGATTTTGGTGGGTTCAACTTTGCAAGTTTCGGGGATTACGAATGCAAACCCCGGTGTCGTGACCACCAGCCTAAATCACGGTTACACCACTGGTCAAACAGTAGTCATTGCTGGCGTGACACCTTCCACTTTCAATGGAACTTACACAGCCACTGTTTTATCTGAAAACACTTTTAGCATTGGAACAAATACCACTTCGTTTGGAACTTACATAAGCGGCGGCGTGGTAACTCCCAATTTGCGAAATGTCACGGTATCTATCAATGACTTCCCTGACACCTACAATATTATTTTTGTAAACCCACCTGTTCAAACTGTTGGGGTCACAATCACTTGGAACACAATTTCCACTAATTTAGTATCTCCATCAGCTGTAGCGGCTTTGGCTCAACCCGCAATTGTGTCTTACATTAACAGCATCACAGTGGGACAACCCATCAATGTGTTTGAATTACAAGACACATTCCAAGAGGCAATTGCTGGAATTTTGCCCATTCAATTAATCTCAAAAATTAATTGTTCAGTGTCAATTAATGGAATTGTGACAGCGCCAACCTCAGGAACTTTCTTGATTTATGGCGACCCTGAAAGCTATTTTTCAACATCGACTTCTTTGGTCAGTGTTGTACAAGGCTAATCATGCAAGAACTAATCATTCCAAGCTATCTTTACCAACAATATTCCGATGATTCGGATTTGAAAGCTTTTGTTGATTCTTACAATTTGCTTGCACAGTATTATTTGAACACATTCAATCAACTGGATTTGCCAATTTACACAAATCCAATGATTAGTGGTCAATTGCTGGATTGGGTTGCTCAAGGAATTTATGGTTTTTCTCGCCCTTCTTTGTCTGCACCAGTTGCGTTTTCAGGGCTTGGGGTTTACAACACAGAGCCTTATGACACCATTCCTTATTCGTATGATGTAAAAAGTGGGGCAACATCTTATTACACGGTCACTGATGACTATTACAAAAGAATGTTGACTTGGAATTTTTACAAAGGCGATGGTTTCCAATACACAACCACTTGGCTAAAAAATAGAATTGCTCGTTTCCTTTTTGGTTTGAATGGCGCTCCACTTCAAATTGACCAAACTTATAACTTGGGAACACCAGCTGTTCTAAGTGGTTGCACTATTTCAGGAACAACATTGACTGTCGGTTCGGTGGTGTCAGGAACAATTCTTCCTTATATGATTTTAAATGGGGCAAGTGTGACCGAACCAACTTTTATTGTTTCGGGTTCAGGTACAACTTGGACACTCAGCCAAAGCCTCACAATCTCAACTCCTGAGTCAATGCAAGCACTAAATGCGGTCAGTGTTTCATACTCTGCACCAAACACAGTAAACATCAAAATTCCTAATCTTCCCATCGCTCCAATTCTTCAAGCGGGTATACAAGAAGGTGTTTTGTATTTACCATTCCAGTACAATTACAGCGTCACTTACTAGGGGGTTTGAATGTCAAGCTTGATTCAGTTATTTGCTAACAATGCGAAGACCACCCTAGCGGCTGGAATTACTAGCACTCAGACTACCATTACGGTTGCTTCAGGCACTGGGTCGCTTTTTCCTTCTCCTGTTTCGGGTGTTTCTGCTTTCACTTTGACCTTGGTAAGTGCAACATCTTCAAGCACTTACGAAATTTGCCTTTGTACCGCTCGTTCAGGCGATACTTTGACTGTGGTTCGGGGTCAAGAAGGAACATCAGGTCAGCCTTTCTTGTTGAATGACATTGTTGGTCAATATGACACCGCTGGTGTTATGACTAACCTTGTTCAATCTCAACAACTGCAAAATCAATCATATTTGTTCTCTGTTGCTACTGGAACAGCCAACGCATTGACAGCAACAATTCCATCATTGTTGACTTCCCTTCCTGATGGAATGTCAATTGTTGTCAAGTCTAGTTATGCAAACACAGGTGCGGCAACATTGAATTTGACTTTGGGGTCAACTTCAACAGGCGCAAAAGCAATTGTTACTGGAAACAACAATGCTTTGGCAAGTGGCACAATCCCCGGCGCTGGCTACCCAATCACCCTTTCTTACAGTTCAACTTTTGATGCTTGGGTGATTACTGATGGCAATGTGGACTTGTCTACTTATGCCCCAATCAACAGCCCAACATTTACTGGTACGCCATCCGCTCCTACGCCAACCATCAATGACAACACCACAAAGTTGGCAACCACTGCGTATGTGCAAAATAATTTAGCAAACTATGCGCCAATTTATAGTCCATCGCTTACAGGTACACCAACTGCACCAACTCCATCGGCGGGTACAAGTAACACCCAAATAGCAACTACTGCTTTTGTCAATCAAGCTTCATCGCTTTCAACAAATGGGTATCAGAAACTCCCAAGTGGATTGATTATTCAGTGGGGAACTTTTACAACTTCTAGCGGCGGTTACACAAATTTGACTTTCCCTATCGCATTTCCAAATGCTTTGTTGTCAATTACTGCTAATGATGTTCTTTCTTCAACTCAAATTTATCCAGTGAACATTAACATGGGTGGTAAAACAACATCTTATGTCCCTGTTGCGGCGGTTTCGACAATGGGTTCTTACAATTCAAATGACATTGTTTGGATTGCAGTTGGATATTAATTTTCAAAAGGAAAAATCATGAACTATGGAAGTCCAATCACAGGAACATTGACAGGTGCAACAGCTGTTGTTTCTTTGCCAAATGGCGCTATTCAATATCCTGCAACGCTTATTTTGAATTCATCTAATGGAAGTCGAGCAATTCAACTTTCATTTGATAATGGCACAACCTATTATTCTGCTGTAACTCCTACATTGAGTGAAACAGGTCAATTGGTCTATGCTTTGACTTACCCTGCAACCACTGTCAAATTTACTGGTGCGGCTAACGACACTTACACAATTTTGTAAAAACAAGTTTCGCTTGAGGACTGTATGACCACTTTATTATTTGCAAATCAAGCGCAAACTGCTCTTGCCCTTCCGATTGCAAGCACCGACACAACCATCACTGTTGCGGCGGGAACTGGTTCATACTTTCCAGCACCTTCTACAAACCAAGCAATTAAGTTAACCATTGTCAGCACACAAACTCAACTTATCAATGAAGTTGTTCTTTGCACAAATATCAGTGGTGATGTTTTAACTGTTCAGCGTGGTCAAGAAGGAACAGTTGCAAGGGCTTGGGGAATTGGAAGCTATGTTGTCAACTTGATGACCGCTGGAACTGGTAGTGCGTTTGCTCAAATTTATGGGCTTGAAAATGGGCTTTACTCAGCGTCATTTTCAAATATGCTTACCCAAACAGGGCAAGTTGTTTCAGCGCCAACTCAAGCAATTGATTTGGTCAACAAAGCTTATGCGGATTCAATTTCCCAAGGAACTTCAAAAGCTGAATGCCAATGTGCAACAACTGCTCCAATTACTCTTTCAGGATTGCAAGTCATTGATGGATATACCACTTTGGCTGGTGATAGGGTTGTTGTAAAAAATCAATCCAATCAAGCTGACAACGGTATTTATGTTGCAAGCACTACAGCTTGGGCTAGGGCAAATGATATGTCGGCGTGGTCGCAAGTGCCCGGCGCTTCGACATTTGTTCAAAACGGCACTCTTTACACCAACACTGGCTGGAATGTGATTGCGCCCGAGTCAGGAACAATTGGAGTCACTCCTATTGTTTGGACTCAGTTCTCAGGCATGGGTACTTATACCGCTGGTGTAGGCTTGACCTTAACTGGAACACAGTTCAGCATCACCAATACAGGTGTGACCGCTGGCTCTTATGGTGTTGCGGCATCAGTGCCAACATTGATTTTGAATGCACAAGGTCAAGTGACTAGCGCATCCAATACACCAATCAGCATTTCTCCAAGTCAAATCAACGCACCAATTCCAAACTCAAGTTTGCAAAACTCATCAGTGACCATTGGCTCGACCAATTTGGCACTTGGTGGAACTTTGACAACTTTTGCTGGCGTGAATATCAGTGGCTCTGCGAATACGCTGACAAACATTCCAAATAGTGCATTGAACAACAGTTCAGTGACTTACAACGGCGTGAATGTTGCATTGGGTGGAAGCGGAACAATTACAGCCGCCACAATCCATCCTTTGACTTTTGGAACTGGATTGAATAGCGGAAGTTTTGACGGTTCAACCGCCCAAACAGTTTCCATTGCAAACACTGCTGTGACCGCTGGGTCTTATGGTTCGGCTGGTTCGGTCGGCACTTTTACAGTTAATGCTCAAGGTCAACTGACTGCCGCATCAACTGTTTCAATCGCAATCAGCAATACTCAAGTTTCAGGCTTGGGAACAATGTCCACCCAAAATGCAAATGCTGTTGCAATCACAGGCGGGACAATTTCGGGAGTTTCTTTAACTCTTGACAGTTTGGACAATACGCCAATTGGAGCAACGACTCCTAGCACTGGCAAATTTACGACATTGAGCGCATCAGGTGCGGTTACTCTTGGAAATTACACAGGTTATGTGTATGCCAATGGAAGTAGTCAAATCAGTGTTCAAACCACCATTCCAAATTCGGGTTTGACTTATTCGTCAATCACCATTAATGGGAATGCGGTTTCTTTAGGCGGCTCAACAACTGTTACCGCTGACACACCTAATGCTTTGACATTCAACAACAGCGGGTCAGGTGCGACATCAGGTTCGACTTTCAATGGCAGTTCACCTGTAACTATTTCCTACAACTCTGTTGGTGCATCTCCTTTGGCTGGTTCAACCAGTTTGACAACAACTGGCACAGTTACAACAGGAACATGGTCAGGTTTGTTTGGTGCTGTGAGCGGCGCTAATTTGACAAACCTGACCGCTGGTAATTTGGTGGGGACTATTCCAAGCACTGTTCTTGGAAACTCAACTTTGTACATTGGAACAACTGGAGTTGCTTTAAATCGTGCATCGGCAAATTTGGCATTGGGTGGGATTTTGTCGATTACGATGCCCGGCTCGAGTTCGGGGTCAGTTGAAATTATTCCCGCCGCCACCGCTGGCACTGGAACAGTTTTAACTTTACCCGCCACCACTGGCACAGTCATCACATCAGGCGACACAGGAACTGTCACCAACACAATGCTGGCTGGCTCTATTGCCAACAGCAAATTGTCAAATAGTTCGGTTACTTATAACGGCGTAAATGTGGCGCTGGGTGGCTCGGGAACAATCACCGCCACTACAACTAGCACTTTGACTTTTGGGGCACATCTCACAGGTACTTCTTTCAATGGTTCGACACCTGTAACGATTGCAACCGATGCAACAAATGCAAACACTGCATCGACCATTGTTGCCCGAGATGCTTCAGGCAATTTCAGTGCTGGAACAATCACAGCCAATTTGACAGGTACTGCCACCCAAGTTTCCAATGCTTTGACTATTGGAACAGGGTTGACAGGAACATCCTACAACGGCGGTTCGGCGGTCACTATTGCACTCAGTAATGTGGGAACAACTGGTACTTACGGCTCATCCTATCAAGTTCCTGTCATCACTACCAATGCACAAGGTCAAGTTACTGGTGTAACAAATACAACCATTAATGCGGTCACTCTGACCACTGGTTCTATTTCTTCAGCCCCTGTCAATACGACCGACATTGCAAACAAGTTGTATGTTGACACAGTGGCTCAAGGTCTTGCTCCAAAAGCTCCAGTTTTAGTAGCAACAACTGCAAATATTACTTTGTCAGGCGAACAAACTATTGATGGTGTGACAACATCATCAAGCCGAGTTTTGGTGAAAAATCAATCGTTGTCTCAAAACAACGGTATTTATGTTTCTTCTTCGGGAGCATGGACTCGCTCATCGGATGCAAACACATGGAATCAATTGGTTTCTGCGTTTGTGTTTGTTGAAGAAGGTACAACACAAGCTGACACTGGGTGGACTTGTACGGTTGACCCGGGCGGCACTCTCGGCACTACCCCTATCACTTGG
>Ga0214207_1000027_pt1 | contig 46844 bp, 72 predicted proteins | sample TroBogEpilimnion_6_FD_153045 | JGI IMG/M metagenome (GOLD analysis project Ga0214207, IMG submission 153045) | Freshwater microbial communities from Trout Bog Lake, WI - 13JUL2009 epilimnion | ecosystem: Environmental > Aquatic > Freshwater > Lake > Epilimnion/Euphotic zone | place: Trout Bog... | reverse complement strand
GGGAGGAGCTGGAGGCAACATCACATTCTCGAGGAGGTTACCAAGCTTAAGTGATAATAAGGCAGCAGCTTCTCCCACTGCCTCGTTTAATGACACCTTAAATAGCTTGTTACCCTCTGTCACAAAGAAAGCTCCTGCCTCTGGAATTGACAAAAGTAAATTCCATGATCACTTTGACCAGGTGTTGGCTAATGCAGGAGCACCAACGCCAAATTATTTTACATTTTCCCAGATGCTGGCAGAAATGGGAGAAGAATTACCAGATGCACCAAAATACAAAGGTGCGTTTGGAGCATTACGTGCACAGGGGCTTTCAAAGCAAGCCCTATTAAATAGTGCCAATGCCTATATAACTTTATTGGACCAAGATAACTCTGCATTCAAGGCGGAGGCATTAGGATCCCAAAAGGAAAGCCAGGACCAAATCCAGGGGGTAAATAACTTGGTAGCAAGTAACAACATTGCAATGGAAAAGGTAAAAAATGAAGTTGCCCAACAAATTCAACAATTGGAGCAGGCTCGGGATATTAAGCTCAGGCAGCTACAAAAAGAAATTGACGACAACAAGGCAAAAATTGCACCACTGGAGGAAGCAGCAAGTAAAATTAATTCCCGCATAGACGCATTCAAAGAAGCCTGCGACGATTATAAAGCTATGATAGCTTCCGACATCCAGAAAATTCAAATGCTTATTCCAGAAAAGCAGTAAAAGTAAAATCAAATACAAAACAATCAATTAACAATTATCAATTAACCAAAAAAAAGAAAACGTAAACATGGACACAAACGTATTCCCACAAACATCCGGCGGCGGAAAATCGTACTGGGGTAAACCCGAGGGAAAAATCGGGACAATCTTTGGCCTCCTCCTTTTTGGCTTCATAGGATGGAAGGTAATTCCGTATTTAACAACAATCCTGGAAAACTGGATTCATTTTGCAGTTACTCTGGGAATTGCAGCCGCGCTACTCTACATTCTGGTCATAGATCGTAGAATTTATCTGGCGTTCAAGTACATGTATGACTGGTTTATTAAAAATGTGTTCGGCCTTGTATTCCGTTTAGATCCTTTCCTGATTGCGGAAGATTACATTAACGACATCAGGAAAGAAAGGGAAAATCTGGAAACACAAATTAAAAATGTAAGTAGCCAGAAAGAAGAAACAATTGCAACCATTGAGGAGCAGAAAAAGGAAATGAAAAATCAGATAAATATTGCTGCTGCCGCACTCAAAAAGGGAATGACACAAGACATGGGTATTGCTAGTGCACAAGCAAAAAGGTTGGAAGACTTTGCCAATGATTTGCAGCCAATTGCGGACAACCTCCAGAAAATTGAAACTTATCTTGAAGCAGTACACACCAATTCAGGTTACATGCTGCAGGATATGGAAAATGCTCTCAACATTAAGAAAGCCCAGTACAAAGCCGTTACCAAAGGTAATAATGCACTCAAATCTGCATTGGCTACTATGAAGGGAAATCCGGACAAGAGGATGCTAATGGAAAGTTCAATGGAATATCTGAAAGAGGATATAGCCGGCAAACTGGCCAATATGAAATATGCCATCAAGCAATCCTCTACTGTTATGAAGACCATTGATCTTACAAACGCCACAATGGAAACAGAAGGCTTGAAAATGCTGCAGGAATACAGGCCAGAACTTTTCGCATATAAGGAAGGCGAAGCTCCTGCTGCTATTGTCGAAATGAATGCCAATTCAACCAAGCCAATTACAAAGTACAACGACCTGCTGAAGTAATCAGCCATTTAATCAATTAATCAATTAATCAATTAACAATTATTAACTAAACAACGTAAACAAAAAACGATCATGAGTACACAATTAAGAATGACACCAGGAGGTAAGGGACTTATACTTCTGTTAATAGTAGGACTTTTAGGCGGAGGCTACTACTTTTGGAGCAAACACAAACCGATGAAGGTTGCACCCGCCGTAATAGTATCTCAGGGCGAAGTAGCAACACCAGATGCTCCTGAAGCATCTTTACCGCCGATGGATGCGAAAAAAATACCATTTCCAAGTGCTGATGTAACAGCCGGCACAATACATGGTACAGTTGCAGATATGGGATGGCAAGCAAGTACTGGGTTTAACTATGCAAATGGAGGACCGCAGACGACAAAAGGCTCCATATTCGGCCAAATGGGATTTAGTATGACTATTGAACGTCAGAAAGATTGCAATCAATCCCAGGCAAAGGTAATTCAATTCTGTAAGGATTACCAAAAGAACCCTAATACACCATTTTATATGGCGACGTATATGGGAACTGGGGTTATGGGAGCGTTATATAATATAGACGTCGCTCTTAAAGCTGCTAATGTGCCAGAAGAATACTGGCCACAAGGTTTTATGATGCCAGGATCATCCCACGGAGAAGACCAGGTTATGGGAGCAAGGAAATATAAAGATGACCCCAACAACCTCAAAGGTGCAGTTATGATATGCGTAAAACTTGATGGCGACGAAGACTGCGGTTTCAAATATGCAGGTGCATTTGGCCAGCCTGTTAATTCGAACGACAAAGTTTATGAACTACATGCACTTAATCTTCGCTTTGTCACAGACTATACAATAGCTGCCACTGATTATAATGCAAACGTAAAAGAAAGTCGCAGGCTATTTATAGACGGTGTTGACCAAAAGAGAGATACCTTAGTAGGAATAGACCTTGTTGCTACCTGGACACCGGGCGATGTTACTGTCCATAATGGGCCAAGAGGATCGGTAACCGTAACTATTGCATCTACATATGAATATGCTTCGATTATGCCAGCCGTAACTATCACATGTGCCAAATGGATACAAGATCATGAGGAAGTTGCAGAAAACTTAATTATCGGTACTGCTATCGCCGGAGACCAAATACGTTCATTCGAAGATGTTAAAAAGTTCGCATGTGGCATTAATGCAAAAATCTATAAGGAGGAAACCGAGGAATATTGGTACAAATATTTCAATGGCGTAAAACTACCAGTACCAGGTAAAGATGGATTACCAGATTCTACAAATCACCTTGGAGGATCTCGTGTATATAATCTGGCGGACATGGCAAATATGGTAGGCATTATGATTAAAGGTATGACTGATAACAATGATATTTATGGTTCTGTCTATAATACCTTCGGTGCGTTGCAACATAAATATTTTCCTGACGATCTTCCAACATATCCTACCTATGATAAGGGCTATAATAAAGCGGTCTTATTCAACGTTACACAAAAACACCCCGAATTGTTAAAGGGCAAGGCTAATTTGCCATCGATGGAAGGTAAGATGACTAATAGAATAGGTAATAAAGCATGGCATATTGAATTTGACCTCAATTCCGCAGAAGTAGCAGCTTCCTCAGATGCAGATATTGAAGCCATTTATCAGGAATTGAACACAACGCCTGAGGCCAAGGCATTGTTAATTGGTTACACCGACAATAGCGGTAGTGATGCTGTAAATACCCCATTATCCGCAGCCAGGGCAGCTTCTGTTAAAAAACGCCTGACCGATAGAGGTTTAGAAGAAAATCGTTTCTTCCCTACTGAAGGACGTGGATCAAGGGATGCGATAGCACCTAACACCACAGAAGAAGGACGTAGGCAAAACCGCAGGGTTCAAATCTCGCTCCTGACAAAATAATTGGTTCCCCCAGCGAGGCTTCGGTCTCGCTGGTTTTTTCAAATCCTTAATTTTAATCGTTATGACAATAAAAGGATTAAAAGACGCTGGCTTTGAGGTTGAAAAAACTGGGAATAGAAGCTTTACAATTTCTAACAATGGCCAAAAAATTAAAATAGAAAAGGTAACAGATACTAAGTTCAGGTACAAGAACAACCCGCCGACTCCTTATATCGACGTATTGTTAAACCAAATCAATAATCGAGTCGAGGCATAAAGCCAATTAAAAAAATCCAAATGGAAAAATCAAGAAGTATATTCGCACCAAATTTTATACTGAAGAGATCAAAACAATCCAGAATGATAATAACAATCGTTCAAATTTTGGTAGTGCTTCTTTTTCTTCAGTTCCAAAGCAACGACTTGATACCAAGACCCTCTGATGTTGTTCCAGAGGGTCTTGTTGTCGTTGGAGCTCCAGACTTTATGCAAAATTTCTGGATAACAGTATTCTTCCTCCTTCGGGGGATGGGAACAGCAACACTAATTTCACTATTCTTTTGTTACATTTATAAAATTGATGCCTTTAGGGGTTTCAGCGTATTGGTATCAAAATTAAGATACCTTACTTACGCAGGTTTTGTATTTGTATTAACCATGATGCTCCATGATAACGGAGCAATTAAATTCTGGGTTTTAGTATGTGGTATAGTCCCTTACTTTGTTACTTCTCTTCTCGCATATATTGACGACATTCCTGATGAGGAATATCAATTGTGCTACACCTTAAAAATGAAAAGATGGGAAGTTCTTTATGAAACAATAATCCGTGGAAAACTACATCTTGCGCTTGAAGTTGTTCGCCAAAATTTTGCTATTGGGTGGATGATGATAAGCAGTCTTGAAATACTATGTTGGTCTAAGGGAGGATTAGGTACATTATTAACCACAGAAAATCGACACTTTAGAATGGGTAGAGTATTTGCTATTCTTGCCATTATACTAGGTGTAGCGTGGATATTTGATTACCTATTTAAAGTAATCGGAGTTTGGATATTTCCATATACTAATCCCGATAGGGCAAGAAAACTTTGGATAAATCAATTATTCCAATTATTCCGGACTAGAAAAATATTTCCTAAGCTTGCTAAAAAAACTTCCAAATGAACTATCAACTTAAAGAAGTATTAATCTCGGTCGAAAATCTCAATGTATCCTACGGTGATAAAGTTGCTCTACACAACATCAATTTCCAAATCAAAGATATAGTACTTCCTGAAACTGGAAAGGCTAAGGGTCAAATAATAGCAATCATTGGACCTAGCGGTTGTGGAAAATCCACCCTTTTCAAGGCACTCTCTGGATTTTTAGAATTGACAGAAGAAAATGGATGCAGTGGCTTTGTAAGAGTAGGAGTAGATCAACACCTTGTACAAATGGGAGAGGTTGGAGTGATTCCACAAAATTATCCATTGCTTAATCACCGAACCATTTATGAAAATTTCCATATTGCCTTAAAGGGTAATAATAATAAGGACAGCGTGATAAGTGAGTATAGTAATTATTTTGACCTCTTTGACCAGCTGCAAAAGTACCCAAGCGAATTATCAGGGGGACAAAGACAACGGGCAGCAATACTCCAACAAATTCTTGCAGGTAATCAAATACTCCTTGCGGACGAGCCTTATTCAGGCCTGGATTTTGTAGTAAAGGACAAAGTTACCGAACTCCTAATAAAGGCTGCTGACATTACAGAGGAAAACACTATTATCATAGTTTCCCATGATATAGAATCCGCATGTGCAATTGCCGACCATGTTTTCGTACTTGGATCTGATGGAGTAAATCCAGGATCAACAATACTTAAAACTTATGACTTTTTAGAAGAGGACCTTGCATATCATTCTGAGATACGTGAAATGCCGAGGTTTCGACAAATAATAGGTGAAATAAAAACCTTGATGTCCAATTCTTTAGTACACACTATCCAATAACAATTAAACAATTAAACAAAACAATGAAACATTTTTTATCAATGCTCGTTTTAATTATCCTCGCCTCGACAGCAGTCCACGCCCAGGATATCTTGGTTCTCCGAAGTGGGAATACAATGAAGGTACAAGTAGTAGAGGTTGCAAAAAAGAACGTTCGGTATTATGATTGGGGGAGTAAAACACAAAGGGTATATGTAGTACCCGTTTCTGATATAATCTCAATTAAATATGCAAATGGTACTACACAAACATTTGACCAGGAAAAAACAGAAAAAGCTAGGGTAGATTCTTTCGGAAGACATACTAAAAGCTGGACCTTTAATGGCGGTGGGGGTATAATCCTTAGTAACACTTCTGTAGACAAATGGAAGGGTGGCGTAAGCGGCGGTTTGGAACATCAATTTGGTTACCAGATGACTAATAACGTTAATCTTAGTATTGGCGGGGAATTTATGTATTTTTCCTCTCAAACAGATACTTCTACGGTGAAGGAAAAGTCTGGGAATACATTGTATCGTATTAGTTATCTTGGAATTCCAATAACCCTCAATTTAGTTGAATTGGGAAAACCCAGCGGACTCTATTTCTCGGTTGAGGTATCACAGGGTGTTAGGTATTGTAATCAACTAGTAAAACAGAATCTTTCGTATGCTATCAAAGGTTCGTTCTCCGGAGGAGTAGGACTTAAAACAGGCAGAACGTATTTCCAAATAGGGGCATACGCAGAATACATCTCCTTTGGTAGTAACTATGACGGGCTTGGATATGGAATAAGGGTAACAACCATCCGTTAAAACCCCTTTATAATTATTTTATAAAATCTTTAACAACTATAATTTTTTTATTCAGAATACAAATTGTATATTTGCTGTATTAAATTAATTATTAACAATCAAAAAACAAAAGCGTTATGGCACTCAAAATGAAGACCGGCGGTAAAGTATTTTTCCTCGTATTAATCCTTGCAATAGCAGGAGGAGGATATTACAAATACTACACATCCCACCCCCACCCAACGAGCTCGGGTAATGATCAGGTAACATCCTCATCAGGAGCTACACAACAGACAGCAGAAGTCCCACAGAGCACTTCTATTCTGAAAATTGCCGGTTCTAATACAATTGGCGACGTACTGGCACCAGCACTTTGTAAAGGCTGGATGGAAAGCACTGGTTATTCCAACGTCCAGATACTTAATACCGGTAAGGATGAAAAGGCAGTAGTTGGAACGAAGAATGGAAAAACAGACCGTGTGGATATTTCAGCCCATGGAACAAGTACCGGCTTTTCATCCATCTCTAATGGCGGTGCCAGTATTTGTATGGCTTCTTCCAAAGACAACACCGGTAATTATAATGAACACGTTATTGGCCTGGACGGTATAGCAGTTATCGTCAGTAACAGTAGTTCTATCAACACATTAAGTATGCCGGATTTACAAAACACTTTTAGTAGTGGTAATTCCATATACAGAATGGACGATAATAGTGGAACCTACAAAGTTTTTAAAGAGGTTGCAATGGCTGGCCGCGAAATTAATGGCAATGCAAAAAAGTTCGCATCTGGAGCTGAGTTAGCAACTGCTATAAGTAGCGATGCAAATGGTGTTGGCTTTGCCAGCTACACTTTCCTTTCAACCTCGGGGATAAGAGCAGTACCAATCAGTATTAGCCCTGGTATGCCTGGTATAATTCCAAACGCTTTGACCATCCAGTCGGAAAAATACCCTCTCTGCAGAAGGCTGTATATGTATACTCCGAAACAAGCAGACCAAACAGCAGGATCTTTCCTAAATTATGTAGAATCTGCCAATGGACAAGCGGTCGTACAAAACAGCGGCTTTATCAATCTAACGGTCAATGTTAATAATAATAACGATAATCCAATAGGTATGCCAGGAGATCCACCAGCTTATACTAACTTGATTAATACTGGTAAGAAGATAACTACAGAGTTCCGGTTCGAATTTGGGGGAACAACACTGGATAGTAGGGCACTGGCAGACGTAAGTAGGGTAATATCTTTCCTTTCCCAATCCGAGAATAGGGGTAAGAAATTAATACTCGTAGGCTTTACTGATAACGTAGGTGATGTAAACAAAAACACTGCACTATCGCTCACCAGGGCAAATACGGTAAAGAGTGTACTGACAGCAAGGGGAGCAGATGTAAAACAAGTACTCGGATTTGGGCCATTACGTCCGGTAAGAGGAAATGCTACACCGGAAGATCAGGCAAACAATAGGAGAGTGGAGGTTTGGTTGACTAACTAGTCAACTAAACCTTTTATTCATATTTTAACAATCATCAATTAACAAAATCAACAAATTTCAATCATGGCAATTCGTATGAAGCCCGCAGGAAAGATTATTACATTAGTACTGTTCATTGCAGCAGGAGTAGTAAGCTTTCAAATGTACCGGAATTACAAGGGCATTTCCGGAGACTCCCCAGGGAGCTTATTAACACCAAGTTCTTCCGATAACATTATCCTAACAATTGCAGGTTCAACCGTTATGTCGGAAGACCTTGCACCGGAACTGGCACAAGGATATATGGAAGAGAACGGTTATGAAAATGTAACCATTAACAATCGTGGAGCGGCTGGATCCGAAGTAACTGGAACTCTAAAAGGCAAAAAGGAAAGTATCCTAATCCAGCCAGTTGGAAATTCCGCAGGAATGACAGCCATAAGCGAAAAGAAAGCAGACATAGCTATCTCTCTTCTCGAAGCACCGGCTAACAACAATGACGAAGAAAAGGAGGTCGGTATGGATGCAGTCGGTATTATAGTCTCCAAAGATAATAAGAATGTTACTGCCCTATCCGTCGCAGAAATAGCAGATATATTTGAGGGAACTTCTTCCACAAAAATGAACCTTTATGTATTGGATAAAACAAATGAGTATTACGAATTCTTCGACCAGGAGATAATGGAAAAGAAGAGGATTAGCGCTACCGCAAAAGGATTTTCTGACGAGAAGGAATTGCTAGATGCGGTAGCAAAAGATCCAAATGGCATTGGATTTGTAGACTATGAGTTCCTTAAAAATACAGGAATAAGAGTTGTACCAATTAAAGAAACAGCTACTTCTTCTCCAATACTTCCTAATGACTTAACTATACAAAGCGAGGAATATCCTTTGGCTATGCGTATTTATATGTATTCTTCCGAGAAGCCTGATAATCCTCATATACAAAAATTCCTCGATTGGATCGAAGAGGACGAAGGCCAGGATATTGTTGAAAAAACAGGTTTTGTTAATTTTGATGTGGAATTTATTGATGATACTAAAAATCCCGAAGTAAATGATACTGATCCCCCAGAGTATAAAAAATTAGCCGCAAACGGTAAAATGATTTCTACCGAATTCCGTTTCGAGTATGGAGGTTCAACATTGGATAGCCGGGCAAATGACGATATTGAAAGGGTTATTAAATTCCTTTCGAAGGATGAGAACAAAAGAAAATCCCTGGTACTTGTTGGCTTTACAGATAATCAAGGAAATCCTGCCGGAAATATAGGACTTTCTTTAAATAGGGCTAATACACTACGGGACGCTCTTAAATTACATGGAGCCAAAATATCCAGAACACTTGGCCTCGGATCAGCAATTCCACTACGTGATAATGGAACGGAAGAAGGAAGAGCAGAGAATAGGAGGGTGGAAGTTTGGGTTGAAAACTAATAGTAACAATTATCGATCTATATAAAAAACCCTGACCATCCAAGGTCAGGGTTTTTTGTGGTGTTAAAAACTCTTGCGTTTCTCTCGAGAAACTTTGATTACAGGTTTTGATATAATAATTATAACAAAACTTGAAATGAACGCAACAGTAATTGACGACCCGATTTATTTTGAAATTCTCGCGGAGAGACAAAGGCAAGAGATGAAATGGGGTCAACAGGATCACCCTTCTGTTGACCCCATTTTGACGGGGAGAAATGGAGGTGCAACGCCAGATAGGCTCTGTCAGGAATACGAGATTCCTACAGAACACAGAGCAAAGTTTCTATGCGATAATGCGGCTGGTAAAAATGTGCTCACTTGGAGCCATATTTTAGTGGAAGAGCTTTCTGAAACTATTTCTGCATTTGACGACAAAACCCGAAGAGCAGAGCTTATACAAGTGGCCGCAGTAGCCATAGAATGGATTCAATCGATAGACAGGAAAAATAAAGAAAATGGTTCAAAATAATTATAGTATATCATTAATAAACTCTTATACCGAAGATCCTGCAAAGGATGCAGAAGAACTCTATACCTTACCTGTCCTATCAATCGAGGAGGAAAATGGAAAATGGTATTTTAAAGACTCTATTGGTAATAGAGCTCCGACTACAAAAGAGACTATTAAACAGTTTGTTTTTGGTTGTGAGAGAATTAAAGTATTTGGAGCAGTATATCTATATTTGATTTATTATCCACAACACAAACCTCCAACCCGTAAATTAGAGGAACTAAAAGCCAAATTAGCATAGGTATGTATGATCCAGCAACAATCGCGGATTTTAAGCGGAGAATTAAGGAATTTCCTTTAGAGGAATTAAGGGATACTGGTTTGAAGTGTCCCATTGAAGGAGATCCTCTTTTCTACATAGGACAAATAGATGAAGAGGCTCCAGGTAGAATTACGTATTGCTCTATGAGAGATGGTATTTTTCAAAGAGTCTATACCAAAGAAAAAGAAGAACCTTATTATAAAACTAATTGGGATTCTTTTGATAGCCAAGGAGAGAGTAAATGGCCGGTCTATAGAAATAGATTTTTTGTTCCAGATTCTTCTGGTCTTTGGACAGAATTTAAGACTCATTTCACTTGGGCAAGTAATCAATCTACAATCTATCTTCCGGTAGATATGTCTGAGGAAGAGGTAAAAAAGACTATAGAGATTCTCCAAGATGAAGAAGGAGGAGTTGGTAATATAATGCCAATAGCAGCCAGGGTAGCAGCCAAAACAATTGGTATGGATTTGGTTGCAGTAACACCGATGTCTGGACCTAAAATGTCATTGATGTATTTGGATTATACCTATCCTGGATTAAAGTATGAATACTCAAATAGGCAAACACCTAGAAGACCAAGAAGAAAAAAGAACATTCGATTTATAAAAAAGAAAAATGGAACAGATAGAATTATTCCTGGAAGGAAATCACGAATACACTTATACCAAGGAGGAAAAAGATGGAAAAGAAATCCATACACTCCATTACTCCAATAATCCTATTTGGGAGGATAAAGTTCGCGGGCAAAAAGCATGTTGGCTAGTAGATGATGGGAATGGATTTGATATGAACTATACCGATTATGATTTGGCTAAGGGATATATTGATTACGCAGAAATGTCCCAACTCAAATATCTACTTGAAATAGTTGTCAAAGAGCCCAAAGCCGAATACTATAAAAAGGTAGATCTATAAAATGACGGGATATTTAAAAAAGTTCAAAAATTTGAGCCTATTTCTTGCCCCTAATGATTTATATTAAAAATAATTTTGGATTTAAAATTTCAAGCTTAAAATCGACCAAAATGCACTTCCAAGGCGATTATTTTAATCAAATTTTGAGGAAAATTAACTAAATGCACTAATCCCCGAGGGCTGGAAAACTCTTTGACCTATAGATAAATATAGGATACAAAAAATTCAAAATAACAACAAAAATGGAAAGGAATTTGTTAGAGCGTATCCAGAAAGAAATAGAGTATATCCTGGAACACGAAGATGGTCTTAATCATCACGACAAGGTAGAATTACACAGATTACTCCAAGAGAAGAAAAAACACGAAGCCGCATTAAGTAAAATAGAAATAAATTTACAAAAGTTCACGGATGACATTATTCAATAATTTTTAAATATAACTTAAATGGAATTATTAGGAAATCCAGTTTACATAACCTATAAGAATTGGAAAGGAGTTATTGGACATAGAAGAGTACATCCTATTAAAATATGGTATGGTGGAACAGAATTCCACCAGGAATTACAATGGTTCCTTCATGCAATTGATATAGAAAAAGGAGAAGAAAGGAATTTTGCAATGAAGGATGTTATGATGTGGAACAATGATTCGGAACTAAGTCCAATAATATAGGTTGGTCGGCGTATGCTTCGACCAAATTAAATTTCATTCGATTACGTCTTTGAAGTTTAAAATAGTAAAACTAAGAAATGGAAAGTAATAAGGAAGTACTCGCAATGACATTAGATGGTAAACCCCTCTATGAAGGTTCCAATTTTTGGTATATTAATAGTGACGAATCAGTACATGGAGCTATTATGACCAAAGATAGGGCAGAATATTACACAGGAAGGTATCGTATTTATAAATTCAAACACGCAGCTATATGCAACTCGAAAACCGGAGGAATGTAAATCCTCCAGTCTACTATAAGATAGTAGAAAAAAAGAACTCCAACCTATATACATTATTCCACGGGATTGGGGGAACAAGAAAACTACCTATTGATACTTGGATAGAAGGTGAAATTAGAGAAAATGTCATGGATGGACATGGAACTAAATACACCTCTGGAATTCATATTATAGAAGGTAAAGAAAATGCAGAAGAATATCTGAAGAGATTTAAAAGAACGGATCGGGTAATTGTCGAATGTCACGCAGAAGGGCTTAGAAGAAAAGAAAAGAGTAAGTCTTATGTTTATTTAGCAAATCGTATTAAAATAATTAATTAAACCAAAACATATGAAAGTTTATTTAGCAGGTCCAATTACGGGCTATGATTATGGAACCGTTAACAATTGGAGAGAAGGAGTTGTAGAACATTTAAAGGACCACGGTCTTCATGGATACTCTCCAATGAGGGGTAAGAATTATCTAAGTAAGGAAGATATGATACAGGATTCCTATAGTGATTACACTATGAGCTCTATTACTGGTATCAATGTCCGCGATTTTAATGATTGTAAGACTGCAGATGCCATTTTGGTGAATTTATTAGGTGCCAAAAGGGTATCAATTGGTACAGTTATGGAAATAGCATGGGGTAGGGCATACCAAATTCCAGTCGTTTTAGTAATGGAAAAGGATAATATCCATTCACATGGTATGCTAGAATTTGGTAATATTATCGCTCCAAATTTAGATGAAGGGGTAGAAGCAATTATCCAGATATTGAAACCGTAACGGTTGATATATAATGGATGAAGAGTTATCTAGAATATACTAAATTATTAGAAGATACTAACGTTCCTATCTTACCTGCTGGCGATACTCCAAAAGATTCACCGGCAGAGGTCTATAAGGATATAATTAATTTGGATTATAAGGATTTTATTAACGTCTTGAGTAATGACGTTAAGAATCCTCGTATAGATCATTTGTTAAAGGCTGGATTAAAAGATGGTAAGCCAGACGATGAGAAAATGAAATTTACTAAGGAGATTATAAAAGTGAGTGATTTAAGACCAACCCAAAGAGAAATAGATCTAGATAAATCCTTAAAAGTACAATTAACCGCACAGTATCCGGATCAAATAGATATGATTTTAGATGGTAAATCTGTTGAAGTGAGGGGTCCAATAGTAACTTTAAATTCCAAATATATTATTGATGGACACCATAGATGGTCTCAAATTTATGCTATGAATCCCCAAGCTAATATGTCTTGTGTAAATATAAATTTTGATATAAGTCCGATAGAAGCATTAAAAACCGTCCAAATGGCAATAGCTGCCGAAGTTGGGTCTGTTCCTGTCGAACATGTTGAGGGAAAAAATATGTACGATTGTAGAAAGTATGATATTTACAAATATGTAAAAAAACATATTTGTAAATTAACCTATGACAAATTAGTAGAATTTAAAAAAATTCTTCCACACGAAGAACATAATATGGCTAATCAAACAGCAGCTAGGTATTTCTGGAAAAATATTCACACAATGCAAAAAATATCCCAGCCTGCCAAAGGATCCCCAGATAGAGGACTAATGCCACAAACGGAATATGCCCCCAACTGGGAAAAGACCTTAGCATCTGGTGAAATTAATTTCAAGGATCCTTTCAATTCTGTAAAAGAATCTAAAATTCCTAAATATAGTGATTTTATAAACTTAAAGCGGTGATAATCCCAATTTCTGTATATCGTCCGGGGTTAATCCCATAAACTTAGTGAGTATAAATTCTCTGTTAAAAAACGGGGCGCCTTCTCCAGTCTGGATCTCTAACATTTTTTCGACACGAGCAAGCCTTTCTGTTATTAGCTCTAGCGTATTTCCTGTTGTTGTCTTTGCTGGATTATCTTCTTTCTTTTCTGGCTCCTCCTTTTTTTCCTCTGGAGCATTACCAAAAGAAAGGCCGTATTCCCTATCAAATAATTCTTGTGATCCAAGATTCATCGTTTCTGCCTTTTTCCACGCTTCATCTCTCCCCGGGACTAACCACCAGTCTATTCTATGTGGATAGAATACATTTTTTCCATTTATAGCATCATTATAAATTTCCCAGAACTTATTACGTCCATTTGGTGTAGATTGTACTATTAATTGTCCATCACTACTTGCTAACATTTGTCCAAATGCCATCATATAGACATCATTAAAACTATTATATGGTATATGAGCAGCTTCATCAATATAGACAAGATCAAAAGTATAACCTAATGCAGGTCCTTTTGATGATCCTTTTGCTATTACCCTAGCCCCATTATCAAATACAACAGAGGTTTGATTCCAAGCCTGAACTCCAGGCTTCATATAGAATGGTAAGTTTCTATAAATAGTTTTAATTTTGTCAAGAACCTCTACTCCACTATCCCTATTATTATTAACTAATAATATCTTTTTTCCTTCTAAAATTTTACTCATACAATAGATAGCTTCCATAATGGTTTTACCCGTTTGCCTAGCTGCCATTGTAACAATAAACCTATATTTCTTTTGGGCTGTTAAATATTCTTCCTGATACTTGTGTAGTTGGATTTGTTTAATTCCTTCATAAGTGTTCACTTTACAAAAGGAATTGGCAAGATGAATAATATCTTCCTTTACTTTTGCAATAGATTCTAATTCTTCCACCGTTAGATCAAATAGTAGATTACCTTTCTTTAGTTCGATGTCATTTTGATAAAAAGGTGTTTCGTTAAATAGACTTGTATCATTACCTAAATCGTTTTTGATAAAGTCTATTATTTTGGTACTGTGGATCATATTAAAATAATTTTATTGTTTCGGGGTGTCCAATACTTCCATATCTTCCATCCTCCGTAATATCTAAGTTTTTAAATACGTAAGAAACCTTGATTCTCATACATCCTTCTCCTTCATAATCGCCGGCAAATCCGGTAGTACTAATAAACTCGGTTTCTCCTTCTAATTGGAAGTAAACATTTCCACTTTTGTCAAAATGCCTTATTCTAATTTCTTTGGATGCCTTTAGACACTCAAAGTTTTCTATAAATTTTCCTTGGCTAACTTCCATATCAACCCAAAGAATTCGATCTTCTATTTTATAGGATATTACATACTCAGTTAAACCAATATAAGTAATACCACCGTCACAGAAGTTCATCTCAAATTGATTAAGGTAATATGGTTCTAATTTTTGTGATGGATACATGATTATTTTTTTTCTTATACAGGAAAAAATATAGAATGTTTCATATATATCAAAAATATATTTTTTAATACAGAAACTTTTTATTATATTTGCTTTGTGTATGAAATATAATAGAACATATCATTTTCCATTTTCCCCTGGCGCTACTAGTGATGACAGGATAGCTCCTTCTGTGAGTAGATTAATTGGTGTACCGATAATTGGTACAGAGAAATTGGATGGTGAGAATACGGATGAAATGACTTTGGGTGTGTATGCTCGTAGTCATGCAGCATTTACCATATCTCCTTGGTCTCGGGCAGTAAGGGATTTACATGCGAGGATAGGACATCAAATTCCAGAGGGTGTTCATATTTTTGGAGAAAACATGGAGGGTATTCATAGTATTGAATATGAAAGATTACGGTCTTACTTCTATATGTTTGGGATTAGGGAAGAAATGAATTGGCTTTCCTGGCCAGAAGTGGAAGAATACGCTTTCTTATTCGATTTAATAACTGTTCCCGTTTTATTTAGAGGAGTAGTTAATACTGAGAAAGAATTAAAGGAATTGGTAGAAAAATTAGCTAAGGAACCATCTGCATTAGGAGGAAAAAGAGAAGGTGTGGTATTTAGAACAGAAGCAGGTTTTCCGGATACTGATTTTGGTGAATGTGTGTTAAAATGGGTAAGAGAAGGACATGTTCAAACTGATGAGCATTGGACCCGAAATTGGAAACGGGCTAAATTGTATTTCGATGGTGAGTGAAATGAGAAAATGGGAGATTGAGCAAATCTTTAAGAAATATGGATGGTATCACAGTATAGAGAACCCATATACATTCGTAAATTTTAACAGTGGTCATTTCGCAATTATTGGAGTACCAAAAATTCCAATTCAGGAACAAAAATGGAGTGTTTATATTTGGACAAAAGGTGAATATAATGGTATAAGTTATTATCGTTATGAAGATCTTCTAAAAAGATTAGAAATGTGGCCTCCATTCGAAAGAATTAAGTAATATGCAATCAGAAGAACCAGGAATAATATTAAAGGAATATGGGTTTACTTATGTTCCTTTAAAGAATAAAGTTTACTATAATCCGATTACTGAATACTATGCAAAGGTATTAGAAAATACCCCCGTGAATTCAAGTATTTTCAGTTATCGGAACAGGTATAGTGTTTATTTCTGGAAAAAAGATAAGCCAAGTGATGGCATAAATTATTTCAAACGCATAGATTTGATAAGAAAACTAGAAGAAGAACCAGAATTTGAAAGGATTAAGTAATATGTTTAGCCCCAAAAGTTTTAAATGTCCGATGTCCGAAAATGGCAAGGACAAGTTTGAAAGATTATATCATCTTCTTATAAAAGAGGGGTTTAATCGTATTGATCCCGATACGGATCTATACGAAGGTAGTAATGGATTTTATCTCCAGGTTGGTTCTTCTGGCGGGGGAGATGGGTGGGTAGTTAATTTGTGGAACCCCGGAGCTAAACATCGAATTTATTGGGATTATTATCAATTAGTAAAAAGACTCGAGGAACTTCCGGTTTTTGAAAGAATTAAGTAATTGCCATTTGAATATATAAGGAAAAGGATATTAATCAAATGGAAAGGATCAAATACTTTAGCGAATACCTTAATGAGGGCGACGATTTTGAAAATAAGTTAATGGAGGCTTTGTATATAGCATTACCATTAGAAGATAAGGAATACTTATCATTAAGTGATTTAACAGAGTACCAAATAAATGAGAGCTTTTTAGACTCCATTCAATCTAGGGGTAAAAAAGTTTTAGATAGGATTATTAGTATATCTAAGAATATTACTGATTTCTTATCCAAAATTAAAAGTCAACTTAGTACTCATTTGGTAAATTATTTTAGTGCAGCAAGGACTCATTTGAAGGAAAAGGTATTTAAAAACCCAAAGTTAGAAAAGATAATAAAGGAAAAAATTAGTGCGGATAGAGTAGCTTTTTTAAATGATTTGAGAACTTGTAAAAATGTTTTCAATTTTTATACTGATGACTTTTTTGCACCATTTATTAGTAAAATTATACATTCATTACGTAACCATTTCTTGAGTAAGAAAGTTACAGAATCTTTGATTAATGAAAAATTGAATGTTGATGTTGTTGATAAAGTTGTATTAACTATTACTGAAAAACCACCATTTCTTTGGTTAACTGATATTCATGAGTTGTCAACTAAGGGAACAGGTAAATTAATACAAGGCCTTTCCTATGTAACTAATAAACTAGGGGGTCCAGAATTTGTATTACCTGTTATCGCCTCGATCGTTGGATTATATCTTGAGCATGGTGTAGAAGGTATAATCACAATGGGAATTGCTAAGGTTATCGAATTCTTTACAATCCCTTTTGTTGCTATTGTAATAGAATTTATAGGTCATATAGCATTGTTATTAACAATATATGAACTTTGTGTAGAACTATCAACTTCTATAGATAAGTTTGAAGAAAGATATAAACACCATCACAATCATACTGAACCAGTAAAACAAACAGTCAATGTCGACCAAGCAGGACCAGAAACGGTGGAAAAAGATATTCAATCAGGATTGCCTCAATAGGGATGGCAATAAGTGTGTTTTCTGTCACGTTACAGAGAGTTTAGACGTACATCATATTACAGATAGGCATGAGATGCCAAATGGCGGTTTTGCACCTTCTAATGGCATTACCGTGTGTTCTGAGCATCACTGGAACGCAGAGCAATTCCATATAACGGGAATATCACTTCCTGGATTTAGTCCAGAAGAACTTTATACAAAAATCGGGTCTTCTTATGAGAAGGCCTATTTCGATTCAGAAAATTTACAATAATGGCAATAAAAGATCCTTACGAAACGTTCCCTGTATACAAGGAACTAAGAGAAAGTTTGAACACAACCAAAGATGGTCGAGACCTCATGGCAATCCTCTATAAAAGAAAATTACCGGAAGGCTATCTTTTAAAAAGCACAGATAGGTTTTATATAGACCTCGGGAGTAAAACGTATTTAAGAAAATTACCAGATGGGCGATGGTATTATACTGCATTGAGTGATGGGCGACCTTTTTCCCAAATGTATTATAATACAATGGAAGAAATGCTAAAGGATGTTTGGATTAAAGGGGTTGTTAAAAGAGCTCCACATGATGTAAAACAAGCAGATTTTAGAAAATGGCTACAAGATCCGAATTGTCCCGCTCGTGGGAAGGAATTGAAAATACAGGATATAACAATAATGTATCTAGAATCCCTTGGGGAAGGTTACTATATTAAAAATGCGGACTCTATATTTGACGATCCAAAATGGAAAGAAATTTTTAATTTTATTGGAACAGAGAAAAAGATTAGTAATGATGGATTATTTAGACCAACATTAAGTCTAGGCCTTTTATTACCATGGGATGAGAAAGCACCAAATTTTGGTTTTTGGGAAAAACTACTATTACCTTATTTTGGTAATGATAAAACTCAATTAAGATTTGGAATGATTAGACAAAATATCCACATTATTGTTAAATCCTCCCCAAAAATGGGTAAATTAACATGGGAACCTAGCAATGGATCCTATGAAATCTTAGTTGGTGCAAAAACCAAAGAAGAGATGGAGAAGAAGGTCATTGAAACCATTGTTAAAATTATAAAAGGATCTCAATTCATACTAGAACGGAATTATGAGGATAATCTAATTGCAAAATTAATGGTATCTTTATTTAGTGGAGCAGAGGAACCAACTAATCATTGGGCAAAGGGAATGGCAGATTTTGTTTTGGAAAATCCAACAATGCTCGAAAAGATTCCATCTAATTATAGAAAGATAGTTATGCAAGAAGCAGGCATCTCTGAAGACCTGGCAGGCACTATAGAATATGCCAATTATATTGGGCTCCTATAGGGATATATAAACTAATGAAACCTCTTAAAAATTTCGGTCGTTTTATAGTTGAAAATACACTATTTGATCCAGGTACTTTTGAAACTATGCTAAAGGATGCAATAAGACAAAAACCGGGTGATCCATTATATGTTGAAAAACAACTAGCATTGGGAACTGTTTCTCACATGAAAATGATTGCCAAGAAATTGGGGCTACATGTAATAGTTATTAGTGCAGAAACAATCACCGACAAAGGGAAGAGCTTTGCCAAATTTCTCCAAGAAGAACCTATAGAGAAAACCTTGGTCATTTTTAATGATATGGAAAGTGCTCCTGAAGAAACTATATCTTTTATAGAAAATTCCATCGGTGCAAGAAAGGTATTGGATACGCCAATATCGGATCTATATTATTTTGCAGAGGTTCATTTAATTGATAAAGGAATTGCTAATTATAAAAATGACCAAACCTCTGTTGTTTATGACAATCCTGAATCCTCTACCATTATCAAACCTAGAAGTGGAAATGGGGGTGGAGTTATTAGTTAATAATAACTTTATATTTTCTTTAACAATTAGTATTTTTTTATTCTGAAACTTTTATTTATATTTGTATTCATAAAAATCAATTAATTATTTATGGACACAACAAAGGTTTTAACGCACAAGTTTTCAACTGGCCGTGAATTTACCGGTACATTTGAAGAGTTACAGAAGGTCGCCAAAGCATTGGGACTTCCTATAACTGGCCTGGATCTCACTCCACGTGGCTATTACAATTCCAAAACTGACGGGCTGGTAAAAATCCAGGACATGCATTCGCACCACATCCGCCGGGCGTTGATTAAGCATACAAAAGACTATATGACTAATGTCTATGCCAACAAGGAGACAAACACCGAATTCCTGAAGAAGTATGCCGGCCTACTGGAAGACCACGTTGCCCAGGACCTGCTCAATGAGCTGGTTAGTCGCGGCGATTCCATGACATCAACCAAAACCGAAACCCCAGTAGCGGTTGTTCACGCAGCCGTCGCCCCTAAGAAAGCAGCCAAAAAGGCCACTGCTAAAAAGTAATAGGAGGGTCAGACTATGGAACCAAAAGTAATAATAAATGGACTTGATGTAGTAATCTCCTTCGATGATACGGGTAGCATGTATTCAGTCCGCATGCAGGTTCGGGCAAAAGCCAAAGAAACCGTAGATAAGTTATCAAAGGACATCCCGGGCATTCGCTTTGCCATCATTATCATGAACGACTATTGTGATGCACCAGATCATATGAAGATCCTGGACTTTACAACGGACATGAAAAAGGTAAAAACGTTTATTGACCAGGATTCACCCCGCGGTGGTGGAGATTCACCCGAGTGCTACGAACTGGCACTTCATTCGGCCAGGAACCTTTCATGGAAAGCTGATAAGAAGGCTTTGATAATGATCGGGGACGAGACGCCGCACATGAAAGGATACCAGGTACACTCCCGCAGAGGTGGCGGCCTTCAGACATGTATCCATGATTGGAAGGAAGAAGCAAAAGCCCTTGGAGAAATGGGTGTTGCCATATATGGCGTCCAGGCACTCGGTAATCGCGGCAGTAATTATTTCTACGATGGCATTTCTAAAATGACAGGCGGCATTAAATTGGATCTTTCTCAGTTCCAGCATATTGTTACCTATATCAATGCTATTGTTTACTCGCAGGCCGGACAACTGGAGGACTACCAGAAATCAGATCCATCATTCACCGGTAATTTGGCACTTCGGGCGATGTTCAACAAGCTTCGCGGTTTAACAACCGGCGCTGGAACACTATCAGACGAGAAAATAGAGCTTCTTTCAAAGTTTCAGGTAATGACGGTAGCGGAGGCAACGGTAATTAAACAATTTGTAGAAGACTCCGGCGCCACTTACAAGAAAGGCAGAGGATTCTATCAGTTGATTGAAAGAACCGCAGATGGCAAGGCCAATCGCGAAATTATCCAGGCCAATAAGGAAGTAATATTTGTTGATAAGGTAACCGGTGAAGCAAACGCAGATACCAATTGGTGCCGCGAACAACTCGGTGTTCCATTCGGAACTAAAGGCGGTGTATCACCACTGAGCCTGCCGGATATTATGAACAAGTACAAGATTTTCGTTCAGTCAAATAGCTACACAAGGGTACTTGATGCAGGGACCTCCTTCTTATTTGAATTAGAAAAGAAATAAAAATCAGAAAGTATAATAAGAAAACCAGTTTCTAACTGGTTTTCTTATTTTCAATATACCTTTTTCTAGAATCTCTCATTTTTTGTTTACTTTCTTCACTTCTTTTTTGCCCCTTGTTACTATTTGCTATTTTATTTTTCCATTCTTCCGATTGTTTTCTTCCCTTTCTTTGTTCACTCCATAATTTTTTAGTTTCTTCTGTATATTTCCTCCCCTTTCCTGCTTCTGAAATTTTTTTACGTCCTTCTTCTGACATAATTTTCCCAGTATTTGTTTTAGCAAGTTTATCCCTAGTTTTTTTACTAACTGGTCTTCCCTTTAATCCTTCTGAAATTTTATTTCTAATTTCTAAAGGAACTGTTTTCCCCTTACAATAACTATTTCCTTTATGAATATCTCCTATAATTTTTTTAGTTTCCTCTGTATGTTTTTTACCTAAATGTCCTATTCTATTCTTTTCATTATCTTCTTCAGATCTTTTCTTTCCCTTATTTCCAATACTAATTTTATCTTTCGTCTCTTGAGATCTCTTTCCAGGAGCGCCAATATAAGTACCATTTTTTCTTCTAGTTTCCACTATTTTTTGATAATGCTCTTCAGTTCTAAATTTCATACTTGTTCCGCCAAAACGATGTTTAGCAATATTATACATCATATTAGAAGATGTTTCCCAATAAAGATTTATCCAATATAGTTCTCTTTCATTTAATGTTTCTAAGTTATCTATATTAGATTCTATAATTTCTTTTTTAAAGTTATCTCGGCCATATTTCCTTATAGCATATTTTATTCTAACTCCACTACCTAAATAACTAGGATTATCCTTACTATCCTGACCGATATAAAATTTATTGTTTATTAAATTTATTGTTTTGTATATTTGCATAATATTTGTTATATGATCTATATATCTAATATAGGAGTTAAAATAATCCAAAAGAACTCTTTAACGCTTTTTTAACAATTTAGTTTGTTTTATTTTGAAATTTTTCATTACTTTTACATAAATTAATTTATTGAGTAATAATAATATTATGAGCGACCAAAATTATAATATAACCCGATTAGCTTATATAGATGCCGCTGCCCAAACAGTAGAACTCCCCGAAAAAATCCTAAACGAAAAAGAGGAGATCATTAAGAAATTGGAAGAAGTAAAAATGCTAGTAGTACAGGATGGCAAATTTACTTTCGTTGACCAGGGATCAGAAAGCCTGTACAAAGAAAGTTTTCAGGATTTCTAAAAACAACAAAATTTTTTGAAGAGTCAAACTACATAAGATGGAAGATAGCGCCCAGCCAGAGAGCAACTCAATTAGGTATGATTTACAATATTGTCCATCATGTAAACATGAACTGGACGCAGCAACCTCGGCAGATGATTCACCAAGGGAACTAAAGAAAGGTGACTTTAGCCTTTGTATGTATTGTGGAGAGATTTTAAGGTTTGAAGAAAACTTAAAACTTAAAGTAGCAAACCAAGATGATATGGAGGAGCTATTAGACGACTCCATTGAAACATACGATCAACTACTGGAGTACCAAGAATACTTCCGGTCAAAAAAGAGAAACAAATTTTAAACAATATAAACGAATTAACAATGGGTTACGTAATTAAAATCGAAACAAAACATGGTGGTGACATGGCTGAAAAATCCACCCTTCTTGAGAAAACTGCAACTCATGCTATCTCCGACCAAAGGAAAGTTGTAGATAAGATGATTGAGATCATCAAGAAGAAAGGCAAAAATGATAATTGGATGACCGGTCTAGATTCTACCAAATCCCTCAACGAACAATATGAGGATGTGATCGACAAGGTTATCACAAGGGATGATTTTAATTTTTTCAAAACGCTCGTACCAAAGGGTGAGTACGGCACCAATTCTATTGTTACAATCATCCACGCCGAAGAGACAAACTGGAAGAATAGATTGGTATAATTAATCAAGGAGTAAAGCCCAACTAAAATGAAAAAGGAAGATTTGAAGGTGAAATTCCTGATAGGGATACCTGCGGCAGGAAAGACGACATGGGCAAAAGCGTATGTAAAGAATAACTCTAATTGGACAAGGATCAATAGAGACGATTTTCGATTTATGACGAAAGATGCACCAGTATGCGAACCTAAGATCGAGGATATGATAACCGAGATGGTAGGAGATGCTGTGTTGACCGCATTAAGATACAAACAAAACGTAATAATCGATAGTACCAATTTGAAATCCCGCTACATAATGCAACTTGTTAAAATGGTTGAGGAAGTAGCAGATGTTGAGTATCAAATATTTGACATATCAATAGATAAGGCTATTGAGAGGGATAATGCAAGGGAAAAAAAGGTTGGTGAGGCTGTTATAAAGAAAATGTTCAAGGATTACAAAAATCTTTTGGATTCATTTAATTTCACCCATATAAGTAAAAGAGCTAAAATCTACAAAGAGCCCATATTCGATCCTAAATTACCCGATGCCTATATTTTTGATATTGATGGTACTACTGCCCATATGTCAAATAAAAGAGGTCCTTTTGATTGGCTTCAAGTAGATAAGGATGATATTGATATCGTAATAGCACGACAAATCAAATTACATAAAAAGAATGGAGATAAAGTTATTTTTGTCTCCGGAAGAGATGAATCTGCAAGAACAAAGACGGAAGAATGGTTACAATTCTATGGATTAGAATATGACGGTCTTTTTATGAGGCCAAAGGATGATTATAGAAAGGATTCTTTGATAAAAAAGGAGATTTATGAAAATGTGCTTTTTGGTAAATATAATATAATTGCAGTATATGATGATAGGGACCAAGTAGTAAGAACTTGGAGAGAACTGGGAATTAAGGTTTTTCAGGTTGAATATGGGAATTTTTAAGTAAAATCTTCTCGATTTGTGTAAGATTTTTATAATTTTTTATTCCTTTATTCCACGGAATACGACCTTTTAAGGATTTAGATCTTTTAGATCTTTCTTCTGGACTTTTGATATGACCCTTATTTACGACAATGGACTTTTACCAAAGTTTGAACCGATTAAATAATTATGCTTAGAGTAGAGATTTTTAGATCGGCAATATCATCGGAAGATCTTGTAACCAAAATAAGATTATGGCAGGACCAAAATCCATTATTCGAAATAAAGACTGCAACATTAACAACACCAGCGTGTCTTTTTATGACTATACTTTACGATGACGGAAGTTTACCAAAATTTGAACCAATTAAATAACAAACATATGGATTTGAAAGACATTAAGTTTACGAAAGAGGATTTTGATATGCTCATCAAAGGACTCGAAGCATTGCCACATCAAGGACAGGCAGGAGAATTTATGGCAGATCTGATGGAGACCATGGTACTCGAAAGGGCACCAGAAGAATTCAAAAGAGAAAGGGCACAGCAAAAAGCCCGGAAGGAGCAGGAGAAAGAAAAGCAAGTTGAACAAATGAAAGAGGATTGTTGGATTCTCCAGGCAAAACTCGTTCAACTCCGCCGTTATATGGAACAAAACAAACTTATTGCGGAAGCGCAAGACATAATTAATTCCTAATACAAACACATTTTATAACAAATAAACAAAAAGTTTAAACAATGTCAACAACACCAACAACGACTCCTCTTTCATTAGGAGCAACGAAACCAACCGATGAACTATTTCTTGACGAGGATCTCCAGATAGCTCCTCCGCCTTCAAAACCAGCTCCGAGGCTTGTTCCACCAGCACCGCCAGCTGTAGAAGCTATTGCTGCCGTAGTAGAATCAGTTAAAGTTGCTAAAGCTATTGCCATCCCAAGAAAAGATGCCAATGGATTCGTAACCTTAAATGGATTTTTTAAAGTCCACGAGGGAACCTACAAAATTCTTCGTAGGAACATCGAAAAGAAAAAGAATACCTTAATCCTTGGACCTACTGGTTACGGTAAAACTGAATTGGTGCATAATATGGCCGAGCATCTTGGGGTTCCAATAACAATTTTTGATATGGGTACTATGACAGACCCTATCATGGGACTTGTTGGTACAAATACAATCCAGGTTGAAGCAGGTGTTACTGTTTCCAAGTTCATTAAATCCCGTTTCTCTGCAGCTATTCAAAGGCCAGGTATTATTCTTTTGGACGAGCTTAGTCGTGCATCCCTACAAGCTAACAACTTACTTTTCCCATGTTTGGACTTCAGGCGTGAGTTGAGTATGGAGTATGCTTTCAATGATGCAGAGCCAATCAAGCTACATCCTGAATGCGTAATATTTGCTACTGCGAATATCGGTAGTCAATATTCTGGTACAAACAAAATGGACCGTGCATTATTAGACCGTTTCATCCTAATCGAAATGGATACTCTTGCAACTAGCCAAATCAAGGAAGTTATCAAATACACTTACCCAGGTGTAAGTAATGATGACATTTCTACAATGGTGTCTATTTACGAGAAAATAAATAAGTCCAATGAGGATTTCACTATCAGCTTTGGGTTATCATTCCGTCACTTAAGGGAAATAGCTTCCTTCGTAGAAGATGGATTCACTATTTACGATGCTTATTACACACTGTGTAAAGGTCTCGCAGGAAAAGAGGGCTTAAAGTCAATCGAATCAATACTTTCTACACATAAAAAATAAACAATGGCCAATAACAAAGTAACAAAATTCTTTGGGTCACTCGCAACGGGATATAGTAGCTCCAAATGGGAAAATTCCTATTACGGGGGTTACTATAACCTGATTGTAGACCACCCAGAGGTACAAATGTCCTATAAATTTGACATGAAAGTTAAGGACACTATGGGTCTTTCTTGGTGGACTGCTGATAAATTAATGAAGATCTTTTTATTAAAAGTAAAGGAGCACAATTTTTTTAGTAATCTAGCAAATACTGCAAAGGCTATAGAAGTTACCCACTTCTGGGCAAAGAAAGAAGTGTTAATGGTAACACCGGAAGCATTGGCTCAAGTATTCGCCTGGGTTTGTGATAATTCTCCAGAGCATAAGGCTCTTTTTGAAAACTATTCTAAGTTAATAAAAAGCTGTGAAATTAGTTTACCTATTCCTCCACCTATGGGTGCTATTGGCTTCAGTGGAGACGAGGAGAATGAGGAACAAGAAGACCAAGACGGCGAGGGAGAAGGAGAAGGAGAAGGACAAGGGGAAGAAGAGCAACAACAAAATTCACCAAAGGGTGGAGCTAATTCTGGAGGAGGTGGAAACCAAGAATCTAATGGAGCTCCAGAAGGTAAAGGAAAAGGACCCGGTAAAACGGGGGAGGAAAAGGAAGAAGAGGGCAAGGCTAAAGGAAGTAATAGTAGTGGTAAAGGAGATAAGGCAGCCGATGCAGGAAAGAAAAATGATAAAGGGAAAGATGATGGAACCAGAACCCCTGAAAGAGGAACGGGAAAATTAGATAACTCCCTTGCTAACCGAACCGAAGACATCAAAAGGGTAAGAGGTGACTTAAGAGCTTTATTAGGAGAAATCAAAAAGAGGGAAATTGTTAGTTACCACTTAAATGGGAGCCTTGTTAAACAAACTAAATTTATCCATCCAAAAGATAGTATGAAATGTAGGTTTAGTGATGACGAGCATGCCTTTGCTTCCCGGCTCGTAAAACTCCTTGATATTAACTTTGACCCTGCGGTGGATCGAGTAAATTCATTAAGGATGGGTAAATTAGATCCTCGTAAAGTTGCAGAAATTGTTCCTGGAAATATGAATGTGTACTATACACACGAAGAAAACCAGACAACAAAGCCTTTTAGTGTTGTTATTCTACAGGACGAATCTGGTAGTATGAGTGAACACTATAAAATAGATTATAGTAAGAGTATATTAAAAACTCTTTACTTGGCATTCTCTGAAATACTTCCGCAGGATAAGATCTATGTTTATGGTCATAGTGGAGATGATATACCAGAAGTATTTGTTTACCAAGACAAATATAATCAAAAGTTCGAGGAAAGGATTGAAAGTATTGATTCCAGAGACTCGAATTATGATGGACCTGCAATTGAAGCCGTATATGATAAGGTAAGAAGTATGACGGATGATAATATCATTTTCATTACACTATCCGACGGACAACCTTGTGGTAGTAACTATGGGGGAGAAAATGCAACAACAGCAATGAAGAAGGTTTTAGAAAAATGTAGGAGAGATGGATTCGTAACAGTTGGATTGGGAATATTACACTTCAACGATCCAAATCTTTATAACTACTCCTGCGTTATTAAGAGCCTTGGAGATGAAATGATTAAGAAAACTAGTCATATCATTAATAAGGTTGTTAAAACCGAATTCCAATAAAATATTGTAAACAAATAAAACATTTATTCTATGCCAAAAGTAGTTAGATCAAGAAGGGCGGAATCTGTCTCTTCTAAACCTGTACCAAAAAAGGTACCAACAAAGCCTGCTGTAGTAAAAAAGGCAAGTTTAAAATCTTTAGTCGAATTGGTCGATAGAGATTTACATAAAACTCCCGCGCCTGTTAAAAAGAAGGCAGCATCAAAGGCTCTTCCAGGAAGAGCTAAAACTCCACCGGTTGATTTAGATGGATTTGTAACTTTAGATGGATTTTTCAAAGTTCATAAAGGAACTTATCAAATATTACGTAGGAATATCCTAAAGGGGGAGAACACCCTAATATTAGGACCCACCGGATTTGGTAAAACTGAATTGGTTTATCATATGGCTAAACATTTGAAGATTCCAATAACAATCTTCGACATGGGTACAATGACTGATCCAATTATGGGAATTGTAGGAACTAATACTATTCAAGTTCAGGATGGAGTTACGGTTTCTAAATTTATTAAGTCTCGTTTTTCTGAAATAATCCAGAAACCTGGTATTGTATTACTGGATGAGCTTAGCCGTGCATCCCTACAAGCTAACAACTTGTTATTTCCGTGTTTGGACTTCAGGCGTGAATTGAATATGGAGTACGCGTTTAATGATTCCGCTCCAATCCCCATTCATCCAAAATGTGTATTCTTCGCAACTGCCAATATAGGTAGTCAATATTCAGGTACTTCTAAAATTGACCGAGCCCTATTAGATAGGTTTATGCTAATAGAAATGGATAGTTTAAAAACTAACCAGATTAGGGCTATCCTTAAATACATATATCCTCGGGTGGATAGCTCTGATATTGGAGTTATTGTGGATATCTATGAAAAGATAAACAAGGCTAATGAAGATTTTACAATTAGCTTTGGTTTGAGTTTCAGACACCTGAAATTGATTACATCACTTGTACAGGATGGATTTACTATATATGATGGGTATTATACTCTTTGTAGAGGTTTAGCGTCCAAGGAAGGTTTGAAGTCAATCGAAACTATTCTATCAGTAAAAGGATCCAAAACTATTCCAGTCATTGCACCAATCGAAGAACCAGAAGATGATGAGGCCTGCGCAGATGAGGATAAAGATTATGATGACGATCACTCATCCGATGATGATGATGATGATGATGATGATGATGATTATTAAACCCTAAAACTAAACAAAATGTCAAAGAATGATTTTTATAGTTCCTCCAAATGGGAGACTTCTCTTTATGGGGGTTACAAAGGATTAATCATGGACCATCCAGAAGTCCATACGGACTGGGACGTGGAATATGAAATTCATAAGCATAAGGACCTGAGTTTCTACTCGGGTTCTAAGCTTATTGATATATTTTTGGTGAAGGCAAAGGAGTTTGGATTAATTTCAATACTTTCTGCTAATCCTGATATTGAAACCAGAAAAGGATTCTGGGAATTTGGGGAAAAGAAATTTGCGATTTGTAATAAAACCGCACAGAAAACAGTTCTTGAATTAATAGTAAAAAAGGAAAGGGAATATAGATCTCTTTTCTTACACTATACAGAAACCATTCTTACTACTAATATTATGGCCAGACTTCCCGATGAAGACGAAAAAGGAGATGGGAGTAAGGACGAAAAGAAAAAGGAAGACAAATCACCAGAAATCAGGGGGCCAAAATCAGAAGGGGAGAAAGAAGGGGAAAAGGGATTGAGTGGTACTTGTACTCGAAAAGAAAGACGAGAAAAGAAAGCACAAAATGAGGAGGTTACAAAGGAACAAGTTGCTGAGGTTTTAGGTAAGCTTTTAGAAGAAACCAGAAAACGTGAAAAAATAACACCAGATAATATCACAGGTAAACTTAAAAAGAGTACTAAATGGATATACCCTAAAGGGGTCTCTAGCAAAAATCTTTTTACAAAAGAACAAGAGCAACATGCAAAAAGTCTAGTACGATTACTTGATATTAATTTTGATCCTGCTATTGATAGGATAAATTCCTTAAGGGCTGGTAAATTTGACCCAAGAAAAGTTGGTGAGGTTCCTGCCGGAAATCTAAACATATACTATATGGTGGAGCCAAATCAAACAACAAAACCTTTCAGCGTAGTTATTCTTGTTGATGAGTCTGGTAGTATGAGTAGAAATGTTGAATGTGCCATTGATGTAGTAAAGACAATGTATTTGGCATTTAGTGAAATACTTCCACTAAATAAATTATCTATTTACGGACACAGTGGTAACTATAATCCAGAAATTTATGTTTATAAAGATCCTTACCATGATAATTTTGATGGTGCAATAGGAAAAATGAGTGCCAAAGGTGAAAATTATGATGGACCAGTTATAGAGTGTATCTATGAAAGGGTTAGACAATATACGGAGGATAATATAATTTTTATTGTACTATCTGATGGTGAGCCATGTGGAGACGGCTATGGGGGTAATAAGGATAGGCAAAATCTTCGTAGGATTGTAGAAAAATGTAGGAGAGATGGATTTGTAACTATTGGTGTTGGTATTCAGCATGATACTGGTCATTTATATGACTATAATTGTATTGTTAATAGTTTAGGATCTGATATGGTTAAAAAGACAAGTTATATTATAAACAGTGTGGTAAAAACAGAATTTCAGTAATGGATAAGGAATTAGAAAAGGATATATTAGGTCTGATAGAAGACCCGGAGCACTCACAAGAAGGATTTATTCTTCTTGTGGAATACATTAAGGAATTAGAAAAAAGAGTTGCTATATTAGAATCGAAATCAAATTATAATAGGCCACTAAGATCAGGTTTAAGAAGAAAGTTATGATTTATGGGTGATTGGATTTTTATACTTTAACCTTTCTATATCATCCCCAAGAGCACTACCTAACTCCTTATTAAAGGCTTCGTTAAATTCTGGATTTCTAGAATCTTTAAAATAGTCTATAAATCCAACTAATAATGGATCATCTAGTGTCCTGGCGTTAATACCTACTCTACCCCCTTGATGTGATGCCATATCATTGGTATTTCCTTCGATCGAAGTAAAACTTTTTTTAACTGGGTCTACAGATATTATTATACCTGTATGACCCAGATTTTTTTGTCCGTGTGCCTGAGCTCTATGCATAATAAACACCATTCCTGGCTGAAGTAGATCTGGATTTTTTCTTACATCGGAAACATTAATCTTTAATGATGGTTCTGCTTTATCCCAGTGATCTATTACACCTGCAGTTTTAGGTAATGGATTAGTCATTCCAAGATGTCCGGATATTTCATCAAATATCCCATAAACAAATGCCATACACCAATTATTACCGGGGGCAGCACCAGCAACTCTTAACCAACTAGAAACTTCCGGTCCTTTTTTTGAGCCTTTTGGTAACTCTGTTACATTTTTATATTTTTGTAAAGTAGATGCAAGGATATTAGCACTTTTCTCAATATCTTCATCCTTAATATTGAGGGTAGCTTCGTTTATAAAATCGGAAAATTTCTTTAGGTTTTTCATTATCTATATTTATCGTTAGAATTTTTTGAAAATAAAGGAGGAATCTAATCCTATTAGATCTGCTACATTTCTTTTATCCGTTTCTTCCTTATACAAAATATATGCAATTCCTTTCATTCCTGTTATTTCGTAATGATTAAATCCATATTTATTACTAGCTAATACCATTAGGTCTTTGTATGTCTTTAATCTTCCGGTGTCCCAATCCTCGGCAGTAAATATAATAGCATTTGGATTTTTTAATTTAATAAGATATCCAAATGCCTCAATAACAGTAGAAAGGATTTCTATACGACCCTGATTAAAATGGGTAGTTGTATAAGAATCAATCTCTTTATCCTCTTCTTTTTTTATTATAGAAAATGCTATTTCCCAAATATTAGGATGCTCCATATAAGCTTTATAAGTATTTTTATATGGTTCCCATAAATAAATATGGTATAAATGATCATTACATGTAAATGTCCCAACTATACCTTCTTCTTTTTGCTTCCAGTCAACTGGCTGAGGTGTATTAAGAAATTCAAATAACTCACTATATTTTTTGAGGTACCGCATAATTATTTATATATCCTATAATTTTGTTAGTGCTATCCGATATATACAATAAGATCGAAGCGAAAATACAAAATATAAATGAACTTAACACTAGCAAGAAAATGGAATTCTTTGGGTATTCCTGTCATAGGGATGTACCTCCATCAGATTAATAGTGGGCTTAAGTTTGCTTCCAAAGTAGAGGATATAGATGATGATGTATTAGAAGGAGAGGACCCAGATTACAATTGTTTGGCTCTTTTTATTTCAGAAAGTAACCTAATTTGTTTAGATATAGCAAATACAAAAAATTCCATTTCCCTTTTTCATAAATTCTTAAAATCCAACGGACTACAAATCTCTGATTTTTTCTACGAAACTACAATGAATGGCGGTTTACACATATATTTTCAGAACGAGGAATTTAAAAAGAATACGTATAGGAATAATTATAATGGTATTTCTTTTGATATATTATGCCAAGGGCGAATTTTTACATCTCCAACTTCCTATGGCGAGCAAAAATATAAATTTGGCTCGAAAAATCCATTACAGTTAGAATCCATCCAAGAAATAGGCAAAATTCCAGAGTGTATCAAATCACTTATAAGCGAAGCACACTACGTTCCAAAACTTCCAACTCCCATCTTCCTTTAAAAAATAGTGAAAATAAATTTTTTTATTCAAAAACAATTCATTATATTTGTATAATAAATAATTGTTCTCATGGGTAAGAAAATATTAATTACCATTGTTTTATTAGTTTGGGCCTTTGCCATAATTACTATATTTGTGTGGGAGCCTAAAAAAACAGAATATACCATTAAGGTTTATTATCCTGCCAAAGATCCAGAAACAATAACTGTTAACGCTCGTGGACATTTACATTTATCCGATGGATGTATTAGGGATAATAGTGGAAATGATTATGTTTGCGGAGTAGCACATTTTGAAGTCATTAAGTAAAATATAATTAATGGAAAACACAGTAGAAACACCAGTACAAACAAAAACGATAGAGCAAATATATTTAGAGTATCTTCGGATCTCTATTGACGAGAAAGGTATACATCCCCTCCTGGTATATTCAAAAATAAAGGTTCTGATGGACTAAATATGGCATCATTTCTTTTAACACCAGAGGAAACATTTGATGCTATTGTTCGGATAGTTAAAGAACAAGATCCAGAAGAACTGATCTGGGGATTGGATAGATTTAATAATCCTGACCAGGGTGTGGATGAAAAATATCATTCCGTTTTTACTATATTCCATTTGAAGGATGGAAAATGGAGAACTGGGGTATTTGCCTATAATTCCAAAGAAGATAACTACCGGGAAATAGATTGGTGGAATGAATTTTGGGATGGTATAATGAAAAGGGAATTGAAAGCAACAAAACTTATATGAGCGAATTAAATTCGTTACTCGGCATGTTCTGGGTAACAATTATTTTTTTATTCTTCCACCATAACAAGCCATTATGGGCTATACTATTAGTCTTTTGGTGCGTAATGCTTGCTATCTACCATTATTTTCATGAGGGAGAAATGTTTTGCTGGGCTTGGTTATTTAATGCGTTTCTTTGGTTTAATAGTTATCTAAGACACCGAAGGACAAAAAAAGAAAAGGATGCCAAAGAAAAAAGCGGTGACGGAGAATTTCCTAGCGAGGGAGAACTGTAATACTAAAAAATGTAAATCCTGTATATTTAGAACTGATGGCAAGCAATTAATACTTTCCCCTCAGCGAATGGCAGAAATACAAGCATATCTAGGAACAGGACAAAGTTCTCATATTTGCCACAATACCGAAAAAACATGCTATGGTGCATTAGAGTACCAAGCAACCATATTTTATAGAATGGGTTTTATAAAAGAGGAGTCAGTAGATTCTCTTTTGGAAACCGCTAAACGACATTTAGATGAGCACAATAAGCTTACCTCCAATCAAACAAAAGATTAGGATAACAAGAGAACTCTCGTGCGTAGTAAAAAGTTCCTTGGGAGATAGTACATCTCTAAAACAGGCCGGTATTTTAATCGGTAGTAATGGTTTATTAATTGATCCGGGTACTATTGTAAGAATAGAGGGATTTACTGCTAGAGTTTCTGGGGGAAATTGGCCAGATGTTAAATTATCCATTTATCCGGAGGGATTAAAAATGGGACAGTGTTATATAGAATTAACACATTTGGATGGGATTAGCTGGGACTTAATAAAGGATCCACCAAAAGCACCACCTGTTCCAATTAGACGAGTAAGTGTTCTTACTAGTAATGACTACGGTTGGTCAAAAACTACACCAAAAAAATACGAGCAGAGGGAAAAAGTTTGGGGAGAGACATTTGGTAGAGATGGATACCACATCAAAGATAAAAAATCAGTGGTCTTAAATCCTCAATCCCTATCGCCAACAGAAATAGCGGAATCTAAATTTAAAATTTCCTATAATTGTGACATTTTTGAGATTAGTGTCAAAATTGATAAAACCCACTATTCTTATACTGCATTTCTATACGAGAATGCCTATTTTAATATCCATCTTAAACCTGGATTTATGGAAGGACAACTCTCGGAAATAAAATATAAAATAGTAATCTACGAGGGTGGACGTTATGGAGATAATTCCAAAAAGAAATCCATTTGGTCTAAAGGATTTACACAAGAGGAATTTGATAAATTAGACCACGATAAAATGAAACAAATGATCTCCGATGAGATTAAAAAATTACATACAATAGAATAATTCACAACTAATCAACTTGTAATGGAACAAACAGCACCGAAGGTAGAAAATATGACAATAGGACAGGCTTTATCTAAAATTAAGATTGCGCCTGAAAAAATGAAAGCCCTATTGGATCAATTTGATAAATTAGACCGAAGTATGTATGTTTTGGCTACCTATTTACAGGCTGATGAACAACACAACAAACAATGAAGTGGAAAATAGAAAAGTTACAAAAGGGTGAGACCTTTGAGACCTCAGAGAAAGGGAATTCCATGACTCCCAAGATTAAGTCAGGACAAAAACACTTATTAGCACCAGTTAAAAAGTGGGAAGATTGTAATGTAGACGATATAGTGTATTGTAAAGTACATGGACGTATGTTTACTCATTTGGTTAAGGCCAAGAATGATGTACAGGGTTTACAGATTGGAAACAATCACGGGCACATAAACGGATGGACGAAACAAGTTTACGGCAAGGTAATAGAAGTATTATAATCTTATAAAATCTTTAACATTTAGTATTTTTTTTATCAAGAACAATTTATTACTTTTGTTAAATAATTATTTTCATTATGGAAGATCCAAAAGAGGAAACCAAAAAGAAAGTAATACTTAACGAAGTCCAATCCCGGAAACTAGCTAACGTACTTATAGTTTTGATGCTGGGATTTTTAATTGGAAACGGAATAATTGGGTGTAGTCAATTAGATTTATCCTCTGTTATGTGTGGCCATCCATTAAAAGTTGTATTTGCCTATATTCTCGGGACTGGTATAATGGCATGTTTATGTTTATGGAAAACAACGAATAACAAATAAATTTATGGATCTCAGATTCACTAATGCTGGAAGAATTGCTATAACGGTTTTAGCAGTATTTATTATAACCGAACAACAGTGTACTAACCATAGGCTAAATAAAGAGCTTCTAAGTAAGCCTGCGCCAATCATAGAACACATAAAAGTTTATGATACTATTAGACCCGAACCGGTAAAAGAACCTACTTACGAAGAGGGCAAGAAATTCTATTACAAATGTTCTGGACTAAAACAGTCCGATACCTTCGAGTATATAACAACAATACTTTACCATAAAAACGATCTTGCCCGATTACCAATCGGTAAAAATAAAGAAATTGAGGTTACTCGGATATTAACAGATCCAGAGCCAATAAAAAATTAGATATGAAAGGCTTACTTCCTATAGTATTAGTAGTATCTTTGTTTACTTCGTGTGATATTTTATACAAAGATGTTCCTCCCTCAAAAACACTTACGAAAAATATAGATAGCTTAACCAAGTTAAGGGATAGTATCTATGTTATCGAAAAGAAAATTGATTCCCCTTCCGAATATGTTTATAATTATCGGTCTATAATAAATAAGGACGATGAGGGAATTTTTTGGAGCAAAGAGATTTATCACACAGGGGAATTAGTTAAGGGTGCATTTGGTGATAATGGGGAAATGGATGTTGTAGAAGTATTGGGTGACGGTAAGAAAATAAAGGACTTAAAATAAAATGAAAATAACCCTCTGGTCAATACAGGCAGAGGAGATGTGGCATCAGGCTTTACAGTCTGGTGTTCTTCGTGCCGACCCTTCGTATATTGAACCCTTCTGGATACAACCGTATTCTTGGATAGAAAAACAAATGACAAAGAGGATAGGTCCCCCTCCGGAGGGGGTGATTCACCCGATTTGGGCATGGTATAGCTATAAGAAAATACTAGGAAAACCAGACCTAAGATGCTATCACGTACAGCCTGGTAAGAAATGTGTTCTATTAAAAATAGAAATAGATTCTTCCCAAGTTCTATTAACGGATTTTGATGATTGGCATATAGTTTTAAATACAGGAGACGAGGAATCTATAGCCAACGAGTGTACAGTTTTGGAAAATGACTTCATGCCCATCGAGGAAGTTGAATTTCCGTGGGAGGTTAGGGGTGAAAATGTAGCAATGCCGTGGGAGGGAATTATTCAGCCCCTCGATTCTAAGTTACATTATGTTCAGGCAACTACTTGGGAAATTAAAATAGACCAAGTTAAAAAAGTAAGATACTTTACAGGAAGAAAATAAAACTATTTATATGTTGATATTAGCAGATTTAAAAGAAGGGGATACAGTAATTCGAATATTAGCTGGGCACCCTATGGAAGTAGTAGTTGGTGTAGTAACTCCCGAACATGTTTATTGTGGAAGCCCGAATGGATTTGTTCCAGCTACAGTAGAAGCTGGATGGAAATTCAGAAAGGATAATGGACTGGAAGTTGATGAGGATCTAGGCTGGGATGGATTAACAAGAACTGGATCTTATATCAAGGTCCATAATACGTGATTACCTAAACTTATTAGGAAATAAGGTTCTTAATTCATGGCCTTTAGGTACTTGGCTTTTTTTCATACCAAAAACTTTTTCTTCTGGACACATATCTTCACCATCCATAGTAAAGTGATTATTGCAACACCACACTTCTATATTCCTATTATAGTGTTCGTTTTCATGGTAAGGGAATCTGACACCACTATTATTAACTATATTCTTAATTTTACCTCCTTGTACATCAAAGGTGATAGTTAATTTCCTTCTTGATTCCAGGACTATAGATCTTTCTCCAAATGACTCATAAACTTGTAGATTCTTCATACCATGTATATATTTTATATTTTCTTTAACATTTGGTATTTTTTTATTCGGAATATTTTTATTACTTTTGTATATTGAAATTCTCTACGTTATAATGAATTCTACATATTTAAACATTTCCGATATTAGCGAGTTAGAAAGTTTACTATTAACGGACGGGCAGATTAATAATCTTCCGTTTGAAGTATTAAACCGTTTTTCACAGGAACAATTAAGCCTATTTTGCCATAAACACGCAATATATCAATTGCCCACTTGGGAACTGATAAAATTTCTAAAAGACCAGATTGCAGGGGAACCAGCGATTGAGATAGGTTCTGGAAATGGTTGCATTGGTCGTTTATTGGGAATTCCCACTACCGACAATAAAATGCAGGAATTACCAGAGATCAAAGCCTATTATGCTACTTTAAATCAGCCCGTTATAACTTATGGTAAGGATGTAGAGCATATTGATGGTTTAGAGGCAATTAAAAAATATCAGCCAAAGGTAGTTGTTGCCTGCTGGGTAACTCAAAAATGGAAAGAAGGAATGGAGGATGGAAATGCCCTTGGCGTTGATGAGACATTAATATTTGACCACGGAGTGGAAAAGTATATCTTTGTTGGGAATGAAAAAACCCATGCAAGTAAAGAAATACTTAATATGTTCCCTGTAAGGAAATTTAAACATAAAACTATCCTTTCCAGAAGTATGCAAAGGGACCAAAATATTATTTACATATTTACCAAAAAATAGAATGCCAGTTCAAACATTAACATTAAGGGATATTATGAACCATAATCATCAAGGTGATCTTTATGGTAAAGCCCGAAATACAGACGATGCTGGAGTAAGTCGTACCGAGGAATGGCAGACTCTATTAGACATTAGATATGAAAGATTGCCAAATGAGAAAAATAAATATAGTTTGAGGTTTAGATTGAATAATTCCTATGGACATATTCATATAGAAGTAGATGAAGAAATTGATTTCGTCCAACAAATTGGGAATCCAAATAAGGAATATAAAATAGTCACAATTTTTTATAAAAGGTAGGAAGACTATTAATATGGCTGGAAGATCCTCAAGAAATATTAAATTATCCGAAATCATCAGAGGTGATGTTGCAATAAATCGGGTTAATAGTAAAACTAGGAAAACCGATCCTAAAGGATTTAGTCAATCTGGTGGGAGGGATTATATTTATAATTTTCATTATACCAAACTACCATCATCCGAATATTATTTAGTTACTTGGATGACAAATGATAGCAGGGGTGGAGAAAAATGTAGTATAAAGGTAACAAGGGATGAGGACATGGAATTTGTTCAAGATACTAACGATCCATCAAAAGAGCATAAATTATTTACCAGGGGATGAAATATATTGTATCAACATACGGAGACGAGAATTTAAGTTTAGCCATGTACGAGGATAATGACTTCAGGCTAAAAAGTAAAAATCTATTAATAGAGGGAACTTTTACAAAAAATCGTTCTATTAAAGGAGTAGCAAATGGTCATGAAATTGGATTGTTTACCACTCCCTCAAATGAGATCTATATTGTATTTACCGACCATACGGTTAGGAAGCCTACGAAAGAAGAGCAAATCAAAATTGACGAATCCATCAAAGCTAAAGTATGAAAAAGATAACCAGTTTTCAAGATGTAGAATTTATAATCAATAATAAGTTAAATGTAAAAGACTTTGTTGGTCATAATATCCATTTCGTAAATTTTTTGGGATTATCATTACTTGAGATTGTTAAAATAATAAACTCCCGGGATTGGACGTACGATCCAGAATTTTAATGATCAATATATAGATAAAATAAATTCTATGATTGTTTATAAAACAACAAATAAAATAAATGGAAAAATTTATATAGGTTTTGATACTAATAATAATCCTAATTATTTAGGAAGCGGTGTTGCTATTAAAAAAGCTATTAGAAAATATGGCAAAGAAAATTTTATTAAAGAAACTATTGAATATTGTGATACTAAAAATCAATTAACAGAAAAAGAAATTTATTGGATTAAATTTTATAATTCAACTGATCGTAAAATAGGATATAATATTTCTATAGGAGGAGGAGAAGGAGGTAATTTGGGTAAGAAGGTTAATAAAAGAATATCTATTTCTAATAAAGGGAAAAATATAGGAAATCAAAATGCAAAGGGAAAAATTCCTTATAATAAGGGTAAAAAAATGCCAGACGAGCAAATAAAAAAATTATTAGGACCAAAATCATTATCACATAAAGAAAATATAAAAAAGGCTAGGGAAAAATTAACTCAGGAGGGAAAAATAGGTAAAAAGATAATTTGTTTGAATAATAATAAAATTTACAATACATTGATTGAAGCCTCTAAAGAATTAAAATTAACATCACCGAACATAAATTTAGTATTGAAAGGTAAAAATAAGAATACTAAGGGATATGTTTTTAAATATTATATAAATGGAGAATAAAAATTTATTCATAACTACAACTTTACCTTATATTGGCTTACCTCACATAGGACATATGTTTGAATTTATTATTGGTGATGCTCTAACAAGGTTTTTTAAACTTCAGGGTAATAATGTTTTCCTTAATACTGGGCTCGATTGTCATGGAACTAAAATAAAGGAAAAAGCAGACGATCTTGGTTTAGATCCATTAAGTTATATAGAATCAGTTGTTCCTATATGGAAGGATTTTTGTAAAAAATTTGATATAGAATATGATAATTTCTATCTAACTTCTGATAAATTTCATTATGAAAAGACTTTTATTCTTTGGAGTCATTTTTTAGAAAGGGGGAATCTATATAAGAAAAAATATTCTGGTCTTTATTGTTCTGGGTGTGAGTCTTTTAAACAGACTAAGGAATTAATAGAGGGTAAATGTCCGGACCATCTATCATTAGAATTAAAAATGATTGAGGAGGAAAATTGGCATTTTGATATAGGTAAATATAAAGAGCCCCTAAATAAATGGTTAGATAATTCTCCGGGATTCTTAATCCCTAACTCAAAATCTCAGGAGCTTAGAAATTTAATAGCTGAATCTTCTGAAATGTCTGTTTCTCGATTGAGATCAAAAGTTTCATGGGCAATACCTGTACCAAATGACACTGAACAAACTATATATTGTTGGCTAGAGGCACTCAGTAATTATTTCTTTGCTGCAGGATATCTAACAGATAAGAATATTTGGAATGATAATACAGAAATAATTCAAATATGTGGACCTGATAATTTAAGATTTCAGGCTATTATTTTCCAATCTATGTTAGAAGCTGAAGGTCTTAAACATACGGATAAGCTTTTAGTACATGGAACTATTAATGATGCCTCAGGTAAAAAAATGTCCAAGACAGAAGGGAATGTTATTGATCCAATAGACCAATTAAATAAGTATGGTCTTGATGCCGTAAGGTATTATGCTTTAGCTGGATTATCTACATGCTCAAATTCTAGTTGGGATGAAAAAGAATTGAAGTTAAAATATAATTCCGATATTTGTAATTCTTGGGGTAATTTTGTTTCCAGGGTATTACATTTATTAGATACAAAATGTGAGGGTGAATATTATGCCTCTGTAACACCTTCCTTTTTCCAAAAATTAGTTGAATATGAAAATCTAATTATTAGGTCTTGGAATAATATGGATATAAGGGAAGGATTGATGCTAACTGCAGAGCTCGTTTCCTTTGGTAATAAGTATATCAATGATAACGCTCCTTGGAATGAAAAAGATCCCGATAAGGTTAAATCGGTTATAAGCGATTGCTATCATCTTATTAGAACAGCAGGAAGATTTTATTCTCCTGTATTTCCAGAGAAAACAATATTATTGGACGAAGCAGTTCGGGCAAGGAAAAAGGTTAAACTATTCGAAAGAATTCCATGATAACTATGGCCAGGTTTAAAATGAACGATCTGGATAAAATGAGTCCAGAATTGGCAACAAGAATTATCCTCTTACATACTAATGATGTGTTAAAGGAAACTCATGGTGGACTGGATATTTTAACAAGAGACTTATTTCAAGTTCCTATACCAATTTTTGAAATGAAGGATTTTAGCTATAGTTCTTCACAAATGAAATCAATATCTACAAAAATTATCGTAACTTATCCGGGTATAAAAGAAAAGGGTGATCTTTTTATTGAGTTAACCCCAGATCTTGGTAAAAAGATTTCCTATATAATAAAATACCACATAGGTTATCATTATGAGAAAAATTGTAGAAGGATTTTGGCAACTGATATGGTAGGAACCCCATTTATTAAAACTAATTCAAAAGGTCATATTGAATTAGATCTTTCTTATAGGGGTCTTGGAATACATAAGGTCTATATTAATTTTTTAGAGAATCTCTTTCTTAGAGAGTTTTTAATTAATAGAATAGAAAGACTTTGTGATGGATCCGAAGGATCCTTTGGATTTAGTGGAGACGAAACAAATAAGATGATGTATGGGCTAGGACAATTATTAGTTCCGCCAAGTAAGAACCAATTAAAATTATGGACGGAATAGTCGTAAAAGAAGAGGAAATAGAAATAGTTCCGGAGAAGCATCAATATAAATTTCCGGATGGGCATATTATAAACATTCCATTCCCTAATGGTCTCTCTGGTCAACAGGGTAAGCTATTAGAAGAATTATATCACTGGTGGGATACTCGTAAAAATAGAACCGGAGAAGATAATATATTTTTAGTAAAAGGATTTGCTGGTGTTGGTAAAACCTCTGTTATTAAATTCTTCCTTCAATATCTGGTAGAGAGTAAGAAAATTGGGAAAGGTTTTGCTATATCTGCACCATCACACCAGGCACGAAAACAGCTATTCAAATCAATCCGGACTATGCAGGTTTTGAATAAATTTACACATAAGCCTGCAGATTATATTTCCAGTGTTAGTGCTCGTGAATTTTTCAAAGCCAGAACATTTACTACCCAGGCAGCCTTTCAAACCCAATTGGTATTGAATACTCATGGAGGTATGCAATATGCCAAAGATATGAACGAGTCTGCCGGTTATAGTAAGTTAATTAAAAGTGGTGTGCCTGTTGTTTCTCTTTGGGTCATTGATGAAGTATCAATGATCTCAGACCCAGATGAGATTGAAAAAGTAAAATTCTACTCTAGGTCAATCCCAGTTATTGTAATGGGAGATCCTGCACAATTAAGAAATCCCAGTACCCAGAAACTATCCCCTTTGTTTAGTTCGCAGAACGTCACACATAGCGTCGCTTTAAAGGAGGTAATGCGCACAGGTAAAGATAATCCTTTAATAGCAGAATTAACTGAGCTACGCAACAATATACGCAGTGTACAATCACCTTTATCATATACTACTAAGGTAGGTCCCGATGGGGAGGGGATCATTTACAAACAAACTATCGGCGATGTAATTACCAATTTATATACAGACCCAAAATATAAAGAGAATAGGTCGTTTGTAAAAATAGTTGCAAAGTCAAATAATAAGGTTTCCCAATATAATAAAATGGTAAGAGGTATTCTTGGACTTGATGTTGGAGAATATTCTTATAGTGTTGGTGATACTTTAATGGGATATGCACAAACGGTTGAAATATTTTATAACTCTCAGGAGTATATTGTTAATTCTATTAAGACTGCACCAGTTGGATTAATGAATATGGTTGATACAACTATAAGAAATGGACAAAAGGTGGGTTTAGATGAATTTACTATGGGGACATTGAATAGTGGTAAACAACAAATTGCCCGGATACTATCAGAACTTGGTAAAAAAGACTTAGAACTGATTCCATACACGCTTGAAATTACCGAGAGTGATAGCATATTCGATCCAGTAAAAATGGTAATGTACATCTTTGATATGAAAGACCCAGACCATATTAAGGAATTTGATAAAACTGGAAATTTATTCCATCTTCTTTATGACAGGGTTGAAGTTCTTAAAAAGGAACAAAAGAAAATCGAGTATAAGAAAAGAAGAGATTTCTGGAGGGAGAAAATACTTCCGATAGAAAGTGCATTTAAACTATTAAGTGTAACCCTACAAACTAATGAAAACATTTACCGATATAACGATAAATTAATCAGTGAAGGCGAAATAGAAAGGAACGTGAAAATGAGACTCGCTGATAGGATGTTAAGTTATGAACAGGTTATGGAATTTATAGAAATAACCAAAAAGAAGGCTTCTCTATTCAAAGAGAAGTCCATTGATTATGGTTATGCGATTACTGCCTATAAATCTCAGGGTGCTACCTATGAAAATACTATTGTTGATTTGGATAATATTGAAGGAAAGAACCATTATTGGCGGAATAAGCTAAAGGATAATCCAAATCAAATAGAGAATCTAAATTCTGAAATGTACGTAGCTATGTCTAGATCATCCAGATGTACTTATGCCTTATCACAATATGCTAAACAACCAGAGAATGGAAAATGATGTAATAGTTCTTTCTGACTTCACCAGGGACATGTTTGATGTCCCTCAGAGAGTTCATGAAGAAATGTTAATACCATGGCTGGAAAAGCAGGTAGAAATTATTAAAGACAAGTTAATAAAACGTGGTTATGATGAAGTTGGTAACCACGGATTTGGTATAGTTCATTTTAAGAAAGGTAATTACACTTATGCTATTTGGCCAGAGGATCAAGAATATTGCCAATATGGCATATTAAAAATTGACGGGCTAAGATATAGCCATGATGATTTGTCAAGAATTTACCATTTATATGGATCACATGATCAATTGGATGAATTTCTAGCATTGGTAGATAAAAATGAATGGAGCTGGATAGAACTTTTATCGAATGATCTAAAAGAACTCTATGAAAAGTACGGAGACGATACTCACGAGGAAAGGTGGACAACAATAAATAATTTATTTCACAAAAACCTGTAAATATGGTAATAGTTACAATAGCAATAATTGAAAATTCAGATATTAAAGATGAAGCTATGAATACTCAATTTTGTAATCTCATAAATAAAGATCTTAAATCTGATATACCTGATAATATTGATCTTGTTTTACATGGACCAAAAGGAGAAATACCAGAATTATTAAAAGTAATAACAAAAGATAAGTATGGTTCTTGGTGTGAATTAGAAAAATTAAAACCAAATAGGATGTTTCTGATAATATGATTTTCATACTGGAATAGTAGAATTTAACGGATATATAGTATATGCAAAAATATTATACTATTTACCAAACTACTAATTTATTAACCGGAATGATTTATGTTGGGTTTCATATTACCTCAGATTTAAATGATAAGTATTTAGGAAGTTCAAAATCGCTAAAGAAGGATATTAGGGAATTAGGAAGGATTAATTTTAAAAAAGAAACTCTTTTTATATTTGATAATGAAAAGGAAATGTTGGACAAAGAAGCAGAGATAGTAAATAAAGAATTTATTTATAGAAGTGATACCTATAATAGAATAGTCGGAGGGCTTAGGGGAAGTATGTCTTTTTTAGGAAAGGTTTCTGTTTTAAAAGAAGACGGTAAAGTAATTATGGTTGACGTAAACGATCCTAGATATTTATCTGGTGAATTAAAATTCAATTGTACAGGAAAGGTAACAGTAAAGGATAAAGAAGGGAATTTTTTTCAAGTTGACAAAAACGATCCTAAATATCTATCTGGTGAATTGGTGAGTAATTTTAAAGATAGAATAACAGTAAAAGATAAAGATAATAATTTTTTTAGTGTTTATCCCGATGACCCTCGATATTTATCTGGTGAATTAGTTTTTAATATGACCGGAATGGTTATAGTAAGGGATATAGATGGTAATAGACAAACGATTAGTAATAAGGATCCTAGATATTTATCAGGTGAATTAGTAAGTATTTATAAAGGAAGAACTGGAATTAAAGGGATGCTCGGAAAAAGTGTTAGTGATGAAATGAAAAAAAGGCTTAGAGAAAAAGCTAAGTTAAGAACAGGAGAAAAAAGTTCAGGGATAGGTAAAATATTTATTAATAATGGTATTGAGAATAAAAGGATTAAGAAAGAGGACCTTATTTCATTTATTGAATTGGGATGGAAATCAGGAAGAATGAAATTTATAAATAAAGGGTGGACTAAAAATAAATAATTATGTTTCCAATAAAGAAATTTTATAGATTAGAAGATATACCAGGGGCCAATCGATTTGGGGCAAAGAGGCGCTGGGATTTTCATACCGGGGTGGATTTATTTTGCAATCCAGGAACTCCTGTATATGCTTTCGAGGATGGTGTAGTCACAGACATCGCACCATTCACAGGTGCATCTATTGGAATGCCTTGGTGGGCAGAAACAAAATGTGTAGCAGTCGAAGGAGAATCAGGTGTTATTCTTTATGGAGAGCTAGAACCTAATCCTGAATTGAAGATTGGCGATTCTATTGACGAGGGTAGTTTAATCGGTAACATCCTTACTGTCCTATTAAAGGACAAAGGAAAACCGATGACAATGTTACATATTGAATGGTACGAAAAGGGTTATAGAGGTAATTGGGATGGTTGGTGGCCAGATCAAGAAAAACCAAAAGACCTTAAAAACATAGAAGAACTAATCTTCAAAAATCATAAGCCTTCTGACTTCTATGATATTCACGAAGAATTTGTTCCATGGCAATTAGCAAAAATGTTGAAGGATGCTAATTTTGATTTACCTTGTTTAGCTTGGTATGAAAATAGAACAGGTCAATTCAATATGCTCGGGCAGGAAAGTATGGATGACCACCCGGAATATATCCACACAACATTCTTTACTCCTGAAATAACACAAGCTCCTTTATGGTCGCAGGTTATTCGCTGGTTAAAGATGGAACATCGATTACATCTTAGTACTATGCAATCTGCCAATGGATGGATCTTTACATTGGACGACATAGGAAATAAAATATCAGAGGATGGTATTCGAACAAGCGATGAGGATTTTAAAACTGAATACTCTGCTTTAGTTGCAGGATTACTAACAGCATTAAGAACTATTCAAAATGAGCAGAACGTTAAGGGAATATAAAGGGAAAAAGCATCGCCAACAAAAGGAAAGGAAAACTGATAAAAATCCACGTAAGCATTTTGGTTTTACTAGTGGTCAACATACTAGAGGTGTTTATGATAGGCCTTTAAAGGAAGATGGTACTCCTGATTATACCAAACAGCCGGAGCTAACTGATCGTGCACCAGTAAAAGGTGTAGATTTTATTAAATATAGTTGGCCTTTTGAATTAAGGTCGAAAAGGTTTATAAATCGAAAATTAAAGGAAGAGGAAGACAAAAAGGAAATAAAAGGTAATATATGAGCTATAAAATTTCAGAAGACCTCACGGAAGAGGATTATTTATACTTAACGGGATCACGTATGGACATGGACCACAAATTAGTTAAGCTCGGAAATGATTACTATTTATTAGATAATCATATGGCCCGTAATAATGGAGAATATTTCATGGAGCGTCTAACTACTGGTACAATGGATATTTTTCGGGTTGACTCGGCAAATGATACAATCCATGATGGATATAAGATAATTGCATCCACAGCAGAATTACCAAATGTGTGGAAATTGGACAAAGTATCAATAGAAGCAATGATTCCATCCAGAAAGACCTATACAAACGAAGATGTTAGAGCATCCATGTTATTTATGGCAAAAACACTTCGGTTTATAGAAAAAGGATTAGTTGGTACAGTACTCGAATCAATCGATCTATATTCACAAGCCATTCAATCTGAGTGGATGGCTTCTATCCAGACGAAAGAAGCTGGAACAGTTATCAGTGGAGGCCTCAGACTTTCCGATGAGATAGGGGGGGGGGGGAAA
>Ga0214207_1000026_pt1 | contig 48163 bp, 58 predicted proteins | sample TroBogEpilimnion_6_FD_153045 | JGI IMG/M metagenome (GOLD analysis project Ga0214207, IMG submission 153045) | Freshwater microbial communities from Trout Bog Lake, WI - 13JUL2009 epilimnion | ecosystem: Environmental > Aquatic > Freshwater > Lake > Epilimnion/Euphotic zone | place: Trout Bog... | reverse complement strand
GGTAAGTGTCACGGTGCTATCGCCGTATTTGCCCAAGCCCATGGGAGTGCGCATTGCCAACATCATCATCGAAAACCTCATTATCACCGGAGGCGGCGACGACATCGTCACCGACTCGGGTGACAACATTGTCGCTGGAAATCTCTAACCCATTATGAAAAAACTTCTGTCCTTTCTTCTTTTGGCCTCGGTCGCACTGGGGGCCAATGTCCAAGTCCGTGATCTATCCACCACGACTGTCCTTCCCGCCGCGAACGACTATCACCTAGTAGACGGGTCTACCAACGGCACGACGAAGAGCCTAGCTATGAATGTTATCCGGCAGGTGGCTAGCCGGGCCGCGCTCGCTGCGCTCTCGGTGACGAATGCAGCAGACCAAAACGTGGTCTGGGTGCTGGGGGCAACGGCATCGGGCGACGGTGGTGCCTCGATGTACTACTACCTCTCCACCAGCACGGCCACGCCGGATGGCGTCAATGTGATCCAGCCGACCGTGGGCTCTGGCCGTTGGTTGATCGCTAAGAGCTTTGCCGTCCCCGCACCGACCGTTTCTACTCTGGGCGGGGTGTTCTCCAAGGCGGCGGTGGCCCACCAGTTCCTCACTTCAGTTGGCACCGATGGCTCAATCGGGCAGGCGGGGGTGGCGGCTTCGGACATTACGGGTCTCGGCTCTATGTCTTTGCAGACTTCCAACAGCGTAGCGATTACGGGTGGTTCTATCGTAGGAATTACGCCTCTCGCGGTTACGGACGGTGGCACAGGGGCTAGCACCGCTGCTGGGGCGATAACCAACCTTGGCCTTGGCACACTGGCTCTCCAAAACACTACTGAATTGAAAGTCAACTACGGCATTTTCACTTCGCCGATTTCGGTTTTTGATTCGTCTACAGGTGGCCTCTACCTCGGTTATGGGTCAGGCACGGCGATTATCCGAAGCGTGGCGGACAATTCCGGTAGCTACGCTCCCATTTCTTTTTATCTCGGCAGCAATGTCCCGGCATATTTCGATTCTACTGGGTTAGTGATGCAAGGCACGTATAAGGCTCAGCAGCCAGCGGCTCCTACTGCGGGCATTGATCTTTGTAACAAAACCTATGTGGATTCGGTGGCAGGCGGCGGCGGGAGCGGAGGGCGCATCAACGTGAAAACCTACGGCGCAACCGGCAACGGCACGACTAACGATACCACTGCGATCAATGCCGCTATTGCAGCGATGACCAACGGCTCGACCCTATATTTTCCGGCTGGTAAGTACCTGATCACCGCAGGATCCCTGACGAATCTGACCAGCCTTTCCAACATCACCATTCTCGGCGATGGTCGGTCATCCGCGCTGTACAGTACCGCCACCAGCCCAGCATCGGCTCCGTTCTTCGTCGTAGCGAACAGTTGCGCCAAGGTCACGATCCGCGATTTTGCGATCCTCGGGTCGGCTTCGGTTCGCACGAGCGGCAATCACGGACTTTGCATCTATTCCCCCAACACGCTCATTAGCGGGATGTATATCACCGGAACGGGCGACTTCGGTATTTATGTCGGAAGCGGTGGCAGCCTGTACAATAAGAACGTGCAGGTGGTGGACTGCATTACTGACCACACCCTTGGTGATGGGTTCCACTTCGGTCCGGTCACGGACTCCGGTCTTTACAGCTGCATTGCCTATTACACTGGGGACGACGGCGTGGGGCTCGGAGACGACGGCGGCATCGGCTATCCGGCGACTCGCATCGAGGTGGTAGGCTTCCAGTCTATGCAGGCCGGAAACCCCGCGGGCGGCGGCACTCATGGTGCAGGCATCCGCATCTTTGACGGCGCAACGGACATCCATGTTACCGGGGGTTCCATCTACCAGTCCTGCGAGGCGGGGATCACCAGCGGTCGGTTTTACACGACCAGCACCTACAACACCCGGATCAAGGTAGACGGCCTCCGGGCCTACCAGTGCTTGCAACAGGCGGGCATGTACGCGAACTTCAATTTTCAGTTCTGCAACGGGCTATCCGTTACGGGCTGCTGGTCGGAGGCTCCGGTCAGCTTGGACTGCTACGCTTTTCTCGACTGCAGCAATGTTAGCTTCATCGGGAACACCGGAAAAGACGCTGTGTTGCGCACGGTGGCAACCGACGACGGTAGTACAACCAATGTCGCGTCCACTTGGAACAACTGGGTAGTGGCAAATAATGTGAGTCTCGGAGCCCCCAGTAACGAGTCATTTTACTTTGTGCCCGCCACGGGCAAGACCATCAACAACCTCGTGATAACCGGCAACACGGATAACGGAGGCACCGCTGCTACCTACATCTTCACGAACCGGCTCGGCGGCGTCTGCAAAATCGGCAACAACATCTCGGCTAACGGCAAGGCTATCGCCAACGGTGGTACCGGCACGACGCCCACGACCTTCAACAACAACTAACACTCCCATGAGTAAAATCCTACGCAAGTTCCAGCAGATCTTCGGTAACTCTCTCGCCGCCCCCAATAACATCGCTCAGTTCGGTTCGCTAAAGGCGGGCTCCCCGAACTACAGCCTCGACCCGGACATCATCCAAGGGCTCGCTGCGTTCCAGCAGGCATGGGGCGGTGCGATTGTCAACGCGCCGGGTGGTAACGCCTCTCCTGCGCTACAGGATATGAACGCGCTGTTTTACCTGCTCACACGACAGATGGCGTACTTGTTCCAGTCGGGTATTCCGGAATGGGATTCCCAGACGACTTACTATGTCGGATCATGGGTACTGGTGTCTGGTGCGCCGTTCATCAGCAAAACGGACAGCAACATCAACAACAACCCGCTGACCGACACCAACAACTGGCAGACGCTGGCTTCGACGCTGGTGAGCTCACAGGATGGTTCAGCCAAAGCATGGGTTTGCTTCAACGGCCAGACGGGCAGTATCTACAGCCAGTTCAACGTGGCTTCGGTTTCCAAGACTGCCACAGGCTGCTACGTGATCAATTTCAACACGGCTCTTCCGAACAACGCTTATGCGTTCTCGGGCTCCGCTGGTACGCCGAACGGCGGGGCTTTTATTCCAGGCAACGACAACGAAATCGCAGGCGGCTTCTCGGGGCGCACCTCCATCCGAACGACTACGCAGCTCTCTGTGTTCTGCGTGGACCCGTTCAACAACGGTCTGGAAGATTCGGCCTGCATCAGTGTCATGATCATGGGCACTTCCGATCCGACCGGAAATGTGGTTGGTGGCGGTGGCGGCGGTGGCGGCGGTGGCGGTGGTGGCGGTGGTGGCGGCCTTCTCGGTTAAAGGAGATTCTAGCCATGCCTACATACGAACAAGTCCCGATCCGGCTTCAACTGAAGTTGCTCAGCAATCCACCAGTTCCGCCGCTAGATCTCCTCACGGGCATGGCCCCGAGGATCTGGCGCGGACAGGCGGCATCGTTCCAGCTTGGCTGTTTCGACGGATTCGACGCCCCGGTAGACCTCTCCAACGTGGCCTACATCATGATCGCCTTTCAAGCCGATCCGGAGGCTACGGTGCCGCTCATCGCCCGAGCGGTTTCCCGGGCGGATCCCAGCTGGTCAGATTTGGTTTCGGCCCTTGGCTGGGTGGCCGGTACGGAGCAGAACGGCATCATCGCCTTCAGTGCGGTGGACATGAACGTCTTCCCCTTCTCCAGTAACGGCCTTGCCGAATACTGGATGACGGTGCAGGCTATCACAACGGCGGGTAACGCGCTGGTCTATGGCGCGGGGGCGTTTAATGTCTACAATGCTCCGCTGAGTCTCAATCCCGGCACGGTGCTTATGCCCGGCCTATTGCCGCTCAACACCGTCACCGTACTCGCGCTCCTCGGCTATGCGGGCGGGCAGAATTACCTCGATGGTATTCCGACGACCAATCAGCCGGTCAACTGCATCGTCGAATACGTTGACCCCACCTCCGGTCAGTTGCAGGGGTGGCGATTAGAGGCCTCTACTCATCCCACAGTCGCGGGTGCATACCAGCGGCCTTTAGACTACTCCGACACCAATCAGAAAGTCTGGCGCAACCTCTATTAACATGAAAAAGATTCTCCTATTTGCATTTTTGCTCCCGGTGCTCGTACTGGGGCAGACCGTGTATCCCTCCTACAAGAACGTCCAGCGGCGGACCGACAACGGCTCCAACGCCATTGATAGCTCCCTGACCGTCCCCTCTGGTGAAAGTTTAAGCGCGACAGGCACCGGCCAAATTATCGCCACGAATATCGCCCCCGGAGGCACTGTTCCGTGGAGCCAGATCACCAGCACACCCACCACTCTTTCCGGTTACGGCATCACAGACGGCGTGAGCACCTCGAGCAGCTACGCTAATCCGGCATGGATTACCTCGCTCGCTTGGAGCAAGATTACGGGTGCGCCGCCCTTTATCGCCGTGTGGGGGCAGATTACCGGTACCCTGTCCAACCAGACCGACCTCCAGACCGCGCTGAACGGCAAGGAGCCTTCGCTGGGCGACCCGAGCGTGAACGGCTATGTCCTGAGCAGCACGACCGCCGGGGTGCGCTCATGGGTGGTCCAGCCGACCGTGCCCTCGACTTGGCCTTGGAGCAGCATCACTGGCACCCCGACCACGCTGTCGGGCTATGGCATCACGGATGGCGTGAGCACCTCGGGCAGCTACAGCAACCCCTCGTGGATTACCGCGCTGGCCTACTCGAAGCTGACCGGGGCACCGACCACTTGGGCATGGTCATCCATCACCGGCACCCCGACCACCTTGAGCGGCTATGGCATCACTGATGGGGTCTCGACCGGCAGCAGCTACGCCAACCCCACTTGGCTGACCTCGCTGGCCTATTCCAAACTGACCGGGACACCCTCTTCCCTACCGCCCTCGGGCACGGCCTCCGGCGACCTTTCTGGCAGTTATCCCAGTCCCACGGTTGGCGGTCTGCTGGGCAAGGCTCTCCCGACCCTCGCGTCGGGTCTTTTGCGTTACAACGGCACTGCTTGGGCCTTTGATGCCAGCAGCTATGCCCCGGCCACCTCGGGCACCAGCATCCTCTATGGCAACGGCACTGGTGGGTTCAGCAACGTCACAGTTGGCTCGGGCCTGAGCTTCAGCGGCGGCACCCTGATGGCCACCGGCTCGGGCGGCACTGTCACCTCGGTCTCCGTGGTGAGTGCTAACGGACTCGCGGGCACGGTCGCCACCGCCACCACGACCCCGGCCATCACCCTCTCCACCACCGTCACCGGCATGGTCAAGGGCAACGGGACGGCCCTGAGCGCGGCCACGGCGGGCACCGACTACCAGACCCCGCTGACCTTCTCCACCGGCCTGACCATTACCTCGGGCACCGTCACGGTCAACACCAGCCAGAACATCGGCACCTTGTCGAACCTCACGACCAACGGCTTCGTGAAGACCTCGGGCGGCACCGGGGCATTGAGCATCGATACCAACACCTATCTGACCACGAGCGCAGCCGCCAGCACTTACCAACCTCTCGCCACGAACTTGACCAGCCTCTCCGGCCTGACCTATGCCTCCACGAGCTTCGTCAAGATGACGGCAGCAGGCACCTTTGCGCTGGACACCAGCACCTACCTGACCGGCAATCAGAGCATCACTTGGACGGCCAGTGGCGATGCCAGTGGAACGGCCTCGGGGGCCACTTCCCTTTCCCCCAGTCTGACGGTCACGGGGCTGCGCGGTTCGGTCCTTCCCGTCCTTTCGGCGGGCCTCTTGCGATACAACGGCACCGCTTGGGCCTTCGACACCAACACATACCTGACCGGCAACCAGACCATCACTCTGTCGGGCGATGTCAGCGGCTCGGGCACGACGGCCATCACCACGGCCATTGGCGCGGGCAAGGTGACGAACACGATGCTCGCCAACAGCACCATCGGCATCGCTGGCAACAGCACAGCCTTGGGCGGAAGCGTCACTCAAGACCAGATTACCGGCTTGTCCTCGACTGGCCTCGTCAAGCGCACCGGAGCCAATACGCTGGCGATTGCAACGGCGGGCACGGATTACGAAGTTCCGTTGACGTTCTCTACTGGCCTTACCCGCACGGTAAATACAGTCACAGTAAATACCAGCCAAAACATCAGCACGCTGTCTAATCTGACGAGCAATGGCTTTGTAAAGACCTCGGGTGGGACTGGTGCCCTTTCGGTTGATACAAACACATATCTGACGACCACCGGCAACGGCTCTGGTCTTACAGGTATTACTGCTACACAGGTTGGCTTGGGCAGCGTCACGAATGACGTCCAGACCAAAGCCAGCATTGTCCCCAACACCGTTCCTTCGGCTGGTCAGATTTACGTTGGTAATGCGGGTGGCACGGCGTTTGGCGTGGTTTCGCTGTCGGGCAGCGGCGCAACAATGTCCATGTCCTCGGCGGGCGTTCTCAGTATTTCGGCGATTGCCAACGCTTCGCTGTCCAACTCGTCTATCACGATTGCCGGGACAAGCACGACCCTTGGCGGTAGTATCACGCAGGATACCATCACGGGTCTAAGCTCTACCGGCATTATTAAGCGGACGGGGGCTAACACGCTGGCGATTGCTACGGCTGGCACGGACTATCAATCAGCAATCACCTTTGGCACCGGCGTCCAAACCGCGCTAGGTGTAAATGTTGGCACGGCTGGTTCGGTTGTTGTGAATGGCGGCGCACTAGGCACGCCCTCCAGCGGCACGGTCACCAACCTTACCGGCACCGCTTCTATCAACATTAACGGCACGGTGGGCGCAACGACAGCCAACACGGGCGCCTTCACGACCCTCAGCGCGTCGTCGACGGTGAGCGGGACGGGCTTCTCGACGTACCTCGCCAGCCCGCCGGCGATCGGGGGAACTACGCCGAGCACGGGCGCTTTCACGTCGCTGACCTCCAAAGTGTCAGGCCAAACCAACGCTATCTTGCTCAGCAATCTTTCCGCTTCAACGACCTATGGGGTTTTGAGTTTTAACAATTCCAATGTTTTTGCGTCGGGGATCTCCCTATCAGGCGGAGGCGGTAGCGACGTGAGTTTGTATTACAACACTCCTACGGGCGGGTCTCACCTATTTTCCGTCAACGGCGTCACCGTTGGGACTTTGACTTCTACGGGTATCAATTCGACGCCAATCGGTGCCACGATCGCAAGTACCGTGGCGGCGACGACACTGAGCGCCTCCTCAACAGTTAGCGGGACGGGCTTTTCCACCTACCTCGCCAGCCCGCCGGCGATCGGGGGAACTACGCCGAGCACGGGCGCGTTTACCACTCTTTCGGCTTCTTCAACGGTAAGCGGAACCGGCTTTTCAACTTATCTTGCGTCTCCTCCGGCAATTGGTGGAACGACAGCCGCAGCGGGTTCATTCACGACGCTTTCCGCAAGTTCGACGGTGAGTGGCACGGGCTTCAGCACTTACTTGGCGTCTCCTCCGGCAATTGGTGGAACGACAGCCGCAGCGGGTTCATTCACGACGCTGGGCGATTCTATCGGCAACGTCCGCATCATCCCGCAGAACTCGCAGAGCGCAGCCTACACGCTGGTCGCAACTGATTCCGGCAAGCATATCCTGCACCCCAGCGCAGACACGACAGCCCGCACGTTCACCATTCCGGCCAACAGCAGCGTGGCTTTTGCCGTTGGCACAGCCATTACGTTCGTCAACCAGAACAGCGCGGGCACCGTCACCATCGCCATCACATCGGACACCATGCGTTTGGCGGGTGCTGGCACAACCGGTTCTCGTACCCTTGCGGCTAACGGTGTCGCCACCGCGCTGAAGATCGCCACGACGGAATGGATCATCAGCGGAACGAACCTCAACTAAGCCATGAAAGCCCTACGCCTCCTCCTCGCGCTCGCGATCGCGGCGCTTTGTTGTGCATCCACGCAGCAGATCTTCCTCGGGGCGAGCCCCCAGTCCTACACCGTATACACCTGCGTCGTCGCGGGCGGAGGCGGCGGCGGCGGGTCGACCCAGCCCTACGACAACAACGGCGGAGGTGGTGGTGGCGGCGGCATCGTCGTCAATTCAACCTACACCGTGACGCCAGGGACCGGCGCGATCACCGTGACCGTGGGCGGCGGCGGATCCGCGGGCGTGGGCGGGACGGGCGGCAACGGCGGCAATTCCGTCTTCGGGTCCCTGACCGCCACGGGCGGAGGCGGAGGCGGCTACGACTCGACGGGCAGCCCGGGCGTGGGCGGCGGCGCAGGCGGCGGCGGCGGCTGGAACTACAATACGCAGGGCAATGGCGGCGCCGGCACGAACAACCAAGGCAAGCCCGGCTTCGCATCGGACACGGGCGGAACCGTTTTTGCGGGCAATGCCGGCGGCGGCGGCGGCGGCAGCCCGGTCTATACGGGCTCGCAATCGGGGACCACGGTCCAGCTGAACGGCGGCGCCGGCTACCAGGCCATGAACGCCGCGACGGGCAGCACGACCTACTACAGCGGCGGAGGCGGCGGCTGCGGCAACAACGGCGTCGGCGGGACCGGCGGCCAGGGCGGCGGCGGGGCGGGCGGATACACCGCGGGCAGCTTCCTTAATGGCGGCTATGCCACCGCGAACACGGGCGGCGGCGGAGGCGGAGGCGGCGCCTTCTGGGGCGGCAGCGGAGCCGGCAACGGCGGCGGCGGCGGATCCGGCGTCGTGATGATCTGGTACACCGGCGCCCAGCGCGGGACCGGCGGCACGGTCACCTCGGTGAACGGCGGCACGCTTCACACCTTCACGAGCAGCGGCACGTACACGCCCTGATAAACTTCTGACTTGTGCCAATGACAACGCCCACCTACACACCGGCCGTGGATTACCTCCAGAAAATCTGGCCTTTCATTCCGCTGCTTCTTGCGGTTTTTCTTTTCTGGCTGGCGGTCCGGATCCGCAACGACGTCCAGCCAATCGTGGTGAACGTGATCAACGGCGTGGCGCGCCAGGCCGGGACGGACGCGACGACGACAACGGTTTATTTCTCGGCTTACTGCAATTACACCACCTCGCCCGGCAACGCCAAGGCGTTCGGAATGATCCGCGCGCGCCGCATCAGGTAATTTCCCATGAGTGGCCCAAACGACGTGGCAATTCACCGTTCCCCTATTCACTAAAGACTTTACATTCTCCACTTCTCCAACTACCTCGTCTACCCATGATTATCAAGAACAGTACAGCCCTTCAACTCTGGCTTGGCGGGGCTATCTCCGCCTTCATCGATGGATTCCTTGATGGTTGCCCCGTGGGGGCTCCAGCGGGTGCCGGTATCGCGGCGGCGGACGGTCAGCTGCCCACGACCATGGTTTTCGACCATCATGTTTTGATCACCGTCGCTCATGTGCTCGCGGTTCCGTTCTTCTCGGGGCTGGCCGACGTCCGCGCCTTCAAGAAGGACAACCCCTTTCCCAACATCTTCGCGGCTCCGCAGCCGCCTCCTCCAACATCAACGCCCGCTATCTAACATGAAACGGTTCCTAGTCCTTGTTCTCCTCGTCCTCGCCGGGTGCACTTCTGCGCCCGTTGAACCCACTTCCAATCAGCAGCTCGTGGCCAATGCTGTGGAAGATGTTATCAGCGTTGGTCTCGTGCCCGTCCTTACCAAGAACGCCAGCTACATTGGTGCGGCGGAAGCAGTAGCAGCTGGGTTGGGCTCCTTCAGCGGAGACACCCTCACGGCAGACGATGTTCAAGCCTTCCTCGGTAAAACCTCGCTCTCCGAACAGGACGCCAAGACTGTGGCGGGCCTCATCAATGCGGCATGGGCTACCTACCAGAAGCGTTACGCGCAGCAAGTCTCGGCCAGCGTCCGGCCTGACGTGAAACTCTTCCTTACCGCCGTCGCCAATGGCATACATGAAGCGGTAGCGGCGGTGCCCAAGAGCTAACCCAGATGCTCTCGGCTCTGATAGATCTTTTCGCGAACCTGTTCGGCTTCGCCCGAGGCCGACAGGACGCGGCTAATACCCCGGAAATAAAGGCGAACGTCTCGGCCAAAAAGGCAGCGGACGCCGAAGCCCGGATTACCGACGAGGTCAAGAACCAGAATCTCGACGGGTTACGAAAGGATCTGGCTGAATGACCAGACTTGCTGTCATCCTTCTCTGCTTGGGCCTATCTGGGTGCACAGTCGCTCCGGATATTCTGCCACCCGCAGCGCAGGCTAGTTACGACGGCAACGCGCAGAATAGCGGATTGGTCGGGTTCACCCCTGATGGCGGTGCCCTGATTACGACCCATGCCCGCGACCGATACAACGCGCTCGTAGCTAAGTACGGCAAAAACTACACACCGCCGCTCCAACCCGACGTTGGTCTAGAGCCGAGGAATGGTCTTTACCACATCGACGCACAGCACCTCGTGTACTTCGCGGAGATGAACCTTAAAAACCGCTCCAATACCGACCCATGATTCTCACCCATCTTCGCGCCAATGCCGTATCCCTTGCCATGACCTCCGTATCGGGAGTGAGTGCTCTTACCGCATGGCAGGAGCATCTCGACTGGGGCTTTAGAATCATCGCCTCTATTATCGCCATTCTCGCGGGCATGACCGCCCTCCACGACTGGCTCAAACGGCACAAAAAATGAAAACCAACTGGGGCGAGGTCCAGAGAAACGAAAGTGCTCGGGCGCATGCCGAGGCGATCCGGGCTAAGGACGCCCTGATCAAACAGTACTCCAAGGAGCTCCAGGAACGGCAAGGGCAGCTCGATCTGCTACTTGCCTTGAAGAAGCAACGGGTCAATCCACCAGTATTGGTGCCCGCCGCTCCTAATCGCGCCGAGGCAGTGGCGTTCGCCATCGCCTCCGACTGGCACTGCGAGGAGACTGTTCGGGCCGATAGCGTCAACGGGCTGAACGAGTTCGACCTCGCAATCGCTGAAGTCCGCATCCAGAAGTTCTTCAACTCGATCGTCCGGCTCACCGAGATCGAACGGGCAGGCACTCAGATTGACACCCTCGTCCTCGCCCTTCTAGGCGACCTGATTACAGGGTACATCCACGAGGAGCTGCAGGAGACGAACGGCCTCTCCCCCGTGGAGGCGATCCTCTGGGTCATGGAGCGCGTCATCTCTGGAATCCGCTACTTGCAGGCTGCGGGCGAGTTCAAGCGCATCATCGTGCCCTGCTGTTACGGCAACCATGGTCGCACGACCAAGAAGCCCCGCCATGCTACCGGGGCCGCGAACTCCTTTGAGTGGCTCCTGTACCACATGCTGGCGAAGGCGCTGCCAGAGCTGGAATGGCACATCGCCACTGGATACCATGTCTACATCGAGGTGTTCGGCAAGAAAATCCGCCTTCACCATGGCGATGCCATCCGGTACGAGGGCGGCATCGGCGGGCTGACCATCCCGCTGGAGAAAGCCATCGCCGCATGGAACAAGGCCATGGTCGCCGACCTCGATATCCACGGCCACTGGCACACCCAGATGCAGACCCCGAAGGTCGTCAGTAACGGCTCGCTGATCGGCTACAATGCCTTCTCGTTACAGATCAAAGCCCCCTTTGAACCTCCGCAGCAAACCTACTTCCTGCTTGATTCCAAGCGGGGGCGGACGGTCACGGCTCCCATCACCTTAACATGACCAACTGGAAACACCTCGTGGAAAAGACTCAGGAAAAACTGTACGTCCTGCCCGAAGGCTGGGACTCCAAAGAGACCGTCGCCCAGCAGATTGGTTGCAGCCCCGAGCGGGTCTCCCAGTTGCTGGCTCCCGCCGTGAAAGCCCGCACCGTTGAGGTGCGAGCCTTTCCGGTCTGGGACAAGGTCACGAAACGAGTGAACCGGGTGACTGCGTATCGGGAGACGAAGAAGGCGTCGTAGGGTACTCGAGGTCGAGAAGCAGCTCCAAGTAGTGGATGGCCTTCTCGATGTCCTGCCGCCCGTTCTTCTGGCGGTGCCGGACGATGTACTTGATGGCAGCGGCTTCGCACCAGAGGAGCTTGTTCCTTTGGCAGAACTCCACGTGCTGGATAGGCATCTTGTAGTGAGTGCCTCCGACTTGTTTTTCGAGCGCGTTTTTCATAGTGGGGCAAGACCGTTGTTGTAGTGCATGTAGACCGCGTCGGCCCGCTGCCAGACGTCTTCAGGCACGACCTCCGTAAACTTGACGCGGGCTACCCGATACGCCCCCACCCAACGGCGGTACACCGGGCCGCATTTCTCCTCGTGTATCGCACACCAGATGAGCCCCTCAAGGGTGTCGCAGATCTTAAGGACGGCCTGCTCCTCGGGGGTGAGCTTGGATTCCGGGAGGATCGTCTCTTCGGCGCGGGCAGCAGTCTCAAACTTATGGAGTATTTCCCGAATCTCGGGGTGAGCCTTTTTGAAGGTGAACGGGATGTCGCCCGTGAAATACTCCCCAGCGTCGTGCAGGAGGCTCTCCACGAGCAATGCAGACGACGCCTTGCCCCCGGTAAGGTACAGGGCTAGGGTGGCTACCCCATAGGCATGAAGGCCCACCGTTTGCGGCTGGACCGAAGTGGCGGCATGGTAGCGTATAACTCTCCCTGCCTCCAACGTGTTACGAAGATTCTGGATCATTTTTCTCTCCTTTTGAGCCACTGAGTGGCGGCTTTTCTCCAGTCGTCGGCCAGGATGGACAACGCAAGGAAGTGGGCATGAGCGAGTTCGCCATGTTTGTAGTGCCACCATGCTTTGACCATGGGGACGGCGACGTCCTTGATGAACGGCTCGGTGTAACCGATGTCGCGGAAAGCGTCGTTCCGCCCGGCTACGAGGGCGTCAAGCTCGCTCATGAAGTGGTACATCTCGACCTCGAACACCCCCAAGTTCTCGAAGAGGGAGACCCGGTTGAGGTCGTTCTCCGAATACGGGTCGGGGGCGAACACGGTGTTGCACATCGAATACCACTTCGGGTTCTCCGGGTACACGTGCAGGTTGTTGGAAATATGCCACCATGGGCCTTGGGGCCGACCCAGAGCTAGCGCGACATACTCCTGAAAGAAGGAGAGGTGGACGATGTTGGCTCCGCTCACCCCACCCCAGATGGCGTCATTTGAGCGGTTGAAGGTGGTCATGCAGAGCGCGTTCTTGCGGATGCTGAACAGGAGCGCAAGGTTGCAGGCTTTGTCCTTGGTCTGGCGGCGCAGATCGCGGGCGTCCCAAAGGAGCGCAACTTCCTGACGGCTATCCGGGTTGGCGCGGAGCCCTTCGATGACCAGACTCAGCTGGTCGCCGTAGGTCTCCCGGAGTCGAGTACCGTAGAAGGCATTGTAGATCTTACCGTCGTCAGTGTAGCTGAGCATGTTCTTGGCGAAATAGCTCAGGATCGGCACCGAGTTGGTGTTGGAGAGCATCGCCAGCGACTCGATGACGTGGAAAAATGGGTTAGCATCACGGGTGAAAGAGAAGTTCACCCGCTCCCAAGGATGGGTGAGACAGATGGAGACGGGCTCGGGAAAAGCGAGCACCGGGCCGTTGCGGGAGGCCATACGATCTCCTTGGTTGAGGAGCCGTTTGTACACTACGGGCATCAGCGTGTTGGTATTACGGGAGTGAATTTCCATGATAGTGGCGGAGGGTGGGTTTCTTTTGCGCAAAGAGTTGGTCTTGGGCGCGACGGTACTTATCAAACTCGCAGAAGCAGTTGGAAAGGTTGTTCGGGTCGAGGAAAACCTCGGCGAACTCGTCCGGCATCTCTTTGCGGATGAGCATCAGCTGCCGGGTGTACCAAGGTAAGGGGGCAGTCTGCTCAAGGTCAAGGCCATAATATCGGTTGATGCCGCGCTTGGTACCGGGGCCAGCCAGTACGAACATCTCCCAGTCGATGAAGGTGCGGCCCCACCGGGGCATATAGCGGAGGTCAGTGCAGATCTGGTTGGCGAGGAAGTCCCCGAGGTTCTTGACCGTCATCAACTTCTCGGCCACGTTGACGAGGGAAACGCAGTAGGTGAAATCGAGCCGCAGGACGGCGGGGATAACGGTTTCGAGGTAGTAGCTCACCACGCGGTGGCCCTTGCCCTCGCCCCGGACGGGCATCATGTACGCTCCGCGCATGACCTTGTTGCCCTGAGCCTCGTACTGCTCGAGATGGCGAGCGGCCAGCGTTGGGTTCTCTACTGGGATGATTACCTTCAAAGCCGGAGGATGGTTGAAAATCCGGGCCACCGTCAACTGCGTCACGACAAAGTTGCGGGAGCTGTTCTGGAACCGCAGCCGGACGTTCTCGTGCACCCAGCGGGTGACGGCATCGTCCTCGCGGTTGACGTTGCAGAAGTGGTGGCTGGCGAGGAGGGGGTCAGTTGAGTGGGGGCCGGGGCCACCTACGACCTCCTTGTGTAGCCGCATCCGCTCGCGGGCGCGGAGGAAGGCGATGAACTCCTCACGGAGCAAAGGAAACAGCTCGTTCATAGCAGCCCCCAATTCGCCATGCCGTACTCGTATGCCTTCTTCCACTGTACGCGGACGTCCGTCCGATTCCAAATACCGCCTTTGGTCTTGGTCTCCTTGGTCTCGAGAGAAACAAAGGCCGGGTACAGAGTCTGTAGAGCTTTGGCATCGTACCCATCACCCAATTCCTCGCGCAAATCGTGACAGCCACCGGGCGAGTTGCTGCCGAAGGCGTCGCCGATGTACAGTTGACAGTCAATGGCGTTCGGGTATCCATGTGTCAGGAGGTACAGAATCATGTTGTAGTCCTCAATATTCGGGACGGAGGCGAAGCGGAAATCCGGGCAGTTCTTTCGAAAGAACTCGACGTTGAATCCATGCCAGCGATTGCACCGGGTGCATTCGAGGATGCGGTGCAAGTATTTGATGTGGGCCTCGCGCCGATCGCCCGCCCCGAAGTGGGGATAGATATCGAGCATGAACGCACAGCGCGCCAATGCCTCATGCATCTCCTCGGGGGTGATGCCGCGCAGGTTATACTGGTTGAAGTTCTTCAAGACGTTGACGGTGATGTCGTCGTCTAGGGAGAGCATCTTCTTGGTGGGGCAGTTCGCCATCAACCAGTCCATTGTCTTGCCGAGGTTATCTACTTCGGGCGGCAGCACTAGCTTCTCGACGGGGCTATCCTTGACACGGTCTTTATCCCGTTCCTGAACGACCAGCCGGGTGTACGGGTACCATTCAGGCGGGATATACTGAAAGGTGACGATCTTGTCACGCTTATACGTGCGGATGTAGATGGTGAAGTCAGGTGGGATGTTCATTGGTGGGGAGAAAGACGGAGGAGTTGGGCGTGGACGCGGTGCCAGTAGGCCACGGTGTGCGGATTGCGCCAGCCGTGTGGCCCGCCATTCCAAATGCGAGCGTAATCCTCCAAGGTCGGCTCGTGGCCGAGCTGAGCACCATAGTGCTGAAGGTACACGGTAGCAATCCGGATGGCCTTATCTCGGTCGAAAGCATCTACGTGCTTGTAGCTGCGGCCTGTAAGACGATTAACGTCGAGGACGACCTCGCGGTGAATCTGCAAGCAGCCGAGAGCTTGCTGGTGGTCACCGATGGCAAGGTCGTTGCCACCGGATTCCACCTGAATGAGTGCGGCTAGGAACAAGGCGGAAATCATTGGGAGAATGGACCGACGTCCAGAATGGTGCTCGTGCGCCAGACCTTGATCAGCTTGAACGCATAGCCCGTGGAGCGAACTGTGGTAGGAGTATTCATCGAATAAACCTATGGAGTTTATTCAGGGAAAGGTAAAGTTTTATTTTTCGAGAAGCTTCCGAAAGTTTGTAAGTGCTTGGAGCAAGGCGCGTTGGCCCACATCTTTTTCGCGGAGGGTTTCGATTACCGCATCGTCTATGGTGCCGGGACAGAGAATCCGGACGATGTTCGTCAGCTGGGTCTGACCCTGCCGCACGACGCGCCCATTGAGCTGATCGTAGAGCTCGCGGCTCCACGTGGGGCTGTACCAGATCACCGTCGAGCCTCCGTATTGCAGATTCAGCCCGTGCCCCACCGATTGCGGATGCACCAGCAGCCGGGCGATCTTCCCAGCGTTCCAGAGCTTCTCCAGCTCGGACTGGGCCTTCGGGGTCTTGTAGTCGACAAAGGCTACAGAGCCGGGAATCTCGCGCAGCTGAGTCAGCTCGTGCTGGTAGTTGTACGCGATCAGCACAGGCTCCGGGTGCTTCTTCAGGTAGCCGGTGAGAGCTTTGTACTTGGCATCGTGGAGCCGCACCACCTTCCGGTTCTCATCGTACACAGAGCCGCTCGTCACCTGCAGCAGCTTGTTGACCAGCACGGCAGCGTTCGCCGCCACAATGACGTCCTCGCCATCCCCGATAGATAGGAGCAGCTCCTTCTCCAGCTCCTTGTATTGAGCTGCAGCCTCGTCTGTCAGCCCGACTTCGAGGTCGGTGACGACCGTATCGGGAATCTTGAGGAAGTCGCTGGAGAGAAGCGTCAGGGCTAAATCAGCGATCTTGCCGTAGATAATCTCCTCGGCACCGGGCAGCGGTTGCCAGTCGTACTCCATATAATCCGTCGGATAGAAGTATGTCCGCTTGAAATGGTCGAAAGAGCGGCCCAGCCGTTGGCCGTCATCCAATAGCCGCACCTGAGCGAACAGTTCGAGCAGCGAGTTCGGCGTGGGGGTGCCGGTTAACCCCCAGCGGCGCACGTGGGGCGGGAGCATTTGCCGGAACCCGTTGATGCGTTTGCTCTGGTGGTTCTTGGCCCGAGTTAGCTCGTCGAACACCACAACATCCATTGGGTGCTCCTCGAAGTGGTCGGCCACCTTGGGCAGCATCTCGTAGTTGCAAAGGTAGACGTCCGCGGTACCTTCGAGGAATGCCTTCGTACCCTCCTTCTGGCGCAGGTTGGCGACCTTCAGGTGAGAGAACTGGGGCCACTTCTCCACCTCGTTCGGCCAAGTCAGGTTGCAGACCCGCAGCGGAGCCACGACCAGCATGTTGCGGGCGCACCCAAGGGTGCGGAGACCCTCGAAGGCGGTCAGCGTGGAGAGCGTCTTGCCCAAACCGAGCCCCATGAACAGAGCGGCTCGGTCGTGTTTGAGCAAGTGCTCCACAGCTAATTGCTGGTAAGGGTGCAGTTTCACAGATGCCAGTCCAGCCAGCTGGAAAACGATTCAAAGTCCCAGAAAACGTCCGCCGGGAGACCCCGTTGCCGGAGTTGTTTTAGCTCGTGTTGCTGCAGTGCGCTCACTCTGCCACCCGGTACCTTGATTTCCGCAAAGGCGACCCGGCCATTCGGGAATACCAGCATGCGATCTGGCACCCCCGAACGACCGGGCGATACGAATTTATAGCACAGCACACCATTGCGTTTGCAATGCGCTACGATCTTCCGCTCTAGTTCCTTTTCAAGCATATGCGGATGTGCTCCCGGAGTTGCTTGAGCTCGAGACTTTTAAGCCGAGCGGTCAGTTTGGAGAGGATCTGCTCGCGTCCCTTGTTAGTGATCTCGATGAGGATCAGCTTCTTGATGTCCTCCGCCGACATCTGGTTCAACAGGAGGATTTCATTAAGGTGGTTCCAGCCCCCGAGGTGGGGCTTGAGCCGCTTGAGATCGTCGCTGCCGACAGTCGTTTTGAGAGTGTGACTGAGCTCTTGGATGGGGCTCACGGTGGGTTATTCCTTCTTCTGGGATTTCTGCACCGCCCGCACCATCTCGGACATCTGGAGCTGGGCGTCCAGCATCTGCTGGGTGACGGTGTCACGCTGCGCCCGGAGATCTTTGATGACCGCTTCCAGCGCGGCATTGCGGATAGCCAGTTCGGTGTTGCGAGCCGTCAGCTCGGCGATCTGGTCTTTTTCGGACTTGATTGGGGCCACCGGAGCCGGGTCTGCCGCAAACGCCGCAGAGGTGAGCGAGAGGAGAACAACGAGGATGTACTTTTTCATTTCTTGTAGTAGGGGACGATTTTGCCTTCAGCTTTGATAGGGAGTCCCTCCGCCCACGAAGGCAAATCAGTGAGCGAGGAGACGAAAGACTCGAGCGGGCCGTAGGCTCGGCCAAGGGCTTGGTCGTGCACCAGTCCCCAAATAGTGTGGCCCCGCTTCTCGGCGGTTACGGCCCCATGGGCCATGAGGTCGGCAGCGGTGGCCTGCGTAGCATTCTCGGCGAGCTTTCCGCCGTAGAGCTTCACGCGACCGTACTTGGTGGTGCCGGGGAGCTGACCGTAGTAGGTGATGGAGTGGCGATCATCGCCTTCCAGCTTCTCGATTCGGGGGTGAGGATAGGCGAGGTTGCGGCCCGAGGGCAAGGCCATCAACATGTACGGAATTTGGCCCACCCGGATGGTGCGGAAGGTGACCCGGCCTGCCTTGAACACTCGGTTGGGCGTAGCGATCGCTAGCCGAGCCGCCGCATCGCAGTCGTCCCAGAACTGGACAACCTCGCTATGGGAATCTCGATAGGCCAGCACCGCTCGCTCGGCAAGTTCATCGGGGAGCCGCACCCGACCTTGGTCCCAAGCGGTCTTCTGGAATTTGGGCCACCACATGCCGAAGCCGCACCCTAGCACGGTGCGCTTTCCCAGCTCGCGCTCCGGGGATGGATTCTTGATCTGGTCCATCGAGCGGTTGTAAATTATGCTGGCCATGTAGCAGTAGCTATCAATGCCCTTGCGGAACCGCTCGAGAGCGTCCTCCTGCCCGGCTAGCCAGCAAATGATGCGGGCCTCGATAGCGGCATAGTCTACATCGAACATCGGGCAGGTGATATCGTGGATGAAGTTGCGGATGCAGTTGGCAATCGCCTCGAGCGGGTTGCCGTACACCATCTCCAGCTCCTCGGCGGAGGCACCCCGACAGAGCAGGGCATACACTCCATCGGCATCCTTGATAGTCGGACGGCGGAAATTCTGGGGTTGAACCTTCTGACCCGTCCAGCGGCCTGTGCCGGCACCGTGGTAGAGGAACATGCCTCGGATGAACCCATCGTCACAGACGCAATCGAGCATGGTCTGTACCTTCTTGACGGCGGCGAAGCTGACCTGCTTGTAGAGGAACAGGATTCGGCGTGCAATCGCGTTATCCGGCTCGGCCTCAGCCTCCCATTCCTCTTCCTCGGCCTCCTCGTGGTAGGCAATCGCCTCGTCCAGCGTCTTGGACTGCATGTTGGTCAGCTTCACGCCGTAGATCGATTCCAGCAGGTTTTTGACCTTGTCCCGCTGGGTGGGCTGGAGACCCGTGAGTTCTACAAATTCCTTGCTTACAGAGGTTTGCACTTCTTCGATGATCTTCTTGGCGTGTCGCAGCGCGGCCACGTTCACCGGGATGCCTCGATCGTTCATCCGGGCATCGAACAGGAAGGTCTCCAGCGGTGTACTCTTCAGCTCGAATGGCTTTAGGGCGGCATGTACCTCGCGCTCGCTGCGGACATCCTGTAGGCAGTATTCGCCGAAACGCAGGAACTTGTCCGGCTGGTCGTGAGGCTCGATAAACTCCCCGGTGGCCTTCTGCGGGATGCTGAACAGGCGGATGAGCTGGTAGCCCTCGCCGAATTTCTTCTGGCCGAGATTGAGGTCTTCGCCCACGTTGGCGAGGCTCGAGCGCAGCCCCGCCTTGCGAGCCAGAGCTGCCGTGCACCGCCACTTCTCTACCGGGGGTGGGTCCAGCCCCAGATCGGCTTTCATGCGGTACTTGGAAATGGCCCGCTCGAACTCGGCATTATGTGCCCAAAACAGAGCCTCATTATCGGCCAGAGCCTCTTGCAGCATCGCCAGTGCTGCTTTGCCACCGTTCAAGCAGTCCCACAGCAGCGGCTCACCTTCGTCCCGGGCGATAGCGAACATCAGAATGCGAGTGCTCGGGTCGGCAGCATAGCGATAGGCTCCAACCTTTTTCAAGTCGGCCCGGCTGCGGGTCTCATAATCGAGGTGATAGGTGGACATGGGGGAGGTTAAAAGGGTGTGGCCTCGATCTTCCGAGCCACGGCGGAGAGGTCTTCAACATACTTGCTCTTGCTCGGCTTGCCCTCCGCTAGCCGCCGCAGCACGCGCAGAATGTTCTGCCGACGCACGCAGGTATCGAACTTGCCCCGACGCACGCCTCGGCTGGAGGGGTGGTGGCCGCAGAGCCGACGGTACCAGCGCGGAGGAACATCCGCACACACGCGGATATGGTCCCAGTCTCGACGGTCAGCCCGCTTCGAGGGAGCTAACACTACAACGAGGGAGTGGGATTCCAGTTCTTCGAGCATCTGTTGAAAAGCCTCGGTCACGAGGGGAGAAAGTGTGGGCCACCACTGACGCTCGGTTGCCCAGTCTCGGTTAGCTAGTCGTTCGGTTCAATTCCAGCTAGCTACGGTAAGCATTACATCAGGCTGGAGCTGTCGGAGCCTTCCTCGTCGGCGAGGGGAGCGAACTCCTTGGTCGGATCAGCGGGCTTATCGCCGAAGGCCTCGCCATCCTTAACAAACTGGACAGCGCGGAGCTGGGCATTGACTCGCTTGCCGTACTCGTTATCCTGCGCCCAGAGGCGGATGGAAACATTGACGTAGCTACCCGCATATGGCTTGCCATCTTCCTCGGTGAGCGGCGTGAGATCGCGATTGACCACCGGGACGCGCTTGGCGTTGGACGCGGAGAGGAACACGACATCGGAGCCGTAGCCTTCCAGCTCCTCCTTTTCCGCACCGTCGCGGAGGCAGGGCTTCATGGCCTTCGGCACCTTGCCCGCGCCCCACTTCTCCTCGGCGACGGCCTTGATGCCCGCCTTGATCTTTTCGATCTGCTTGGCATCGGCCTCGTTGGAGAGCAGGACAGTGGCGGAGAACTTGGGTTCCTGATCCTTCTGGAAGGAACGCGCCTTGAACAAGGCGGGGAACGAGAGACGAACGTTATTGAGTTGGATATTCATGGGACTTAATGTAACAGGGTGTCTTGGGAATCGAGGTTGGTGAGTTCACTGACAGGGTTGGAATCGAGAGCAGGACGGGGGTCGTCCTCGGAAACAAGGGTGGGGGCACCCTCGGGCTTGGTGATGTTGGCTTCGAGCAGGTTCGTGAACCGAGTGCCGACCTCAATACTCTTGAGGAGCTTCTCGGTCTGAGCCACGCTGAGCAGCGACCGGGGCATAACCGCATCGATGGGGAACTTCTGGCGGAGAATCCGTTCGGCCTCCTCCTCGTTCACCCACTTGCGGCTGCTGCGCCCGGCGACCAGCTTACAGCCCGGAACGGTAAGTCCGTTGACGGCCATCTTGTAGCCGTGCTCGCGGACGTCGTCCAAGAACTTCTTCAGCGGGCCAGCCGCAGCGATGATCTTGCCGACCTGTTCGGGGCTGAGAGTCCCGATGTCGGGCAGCTCGATCACCGCCTTGATCGGCTCGGTCACCGCTGGAGGCAGATCCTTCAGCAACGACTGAGTCCGGTGAGAGCAGATGCTGGCGGCGGGGCAGAACCGGCAAACATCGTCCGACGGAGCGAATGGCTGATTGTCCGGGTCGGCTTGGATAGCCGCAGCAGTCTCACCGATGGTCGCACAGAACTCCACCAGCTCGAAGAGCCGGAGAGCCCAGAGGCGCACTACCCTCTTATCGCGGGCACGGGGCTGGTAGATGGCCAGCGTGACGAGAGTATCGCCGGGGAACTGGTCGTAGAGACCACTCTGCTCCAGCCAGCGGACAAAGCTCAGACCGTAGATCCCCAGCTGGGGATTGTTCTGAGCTTCAACCGAGATGCCTGCACCGTACTTCAGGTCACCGATGAAGATGCCCTTCGGGTTGACGATGCCTGCATCAATCTGGCCGTTGCGCCCAGCCATGTAGAACAGGGGGACTTTCTGCTCCACAATCAGAGCACCTCCGTCCAAGTGTTCTCGGACGAACTCCGCATAGCTCTTGGCGTAGGAGAGCATCTCCAGCGGGGCGTCGGCCACTGGCTGATTGTTCAGCAGATTGGCCGCGACTGCATGGGCCTGCGTACCCTCGTCAGCCCACTCAGAACTCTCCTGAGGCAGCTCGTCCGCGTGAGCGGCGATAAAGCCCGGAGAGCCTTTGCAGGCCAGCCAACGACTCGCCGCAGAGGGCGAGAGGTTAAGCGGCGAGGGCTTGGAGCTTGGCGAGGACATCGACGTAGGCGGTTTCAGGGAGAGCGGAGAGCTTCTCGACTTTGTACTCGGAGAGGAGAGCCTTCATCTTCTCCGCCTTGCCAGCGGAGATGAGCTGGGTGCCGACGGCTCGCAGCTGTTCGATGGTGACTTTGGCGGCGGTGTCGGTCGGGGCCGCAGCAGCCGGGGCAGCAGCCTCGGGCTTCGGCTGGGAATTGGTGGACTTCTTCTCCGCCTTGGGAGCGGGAGCGGGGGCAGCTTCCTCCGTCGCGGCGGGAGCAGCGAGGAAGGAGGCAGGCTTCAGACGGACGAGGGCTTCGAGAGCATCGGCGATACGTTCAATGTTACGTTCGAGTGACATATGATGTGGTGGGTTATGGGTTGACTGACGAGAAAGTTAGTCCTTAGCGAGAGCCTCGATGTGCTCGGCCACGGTCTTGATGTCGCGGATAGCGCACGACTCGTTAAGAGTAACCGCGCAGTCCGAGGGCAGGTTGTTGGCGGAGTGCACGAGGGTGTTGAATACCACCGGAGCAAGGTCGCGGGCGAGTTTAGCAGCGGCCCTCTGGCTGATGCAGCAGTGGAGCCAAGTGCCGCTCTCGGACTTGAGCAGAACTTCGATTACGGGGTGCTTGATGCCAGCGGCATCCACCCGGAAGGCATCAGCTACCTGATGCTCGGTGACCAGCGGGGAGTTCGTGTTGATTTGCACGGTAGGAATAAACGAGGCGGGTTTATGAGACAAACTTGTGAGGTTTGCTAGGAGAAGTAAAGCACTATTTTAGTCGAGAACGGAGAAATCGAGCACCTCAGCGGTGCGACCCTGCAGCCGCATCATCACTTCGCCGGGCACGCTCTTCTCACGGGTCACGAACTTCGAATTCATCTTGGCCCAAATACGGTGCCGCTCACCCTCAATTGTCATCCGGTGGAGCAGGATGTAACCCTGCTCGCGCAGGAGCATAGCCAGCGTCTGGTCGGTGAAGTGGGGAAGGTGGCGGGTGTCGAGCAGCTGCTTGAGACACTGCACCGAAATCAAATCCTCCTGCACGAGAGGATGGAGGTTATCTTTGAGAATGTCCACGAAGGCAGCGGTCAGTGGACTGGCGGAAGCCTCGCTTAGTTCCTTTAGGTACTTTGTAACCGGAGCATGGCCATGCGGATTGAAGTTGGTGCTCAATTCCCACTGTTCTAGCCATGCACGCAGGCCCGCAGCCCGGTTCCGCACGACATCCCAAAGGCGGTCGAAGTAGCCGGAGGGCAATTCCGATACCTCCAAGGCACTTTGCAGCGGGGAGTTCAGCACGAAGTAGCGGCGGTCGCCGGGACTAACCGCGAGGGAGTCGTGGTGGTTGGTAAACATCAGGTAGTTGCTGACGTTCTTGGTCTGGAAAGCGCGGATGTTCTTGTCGTTGATGGAGATGTAGTCGTTGCTGATACAGGGCTTTAGGGAGTTCATCACCTCGTAGCGGTTGTGGCCCACGACGCGAATCTCCTCGATAGCCACCAGCTGCGCACCCATGGCCCAGCCGTTGAACCCAGTGAAGATCAGCTCGGCACCAATCGAGCGCACATGTTCCCGGCCCAGCACGGCCCGCATCGCCTCGGCGATAACGGTCTTGCCGCAGCCTTGGGCACCCTGCACCAGAGTGGCCCAGCGGATCTTCCCACCGGGGCACTGCACATGGTAGGCAAGGAAGTCCAGCAGCAGCTGCTGGTACTCGGGCTCTTCAATCAGGTGGTGAATATGGTCATAGAACACCTCACCTGCGGCATCGGCATCGGTTGCGTCCGGTTCAGGGTGGGTGGGGATGTAGAGATTGACGGCCCGCTTCTTGCCGTTGCCGATGAACATCTCGGGATGCGCAGGGTCGTACATGTAGTCGTCCACGCGAGGGCACTTCAGCACGTTCAGGAGATAGTCCCGGGGACGGAGCACGGGCTGGCCACTATCCACATCCGTGGGCGTCATTAGCTGCACCGAGTAATACGCATCCAACACCTGAGGCTTGAAGTTGCGCCCGGTGTGCCGCTGAAAGAACTCGTCCTGTCCGGCTACATAGCAGATTCCCCTTGCCCACTGGGGGAGCTGAGCGTCGGGTGTAGCGGTAGCGGCCCCCATGTCGTGCTTGGCTGCAGCCCGCTCAATGCGGTGCATCGCATGCTTCAGCTCTGTCCGGGTGACCCGGAGGTGACGGCTGGAGAGAGCCTCGTGCAGAGTGCTGAGGAGAGTGCCCTTCTGGAGCGAAGAGAGCAGCGGAGCCGCCACGATTCGGGCCACACCCTGCTCGAGCAGCTCGTTGCCGGTGCGCTCGGAGCTCTGCATCCACCCTGCAATCTGGTCGTAGCAGCGAGTGGCAATCTGCTCGGCCTGCCGCCAGCCCGCAGAGGCAGCGCGGCGGAAAACGGAGCGCATCGTGACGGGGAGCCGCCCGCGAGGGTTCGACTTGAACGAGCTCCACTTGGCTGCGACCTCCTCCTCACCGGGATACTTATCGCCCTTAGAGGACCACTTGTTGAATAGATCGTAGGCCTGCGTCGCCTCTGGCTCAACCGGGAACTGGTGCCGGAGGGCGGCGGCTACCTCAATCCACTCCACATACGTGCAGTCCGGGTCTAGGTGCTCCAGCGCGTTGGCTACGTCCTCCAGCGTAATACCCTCGACCGAAGGGCGGAGGAAGTTGAGCGCCTCGGTATCGTTGGCTGTGTCGGGCGCGGAAGTGAAGTTGCCGGAGGGCGCAGCAGCTCCTACCACAGCTGCCGCCGTGACTGCCGCACCCTCCGGAACCGCAGCGATGAGCGGGTGGTTGTCCACCGGGTCGTCACCGCGAAATAGTGTAGGCAGGTACATGGGCTGCACTGCCACTTTGCTCTCCCCGGTTACGTTGCTGAGTCCCAGCAGCACCTCGCCTACCCAGCGCACTGCCTCCCCGTAGCGTTCCAGCGAGACCGCACTCGCACTCACTACTACGCGCAGCCGGGGTCTATCCTTGGTGCTGGAGGCAGTGGTGTAGGCGGCGAAGGCGTAGGGCGAAAGCCTCTCTACCAGCGACTGGGGTCGGGCCACGAGTGGGGCGGCTTGGTCGCTATCGTCGATGTCGAGGCAGAGTAGATTGCAATGAACCGCGCTCTCGTAGTTGCGCTTGCTGCGGATGGTCTTGAAGGCAGCGGGGGTAAAGTAGGGGACGCGCTTGCTAGCGTGACGCTGCTCCTTGGGGAGAGCCTGATACTCGGCCCGGCTATGGGTGGTGACCAAGGCAGGATTGCCGAGCACCTCCTTGACGAAGGCGGAGAAGTTGGTTTGGGATAGGGCGGAGACAGTGCCGAGGTCGGCTCCGGTGCCTCCGTAGTAGGGTGCAGGCGCGACAGACATGGGTAGGATGGTAGGGCGGGAAGGGAGAGCTACAGTTACTGGCGCAAGAAGTAAAGTCTTTATTTCAGCGGCCCGGTGTCTCGCCGAGAGCCTCCAGTGTGCGGGCAAGGCGGTCCGCGATTACATTGCTACCCTTGATGAGCACGTTAAGAGCCTGCTCCAGTCCTAGTACTCGCTGCTCTAGGCGGTCGAGCTTGGTCTCGAGTGCGCCCAGATGCAGCTGCGCGGGAGTCTCCTCGGCTCCTTCAGGTGCGGGGGCAACGGTGGGGCGGGCATAGGCGCGGCGGATACGCTCCGCCTCCTCCTCCTCGGATACGAAGTGGGAGTCCCCACGCTCGGTGGCGTCCGTCCATGCGATGGTCACCTGTTTGTCTGCGATGAGGCGGTGAGCCAGCCGAGAGCAATAGCCTCTAGCGAAGCCTGCGTCGGCCAGAACTTTGTTGAGACGTTGGTATTTCATACGGGCCAAATGTAAGGCAGTGTATCGGGCACGCCGAAGAAGTGTTGGGCGTAGTGGGTGGGGTCTTTGCGGAGCAGATTGGACTGGTGGCTGCGGCAGAATTCTTCGGTAAGCCAGCTCGGTTCGCTATTCGCTGGCGTCAGGTTGGTCATGCGGTCCTCGAACCAAGGCAGGAGTGTATCCTTGAAGCCACGTTTGCGCCACTCACGGCAGATGGTCACGCCATAGAGGGCGAGCGCGGTCTCGTGCCCACGCCACATGCGCACGGCAGGGTGGTGTTGCCAGCCATAGGTGGGGTCGGTTAGAGCGAGGAGGATTTGCTTGGTCTCCACGCGCTGCTTGCCGAGACGGCGATAGTCTAAGCACTCAGCCGAAGCGGTGTAGGAGCGAAACGGTAGGAACGTTTGCATAGCAGTAAACTGTTAAGGTTTCTTGGGTATGTAAAGCAAAAACTAAAGCTGACGTTCACTGCGGGTGAGGTTAGCGGGATTCATGTGGGTGGGGTGGGTTAGAGGATGGCGGACTCGGCCGCAGCCTCGGTCTCGAATAGGTAGTCTTTCGCGGAGATGGGCTTGGTCCCGAAGGCGCGGGAGGCACGACGCTCGGTCTCCTCGCTCAGCGGACCACGCTGAGGCAGGAAGCTCTCGGTCAGGAGATGCTTGCCGTTGCGGAACCGAATGGCGGTGTTGGTGCGCACCTCGGCAGCGTAGTCGGCTCCAGTCACCCGGAGCAGCTCGGGCGTGGTAGCGAACGCCCATCCCTCGGCCAGCATCCCCGCGTAGAGCGAGGCGCGGTCGTCCCGCACGACGTCGAGGGTGACCCCTTTACGGCTGGTGGTGATGGCCCCGAATGCGTAGTAGCCAGAGATGTCGCGGGCGACGGCTGGCAGACCCTCGGCGTTCCAAGCGTGGAGCAGCAGCTCGCTATCGCAGGTGCACTCGGTGTTGTGGAATCGCTTGGACTGCACGATGCCATTATGCACGAGCGCGGAGTGGTCGTTGAGCATCGGGTGGGTGTTCTCGAGGTTGACGCCACAGGTAGCCGTGCGCCCATGGACTAGCAGCGCACCGCCATCGGACTCGAAGCTACCTGAGTCGGCATAGAATCCGGCGCAGAAGTCGGGGAGGGATTTGCCGAGGAGGGGGAGCGAGCTCTTGACCCAGCCAATTTTGCCGGAGGACGTTACCCACGCGGCACCGAAGCCATCGTCGTCGGTGTTGGCCATGGCTTTCCAGAGCATGGTGATGGTGGTCTGCAGGTAGGCAGGGTTGTGGTGGGTGAGGATAGCAATCTTGCACATGGTAGGTAGGCGGTTAGTAGGTTATGGGTGGAGAAGGGTGGGGTGGGGCAGTTAGGCAGCGGCGGTGGAGGCAGCGGCGGTGGGGTTGAGCTCCGCATGGCGGCGGAGCCAGTAGTCGCGCTCGTACTCGGGGAGCGGGAGCGAGGCGAGGTTTTCGAGGCAGGTGGCGCCACGCGGCCAGCTCTTGACGACCAGCAGCAGCTCGCAGAGCCGAATCCAAGCCAGAATCTTCTCGTAGCTAGCGGTCGCGGAATGGAGGCGCACCTCAATCGTGCCGTGCTGGCGGAAGGAGCAGACGTTGACCGCGTGGTAACGGCTGCGGGTAGAGAACCCGAGGTCGCAGTAGCGGTTGTTGCGGCGGGAGGCAGGGACGAGCTCCTGTAGTGCGCGGAGCCAGTAGGACATGCGGCGGGCGACCGTGTTAACCTCGGTCTGGGTCTTGCCTCGGCAGTCGAGGTGGATATGCAGACCGCAGGAGGAGTTAACCTTATGGCCTGCGAGCAGCTCGCTCACGCGGTGGAGGCGGAACTCCAGCTCGGACCGGCGGACGAGGATGCGGTACTCGCGACCGACCCGGTAGTCCCCCTGCCAGCCGGGTGTGGGCGAGAGCGAGCCATCGGTCCCCTCGCGCACCCAGACCGGGAGCTTATCTCCGAGCGACGGACCGAAGCACTCAATCTCCACGCCGACAGCGCGGTCGTACTTAAAACTGGCCGGAGTGAGTGGTGCAGCGCGCAGTTTATCCAAGAACGGCATCGGGACGGGAGCCGGATTGCGCTTATCCTCGCGGCGGCGACGGAGGAGGGCCAGCGTAGCCTCGGACCCGTAGTCAGCGATGGCTCCCTTGATGTACTGGGTGCCGAGCCCACGAGCGGCAGCTTGCTTGGCCCAAGCCAGCTCGGTGGCGCGGTCGCAGAATTGGCTACCGGGCATGGCGTAGACGATGCCGCTGTAGGACGTGAGGTAGACCAGTTGGGCGCAGCCGTTAGGGTAGCTGGTAGCGAAGGCAGGATTCAGTTTCATGGTAGTGGTAGGAGGTTGGGGAGGTTGGCGGACGGGGAAAGGTTAGAGGGCGACGGCAGGCTCGGCAGCGAACAGCCGAGCGCACTCGGCGAGGTAGCGGCGGTGGGCAGGGTCGAGCGCGGTGTTCTGGCTGGCAGCGCGGTGCTGCTCGGCAAGGGAGAGACCGGGGCGACGGGTGCGGACGATGGCGAGCGCGAGCGCGGGGGCGTAGTTTACCATCTTCTCTAGCTCGGCGTAGGCCTCGGCGTCGAGCCGGGTCTTGAATCCGCCGAGAGCCCCGGCGAAGTAGTCAGCCTTGCCGATGGAGGAGAGCAGCACCTCGTCGGACATTAGGCCACAGCCGGGACGGAACGCCCACATTAGGTAGCTGGCCCGAAGAAGCTGGGCGAGCTGGTAGAGGTTGTATTCCCCGGTCGGGATAAGGAGCTCGGCGTCTTTGGCCGTTCCGTAGGTGAACTTGACGATGGAGGTTTTCATTTGTGGTAGGAGTAGTGGCTTAACGAAAACCAGTCTGGTATTTTCCCGGAAAAAGAACAACACAAATCTTCGGGAAAAATTAAGCAATAGAAATGCTTATGCTGGGATTCGCAATTCTAATGGTTGGCTACCCGGCCAGCCCGGCTACCCGGCTCGCCCGACTTCGTCTTCCTGGAAAACGGGGCGACCGAAAAACCGATTCTTTTCGTCCAGGTGAGGCGTTGTTGGGAGAGTTCCCTCGAGTGAAAGTCGTCTCGCAAGTAGGGTAAGGTCGGCCAAAAAGTTTCGTCCTATAAACGATGGAAACTGACCTGCTGGCGATTTCGCTTCTAGGGTATTCACCCTACTTTTTGGCGGTTTCTGGGCTGTTCTAGAGCTAACCGCACTTTTACTATCTACCCGGCTCCGAATATTCGTGTTTTTCGGGCAGGTTACACATTGGCCCTGTCGCCGCCTACTTACGAAAAGTTTTTACGAATTACCCGACTACCCTCCCTTGCAGGTCAATGCATGGAAAAGTAAAAATCAGAGCAAGAATTTTTGTAAATGGCAACCATTGGATTCTGAGTCGGGTAGCCGGGTAGCCGGGTAACGGCTGGTCGTCGTGGACGCTAGTCGTTTGGCCCGAATACTCTAGAACCCAATAGGTTTAGAGCCGGGTAGCGAGCAGGACGACCAGAATCACTCAAAAACGGGACCCCTTTTTCGAGCATTGAGGTACCCCCACGTTCAGTACACACCTATGATTTTACCTCCCCTAGAATACCTCCCCGGTACCTGCACACCTGTCACCTAGGATTTTACCTCCCCTAGATACCTCCTCCCCAATCATGCAGCTGCAAACTTTTTCCCTAATAAACCCATGACGTTTATGACCTTATGCTCTTTACAGTCCTAAAAAGCCGGGTAGCCTCGCCCCATCCAATGCCGACCCCAGCTTCCAATCCTCGCACCCGTTCCCTTGAACCCGGAGACCCTTCTACGCGGAAGCCGATCTTCTCGTCGCGCCCATGGGAATTCGACGACCCCGCCTTGCGCAACCCCAAGGCTCCGAAGGAGACGATCGTGGCTACGGCGCGGAAACATACCGTCGAGGCGATCGAGACTCTGGTGTTCCACATGCGCTCCCGCGATCCCTCCGTCAGCATGGAAGCCGCTAAGGAGCTGCTGAATCGCGGCTGGGGCAAGCCGCCGCAGGTGATGGGCGTAATCTCCGGCCCCGGAGATCCGCTCTCCTCCGCAGGCCAGCCGCAGCTCTCGCTGGAGGAGAAAATCAAGATCCTCACGGCGGTGGCCGACGGTGTCCCGCCCGATGAGCTGCAGCCCGCGCTCGAGACCGTAGCCACCCCCGCCGATGACGTCCTCGCGTGACTTCCTCTCGTTTCGGCAGTTCTTCGTCGCCTTTGTAAAGCTCAACCGGATCAGCATCGTCATCAAGCCGGAGCACCTCCGTGTTGCCGATATTCTCCAGAAGGCCGCGCTCGGCCAGCTGGGCAAGAGCTTCGTCATCATCAACATCCCGCCCCGCTTCGGCAAGACGAAGATGATGGAGGCGTTGGCCGCTTGGCAGCTGGCCTTTTTCCCGGAGAGCCACATGATCTACACGAGCTACTCCGCCGCGCTGGCTACAGCCTCCGTCCGCTACATCCGGGAGTGCATTAGCCGCGACTGGTACCAGCAGCTTTTTCCGGGCACGAAGCCGGGCAACGTGCAACAGGCCGATAACTTCAACACGACGGCAGGCGGCGTAGTGTACGGCGCGGGCACGGGCGGCTCGATCACGGGCTTCGGCGCGGGACTGAAGCGCAAGGCGGGCGGCTTCATCGTCATCGACGACCCCACTAAGCCCGACGAGGCCACCTCCCGCGTCATTCAGGAGACGACCACCTTCTGGCTGGAGAACACGCTGAAGTCCCGGCGCAACAGTCCCGAGGTGCCCATCATCCTCTGCATGCAGCGGCTGGCCGAGGACGATCTCTCGGGGTACATCCTGACCAACTACCCGAACGACGTCGAGCACGTGAAGATTCCCGCCCTAGTGAACGGCGAGAGCATTATCCCGGAGACGGTGAGCACGGCCTCGCTGAAGGCCACGGAACGGGTGAATCCCTTCGCGTTCAATGCGCAGTACATGCAGGAGCCCGTGCTGTTAGGCGGCAACCTGATCAAGACGGAGTGGTTCCGCCACTATACTGCCGACCCCGAGTCCTTCAAGTGGGAGGAGAAGATCATCACCTGCGATACCGCGCTACAGAGTAAGCAACATAACGATTGGAGCGTGCTGCAGCTCTGGGGCAGGCTGGACCGCAAGGCGTACCTGATAGACCACCTGCGCGACCGCATGGACTCCCCGAGTCTGCTCGCGGCGGCGCATGCCTTCTACGTGAAGCACAACTCCCAGCAGTACCCCGTAGCCCGCTTCATTATCGAGGAGGCGGCGGCAGGGCCGGGCCTGATTCAGCAGCTGCACGTGATGGGCATTCCCGCCGAGGGCATTAAGAGGGTGAAGGATAAGGTGGCCAGAGTAATGGATATTCTTGCCTTCGCCAAGACGGGAATGGTGTACCACCCCAAGGAGTCCCCTTGGCGCGGCGAGGTGGAGCTGGAGCTGGTTACATTTCGTGCGGATGGACTCTCCCGCCACGACGACATTGTTGACTCGTGGGCCGATGGCATCTCCAACCTCCTCGGCAGCTCCCTGAGCATACTCGATGTTCTCGGCCCGGAGAAGAAACCCGGGATGCTGCGACCAATCGGACTCCGGGCCAAGGAAGTAAACTCCTAAACCAGAGGGGTATACCTTTACAGCTTGCGCTGAGTTCTGTAGAAGCGGGTCTGTTATGGCACAGACCGCTTCCGAACCGACCCTCAAGCTCCCCTCGCGCCGTCAGGTGATTGCGCAGATGGGAGAAGAGGTGCGCACGCAGTTCCGGTCCGAGCTGGATTCCATCAAGAAGGAGCTGGATTCCCGTCGCGATAATGCCTCCGGCATGGCCGGGCTGCTGGACGGCCTCTTTTTTACGGGGCAGTTTACGGGCGTGCCGTACGACCAGAACACGCAGTCGATGCCGTTCACTCTAGCGAACGCCAACAGCTACGTGCCGATTTCGCTGAACCGCATCCTGCTCTCGTACTCGTACATGACGCAGGGGCTGCTGCGCACGGTGGTGGACCAGCCCGTAGAGGATGCCTTCCGGGGTGGCGTGAGTTTCCGGTCGAACGAGCTCGACGAGAAGGACGTCAAGCGGCTGACCAGCTGCTTCAAGCGGAAACATAAGTACCAGCGGCAGCGGCTGACCGCGATGACCAAGGTGAATGTCAACGCGGGGTACAATTACGGCAACTCGGACCTCGATGCCTGTAAGTACGTGGCCAAGTGGGCGCGACTGTACGGTGGCGCGGGCCTCATCATCAACACCGATCAGGACTTCCGGCAGGAGCTGGATCCCAGCAAGATCAAGGAGGATTCGCCGCTGGCCTTCGTCGCCGCTGACCGCTGGGAATTGATTCTGTCCCAGCTGAACATCTTCGATGAGCGGAACGAGACTCCGTTCAACTACTATGGTCTGCCGCTGCACCGCAGCCGGGTGACCATAGTTATCTGGTCCGAGGCTCCCAGCTACATCCGCCTCCGGCTGCAAGGCTGGGGGATGAGCATCCTCGAGGAGTGCATCCGGGCCGTCAACGCCTATATCAAGTTCGAGAACCTCTTGTTCGAGCTGCTGGACGAGGCCAAGGTGGACATCTACAAGATTAAGGGGCTCAACACCAGCCTCGCCACGGACACCGGCACCCAGAAAATTCAGCGACGCATTACGCTGGCTAACCAGCTCAAGAACTACCAGAACGCGCTCTCGATGGACGCCGAGGACGACTACAACCAGAAGCAGCTCTCGTTCTCTGGGCTCGCCGAGATTAAGGAGGGTCTCCGCACCGATCTCTGCGCATACCTCAAGTTCCCCAAGAACAAACTGTTTGGTGAGTCGGCGGGCGGGTTCAGCTCCGGCAAGGACAGCCTCGATAACTACAATTCGATGGTGGAGTGCGTGCGTGAGATCTGCACCCCCGTCGTGCTCGAGGCGGCGGAGCTCCGCTGCCAGCAGATGTTCGGCTTTATCCCGGAGGACTTGGAGGTGGTCTGGAAGCCGCTCGATATTCTCGACGGCGTCGAGCAGGAGTCGGTCAAGACCTCCAAGCAGAACCGGATTATACAGCAATTTTCTACTGGCCTGCTCACCGGTCAGGAAGCCAGCGAATCGCTCCGCAAGGAGGAGTTGCTGGTGGGGTGTGAGACGGAGGTTGAGCAAGGCCTGCGCGATGTGGATGCCATGTCCATGCAGCAGGCGGGAATGGGTGGCGGGACGGACGGTGGGAAACCCGTCCCGTCCACCAAACCCCGCAGCAAGACTCCGGTGAAGATCCCGACGCAGGGGGGCACTAGCCATGAGTGAGAAAGTGCTCCGCCCCATCCTCCATCGCACGGCGTATAACCGTGCGCTCGAGCGTGAGCTGATTGATTGGCTGCGGGAGGCCGTGTTTACGCCGCTTCTGCTAGTGCTTAAGGAGTACGAAATCCCCACCCGCGAGAACGACGCGGGCTCGGCCTTAATTGCCGCGCTGAAGGCGGGCACCGTAATTTACACGGACGGCCAGTTCGCGGGGCAGTTCAACGCCGCTATCAGCCGCGAGCTGCGAGAGCTTGGGGCCGAGTTCGATAGCCGCAGCAAGACCTTCCGCCTAGCGCACGATCACCTGCCTTACTATCTACGAGGCGCAATTGCGGAAGCCCTTTCTGTCTCTACGGAGATACATACTGCGCTGCTTTCTACGCTGGCGGCTATCGGCGAGCACCTCCCCAAAGCCGAGCCTGCGCTGCCAGTGACGCTGCTGGCGGGAATCTTTGCTGACCTCGAGAAACAGTTCCATGGCTCCGTCGAGATCGTCGAGGGGCTGGGCCTGCCGGTCGAGTTCACCGCGTCCGACCGCGAGCGCATGACCGAGGAGCTCACCGAAAATCTAGAGTTGGGCATCAAGGGCTTCGTAGCCGATCGTCTGCCCACGCTCCGGCACATGGTGGAAGAAAACCTTGCGCGAGGAGGCCGTACGGACCTTCTCGCCAAGAAGTTGCAGGCAGAGTTCGGTTTCGCCCAGCGCAAGGCTGAGTTCCTCGCGGATCACGAGACGGGCCTGCTGGTGAGCAAGTACCGCCAGCACCGCTACGAGAGCCTCGGAGTGCAGGAGTACATCTGGAGCACCTCGAACGATGAGCGCGTGCGCCCCGACCACAAAGCTCTAAACGGTCGCCGCTTTTCCTTCATGAATCCGCCGATCGTGGACCGGGCGACCGGACGTCGAGGCAACCCCGGTGAAGATTATCGCTGCCGCTGTGTAGCGCAACCGATTCTCAATCTCGTTTCCGCATGAGCACCGTTACCCTCCATACCTCTCCCCGCCAGAATGCTAAAACGTGGGGCAATCGCTTCACCAGCCGCTGGCTGGAGCCCGGCATCGTGAGCTACGAAGACGGTGGCGGCGATAAGGAGCTGCTCAAGAAGGAGACGATCGATGCCCACATGAGCACCTTCATCGGGCGTCCGGTCATCATCAAGCACCGCAAGGTGACGCCCCAGACGATGGAGAACGTGGCTGAGGGCTACATCACTCGCGTCTGGTATGAGCCCGCCGACGGCTGGTTCTACTGTGAGGGCATCATCACCGGAGACGAGGCCAAGAGCCTCATCCAGTACGGCTGGAGTGTCTCCTGCAGCTACCATGTTACCGGCACAGACGAGCGGCCCGGCTCGTACCACGCCATTCCCTACGCACGGGAAATTACCGCCTTCGATGGTGAACACCTCGCCATCGTGGAGAATCCGCGCTACGAAGGCGCAACGATTCGTCTTAACTCAAAACAACCCAAGGAGAACACTGTGAATCTGTTCAAGCTGTTCAAGAAAAAAGTCGATGCGCCTCGTTCCAATGAAGCTGCACCGGCCCCCAAGAAGGACGAGGGCACCCCGCCCGCGTCTCACGAGAATTCGATCAAGGGCGACGCTCTGATCGAAATTGCTCCCGGCAAAACCGCGACCGTCGCGGAGCTGGTGGCGCGTTACAATGCGGCCCCTGCCGCCTCTGCCGAGACTGAGGAGCTCTCGCCGGAATCCACTATCGAAGTGGCTCCCGGCAAGACCGTCACGCTCGGCGAGCTGGTGAGTCGCTACAACGACTCCCTCAAGCCCTACGGCCACAAGTGCGAGGCCCATCCCGAAGTCGTCCGCAACGAGGGTGAGTCCGACGAGGACTACATGAATCGTTGCCACGAATACGACGAGACCAAGCGCAAGAACGAAGAGGAAGACAAAAAGAAGAAAGAGAACGAAGAGGCCAAGAAGCATGAGAATGCCGGCCCCAAGCCCTCCGACTTCTTCCGCGTTCTCGCCACTGCGCCCGTCAATTCCCCTGTCCCGAATACCGAGCGGGCCAATAGTGCCGAGACCGAAGCCGACAAAATCGCCCGCGGTCGCGAACGCTACGGATCTGTTCGCCACGGTAAAAACTAAACCCAAACTCAGGAGAAACCTACTATGTCCAACCTTAGCCTGAATCAGAACCAGACCTTCCAGACTCCGATGCTGGGTCAGGTCACGATGGATCCGCAGCCGAACACGTTTTCGGCGCAGATCGATCCCAGCTCCACCGCCGCCGTCATCACGGCTGGCCAGACCGTCAAGCTCACGCAGACCGCCTCCGGCCAGATTCTGGTGGATGTGTGCTCCGAGCTCACCGATCCGGTGTTCGGCGTTATCGCCTACAACATGCGGAAGAACAGCTACGTCCCCGGCGACATCGTCGAGGTCGTGGGTCGCGGCGGCGTGATGATGCTCGAGACCAGCGGCGCGGTTAATCGCGGCGATTTGGTCGTGACCACCAACCAGACCGTCGCCACGAACGATCCGACCATCGCCACCGATACCACGGCGACCCACTGGATCACGGGCGTCGCGCTCGGCACCGCTTCCGGTGCTGGCCAGCTCATCAAGGTCCAGATCGCCCCCGGTCTCAATGCGGCTGCGGGTGTGGTCACTTCGGTTCCGTAATTCAACAACTCAACCCAAAAGGAAACCACTACCATGCGTTCCGTTTTCTATCGCGGCACTGGCCGCTTCACCAGTCAGGGTGCCAAGCCCGACTACAAGGCGGGCGAGATCGTCCGCAACAACGAGATCTTCGCGCCCGAGTTCCTCGGCAGCACGAGTTCCCGTTCGATCTTCAAGAACGGCGACCGCGAGAACGGTCTCGACACCCGCCTCAACGCGGTTGGCGATTCCGCTGATGTCGCGACGGGCTACCAGATCGTCACCGACACGCTGACCTACATCAAAAAGCAGGTCTCCGAGCAGAAGTTCTACAAGGTCGCCCCCGCCGATTACATGCCGGTGGTCGTGGGTGACGGTGCCTTCGCTGCCAACCTCCTGACCAACCGCACCTATTCGGTCGCGGAGGACTTCGAGGCCGGCAACCTGCGCACGGGTGCCTCCGATGCTCGTCTCTCGATGGCCGACGTCGCGATCGACGGTGTCAACCAGTACGTCCAGAACTGGGCCAAGGGCATCGCCTACACGATCTTCGATGTCGAACAGGCTCTCCGCGCCAACAACTGGGACCCCATCATGGGCAAGCACCAGTCGCGCAAGGAGAACTGGGACCTCGGCATCCAGCTCACGGCGTTCCTCGGCTCCAAGACCGACACCCGCATCCCCGGCCTGCTGACCCTGAGCAACATCACGGTCAACACCAGCCTCATCACGATGTATATCAAGTCCATGTCGGCCTCCCAGTTGGACACCTTCGTGCAGGGTCTCATCAGCGCGTACTTCGCCAACACGAACAGCACCGCGCTGCCGAACCGCTTCGTGATCCCGTACCAGGATTGGCTCGGCCTGCCGAAGCTGACCCCCGGCACGGTGGGCACTTACCCGGTTCCGACGATCAGCTACCTTGAGGAAGCCTTCAAGCGTGCGGTCGGCCACATGGAGCCGGACTTCAAGATCATGCCGCTGGCCTACGCGGACGCGTCGGTCAACAACAGTCTGCGCGGCATCAACAAGAACATCTACATGCTGTACCGGGACGACTCCAAGTCCCTCCGCATGGACATCCCGGTGGACTACACCACCACGCAGGCGAACTCGCTGAACAACTTCGAGTTCCAGGATGTCGGTTACGGCCAGTACACGGGCGTCGTCCCCTTCCGCAATCTGGAGACGCTCAAGTTCCAGTTCTGAGCTGCTAGGAGCAGACAGACTACGGTCAGCAGGGCATGGGGTGCGCTGCTGACGCCGGATAACGTAACCGGCACTTTTTTCCCCACTAACATAACCAACCAAAAACTATGTCAGCCCAAGCTCCAGTCCAAGCTCAGCTCGTCCGCGTGTTCAATCGCGGTCTTCATACGTTCACCCATGACCACTACCGCCTCGCTCCCGGTGCGTTTCTTGACGTGCCCGCTGATGTCGCCAAGATCTGGTGCGACTTCCGCAACATGGGGAGGCAGGAGGTTGTGCCCGGCAGCGAGATGCCGGCTACCACTGCTCCGGCTCCTGCGCAGCCCGACCCGCGCACGGCCGAACTCGAGAGCGAAAACAAAGAACTGCAGCAGCGGCTCGCCAACCTCGAGCGGCTCTTGCAGGAAACCCAGAACTCGGGCAAGCCGCAGCCGCCCAAGGTTGAAAAGCGTAGCACCAACCCGCTCGCCTGATCGCCATGTCGTACTCCATCCCCACCGTTGACAACTTCAAGTCCCAATTTCCTCGGGACTTCCCCTATGCCGTCCCCGCTTGGGGTGCGCAGGGTGCGGCGGTTGTCAGCGGTGGGGTGCTGACGGAGGTCAACCTCCTCTCCGGAGGTCAGGGCTACAAGGAGCCTCCTGTCGTCGCGGTGAAGGATGCAACCGGCGCAATAGCGCAGGTGACCGCCACGGTAGCCAAGGGGCTGGTGACGGGCTTTACCGTCGTCCAAGGTGGCTCCGGCTACTCCGCCCCGCAGATCGCCCTTTCGGGCGGAGCGGGCGACAACAGTGATCTGACCCGCGTCACTGATAACGACATCAGCGGGGCCATTTTCGATGCCCAATACAACGTGAGCCAAGCGTTGTTCGATTCGCAAGCACAGTTCTCTCGGGCATTCTTGTACCTTGCAGCGCACAATCTCGTGGAAAAACTCCTCGCCGCTGGCGAGGGTCTAGCCTCCCAGTACAATTGGCTCACCGCCTCGAAAGCCGTGGGCAGCGTGCAGGAGAGTTTTCAAATTCCCGAGCGCATCTCCAAAGACCCGATGCTAGCCGCATATAGCAAAACCCGGTATGGTGCGCTGTATCTTCAGATCATCAGCCCTCTGCTCATCGGGGGTGTTTTCACCTCGTACCGCCGCACGCTCCCGTGAAGTCGATCAAAAAGTCTGTAGGCCGAATCCGGGTGAACACTGTTCGCCTAAAGATGCTACAGGCCGACTTGAAAGAGTGCGCCAGTCTGCGAGTGCAAGTCGGCGTGCTGGGCCAGAAAGATACCCGCATGGCCGCCCACGGTGAGCCAGCAGGAAACGCAGAGATCGGTGCGATTCACGAGTTCGGGCGCATCTATGACAACATTCCCCGCCGCTCGTTCCTCTTCGATCCTCTTACCTATGAGCTGGGCAAAGAAGTTGCTGCGCAGGGAGCCACGGCTTGGAGACTCCATTTTCTGCAGAAAGGCTTCAAATCCGTTCTCGGCAATCTAGGGATCCTCGCGACTAAGGTCGTGGATCAGGCCTTTGCCTCGGCAGGCTATGGCCGCTGGCCCGCTAATAGCCCCATGACCATCGCGTTCAAAGGCTCATCCAGCCCCCTGATTGATACCGCCCAGCTGAGGCAGTCGATCAGCTTCCGGCTCAAGAAAGCATAATCATGAATCCCGGCCCCGTACTCTCCGCAGGCACTACGGTGAAAGTGGTCGATGCTGTTCCGATGCCTTCGATGCGCGGAGCGATTCTCGGGTGGTTTCGACCGCTGATCATCGGTTTCACCACTTCTCAAATTCAGGAAGACGGCACCAACAAGCCCTTCTTCCGGGAGCTGCAGACTAGTGGAGTGCTCCAGCCCCGAGGAGAAAAACTCGATCGCCAGTCGGGCGGCGGGCGCTCGTGGCAACACTGGGAGCTACACTGCCTGCCGAATTTGGTCGTTAACACGAACGACCGCATCCGCATTAAGAACACGTGGTACACCGTCATGGAGAAAGCCGACTACACAGCCAATGGCTTCGTGCGGTATGATCTTACCGAATCGCCTCAACCGTATGGCTTCGCCCCCTAATACTCTCAATCTGGTCATCGAGCTGATCCGCACGTTTATGCAGTTGGAGCGGGATCAGGTCGTGCTGTACAACCAGAACTGGAAAGTGCCGACGGACGATCGCCTGTACATCGCGGTGGCGTTCCGGAGCGAGAAACCCTACGGCAGCAGCAAGGAGTATATGAACAACGAGGACGGCACCGCCCTCGTGGAAGTTATCTCCTTCAACTCTCAGGAGACATATACCATCTCGGTATATTCTTTTGGACCGGAGGCATTAGAGCGTAAAGAAGAGGTGCTTATGGCGTTCAACAGCACCCTTGCGGAGCAGATTCAGGAGAAGTATGGTTTCAAACTGCCGCTTTTGCCCTTGTCCTTTCTAGATCTATCGGACATCGAAGGGGCTTCAAGACTTAATCGCTACGAAACTAATGTGGCGGTTCTTCGTGTTCGTAGCAAAACCAACATCGTTCAATATTTCGACCAGTTCGAAAATCCTCCCAAGAACATCCTCATTAACCCGTAAAGGAGATCGCTATGTCTACCTCTCAACTGTCCATCGCCAATGTCGTGAACATTTCTGTGGCTACGCCGCCCGCAGGCTTGGCCGAGTACAAAATCAACAATCTCGCGTACTTCACTAAGGAGACCCCGGTGGTCTCGATTCCGAACTACGCTATCTACCTCGATCCGACGGCTGTGGCGACGGACTGGGGCACCTCGTCCGAAACTTACCAAGCCGCGCTCGCCGTGTTCAGTCAGACGCCCAACATCCTCGCGGGTGGCGGCGCGTTTATCGTGTTCCCGATGCAATCGGGCGATACGCTCGCCTCGGTGCTGCCCGTGGCCTCGACCCAGATTTTCTTCGGTGGTGCGCTTTTTGGCGGCTATGCTCCGGGGGATACCGAGATTCTGGCCGCTGCGACAGCCTACCAAGCGGATCAGAAACTGCTGTTCATCGGCAATAGCAACACCACGGCAGTGTCGGGTGGCGGTGTGTTCACCACCATCCAGTCCGCCAAGGAGACCTACGCTCGGTGCCTTCTGTACACGGTCGGTGCGTTGCAGGCCCGGCTGTTTGCCGCCGCTTATGCGAGCCGCGCTATGAGCGTGGACTTCGACGGCAGCAACACCACCCTCACGATGCACCTGAAGGATTTGGTGGGCGTCACCCCCGATCCCGGCATCACCCAGACCCTCCTGAACACCTGCCAGACGGTGGGTGCGGACGTCTACACCAACATCGGGCCGCTGCCCAAGGTCTTCTGCTCGGGCGGCAACACCTTCTATGATCAGGTGTACGGCACGCTCTGGCTAGTGTTCGCTCTGCAGGTAGAGGGCTTCAATGCGCTGGCGACCACCCCGACCAAGCTCCCCCAGACGGAGCCGGGCATGGCGGTGCTCCGCAACGCTTATACGAGCGTCTGCTCCCTTGGCGTGATCAATGGGTTCATTGCCCCCGGCGAGTGGAACAGCCCTCAGACCTTCGGCGACCAAGCCGCGCTCCGGGCTAGCATCCAGCAGCGCGGCTTCTACGTCTACAGCCAGCCCGTCAACCAGCAGCCGCAATCCCAGCGGGCGAACCGTGTGGCTCCGCTCGTGCAGATTGCCGTCAAGCTGGCCGGGGCTATCCATAGCTCCAATGTGCTGGTTTTCATCAACCCGTAACCCTCTTCAAAGGAGACTCGAACCATGCCTTCTTCATCTCTCACCGGCAACGATACGATTCAAATCGCGGGTCGCACCCTCGTCAATTTTGGCGACGGCGATGTGGCCAAGCTGACTTTCCCCAACGACATCGTCGGGATCAAGGTCGGCAAAAACGGCAACAGCATTTTCAACATCAACGCAACCGGCCAGCTGGCCGAATTGGAGCTGCGGGTGCTGCGCGGTTCCGACGACGATAGCTTCCTGAATGCGCTGATCATCCAGATGACGCAGGATCTTCCCTCGTTCGTTCTGATGGCCGGGTATTTTGTGAAACGCCTCGGTGACGGCAACGGCAACATCTCCAACGACACGTACATCCTCAATGGTGGCGTCTTCTCCAAGAAAGTGGAAGTCACCGAGAATGTTGAGGGTGCCACCGATCCCGCGCTATCTATCTATCGGTTGAAGTTCAGCAACTCCGACCGCGCCCAGTTCTAACCCCAAATCGGAACTAAACTATGCTCCCTGAAAAGCTCACGCTCAAGTCGGGTGCCACTCTGGATCTCCAGATGGCACCCTTTGCCGTCTCGATGAAGCTGGTCAAGGCTCTCGCGAATGAACTCAAGCTGGTCAACCTCCAGTTGGAAGGGCTTTCGATCGAGAAACTCAAGAACAGCGGAGTCGAAGGTATCAAGAACGCAGTCCTCCAGCTCCTCGGCAGCGATGCTTTGGAGCTGGCCCTCAAGCCGTGCTTGGAACGGTGCCTGTACAACGGAACGAAAATCACGCCCGAGACCTTCGAGAATCCTCAGATCCGTGAGGACTATCTTCCGGTCGCGTGGGAGGTGATGAAGTTCAACGTCGGCCCTTTTTTCAAGAACCTCGGCTTGTCGTCCTTGACAAGCGTGAGCCCGACTGGCGAAGGCCAAAGGTAAGAGTCACCATGGACTCGGCCCTCTTCGCTGCACTCAAGCTAGCGCGGGAGGGCTACGGAACGCCGGAGGCTATTCTACAGATGCCTGCGGACATTGTGTTAGCAGCCTTGGAGCATAGTACGTTCGTGACAGACTACGAGAGTACATCTGCGGAACTCAACAAAGAACCGACCAAATGAAGATCGCTGAGCTATTCGCCGAGATCGGCTTCGAAATCAAGGGCAAAGATCAGCTGGCCACTGTGGACAAAGCATTGGCTAACGTCGAGGCTGGAGCCACCCGCTTACTGGTGGGTGTAGGTGCCCTTAATGCGATCTTCTACACGATGGTGGCGACAGCTACGCAAGCGGGTACCGCGCTAGAGAAGTTCGCCGTCAATACGGGTCTCAGCAGCGAGGAGCTCCAGAAGTGGCAGCGGGCGGGTCGTATGGCGGGAATTTCGGCCAACGAGATCACCTCAGCCATTTACGCCATCCAAGATGCCCAGATGAAGATCCGGACGGGGCAAGGCGGCGACACCGCTCCGTTCAACATCTTTGGCATCGGCACCGCTGAGGATCCATACCGGGTGCTACAGAAACTCTCCGCGAGCATCCAGCAATACCAACCGGCCTTTGCCCGAATGATGCTGCAACGCATGGGCATGGGCGAGGACATGTATCAGTTCCTCAAGCGGTTGACCCCCGAGATGACGAAGCTGAACCAACAGCTGATCGTAACTAATCAGGAACAGCACCAGCTGTTCGCCTTGAACGCCTCGTGGCAGCGGTTTTTGACCACGATCACCGCGATTAAGGATCGGTTTGTGGGCGCTATGGCTCCCGCGCTTAGTCGCATCCTTGATCTTCTCAGCTTACTCGCGGAGCAGCTCAGTACGTTCATCAACTGGCTGGAGAGCGGCACCTCCGCTGCCAATACCATGCGCATGTCATTGCTGGGGATCGTCGTCGCGCTTACTGCGCTCGCGTTAATTCTCCCAGTGGTCATCGGGGGTATCGCGTTCCTCACTTCAAGTGTCGGGGCTCTGACGCTGGAGGTTGCCCCGATTCTTATCGTCATCGGCTTGATGGCCGCAGCTTTGATCACTATCATCCTGCTGATTCAGGACTTCTGGGTGGCGGCGGAAGGCGGGGACTCCTTTGGCAACTGGAATACGGGACTCCTTCTGACGGTGGATAACGTCAATAAGCTAGCCAGTGCCATCCAGTATATCATAGATCTTTGGGACGAGTTCAAAGACTCCATTAAGTCCGGCACGGGCTTCTTTTCCTTAATGCCTCTCGGCATAGGTGCGCCGGGGTTTCTCAGCTCGATGCTCGCGCCGAAATTCGGACCGCAGAATCAGTCCACTAGCCAGAGCCAGCAAAATAACGTCAACATCCATGTCCACGGATCCGAAGATCCTCGGACTACCGGCACCGCTGCATACGAGGCCGCGCAGCGTGAGACCATCAACCGGGCTTTCTTCCAACGGCCTCTTCCTGCTAAATGAGCCAGAACACGATTCCTACAGATGCGCCAGTCACTCTGGACGTCGTCAAGTCGCTCTCGACGCTCGACCAGCAGGCCATCGTTCGCCCGAACAATCCGCCGTCCGGCATCGCGGGTTTCCTGTTCGATGTTGACCTGAATCAACAGGCCGAACTGACTAGTGACGTCACCGACCACTACGTCGAGGCAAATTACGCCATCCAAGATCACATCGCGCTGCGACCAGAAGTCGTGGTTCTCCGTGGCTTGGTATCCGAGTTGAAGTACGCCAACCCCGCCACAGTGGCCTTCAATCCGCCCGCCAACCCGCTGCCGCCCAACCTTACGCTGCTGCCCCAGAAATCGCCCGGTGCGCTGAACAATCAGATCAACGCGTTGGCCTCGAACGCGATCAATGCGGGGGCAGCTGCGCTCTTTAACGGCACCAGCATCCAGAACTCAGTGAGCCGCTCACTGAGCTCCGAGATTGCCAATCTCGCGGCAACGACCAAGTCCCAGCTCTCCCAGACGGCCCAGAGCGCAGTGCGCACCCTTCTGGACCCGAGCAACCTCGCGGCTCTGTCCGCTGGTGGGTCACTGCCGCTCCCGGCGCAGCAGGCGGTCAATCTACTCCGTGGGTCCGTCCCGAGCACCTATTCACCCATTCTGCAATCCTTGCAGTCTCTTTCGAACCCGACTAGCCAACAGCTTCTTACGGGCAGTACCTTCACCAGCTTCGGCACTTCGGACCCCGGATCCTCGCTGTTCTCGGTGTACAATGCCAAGCAGCCAACGCCGCAAGACCAGACTAAGCAGGGATCTGCGTTCCTCTATTTCTACAATCTCTGGAAGAGCCGCTCGCTGTTCTCGGTGGAGACGCCTTGGGGCATCTACACGAACATGGTCATCAGCAGTCTGCGTGCTGAGCAGCCAGAAGAGACAAAGGACTATACCGATTTTACCGTTACCTTCAAGAAAATCCGCATCGCACAAGAACTGACGATCAGTACCGGTCCGCTGCTGGCTGGTCGGTTGGAAGCGCAGAACGATGTGGGTTCGACGGCTTCGAAGACGCCGACCCAAGCCGGTCTCCAGACCACGAATGTCTCTTGGCTGAAGTACATGAGCCAGTTTTTCGCCCCCACCAAATGAAACTGATCCAAGGCATCACCGATTCCCCCAACCAGACACTTTTCGTCCAGCTGGACGATGGTTCGCAGGCAACGTTGGCGTTAGAATATCGGGCGCAACAGTTAGGCTGGTTCTACAGTTTGACTTACGGCACTCGCGTGATCAATGGACGGCGTCTGGTCACCTCTCCGAATATTCTCCGCCAATTTCGACACCTGTTTCCGTTCGGTTTGGGCGTGGCGATGCCCGGTTCTGTGGAACCCGAAACGCAGGATGTTTTCGCGACTGGGGTGGGCGCGATCGTGCTGCTCAATGCCGACGACGTCGCCAATACCGAAGCCACCTACTTCCCCGGAGCATGAAATTCAACCGGCAGTATCAGTTGGATGTGCAGTTGGCTAACCCCAACAACGGAGAGCCGAAGTACATCCCCATCGCGCTGCCGTTCACGGTCGAGTTCACCATCAACCGGGCCGCGTTTGCGGTTAGCCAGACCGCCACGTTCACGATCTACAATCTGAGCGAAGAGAAGCGGCGGCTGTTGCATAAGGACATCTTCGTCACCAGCGATTTCCGTGTGGTACGATTCAAGGCCGGATACGAAAATTCTCCCCAACCGTATATTTTCATCGGTTCCGTCCAACAGGCGTACAGTATCCGTCAGGGTACAGAGTTTCGCACTGTAATCGAGTGTTACGACGGTGGCTTCCCTATGGCCAACTCATGGTCTACTCGGACCGAAGGCCCAAATCAGACCGGCACTCAGCTCCTCCAGAAGCTGGCCTCCGATCTCGTGGGGATGCAGGCTACTCCGGTGGTGAGCTCGGCGTTTTCGACCAAAAATCTTCGCCCGGCTACGTTTTTCGGCCCCACATGGAACTTCATTACTTCGCTCAGCCAAGGACTGGCCTTCATCGATAATTCTCAGCTGGTGGCCTTGGCGCAGGACGAGCGACTCCCTGCCGTGATCCCAGAGATTACTTCAGATAGCGGGTTGTTGGGAGTGCCCCGGCGCACCGGCACCTTTACGGAATGCACGATCCTCTTCGAACCTCGTATCTCGCTTTATCAGACCGTCTACCTCCGCAGCCAGTCTAATACCTACCTGAACGACACCTACCGAGTCCAAGGCTTCACGCATAAGGGTATTATCAGCCCTGCTGTCAATGGCGGAATTACCACCGAATTGCAGCTCTGGGCAGGGATCCTCGGCTTAAAGGAGGCCTCCGTACCACTCCAATGACCCCAATCCCGCTCCAATCGATCTCCAATCCGGACTTGGCCACGCTGCTCAACCAGTTGCGGATAGACATCTTCTATAACTTCAATTGCCATCAGGTGGGGCAGATCGTGAGCTTTGATCCGTCCACCCAGACCGCGCAGGTGCAACTTAGCGTGTTGCGGCAAGTACCTGACACCACTAAGAACCCTCCGGTGTACATCTCGCGGGCATACCCACTATTGGCCACCTGCCCGGTGTTCATCCTCTCGGGCGGGACCGGCCACCTCACTTTCCCAATCGCCTCTGGCGACCCTTGTCTTGTCTTGTTCAACGATCGGGACTTGGACCTTTGGTGGTCTACCGGCAATACCGCCATTCCTAACTCTGATCGCGCCCACGATCTCTCCGATGGACTGATACTGGTAGGGTTTCGAAATCAGACCAACCCGATCTCCCCCTTCAACACCACCGATGCCGAGCTTGCGTATAAGGGTGGCAAGCTCAAGGTAAACGATAAACTGGCCATGATTGGTGCCTCCAGTGATTTGAAAACCGTTATGGACAAGCTCTATACAGCACTTACCGTCTTGAATGGTAAGACCGGCCCATCGGCCTTCACGCAAATCGTTGCGTTCCAAATTGAATACAACAACCTTCTCCAATGAGCTTTCGTGCACTCGATTCCAACGGTGATTGGACGTTCGGCAATGGTCAGCAGAACTACTTGACCGGGCTAAATGCTATCGCCGCTGACATCAACACCGCCTTGAAGACTTTCCTCGGGGAGTGCTTCTTCGCGGTTAATTTTGGCGTGGACTGGTGGAATTTACTAGGCAGCAAGGATCAGCAAGGTATTATTCTCCAGTGCCGGCAGATCATCGCGAGTCGGGATAGCGTGACTCGAATCAACTCGGTGTATGCCGCGCTGGATCGCACGACTCGCTGCTTGGTGGTTACTTACAATATCGACACCATCTACTCCCGCAACTATACCAGCACCATCGCGGTGCCCTGAACCATGCCCAACATTCTCGACAGCTCCGGCCTTCAAACTAAAGCTCTTCAGGAGATCATCAATGACATTCTGAACGGCTCCGGCACCTATCCCGGATACTTCTCCATCTATGGGCCCAGCATCAACGTCGGCCCCAACAGTCCGGACGGTCAGCAGATCAACATATTCGCCCAAGCCGCCATCGATGTAGAGGAGCTGCTCGCGGCCATCTATGCCAGTTTTGATCCGGATGAGGCGACAGGCGTAGTGTTGGATGCTCGCTGCGCCATCAATGGCGTTTACCGCCGCGCAGGTACTTTCACGCTCCAAGATGTGCTAGTGACGGTGAATCAAGCCGTCACGCTCCCCGGCCTCGATACCACCCCCACGGCTCCATTCACCGTGCAAGATACAGCGGGTAATCAATTCCAACTAGCCTCCACCTATTCATTCTCTGCGGCAGGATCAGCCAGCCTCAGTTTCCAAGCGGAGGTTATGGGGCCAGTGCTCACCACCCCGAATACGATCACTAACATCGTCTCCGTCCTATTGGGCGTGACTTCAGTTAATAATCCCTCGGCGGCTACGGCCATCGGTACAGCGGAGGAAACGGATGCCGCGCTCCGGATTCGCCGTTCTAACTCCGTCGCGCTTCCCAGCCGGGGATATCTTCCCGGGTTGATCGGTGCGTTGTTGGACACCGATGGTGTCGTGCAGGCGATCGTGCTGGAGAACGACACCAACGCTACCGATTCCAACGGCATTCCGGCCCACAGCATCTGGTGCATCGTACTGGGCGGGGCCGACGCCGATGTCGCCAATGCGATCTACGTGAAGCGCAACGCGGGTTGCGGGATGAAGGGGGCTACCACGGTCAACGTGACACAGGTAGACGGCACGACATTCCCAATCAGCTTCGATCGCCCTACCGCCGAGCCTCTCTGGATCAAGTTCACCTACACGGTAGTTACTGGCTCGGATCCCGGTGCGGAGTACATCCGGACGCAGCTGTTGACCCAGCTCCAGTATACGATCAATCAACCCGCCGATGCCTCCGCCATAATCGCGCTCTGCAAGCAGATTGCCCCCAATTGCTCGTTCTCGGCGGAGGGGGTGAGCAGCGATAATGTGACCTACGTCCCGCTGTTGAATCCGACTGCGGTCAATTATCAATTTTTCCCGAGCTCCCCGAACACCATCATCAACGGGACGCCGGGGCCGTAATTTATGGCCGATCTCGACACCTCAATCACGTATTACGTCGGGCGGCTGCTGTATCAATACCAGCGGCCCAAGGCGCAACAGGCGATCGCCATTCTCGTCAAGCAGCTGTTTGCGGATGGTCTGCCATGGGTTTTGCAGGACGCCTTCAATCTAGACACGGCTACGGGCCAACAACTAGATACTTTGGGCAAGTACATTGGATTGCCCCGCGATATTGGTGATCCCACCCCGCTACCTTTCTTCGGGTTCGTGGATTATGTTAACACCAACCCACAGAATCTACACGGCCTCACTGACTACAACAGCAACATCAACAGCGATGTCGTGTTCTTTGAATACGGGTACAACCAACAGGCGGCTACCGCGCTTTCGGACACCTCGTACGCCTTCATGCTGTTTCTAAAAATCGCGCTCAACACGAGCGACAACACTCTCTACTCCATTCAGAAAACGCTGAGTGAGACCCTCCGTGGGAACGTCCGCGTGGTAGATAACCGGGACATGAGCCTGACCTACTACGTTGGATCGAACCTGCCGGTAAGTGTCACGGTGCTATCGCCGTATTTGCCCAAGCCCATGGGAGTGCGCATTGCCAACATCATCATCGAAAACCTCATTATCACCGGAGGCGGCGA
>Ga0214207_1000025_pt1 | contig 48245 bp, 77 predicted proteins | sample TroBogEpilimnion_6_FD_153045 | JGI IMG/M metagenome (GOLD analysis project Ga0214207, IMG submission 153045) | Freshwater microbial communities from Trout Bog Lake, WI - 13JUL2009 epilimnion | ecosystem: Environmental > Aquatic > Freshwater > Lake > Epilimnion/Euphotic zone | place: Trout Bog... | reverse complement strand
ATGATGTTGCTGCGTTGCAATATCTGAAATTGTAGTTGCCAATAGCTGTTACCAATGGAAAATCAAATGATGTTGCTGCGTTGCATTCGTAGAAATTGTCGTTGCCAATAACTGTTACATTCTTACCTATAACTTTAACTAAGCTACTATGCGACAATATAGCGTTATCACCGATAGCTTTAACCTCTTTGGGTAGTGTTAGTACCCCTTTCTTGATGTCGCTTTCTTGAATAGAAATTAATACGTTTTTTAAAATTTTCATTTTTTGTTTTTTTATTTATTTGATAAAATATTTTTTGTTACTAGCTAATAGCCTTTAATGCTTCTTTGGCTTTATTTACTTTTTCAAAAGTGTATCCTTTGTATTGTTTGTATTTACCATTCGTTACAGCGCATATATTGCTGTATGCTTTCCAACCAAAGTAAGAAGACCTATTGTAGATTTTTTTATTTTAGCTTTCATTTAGTTTGAATGCTTTTTTTACTATTTCCCAATCAGCTTTATTCAAAGGGCTTAACGGATATTCACCATATAATTCAAGTTGCAATCTACTTTCTATTGTTTTTTCTTCGCAGCCTTCATGCAACGAATAAGTTTGAACGCTATCTACTTGTTTTGAAATGTATCTACCATCTTCATTAACAAAAACGGTTGAATAACCTTGCTTTAAGCTTCTTAATAAGACTAATAAATTGTTTGTCATATTTTTTCTGTTTTGAATATGTGATTGTAATTTATTTGCCAAATTCGCTTTTATATTGGTTTTCTGTAATTTCGGTTAATTCCATTGTAACCGTATGTCCTTGCTTTAGCCATTTACTAGCAATCCTAATTTCTGAAAGAGTTATGTGTTGTAAAAAATTTCCGTCTAATTCAATACGAATTACTTTAATCATTTTTGTTGTCATGGTTTTATATAATTTAGATAGTTGGGTAGTTAGAATTTAAAATTGCTGTGTAGGTTTCCTTGATTGTATCTGAGGTTCTTAGTGTAACCGCATGGTGTATTAGATACACATGATGTAAATAGGATAGAAACTAAGATGATTGAAAGTAGCGTTTTCATTGTTGTTGATTTTTGATTGGTTAATTTGATAGAGTAAAATTGCTAACCTCAAATTTATCAAACAAGCTTATAATTATGAACGGTAAAAAAATAGTGTTAAGTGGTAAATTGATTATTAAAACGGTGGATTCCCATCATCTTCGTAATAAATAACATCGTTATAATTTTGCGAATAATCAATCACTGGTGTTTCTTTTGCAACTTCTCTATATTCTGTAAAAGCCATTTCGGGTTCTGAACATGTCTCATATTGATATTGTCTTGTCATTGTATCAAATCGGAAACTTACCCATCCTTCTTTACCTTGCTCGCTAAACCTTATTTTATCGATATAAACATCTACTATCTTAGTTTCTCTATTTCTTATAATTACCCATCCATTATCTGTTTGGTTATAGAAGTTTGCTGAACCTGATGCGTTGTAAAGAGTTAATCTTTGCGGCTTGCCATTACTCCCAGTTGATGATTGTGGTTTTGTAGGGTGAACCACTAAGAAAATATGAACATTGAATTTTTTAGCAAATGATGTGAGTTTTGTCATAAAGTGGTTGACGTAGTTTGTCTCTGTCATTCCACTTGGTATATTATGCAGGATTTTATTATAAGGGTCAATTATTGCACCCTTAATTCCATATTTATTTACCAATTCTTCTAATTTTCGCAAAATGCCATCAAGTGTAATATCGATTTTGCTGGTATCGAGCAATTTGAATTTATCAAATAATTCTTTGCTTACTAATTCTAATGATTCTTTAGAAATTCTATGACTTTTGTCTTTACGAAAGCCAAATGCTTTTCCAATTATTTTTTCGGCAATTTTCGCATCGTGTAATTCTGTTGGTTGGTTCTCAAAACTTAAAACACCAAATCGCCAATTTTCTCTGACGGCTAATCCAGCGGCAACAAAATCTAAAAATTCAGATTTACCGCTGCTTGGTGGTGCTGTAATCATCGTAACTAGTCCCCCTTGAAATCTTATGTAATTATCAAACCCTTGTATGCCAGCAGGTGTACCACTCGGTATGCCATTTTCATACAAATCAAAAAGCCTATTTTTTCTTTCATTTTCGGCAACTAATCCTTCAATTGGTACTTGTGTAGCACTTGCTACTATTTCAGCTAATTTTCCCTTACCATAATTCCTTAAAACATCATTAGCGTCCTTGCACTTAATATCCAATTGTTCAAAATCTACAATCCAGCATCTATCTACACCAAATCGAAACATTAATTCATCTCGCAATTTTCTACCTGCCTCGTCATTATCTGTTGCTAAAATTATTTTTTCTTTGTTTAGAAAATATTCGTAGCAATTGTCAACGTATTTTAGATTGCTATTAGCACCGTTAGGTACTGATACGCAATTATAAATTCCTGCTTCATACAATGACATACAATCAACTTCTCCTTCGCAAATCACCACTTCTTTAGTGTCCTTGATTTCATCGATATTGTAAAAAATTAATTCTGCATCTTTCGCAAGTTTCATGTCCTTGTTTTTGCCTCGAAATTTGATGTTTACAATTTCGCCATCTCTCATGTAATTAAAGCAAACAACCTTGATTTCTTTTTGGGCTTTGGGCATCCATTCGACAGATTCGGTGACATTAAATCGAAGTAATGTGTTGTTGGATATTTTTCGGACGTTTTCAAAGTTATCCAAAAATTCTTTTGAAAGTTTTTCAAGTCTTGGTACTGGTTTTACGATGGTTTTACTTTCGCCTTCAAGTTCAAAGTTTGTTAGTTGTGCAACCTTTCGTACCGCATCAACAAATCCAAAGTTTTCTTTTAAAGCGACAAAATCTATCGCATCCCCTGTCTTTCCACAACCAAAACATTTAAAGCGATTTGTTTTGCCAAAAACGTTAAACGATGGCGTTTTTTCGTTATGAAATGGGCATAAGCCAACAAGCGCAGAACCCTGTTTTTTTAGTTTGAGATACCCCCCAATGATATCCTCGATGCTCACCTTGCTTTTTAATTCGTTTAAATTGGTAAACATTTTAATTTTATTTTAAGGCTATTTTAGCCGTTATTTTTTACTCGGTTAATACTTACCCTTACTTTTCATTTTTAAAGCCTTCTTGGTACTTTAAAATAGCAAAAAACGATATTTTGCAACTAATGGCTGTTGTACTTTTCGATTATTCCTCGATTAAGCCGTCCGCAACAAGCTGCATGAACTCCTCTTTCGTTTTCGCCAAATGCCCGTAGTGGATTTGCCAGTATTCTCTCGGCGGTTGGTTTTTCGGTTCTTCGATTTTCGGTGGCTGTGGGGGCGCATCAATCATATTTGAATTAAATATTATTTCATCATTGAAAGATTTGTTGTTGAGGTAAGTCGATGGGTCTTTGCGAAATTTTTTGTCGGGTTGAGCGAGTTTGTAGCTGGGGATGTGTTGCATCGCCTTTTGCCGTTCATCGTCGGTGAGGGATTCCCATTTTTTTTCAAGCTTGTTTCTTTCGCCAACTTTCTTGTCGTACAAATCCCAAAAAGCCTCAAACGGGAAATTAATCACTTTTGCTTTAGTTTTATTTACTTTACTTTTATTTACTTTACTTTGCGGCATTATTTCTACAGAAATATCCGTTTCATCGGTAGTTTCTGTCACAGAAACTCCGATACAATCGTCATTACTGTAGAATTTACCATTTTTTCGCTTCTGTTTTTCACTTAAATTTTTAGCCCTTTTTCGCTTTTCATATACCGTTTTTAGCCTTTCGTCTAGCGAATTTGAGTTGACAAAACCGTCAATGTTGAATAATAGTTCCATTCTGTAACAGTAATTCAGCACGTCCCGTATTTCTGTCACAGAAACGTCGAAGTCACCGCTTAAAAGTTCCAATTCAAAGTCATTATCCTCAAAAACATTGCCATCAGAGCCAGTTAATACCTCTAAAAGCATACACCATATGCCATACCCTTTAATGCCAAATTTTTGCCTTATTGATTTGATTTTTTTATGATTTCTCATATCTCTATCGTGAGGGAAATACTCACAATAGTTTCTAACAGGTCTAGCCATAAATGCTAATTTTGCTTTAATGAAGGGAAAATTTCTTCTATCTTTTTCTTTTGTCTATCCGAAGGGATTAACTTACCAGAGACAATTCGAGATATTTCCGAAGAGCTAATACCCGTTTTATCGCATAACCATTTGTTAGTTCTACCATCAAGCGCAAGCTTTAACGCTTCATTGAAAATAAATTGCTTTGTCATTTTTTTATAATTTAGTTTTAGCAAAAAAATACCTATTTCACTTAAAAACAAAATTTTTCTTTAAATAAATAAATTTTCAAAGATTTTTTTAAAACCTGTTTAAACTAGGTTTAGCTTGATAAACTGGTTTAGGCTTCAGTTTTATCTTTTTTCTATGCTTCTTGAAGTTGCCACCGATGCATTGAATTATAACAGCATCAATTACGGGCTTAAATTTTTTAGGGTAGGAAATCACTTCGTATTCGTTGCCCATTTCGGATATTTTTACCCTATGTAGCGCACAATACTTATTAAGGATGTTTTCTTCTTTAAACCATTCTTTGATAACTTTTTGACCTATTTGTTTTCTGATTTCTAAAGAAGGGATAGTTTTTTTAGATTTTTTGCAATAATCCTCAATTTGTTTATATATATAAGCCATAACAAAAAAAATGGCTGGAAAGTCAAGGATTCCAACCACAGAATGATTAATTGATAATTAACATCGTTACAATACCTTGACTATTCTAACGATGTCTTTTTTCAAAAATAAATAATAAAGTAATACTAAAAAGAAAAATTTGTGCCTAAAGATTTATTGATATCTTCTAACACATCAGGCGTAATAACAACTCTATCTTTTAGCACATTACACAAATGGCTATCGCTTAAATTGGCGTTGTAAGCTACAAATGTTTGTTTCAATCCTTTTGACTTAATATATTGTGCTATTTTTGTTCCAAGCCCATTATTAAGTTTGCGTTCGTCTGTCATAATCTATATTAAAATTTGTATTAAAAATGTTTATCGAACACAAACGTAACAATTTTTTTTTAAAAAATTAGCATTAAAAGTTTTTTTTCAAACTTTTTTATTTACATTTGATTATGATTTATAAGGTCAAATTTGGTATATGTCAAGATTGTAATGACGGCAAAGAAAAAGCCTTAGTAGCTGGTCGCTGCTTTTTTCATTATCGCTCGTTTAGGGTTACGGTAACAAATATTAAAAAAAAGAATAGAAAACTATCGACAACGCACCCCATACCAAAAGTAAAAAATGTAGTTGTTAAGCCAGATACATATTCAAAAGATTTAGACTTTTGGTTTAAATACTTTACTATAAATGCTAAAAGAGTTTGCGAAAATTGCGATAAAAGTTTAGCACATTATAACGATGAAGATTGGTTTGGTAGCCAACACCACATTTTAGAAAAAAGCAAATTTCCGAGCGTTGCGGGTAACTTAATTAATCATATGGTTTTAGGCAAATGGTGCTGTCACTCACAATGGCACACATCTATGTTAAACGCATCAAAAATGGATTGTTTTTATTTGGCAAAGCATAGGGTTAAAAAAATATTGCAAAACTTGACACCAGAAGAACTGAATCGTGTTGACCCGCTTTATTTAACTTAAAACCCCCGCCTTGCAAAAGGAGAGGGCTTACCCATAAGATTACCAAAATAAAGCTTACTAAAATTCATTAGTATTGCGAAATTACTATAAATGGAACAAAAGAAGACAGTTTTATTTTACAAATATTATTTTGAATATGGGGTGGATGAACCAATAATAATCGAAGCCTTAAATAAAAACGAAGCAGATGAATTTTTGCGGCAACATAAAAGATACTTACCAGCACCAATATCCAGTCTTCACGTCTCCAGACCATTGTTTGGTATCACTAAAAAAGAAGAACGTGGAATTGTTTATATTTGGTGCGGCTTTGAAAATTCGCATAACGGCTGGATGGAAGAAAATAAATTTAACGCACTATCATACGGAATAATAAAATAGTATTAATAACTAAATTTTAATTAAAATAATATTTTTAATTAAAAACAAACTTTTAATAAAACAAAGTTTTTAAAACACCTTAACTTAAATGAATAAAGCTTTCTCGATAGGAATACCAACAATTAATCAAGCGGAATTGCTCGATAACTACTTAAAAATGTACGCTTTGGACTTTCCAAATACCATGATTTATATTCTTGATAATGGGTTGCAAGATTTTAAATTTAGAAGCAATAACGTTGAGGTAATAAGAAATTACGAACCGTTCCCTATTTCTAAGTCATGGAATTGGTTGGCAAAGAAAATATTCACCCATTCTGATAACGCATTAATTCTTAACGATGATATTTATTTGGGCGCAAGCGAAGACCAAATAGTAGAATTATTAAAAATACCAACAGATTTGTACTGCGCAACACATGAATTTGATTGTTTTTCAGCTTTCGTTTTACCTAAGCAAACATTCGATGAGTGTGGCGGCTTTGATGAAGAATTTACGGGCTGCTATTATGAAGATAGCGACTATTTGAGATACCTTACTATCACGAAAGAAAAAAGCGTATTGTTTTCGGAAACCTTAAATCCAAGATTATTTCAAAGAAATAGTTCGGTAACCAAAAATCCAAGATTAGCGGAAAATAGATGGGTAAATGAACGCAGATACATTCATAAATGGGGTGGCGCAATAAACGATGAAACTTACAAAACACCTTTTGGGAAATGATAGTAAAATCAAAGTTTGTTAAATGCACTGCGTGTTTAAGAAGATTCACTATTAATTTTTTAAACGACCAAAAACAGAAATCAATAAGTTGCCCGAATTGCGGAAAAGTTAATACATATATACTAAAAATTAAATAAAATGAACAAAGAATCGATTGATGTGGTAATAGTTGCCGATTCTAAAAGTCAACATTTCAATTTCTTAACCGACCAAACCATAAGGACGGCTGTTGATTTTGAAAAAAACCTATCAGTAAATGTGATAGTTGTTGAAAAACAGAATATACAGCACCCGCGAACAACTACATTAAAGCAAGATGAGCCATTTAACTACAATGAATGCCTAATTAAAGGCGCAATGGTTGGCAACGCTGAATATATTATGTTTGCTAACAATGATTTGGTTTTCAGAGAAGATTGGGCAACCGCATTAACCAGTGCAATGAAATTACATAACGCTAATTCGGCATCCCCTTACTCTTATATCTCAAACGAAAAAAATAACACAGGGATTGCACCATATTCGGGCATTTATGAGGGATACGAAATAAGAAAGCAGTTTTGCGGATGGGCTTTTTGTTGGACTAGACAATTATTCAATGAATTATCGCTTGACACTAGAGTAAATTTTTGGTGTAGTGATAACGCTACGGCTGAACAACTAAAGCAAAAAAACGAAAAGCATATATTGGTAACATCTTCAATCGTAGAACACTACGAAAATGGCAGTAGAACACTTTATTCTATGAGTGATGATGAAATCAATAGATTAACGAGTGAACAAGTGAATATTTTTAAAGAACTATATAAAACAGATATATGCTAAAAAAATCAATAACCGTAATAATACCAATTTTTGGTAACGTAGAGTATTTTTGGGGATTAGCAATGAAAGCTTACGAATCGATACAAAATCAAACGGTTTACCCCGAAAAAATTATCATTAGTACCACACAAGATATGGCTTCAGCTAGAAATACCGAAGGTTTAAAAGTTGAAACAGATTATATCATTTTCTTAGATGCGGACGATACCTTAGATAGGCACTATATCGAAAATATTACTAAAAATGAAAATGCAGATATTGTAGTACCAGCCGTGCATAGGATTTACCAAGATGGTACAGTAAATACCGACCAAGCACCTTATTTGCCAAAAAATTTACTAGTTGGAAATTATATAGTCATTGGGGCTTTAATCAAAAGTGAATTATTTAAAAAATTAGGTGGCTTTCACGATTATGAAGCCCTAGAGGATTGGGATTTTTACCTTAGAGCCGAAGAAGCGGGGGCTACTTTTGGGCAATGTCCATCAGCCATTTATCAAATAAACGTGAGAGAAAATAGTAGAAATACTAGCAGCACAGCGCACGATATTGTATTAAATAACGCTAAAAAAAGAAGGGGAATATTATGAGAAACGTGTCACACTTTGTAGTAACAGACGGTAGAATAGAGTGTTTACAAAGAACCTTGCAATCCTTCAAAGAAAACTGCGACTATCCATTTTCGCAAAAGTTTATGGTAAACGATTGTATGGACGAAGATTTAATCAAGCACACAAAAATGCTTGCTGACCAATACGGTTATGAATTAATCCAACACGATACTAAAAAAGGGTTTGCGGGCGTTTATAATACCGCATGGGCTTTATCTAAAGGCGATTATGTATTCAACCTAGAAGATGACTTTTTATTCAATGAAAAGGTTGATATTGATGCCATGATTGATATTATCGAACACAACCAATATTTAGTACAGGTCGTGCTTAAAAGGCAAGCATGGAACGAAGAAGAAAAAAGGGCTGGCGGTATCATTGAGCAATGGGCTGACCTATACACCGAAAAAGAAATGAACGGTATCTATTGGGCTGAACACAATCTTTTTTATTCTACTAACCCAAGTATAACACCCAAATGGGTAATTGATAAGGGCTGGCAAATTTGCCCAAGTAGCGAATCGGTAATGAGTAAAATGCTTTTGGTAGATGGCTTTAAATCTTGCTACTATGGTAAAAAATTCGATGCGCCAAAAGTCACGCACATAGGCGATATAAGAAACGGCATATTATATTAAAAAAACAAAAAAAACATGAATAAAATTTGGGGCGTTTCGATGGTTAAAGATGAAGGCGATATTATCTATCATACTTTGATGCACTTAGCTTCAGAGGGATTAGATGGGATATTAATTGCTGATAACCTTTCAACCGATAACACGTTGGCAGAAATAGAAAGGGCAAAAAACGATTTAGCTGGCACTAGTTGCAATATTGTATTAAGAACCGATGATGAAGTAGGTTACTACCAAAGCAAAAAAATGACCAACTTATCAAATGATGCGCATTATCAATTTGGTGCAGATTGGATAGTGCCTTTTGATGCAGATGAAATTTGGTATAGCCCAAATATGAAACTTTCAGAAAGGATAAATTCGTATGGTGATGATACAACAGTACTAAACGCAGATATTTACAACCACTATGGCACAGCCCTAGATGACGCTGGCGAAAACCCTTTTAAAACAATCGCTTGGCGAAAAAAAGAAATTGGCGAATTACCAAAAGTAGCTTTTAGATGGTCTGACGGTATTATTGTTGGGCAAGGTAATCACAGCGTATTGCATCCAAAATATTGCATAGATAATGGATTAGCGATTAGGCATTTTCCTTATCGTTCACGAAAGCAAATTGTAAGCAAAGCAATAAATGGCTATAACGCCTACGCAGCCACAGACTTGCCATATTATACTGGTAGCCATTGGCGGCAATACGGTAAACTGATTCACGATTTCGGTGAAGAAAAATTTTTAACCGAAGTCTTTGAAAAATACTTTTGGTTTTATAGCCCACTAGATAATCAAATGGTATTTGACCCTGCACCTTTCAGAAAATGGTAAAAAATATTAAAAATAAAAATTATGAAAATATTCTCGCCAAGCGTTATTACAGCTATATTCATTATAGCATTTTTATTCCTATTCTCTTTTTTGTTCAACAATAAAAATCCCAATTTTAACAAAAAAGCAGAACAAGCTTTAAAACGTCAATACGACAGTTCGCAGAAAGTAATTGATAGCCTATCATTAAGAATTAAAGATGTTAATTTAGCCTTAAATAACCTAGATAGTTATAACCAGCTTTTAATACAACAATATCAAGGTAAAAAACAAGCCTTGCAATCTCTTTTGGATTGGCAAAAAAAACAAAGCCTTTCAACAAAAAAATATAGCATAAAGCAATTAGATAGTGCTTTTGCTGCTAGATTCCCAAAAGACACATTAAAATCAGATTCAACCATCACAATACAAAAGCAAGTAGCAAACAATACGTTAAGAGAATTAACCGTATGCGATACGCTGAAAAATATTATCTCACTATATCGGTTTAATGATTCAATTAGTAACCTAAGATTGAATGATAGGGATTCAGTAATAGTGTTGAAGGATAGCCAAATAAAAGATTATTCAAAAATCGTAGAAAACTATACCAGCGAAAAGCAAATTTTGGTAAAGCAGCGTTCGGATTTAGAAGACAAATTAAAGAATAGCAAAAAGAAAACATTTACGGCAATTGTAGCATCGATAATGTTAGCTATATTATACACTATAAAATAAAAGAAAACATGAAAACAGAAAGAAAATTGGTTGAGTTAAAGCAGGGTAATAAATCCGCTTTTCTATTAACATTTAACAACACAGAAGTTGCTTGCCCATTTAAGCAACCTATACCTAAGCAAAATAGCGTAACAGGTCAAGTTCAGGTAGACCAACAGCCTTGTTTATCAAATTGTCCATTATTTGATATGCATATTAATTCAAGAGGGGGAACATCTGTTTCAATAAATTGTGGTGGTAATGGTGTTATTCATGAAATTGATGAAGTTGTTTACGCTGAAAAACTAGAAAGTAAAACATTGATATTGTAAATATGAAAAAAATACTTTGCTTATTTGACCATTTAGCGAGAACAGGTTATGGTATCGTTAGCGAACAACTTATCGCACATTTACTCAACCATTTTGGTAAAGATTATGCTTATCATATAGTAGCCACAAATTACTTTGGCGAGCCAGTAAAGACCGTAATTGATGGCGAAGTGGTAGTTTATGTGGAAAGCGGGAAATTGAGCCAAAATTTAGAAAAAACACCCGAACATTTAGAGCAAGATGTTTTTGGGCGAATGGTATTTTTAGAAAGGTTGGCAGCAATGGATTTTGATGGCATTTTTATCATGCAAGATTTAGGTATTATACAGCCTATGATAGAACATCTTGCAGTATTAAAAGATGCTAAACGCAAGGCTAATAGAAAGCAATTTAAATCAATATTCTATTTTCCAGTAGATGGGGACATAGCCCAAAAATATTACGAAAATTTAGAATTTTTTGACAAACTTATTACCTATACCGAATACGGCAAAAAACAAGCTTCAGCTGCTAATCCAAAAGTAAAAGGCAAAATTTCAGTTATTCCGCATGGTACTTCAAAATCAGATTATCAGGTTTTAGACGCAAAAGAGGTTTTGAAATTTAGAAAAGATTATTTTAATGATGAAAACAACGAGTTATTTATCATTGGCGCAATCAACCGTAACCAGCCACGTAAGGATATACCAGCAACAATTTTTGGCTTTTTAGAAGCAAAAAACAATTGGCAAAATCAAAGCAAAAGACCGTTTTTATACTTGCATATGCACCCCGAAGACCCGAACGGTTGGAAACTAAGAGATATTTTGGATAAGTTAAATTTGGTTGAAGGGTACGATTATATGTTTCCAAAAACAGATGATGCCAATTACCAAGTAGATACTAAAACCATGAGCCTTATCTACAATACCATAGATGTATATGTTAGCACAAGCAGGGGCGAAGGATGGGGATTATCGGCAACGGAAGCAATGGCTTGCGGTAGATTGTGCATTTTACCAAACCACACTAGCTACACAGAAATAGGGCGGAACAGGGCTTTATTTATCGAATACTATTTTAAGACTTGTACTGTAGATGATAACGTTATTAGAGATACTTGTGACTATGAAGACGTAGGGGCAAAAATAATTGATGCTTACGAACTTGTAGAATCAGACAAAGAAGGCGATTTAATATTTGAAGCGCTGCTTTTTACCTTTAGCTTACGATGGGCTGATGTGTGCAAAAAATGGTTCTTAATTGTAAAAGAAACGTATTAATAGTTAAATTTTAAAACTTTTAACGTTAAGTATAATAAAAAATATAAACTAAAAACATTCGATAAAGCCCAAATTATATTATAAAAACTTAACTTTACCTAAATTTTTTTTATGCCGCAAAGAAGGGGTAGAAAATCTGCTTCTCAAACCCCAGCACCTAAAGCTGATAAAATTTTTGGTTCAAAAAAGAATCCAAAAGAAAGCGCATCTTCTGAAAATGCCGCTAAAAAAATTGTTTTGTCTCAACCTTTAGCGAATACGCTAAAAAGAAAACTAGAAGATTTTAAGAAAAAATACCCTAAAAGCGATAATGTAAGTTTTGAAGACTTAAAAGCAGTTTATAGAAGGGGTACGGGTGCTTATAGCGCAACCCATAGACCAACTATAAGCGGTGGCGCACCTAATAGCCGTAGTGCATGGGGAATAGCAAGGGTAAATAAATTTTTAGAAAAAGCAGCGGGTGAGAAAGTTAAAAAAGCCTATGTGCAGGATGATGATTTGCTGAAATATAAAAGCGGCGGCTTAATTGCCCCTAACGGAAAGAAAAGTAATCTTACTCCTGAACAATATAAACTTGTCCGCACATCTGCATTCAAAAAATGGTTCGGTGATTGGGAGAATGATGCAGCAAACGCCTCAAAAGTAGTGGATGAGAACGGAGAGCCGTTAGTTGTTTATCATGGAACTAATAAGAATTTTTGGATTTTTTCAGAAGATTTTAAAGGGAGTAATACACCCGATGAAAATACCAAATTTGGTTTTTTCTTTAGTCGATATAAAGACGAGGCTAAAGTCTATATGAGAGAAGCTATATGGAAAGATACTCCCGAAAAATATGATGAATTGTATGGTGCAAGAATTATTGAAGTATTTCTTGCAATTAAAAACCCATTAAAAGTAGGTTATGCGGCTTCATTAAATGTTGGAAAAATTAACGGTTTATTAAGTATAAAAAATGATGGCATAATTGACGAGAGAGGAGATTATATTGCATTTAATCCCAATCAAATCAAACTTGCCGATGCTAGTAATACAACATTTGATGCAAGTAATCCCGATATAAGGTTTGAAGATGGAGGCTTGGTACATTCTTTAGAAATGGCAATGACCAATTTAAAAAAGAATGGCATAGTCATAAAACATGATGGAATAACCTTAATAGCCTACAACACAGGAAATCAAGAAAGACAGCCATCCCTTTACAGAAAAGCTATCATGTACAATTCTATTCAGCCAAAGAAGCAAGCGGCTGAAATAATTGAAAAATTTGATAAAGGGCAGTACGAAAATTTTGATAAAAATAAAATTGAGGAATATAAAAATTACCATTTAATTATCATAAATCAAAATGAAGTTATCTATGATAGCAACAAGCCTAATATGATGTATAAAGAAGGCGGTAAAACTGAAAAACAAATAGCCCTACCCGATACTTACGCTACACCAACAGCATTAAAAAGAGTATTGAATAATCAAGGCTACGACTTAATTGATAAAAATTTAAAGTCAGATGACGATAAAAAAGAAATTATGGACTTTAAAAACGATTTAACAGTTTCAGATATAGACCATAAATACCCAAATGTTTCTCACCCATTTATTAATCAACAATTAATGAATGGCATTAAGGTAGAAATGGAACATGCCGATAACCCAGAAATAGCTAGAAAAATTGCGCTAGACCATTTACACGAAAATATTAATTATTATGAGTATTTAGAAAAAATGGAAGCGGAAATGGAAAGGCAAGCCCAAATAGATGAACATTTTGATGTGGTTTTTGCTAGGGGCGGCGCAACTTCTTCAAAAGTAGACCCTATCTTTTCTTTTGTAACACCAACGGGCGAACCAAGCAAATTGAATTACATTCAACAAGTATTAATTCGTACGTCAAGGTTTAAAAAGTTTTTTGGCGATTGGGAAACGGCTGCTAAAATGTTTTTAGCGGATGACAAAAACAATTTTGATAGACATTATGAAGATGTTTCTAAAATTGTTGACCATGTAACATTAGAACCGAGATTAGTATTTCATGGCACTATGACCGAAAAGGAATTTTACCAATTTGATGTTACTAGGGAAAAAGGCGTAGGTAGACCATATGCTTATTTTGCTTTCAACAAAGAATATAGTCAAAACTTCACAACTGCTAGTCAAAGAGGCGAAAACGACCCAAAACCATTTTTATACCAAGTATTCTTAAACGTTCGTAATCCGTTCTATGCTTTAGGCAAGGATTTTGAAAACAAAAAAGAAAGCGCAGAGCATTGGCTTGAATTGATAAGCGAAAGAATATACTTTGACAAGTACAAAAAAAACCAAAAAGATGCTATTTATAATGCAGTTGCCAATACGGTTAATGGACAAATTGGTGGCTATGTTAAAAAAGCATTTCCAAACGGCGTAGAACAAACATTTTGGCGTTTAATGTCGTTTGATGTAAATAAAGATTTCAAATATTTTCTAATCGCATATGGCTACGATGGGGTAATTTACGATGAAGAGCTTTCATCAATATATGATGTCAATAATCCAGCTCAATACACTAAAGCGGTAACAATATTTGATGCACGACAAGTAAAGTTAGCCGATGGAAGGAATACGGATTTTGATTCGTTATCAACGGATATTCGTTTCGACAACGGTGGTAAATTAGAAAAACCAGCCGCCGAACATATTAAAGAATATGAAAATGATATGAATAAGAAAGAAAAACTAGAAAAGATGATGTTCGGCGGTACATTTTCTGATGGCGGTAAAGTAAAGGGCGATAATAAAATGCACCACGATGCAAAGGACGGCGGTTTTTTTGTAGGCAAAAGCCATGCCGATGGTGGAATAAAAGCAATCAACAAAGATACAGGGCAAATTATTGAGGTAGAAGGTAACGAGGTTATTATCAATAAAAGGTCGGTGGCTGATACTACCAAGCGTGAATTTGAGGGCGAAATGCTTACAAATCGTGAAATATTATCAAGAATTAACGAAGCGGGCGGCGGCGTTTCCTTTGAAGATGGTGGGCAATTATCTTGTTCAGGCAAAAAATACAAGTTTGGTGGCGAAACAAAGGAAGATTTTGTAATCATATACGAGATAAGCCAATCAAAAGAGCCTAAAAAGCCGAAAAAAGTGGTAGATACAGAACAACAAAAGAAGCTAAAAGAAATATTAGACCTAGATTTAAACAACATCGAATTTTAGTAAACAATTTAAAATAATAAAAAATGTCAATTTCAATTTTAACAAAATTCAAGTCAATCAAAAAAGATAAGTTATCTGATACAGCAAAAGGCGTTTTGGAAAAAATGGCTGAAGCTACGAATAATTTTAAGGATTACGCAGCGACAAAAGCATTAAGGGCAAAATTTGAAGCATTTTATGAAAAATTAAAGGAATCGAAACCCGAAGCAATTAAAGGTTACAAAGCCCCGAAGCCCGCCGAACTGCCAAAGCCAGCCGCCGCATCAAAGCCAGCGAAGAAAAAAGCAGACCCATTTAAAGAGGCTTTAAAAAGAAGGAAAAATCAAGGTGGTGTACCTAAAAACATTACTGATGTCGAAAAGGATGCTGATAGACCCGCAATTAATATAAAAGGTAAGCGTACTAGTAAGAACGGAAACATATACTATGAGTATCGTGAAAATAGATACGATAAAAGACCCAAAAAGTACCCTAAATTAGAAGATGGTGGTATAATGGCTAAAGGTGGAATAGTTGTTACTTCAATAAAAGATATACCGAATTTTCAACAAAGACTAGATGAAGGTAAAATTACTTATCGTGGGCTAGGCATGGGTAAACTTTCTGATGATTTTTATGATTTGGCGGGTACTCATGGAGTAAGAATCAAAGTTGACAAAAAAGAATATTACATAACAGATAAAGAATTTGATACTTTCTCAAGGGATGCTAACGGGAAAGTACGTATAAGGTTTGATGCACCATATAAAAAAAGTTATGCTGATGGTGGCACGATGGCTAAAGGTGGCGAAATGGATTACCAATACATGGGCGAACCGCATAAACTAGATGAGTTTGAAAATGGTGGTGAAATAGCAGAACAAAACACCGAAATGCTAATGAGCCTTAATCATCAAATTGAACACCATGCAAAAGAAATTGGCGAAATTTTAACAGATAAAACACCAGTTATGGCTTGGGTATTAGCGAAAGCAGAAAGGGCTGCATCTGACCTTAGCGATATTGCACACTATTTAGATGGTGAAAAACAAGCGCATGAGGAATAATTAAAACCCGCCAAAATATTAAAAATTAATTTTATGAAACTTTTTACCAAAGAAATAGATAAAAAACTATTTCAACAATACAAATACGGCAGCAATTTATCTGAACAAAAAGTAGTTGCAAAAATATTCAACCCTTACGGCAAAGGAATTTGGTACTTACTAAATTCAGACCCAAACGACCCTGATTACATTTGGGCTATTGTAGACTTATTTGCAGTAGAAATGGGTTCTGTAAGTAGAAGTAAAATTGAGAATATGAAAGTACCGCCGTTCCGCTTACCACTAGAAAGGGATTTGTATTTTGAAGAAGTTAATGCTTTGGAATTGTGGGAAAAATTAACTAGCGAGAATTACATGGCTAAAGGTGGTGAAATGAAACACCCAGAATACGTAGAAGAAGTTATAGTTGTTGATGAGTTTAAAGATGGCGGCGCGGTTGATAGAGAAGGTAATTCAATTGGAAATGGTACATTTCATGCAGACTACAACGTTTACGAGTTTGAAGAATATCCTCAAATTACCAATTCTGTTTCTAAAAGCGAAACAACAGAAAGCGTTTATGTTACTTACTACAATAAAGACAACGATAAAGAAGCAATAGTAAGGTTTTCTAATCATGTAAATAATGCTACAATATTTGGTGACCAATTAAATGGGAACTTTACTGGCAAAGATGAAATACTTTATAAGTTAGGATTAATGAAAAGGGTATTTATTCCAAGAAAGTTTATATATATACCGAATAGAGCTGTAAAATATAAAGATGTAGACCAATATCCAAAAGCCGATTTAACAATAAAAGAAATGTATGCATTAGGAGCTGGTGCGGATTTGTCAAAATATAATGGCAAAATAGCTAAAGATAGCAACTATTTGATTTTAGGTGACAAAGTGGAAGAACATACAGAAAAAAGAAAAAACGCATTTGGTTCTATGGTAGAAATCGGTAATTATATTTACGAGCCTTTGGATAAATTTGCCAAAGGGGGGGAAACCAAAAATTGGATTCAAGATGCAATCAAACACAAAGGTGCTTTAAGAAAACAAGCCAAAAAAGAAGGCTTAATTCATGGTGATGAAAAATTAAGCATGGCTGACTTAAAAAAACTTGAAAAAGAAGGTGGCAAAACAGCTAAGAGAGCGCATTTAGCGGAAACCCTTAAAAAAATAAGAGAACGCAACGCTAAAAAATAGCACTAAAAATAAATGCCTTGAATTTTAGAAAAAAAATTTACTTTTATTAAAAAATTAAAACTAAAATAGTGTTTTATGCAAAAATGGCAAGATGTATTAAATAGTAATAGACTGACGGTTGACAACTTGAATAAGAACATTCAAGCATTAATCGAAGATTACAACGATGCCCAAGATTATTTACAATCAGCAAAACAAAAACTAGCTGAAAGTAAAGACGAAGATAAAATAAATGAGATTAAGGGGGATATCAAAGAAATCGAAACCGAATTGCCACAATTAAACGAGCAAATAGTCGCGGGCATAGAAAAAAACGCAGCAACATTAGCTAAAAGGCGTGAAAACATGAGAAAGGTACAAGCGGCAAGGAAAGGTAATAAAAGCCCTGAAACGCCAACAAATGCGCCCGAAAATGCCAATGTAAGCGCAACTACTGCGACAAGTGCCGCACCTGCTGCACCCGAAGTTGTTGTTGAAGATGAAAGCAAAGAGAAAGAGAAGAAAAAAGGCGGGTTAGGTGCAACAGAAATAGTAGTTGGTGGTTTATTAGGTATTGTAGGTATAGGATTAGGGTTAAATTATATTTTCCCTGATGTATTTAGCAGACTACTTAAAAGAAAGTAATGAAGTACACTATAACCAAATACACATACGACCGAGCAAAAGAATTAGGTGTTGTGGTTAAACCTTCAACCGTCAAAGGTAAAAAAATTGATGTGTTTAACAAACAAGGTGAGAAATTGGCTAGTATTGGTGCTTTAGGTATGAACGATTACCCAACATGGATAAAAAAAATGGGTAAAACCTTTGCAGATTTTAGACGCAAAAATTATAAACTTAGGCATGAAAACGACCGACACGTAAAAGGTAGTGCTGGTTATTATGCCGACCAATTATTATGGTAAAAAAAACTAAAACTAAAAAAATGGACAATAAAGAGACAATTGTACTAGAAGAACAAAAAAATGAAATCGTTGAGCCAATAACGCCAACTATTCAAGATGATAGAATTAACCAATTAATGGAGAAAATTGCTGAATTACAGAAAGCAGTTTTAGAAATGAAAGAGGACATTAGTAACATCATAGCTGACATAGACGATATTGAGGATGCCATAGATAACAAAGACAAAGGTATTAAACCCGAAATAATCGAAGTAAACGCAGAGGATATTGGACACGAACTAACAAAAGAGCAGAAAGAAAAAATCCATGCAGCGAAAGATGTCATTAAAGATTTAAACCTTGTGGCGGCTGGTGCAGTTGGCGGTTTTTTGATGGGTTACATATTCAAAAAAACAAGACAAAAATAAAGTTAAATTAATTTTATGCAAATTTTTAAAACACTTAAAGATAGATGGAACGCAGAAACACCTATCTTATACAAGAAAATAAGAAATTATTGTATAGGTTTAAGTGGTTCAGCAACTGCATTATTGGCTTTAGGCAATACAGCTAATATAATTATTCCAGTAATTGTGACAAAAGCGGCAAGTTGGATTTTGATTGTATCGGCGGCAACTGGTGGCTATGCGCAACTACAAAAAAACAAAGACGATAATTAATAGTTATGGCAGATTTTTTAACAGCATATAACGCAATCGTAAAAAAGTGGGAAGGTAATTATGATACCGACCCCGATGATTCAGGTAATTGGTCTAGTGGTGTAGTCAACAAAGGCTATATTACTGGTACTAAATGCGGGCTTACGGCACAAGACTTTAAAAAAGTCTATGGCTACGTACCTAGTGCTAAAGAGATGCAAGAACTTTCGCAGCCACAAATATTGAAGATTTATAAAACAATATATTGGGCTTTTGTGAAAGGTGACGAAATAGTAAACCAAGATTTAGCCAATCAAGTATTTGATATAGCGGTTAATCAAGGTGAAGGCGCATCGCTTAAATTTGCAAAAGAAGCAGTTGGAGAGACGACTAGCGCAACATTCGATGAATTTTTAGTTAAAAAATTAAACGGCGAATAATGAACATGAAATTAATATTTTTAGGTTTTGTATTTTGTTGGGTGTTTTTAGTTTCGCTACAATCAAAAGTTGTTGGCAATAAAAAAGACAAAATGATATTTACCTACAATACCATTTGCGATGTTGAGAAAAAAAGAGCCGATAGTTTGCAACAATTGGTTTTAGTTTATAGATTGAAAGAGTTAAGAACGCAAGCCTATTTAAAAATAGCGAACAATAATAAACGAGAATCGAAATACTTGTTGGGATGGCTTAACAGAGTTTGGAGTAAATAAATGATTAACAATAAAACAACAAAGCTATGTACAGTTTTTTATCAATTGATTTGAGCAACAAAGTAGACCTATTTTTATTAGGATTTATCAGTTTGGCATTTTTAGTATTTGGTTTATTTTTGGGTAAAAATAATGCCACACAAGTACAGAAAATAGGTGAAGAAGTAAGCAAAGACGCATCTAAAGCAAAAGATGCCATTGAATCTGACATTAAAAAAATAAATGGCTAATTATGGATTTAGGTATAAGCAAAGTAATAAATAATGGTGATGGTAACGCTATCATCTATACTGCTTTAATAGCAAGCGTTTTAGCAAACTGCACACCAACGGTCGCTGACGGCTTTTATTTTTGGCTTCAACAACGTTGGAAACAAGATTTAGAAGATGGCAAAATAACGGCAGAACAATACTGGACATACGACATATTAAATTATTATACAATAACAGCAGGGTACTATGTGTTGATTTTCCTTGTAATGTTGGCATTAAATAAAAACAGCTTTTCATCTAACGCTAAAATCTTATTGTTATTAGTTTCAGGTGGAGTTATTATTGGTGTAGCTGCTAAAAATGTACAAAAGGATAAAGAAATCGCTGAACTAAAAAAAGAGGGCAAATACAATCCAAATCAGTAATTAATTAAAAAATAGAAAAATGGCAGATATTGCACAACCAGCAGCAGCCCCCGTACCAGCAAATGGCGTTTCAATAACACAGCCAGCGGCAACGGCTGCACCAATAGCGGCAGCACCAATGGCTGCACCAGTAATGCAGCAACCAGAAACACCAAAAGAAAGCTTTTTTAAGGATTTCGATTGGCTAAAAGTGATTGGTTATTCGGTACTCATCATTGTAGGCGTATCTTACATCAAATACACTAGGGAAAGGGCAACTAAAGATGCTACGGACATTGCAGCTTTAAAAAGCCAATTGAATAACCTAACGATGGAAATTGATAGCTTAAAGCCTACTGCTTCGTAAAATAAACTAAAACTAAAAAAATGACATTTGCCGAACCGTTAATTTACAATTTGGGTGTCAATAATATAATAGATGGTATTGGTTTTGATAAAGCATTATTAGCGTTTAAAGAAATCAACGATGTAGCGAGTGTTATCGGTTACGAAAAGACATTTGAAGCAGCTATAAACGCAGCTAAAACCGAAAGAGAATATTACATCATAACCCATACCAATTTAGATATTATTTGCAAAAATCTTGAAATTGATAAAGAAATAATTTATCAGTTAAGACAAAGAGCCGAAAAGAGAAAATTAGCGATAGGGTTTTGCATTTATTTTACTAAACTTTATTATGGCTTAACATACAATCAAATAGCAAACGCTTTGCAATTGAATGTATGCTACATGATGTTTAATAAATATAACAACTTGATAAAGTTAGCTAAGATAAAAAAGCCCAAAAGCCCTTTGGATAGCTTGGTAGCGCAATATTTTTACAAAATAAAAGAGGACATTTCTAATAACATAAAATAAAACTAAAACTTTATGCCAGCGGACAAAAAAGATGAAAAAGTAATTGAAGACATTAAATTTACGGAAGTAAAAAGGGAAAAATTCGACCCTATAAATTCCGAACCTATAACTGAAAATTTAAGAAAAGACCAATTTGCACCACCACCAAAACTTGATGCGAATAAGCCTTTTGAACCAATACCTGAACCACAAACGCAGTTTAGACCAAACCCTAATGGGCAATATTTTGGCGGCGGTACACCACCGAAAAGCGGCGGCGCACCACAACAGCCATTTAATGAGCCGATGAATGATATGCCAGATGATGAAAAGGACGAAGCGGCAGAACAAGCGGCTGAAATGGTTTTGGCTTTATACGGTAGCTTAAAAGCAGCATCCCCAAAGCTTATCACCATTAGTGAACGCAAGCTTAAAAAAATGGAAGAGGATGGGTTAATAAACCTTACTTTACCATTACAAAAAAGCCCAACTGATACAACTAGAGTAACGATTATAGACATCGTTAAGAACTTCAATGCTAGTGTATCAGAAGGATATGTTGTAACAAATGAATTTAAAGAATCTGTAAGACCTGTTTTAGTAAGGGTTTTAAAGAAAAAAGGGGTAAAAATAAGCGATGAGCAATATTTGTTATTTGCTTTTGGTCAAGATTTAGTACAAACTGGTTTTCATCTGATTGCGGGCATGAGACAGCGTAATGAAGTCTTAACCCAATTGAAGGATATACATACCGCATACAAAGCGGCGCAAGGCTTTACAACTAGCACCCCACCGCCGCCACCTAATGAGCCAACACAACAAGCTAGACCTAGTGCAAGAGAACCAGAAGAAGCAGTTGTTGATAGTGTTAAATTTGACAAAGCGGATGTTAAAACAAGCACTACAGAAAGTGGTGTAAAACCCGATTTAATCATCAATCCTACGGACGGTAGGAGAGCAAATAGAAGACGTAGGGAAAGAAAAACAAATTAATAATGGCAAGGCAACCCAAAATAACAATCGCTTGCGGGCGAAGGGCTACGGGCAAATCTATTGAAACCGTTGAGCAAATTTACAAGTATGTAAATGGCAATCCCGCTTTGGGTATAGCTGGTAGAAAAGCACTTATCTATGATGTAAATGATGAGTTTGGTAATTTTAAGTGGAAGGACGGTTCAGTACATAGCATTAAGCGATTGAATTTTAGCGATTTACCAGCTTTTACCACTCAAACAATGCCCGAAGTACGAAGGATTGCGCCCTATTGGGATGATGGGAGACGATTAACGATAAGTGACATGAGTGAAGGTTTAGGCATCATACTTAACCTTTATAGAGATGGTCTACTGTTAGTTGAGGATATCAACAAGTACACAAACCACCACATGAAGCAAGACCTTATAGGTTCGTTGGCTACCATACGACAAGCTAGAATAGATTTGATAGCCCATTATCAATTAGTAGGTATGGCAGCATCGCCTAAAATAATCGGTATGACAAACTATATCCGATTACACAAAACATTTGATAGTATCGAAAAACACAAAATAAAATTTGCCGACAAAGCGGAAATCATGCAGTTGGCGGAAAATATTGTCGATAGGCGATACACTTGGGGAATGAAAAATAATATCAACGATGAAAGCGGCAAATTTTTCAGCCTTTACGTTGATATGGAATACGGTAAAATAAAAGGCGTATTTAGCGAAGAAGAAGCGAAATTAGCCATACAGCAATACATTAGCGATGGTTCAGTAATACGCAAAATGCTCAACCAACGAGACCGTAACGGTAAAAAGATTTATAGCAATTACGCACAAGCTTACGATGAAGTAGAAAAAAGTTTGTTCTTAGAATACTTTTCATTTTGATTTTGGATGTTAGAGTTTTACCCCCTTAGCGATAAGGGGGTTTTTATTTGTCTTTTGTTATAATTTGATTTTGTACTAAATACTTTTTGCAATTGTTCGATTAATATAAATTTATAGGCAAATTTGTTATGAAGAAATGAGGCATTTTGCAATGTTCTTATTAATCACTTAACCCAATTTAAAATTAAAAAATTTAAAAAGATGCACCCAGAATTAAAGAGTTTCTTACTAACGTCATTAGCAGTTGTAGTAGGTATTACCGTTTACAACGCTGTAGTAGCCCCTATGATGGCTTCAATGTCATTAGCTGCGCCTGCAACGTCTACAACGACTACCACGACAGCGAAATAAATAAATTTTTAAAAAAATAATAATAATAACAATGAGCAACATTAACAGATATTTGGCAAACGCTCGCAATAGAGCAAGTCAAACTTATCACAACGCAACAGGTAGAAATCAAATTGGTACTGCTGGTTCACCACGTCAATTAGTAAACATCGGTGGTCGTATGCCAGCGCAAGGTTTTTCAGCAGCAGGTGACGCAAGTTCACAAGCAGCAGCAGCCGTAGCACCAAGCTACATCATCCAAATTTCTAACTCATCAAATGCTACTTACACAGGTGGTTTTGACGTGTTAGGTGCTTTCCAATATTTGTACGGTAACTATGGTGGCGGTACATGGAACAACGCAGGTAGCTTTACTTTAAACGGTATTACTATCAGTTCTGTTTACACTACTGTAAACTACCAACAAATTTTGAGTTCTACTCAATCTCAACCATTCCAAGTAGGTGCAGTTTACCTACAATCAGTACAAGGTAACGCTAATCAGGTTTCTGATGTTTACACTTTGACTACTCAAAGTACAGCGGGTGAATTGTATAGCCGTCCAATCAAGCCATACATCAACCCTAACCAATATCAAAATACTATAACCTATAACAACAGTGCGTTTGTTATCAATGGTTATACTAAATTGACTTGGTCAAACATCTATGCAAGTTCAATATTCCAAATTAGCTTCTTCCCTGCGGCTGTTATCGACCCAGCACAGTCTTTGAACGGTACTAGCGTACAAGCTCAATACACTGCGCCAAACGTTGCAACCAACACAGTAACTTTAAGATAAGAGTTATTGTAACAATAAAAAATGGGGGTATGGGGCAATTTATTGCACATACCCCTTATTTTTAAAACCTAATAAGGGGTAATATGCTTTATATTGAATACATAGCACTAGCAAAACCTGACGAAGCAGCAAAATTATGCTTCGATTACGGTATTGAAGTAGATGCTAATAATCCCGAAGATATAAGTGAAGGTCTATCTATGGTTGTTGCTCAAAACGGCAAAGATGGATTAAAAGATGTGATGAATATACATCCCGACAAAAGCATCCTAATGGAATTAGGCAAAAAAACAAAAAGACATTTTAATTTTTCAGGTGGCGATAGTGAGGAGTGCGAATGTACTTGCGGAAACTGTATGAATCCCTACATGATAGGGTTTAATCGTTTCAAATTAGGCAATACATATAGTGCAACAGGGGCAAGCGATGCATCATCAAATAGCATTAATACACAAACATCTGTAATGATGCAGCAAAATACTTTGATAGTAATTGGCATAGCGGTAATTGCAGCGGTTTTACTTATTAAAAACAAATAACAATGCCCGATATAGTAACTATCTTTTACAACGGCGAACAATACAACTTTGATGTTGCTAAAAATTGTTATAGTGGTAGCGATGGTTCTTATATAGCTATGGATTACAAAGTTTATAGCGCAACAGGCAACCAAATTGGACAATACTATCCCCCATTAGCGGCTGCGCCGAATATTAGTTGGATAATACCAGCAATAATAATAGCGGGATTTTATATATACACTTTTAGGAAAGATTTAAAACTAGTCAAATAAAAAATTATGGCAAACGTTACGTATAAAGACCCAAATACTGGTGTTTATAAAACCGATGAAAACTTATGGTTTTTAGCTGATGGCACACCAATTACCGACTATGATTCGAGAACGGGTGCTTATCAAGAAACGGATGGCACTTGGTACACTTTTGAAGGTACAGCTTTGGAAAACTTCGATATGTCATTAGGTGCTTATCAAGAAAGTGATGGTATTTGGTACGATACAAACGGTAACGAAGTACCCAAAGGTTCAGCATTGTACAATGCAATACAAGCCTATGGTTACGATGTAAGCCAAAATAATACACCTGAAAGTGCAAAAGGTAAGGTATCTAAAAATACCGTAAGTACAACCACATCAACCGTTAAAACAGCAAAAAAGCCATCAAATAAGGTATTACCTATGATTGCAGGTGCTGTAGCGGTATTGGCGATTGTAACAATTATTTATTTTTCTGTAAAAAAGAAAAAGTAAATTTATAAAAAATAACAAAGAAAGGTATGTATTATGCAAGTGATATTTTAAAAACAACGACACAACCTCAAAAAAGCCCCGTAAATTCGCTTACCAAATTAACTGAAGGAACGATAACAGGGGCTATAATAGGTACAGTTGGCGGTGTTATGGTAGGCGTATATCAGCATAAAAATATTTACCTTTCGGGCTTTATTGGGATGTTGATAGGTGGCGTAGTGAGCAAGATAATAGTAATGTAATTTTTCTCTTAACAATAAAAATCAGGTTTATGATTAGTTTACCAACAAAAGGCAATTATTTACAAGCGGTATTCACAGCGGGAATGGCTGGTTATGCTGGCATTTGGGCTGACAAACACCAAAAGCACATGGGCGTTACTATTTTAGCAATCCTTGTATCTGGTGCTGTAGGTTACGCTGTAGGTTCAGCAATCGACCAAGCTACTGGCTACTAATGAAAAAAAGTAAGGCGGTGGAATCGCAAAATTCACAAATTGTAACTGCAATCACAAGTCTTTCGCTCATAGGCGGCATCGTTTATGGTCGAGCAAAGCATTATACCTTTGTACAAACATTTGGGATTGCGGTTCTTTTTAGTGTTATCGGTTATTTAGGTGGTTCATTTTTAGAAGAACAAATCAAATAAAATGACAGAAGGGGCAAAAAAGTCATTAAACAAGTTATGGAGAGAGCTGGGGAAGCCCGTTTCTTTTAAACAATTTGCGGAAGAATATAATAAAGCAGACCTTTACTATCAAAAAGTAGAGGATGTTTACCATAATCCTACTAGTATTATAGAAACACCATCTGAAGAACAAAATATTGTAGAAACAGCCCCAAATGTTGCAACTTCTAAAAATAATTACTACATTGTAGGTGCAATTTTATTAGTAATCGGCGGTATTTTAATTACTCAAACTTTGAGCAAAAAGTCAAATTAATGGAAAATAAGCTAACATTTGAGGATTTTTTTGCCAGTGTTGGGATTATCGCAGTCTCGGCTGTATTGTATTCTATGTACAATAAAAAAAAACCAGAATTTGCTGAAGCCAAAGATATGATTTTGCAGCCATTAAGTGAAGTTATGCAAGAAGTAGAGAAAGTTGTTGTAGTCGAGAATATAAAAATGAATCCAAATTTATATGCACCTACTAACGCTTTAGATGGCTATATGGAACTTTATGATTATTCTGAAATTAATACAATAGGGGCAGTAAGAGAAACAATAAAAAATGCACAGTAATAAATAACCTATGCTTCAAAAGACAATTATAACACGCTACGAGGAGGAAACGCTCAAAATTACAGTTAATGCCAATAGCAACATGTTATTGCGATTAATCGTAAAAGATGCGGATAGAGAAAATACCGTTTACACCGACAGACAGCGACAGTTTGGTGGAACATTTGTTTTTTATGTTCGTATGCCTATTTGTCTTAACAAAGTAGATATTTTATTATTTAATGTAGATGATGAAAATAACGATAGCGGATTTTCAATGGTTTCTGTAGAAAGAATGCCATTGCAAAAAAGACTTGATTTAATAGACCTAAGAAATCCCGAATTAAGAAGCTTTATAAAGTTTGCGCAAAGATTTTGCTTAAATGCTGGATGGATGAACGCAAACGACCCTAATAACCCTGATGAGTTTTATTATAGCGATGATGGACAGTTCTTTATAAAGTATTTGCCACAAATTACCGATATGAACGGTAATGTAGTTGATACACCCGCAAGGATAGACGCAGGTAGTGGTATTATTGAAGTAAGCCAAGATTATTTTATTGGCTATACTGTACCAATGCGATTTGCCATATTAACACATGAATTTGCGCATGTATTTTTAAATGTAAATCCCGCAGATGAAACAGAGGCAGATTTGAATAGCTTGTTGATTTATCTTTCTTTAGGTTACCCACGAATAGAAGCGCACGAAGCATGGATTGATACATTTGAAAGCGCACCAACTGAAGGCAATTTGGATAGGTATAAAATCATGGAACAGTTTATCATGGATTTTGAAAATAATAATTTAGTAATACATGGCTACTAAACAAGCATACCAAAGCGGTTTTGACATAGTAATTGTACTAGCGATATTAGCCGCTGGCGGTTATTGGTATTACAACAACTATATTAAGGACACAACAGCGGGTAAAATAATTAGTAATCTATAAAAAATATTGTATGGCAGAGCAAGAATCATTTTTTAAACGCATCACATCCATCTATACTGATAAAAGCATCAATGGTTGGGTAAGAGGCGCAGCATGGGTAGGAACTGCCGCAGTTCTTTATATAATAGGCAACGGTATTGTAAACGCTATCAATGCTGGTAGAGCAGCGCAAGAGCAAGCGACACGTGTAAAAGAATTGGACAACCAAATTAATGCGTTAGAAAATCCAACAGACCCTACGGTAACAGAACCACAACAACCAACTTTCCCTGATGTTCAATATTCAAATTTCGCAGATTCCATCACGGCGGCGTTTACGGGATTTCACATAGGTAATATTGCTTCGGCGGTATTGGTTGGTATATTAACGTCAGCGGGCGATACTGTATATAATATTTTAAAGCAAATGGAAAATGATGTAGATATGTTCAAACTACAAAAAGCATTTGGCATAAGAACAATTACAAAAAGCTGGTTGACACCTGATTATACAAATGTTGATTTAGTGACAGCGGTAAACGACCAATTGGATGTGCAAGAGATAGCATTTTTGAATAGCTATTTAGAGAAAAAAGGTATTAAATTTAGATTTTAAAAATAACAATCATGGAAGCAAATTCATTTTATGGTCAAAAGTTCGCTGCAAGCGGTAGTTTACCTAACAGCCCTAAGAACGCAGACGTTACAATGTTTAATTCAGGTGGCGCAGGTTCTACTAAAGAATTAAATACAAACCCAGTACAAGGGTTTAAAAACGCTATTGGTAATAGTTTTTATGGTGCGGACGGCGATGGTAGTGCGACAACTACAACTGCAACCCCTGCAACAAGTGGAACAGCAGTTACAACAACTACTAGTTTTACAACCATGAAACAGCCAATAGGTTTTAATTTACCAAGTCTTTTGTTATTGGCTGCTGGTTTTGGTATAGCTTACTATTTTACTAAAGAAAAAATGATGTAATGTCATTAAAGCGAAATATATTAATAGGTAGCTTGATTGCTGTACCCGTATTAGCTGCGGCTTATTATAGGTATATCCTATCAAGCTATGACTATAACGTAAGTTCTATTACACCTGTTAGTATAGATGGTGCTAATTCTGTCATTAAAATAACGATAGACGTAACTAGTAAAATCGGTATCGGTTTAACTATCAAAGATATTTATGTAGATGTCTACATTGAAGGCTATAAGGTAGGTAATGTTGTTGAAAGTCAGCCTGTGGTGATACCTAATTTTGGTTCAGCACAAATTGTTCTTTTAGCAAATGTTGACCTTACACAAGTAGCCAATGATGTAACAGGTATTTTAGTAGATGTATTGAGTAGTGGAAGTTCTAATGTAACAATAGTAGGCTACACCCATGTACAAGTTGGCGTAATGCCTTTTACATCAAATGTTGTATTAAAACAAGGCTACACGATGAAGATTTAATTTTTTTGTGTAGATTTGATGATAAAACTAAAACAATGGATATTAAGCAAATCACTTCTGATGTAATAATAAATTATATCAGAAAAATGGGTTACAAAAAAAATAAGATGGAAGATAAATTGCAATTAGTGCTTTATCTAAAATCTGAAAAAGAAGTAGGGGCTTATTTATTAGACGAATACGTTTGTACCGATGATAATATTAAGCTAAAAGATATTTTAGGGCTTTATGCAATGTCTTATAATATCGTCAATGGGTTTATAAGTAAGTCGTTACAAAAATTCGCAAAAGAAGCAGAATGCGATATTAATGTAATTAACTGTATGCTTTGGCTAGAAAATGATAGCGTAAGCTTGTGTGTTTACAAAGAACATACACCTTACAAAAGGATTACGATAGCCGAGCTTTTAAATGAATAGCAATGAAGGTATTTACAAAAACAATAACCACACCCCTAACTATTTCTAAAAGTGATGGTGTTTTTTTTGTGAGTGTATTAGTAGGCGATAGCAGCACATTGAGCATTTTAGGTAATGCGCAAGGTTTTCAAGGTTTAACACCTGATGCAGTAACATTAATTTCAGCGCAAACTTGGACAATGAGTTCTCAAATTTCCGAAGGTGCGATAGATGGTTTAACTTTGACACCAACAGGAACGGCTTACATACAAATAGGTCTTAACTAATTTAAATTAACATCTATGGCATTTGGTAACATAGGGAATGGCTTTGGCAGTAGCGGTATTATTGGTTCACCTAGCACCGTTTATGTACCCTATGTTGGTGCAAATCAAAATGTCAATTTAGGTCTTTTTTCGATAACAGCATCAACTATAATAAAGGCGGGCGGCACTTCATCTCAATTTTTAAAGGCAGATGGCTCGGTAGATAGTAACGCTTATTTAACAGTAAGCGCAGCAGCCGCTACCTACGTTCCCCAAACTACTACGGTCGCAGGTTTCCCATTATCGGGCAATATAACATTAGCCAATTTAACAGCTACTGATACGACATTGACATTTAGCGGTACGTATAACGGTTCTATCGATAGAACAATTGGCATAAATTTAGCCAATGCTAATACATGGACAGGTATTCAATCTTTTAGCCCTTCAATATCTACAACTGGAACTAATGCATTAAATATTACACCATCTTATGTATTAAGTGATGGAATTACTAACGTTGACTTATTTATAAATAGAACAACAACGGGCAGTACAACGGCTTCGCAATATTTAATATACGGTGTTGCCGATGGAACAAATCAGTTTTATGTAAACACAATAGGTCAATTATTTGTAAATAGCAATAAAACAGGATTTGGGATAGGTAATGCTGCAATAAATACTTTTGGCGGTATTTATGCGGCAGGTTATTCTATTTTTGCTGGGGGCATAAATGTTGTAGTAGGTAAACTTAATGGTGGATATCAAAGTAACAATGTAGCATCGACATCAAGTGCGGCTATAGCTAACCAAGTTACAGGGTTAATAGTTTCTTCAAATACGACAGCAACAAGTGGCACAACGCCTTTATTTGCAACATTACAAGTCACAGCCCCTGCAAATAATACAGGTCATACAATTACAAATGCAATAACTGGGGCTTTTGAACAACCTTCTTCTGGTACAAATAATACAGCTTTAAGCATCAATAATTTATCACCTACGGGTAATTGGTCTATCTATAATGCAGGTACTTATAATAACTATTTTGCTTCAAAGTTACTCATAGGTACAACTACAGACGGTGGTAATGGAATATTACAAGTAGCAGGTCAAGTAGCTATTAATTCAAGTACTACAGTTGCTCAATTATCTCTTACAAACACTAATTACCAACAAGGTATTAATGCATATACTGTAAAGAATGTATTAAATTCTGATTTTGCAAATCAGGCTATAGCAGGTTTGATGACTGTAACTAATTCATCGCCATTTACTCATACTGCGTTGAGAGATGTAACAGGAACTGCGGCTATTGTTCAATTTAGCAATTCAGCCTTATTTACATTATTTACATCTAATTTACAAGCTTATGCAGGTATTAAAGCAGTTGTATATGGTAGCGGTTCAGGTGGCGCAACTGGTGGCATTTTAGCAGGTATAAATACAAATGGATTTTTTTCTAGTACAGGTAACTACGACCATATCGCAGGTGTTAGAGTATCATATCCAAGTTACGACCCAGCAGTAGGGTCTTATAGTGGTACAATCACTACTTATTCGGGGATTTACATAACCGATATAAGTTTAAGTAATATTGCTTCTAATATTACCAATAAATATGCCATTAATCAAGTAGGCGCATCCGATTTAGTATATCTTAATGGTAATGTATTAATAGGTACAAATACCTATGGAGGCTATAAATTAGATGTTAACGGTACAAGTAGATTTACAGGTAATGCTCTCTTTGTAGGCTCTGTAACTGCAACAAGTCTAATAAAATCAGGTGGTACATCAACGCAATTTTTAAAAGCGGACGGTTCGGTAGATAGCAATACTTACTTGACAGCAGCTTCGGCAAGTACAATATATGTACCTTATACAGGGGCAAATGCGAATGTTAATTTAGGTACTTATACAATAACAGCAGCGCAACATTTAACAGGTACATTAACTTATACAGATACCAACGTATTAGCAGCATTTCAAAGTAGTGCAAACAGCTACAACCAATTACTAATACAAAATAGTAATACAGGAGCAACAGCTAGTTCAGATGTAGTAGTCAATAACAATCTATCAACAGCTACAACATACTACGGTAATTTTGGTATGAATAGTAGCAACTTTACAGGTAGTGGTAGTTTAAACTTACCAAACGCTACTTATCTAACTGCTACAAGTGGTGAATTAGTATTAGGTACTACAACTAATAATGGAATAAGATTTGTAACTAATAGTAGTACTACAGATGTTGCAACAGTTGCAAGTAATGGACAATTTACATTTAGTCCTTCTGTAAGTGGTAGTTCAATTATTTATGGGCAACAATTAAATCCAACTTTAACTGCAACAGCGAATAATACGCAGTTAGTAGCTTTAAATATTAATTCTACGTTTAGCAATGGTGGGTTTTCTGGTACCTCAAATTTTGCATTAAGAGTAGTTGGCGGTCAAGTAGTTGTTGTAGATAGTACAGCAGGTACAGGAGCAGGTACAGGAGCAATTACTACTACAGGTGGTATATATGCAGGTAATAATTCTACATTTGGTGGAACTCTTACTGTAAATAATGGGTTAACTATTAACAGTACAAGCAGTATTGGTTTAAATGCTAATATAAATGCAACTAGTACTTTTCTTTATCATACATTATCTACAGTAGCAACTGGTAATTCTTTTACATTTAATTCAATTTATGGTGCTAGAATATTAACTGCTGCATCTGCAACTAATAGTACAATTGGTGAAATAGGTAATTTATCATTAAATGCCATTACATTAGGCAGTGGCACTGTTGCAACAAGTGCTTTTGGTATTAGATTATCATTAGTAACAGTTGCTACAAATAATTCACAAATTGTAATCGCTAATTCGCAGCCTACAGGCAACTGGGGAATCTATAATGCTTCTACTTATTCTAACTATTTTGCTTCAAATTTATTATTAGGAAGTACAACTGATGCAGGAACTGGAATTTTACAAGTTACAGGTAATCAATACAACAATGGTACATTAACATTAGCTAATAGTGTAACAGGCTCATCTACTACAGGTACTTTAAGTATCACACCTACATGGAATACTACAGGTACACCAAATGCACCTATCTATGTAAATGTTACAGGTACTGCATATGCTGGTACACCTTATTTACTAGATATTGGAATCAGTAATGCACATAGATTCACTGTTGATGTTACAGGTTTTATTACATCACAACAAGGTGCAAGTCTTGCAGGCGGATTAACAATTGGGGCATCCCAATATATCACGTTTAATAGTAGAAGTAAAATATCATCTACTTCAGATGGTAATTTGATTTTATCATATAATGGTACTACAACTTTTAATTCGTTAGGTTTTGGTACTGCTTTATCAACAAATCCTTGGTTATATGTAAATGGTAATGGTTTAATATTAAAAGATGGAACAAATACAACTTATACTAATTTAACATTAGGTAGTTTAACAGCAACTGGTAATCAATCAGCATCAGCATGGGGAACAGCAGGTATTCAATCACAATTTGGAACAGCAACATTTACAAATACAAGTACACCAGCTAGTACTACAGTTGCTGGTATGACAGCTGTTAATAGTTATGCTATACCAACATTAACAGCTACAAACTCAAATGTAACTTTTGCTCAAGCAGCAACTGTATATATTGCAGGTGCTCCTATTGTTAGTGGTACAAGTGTAATTACAAATCCGTATGCTTTGTATATTGGAAGTGGTCAAACTAATTTTGGCGGTAGTTTAACTAGTGGTGCAGTAGCATATTACTCTTTTAAAACAACAGCTTTAACTAATGTAACTAGTGGTATTTATATAGAAACTAATAACAATGATGGTTTTCAGTCAAACGGTCTTACAAATAGAGTGTTAAATAATAATAATACACTTTATAAACTTAGTGGATTTCAATCAGCGATAAATAATAATGGAACTAATACTATTAATAATATAAGTGGATACATTTCAGATATTAGTAATATTAATACTGGAAGTATTACAAATGTTTATAATTACTGTGTAAATACCAATGCAAACAGCAGTAGTGGCAGAATAACTAATATCTATGGTGTTTATGTTAATGACCAAACAGTAGGTACAGCAGCTAATGTTGGATATTATGGAGCTATAAGCAGTGGTACTAACAAATGGAACTTATATATGGCTGGTACTGCTAATAATTATTTAGCAGGAAAACTACTTATAGGTACAACAACAGATGCAGGATACACTGCTGCTGACTTTAACGGAACAGTGAGAGTACAAGGTGCAATAAGTCCTGCATCAACACAATCAACAGTGAGTGGTAGTACAAGTGGTAGTGCTGTATTCAGTCAACCATTTGCAGGTGCTAGTATGAAGCAAGTGGTAATTTACTTAAACGCTTTAGTAGGTACAGCAAGTTATACATTTCCAACAGCATTTACAAATACACCAGTGATACTAACGAGTGATGGATTAGCATCAAGCATTGTAACAAGTAAATCACAATCAGCAGTTACTGTTACAGGAAGTACAACAACAGGAGTAATTATATTAATGGGTTATTAAAAATATTTATAAAAAAATAAAAACAAAAAACATGAAAACAATAACACCAGTACAAATTTGGAAAAATGGTCAATTAGTAAGTGCCAGCGTCCTAAATTCTTACTTAATAAATGATAATTTAAGCACAAGCGCAACATTTTGGTATGGCTTATTTCAAGAAACAGCCGATGGTAATATCGGTGCGCAATTAAGTCAAGGTAACCTTACAATGACAGGTGCGGATTATGCATCATTTGAAACAAACCTACAAGCGTGGGATTGGGTAGCAAAACAGCTTAATTTAACTATAATAGGGGACTACGTTGCACCAGTTCCACCAACTCAACCACAAACAGCATAGTCATGGGAACAGCAATTTGGTCAATAATTTTATTTTGTCTAATTGTGTTTTTAAATTCACAAATGGACACATTTAAGGATAAATGGGAATTTTATTATTCAACCATTTACCCTAAAATAGCGAAATTATTGGTAAGCCTAAAATTGTTTGAAACGCAACTATTAGCCGATATTTGGTTCAATAGCACAGGCGAAAGTTGGCGAGGGGCTTACATAAATGGTATCAAAGACCCATCGTTACCTAACGAAAATAAAATACAATGGTCAGTTTTTGGCATCAAATTTAACAAGCCAGCCATTTATGTTGATATTTGGCATTTTTTAAAGAGCTTATTAATATTAACATTGTGTATTTTGGTAGCTATCAATTTACCTATTTACTTTATTATCGTTAATAAGCTAGTAACTAGAATTATTTACGTTATAGCCTTAGACTTTATATGGGGAATAATATTTCAAATCTTTTACAACAAAAAATAGTTGCTAAAAAGCAATATATTTGTATAAACAAAATAAAAAAAACATGACTAAAACAAAATTATCTATCTTAGAAATTTACAACCTAAGACAAGAATTAGAAGGGGCTGCAATTCAAATTGAAGATGGCAAACAAGTGCCAGTTTCACCAGCACTAATTTCTTTTTTTAAAGACCTTAGATTGCGCTATTGGTTACAAAAACTAAGTGACACGCTTAAAGTTGAATGCGACCGATTCGAGAAGGTTAAAAAAGACCATTTTAAAGAAATATTTGGCGAAAATCCATCTGAAAATGAATTAAAGCCAACATTAGAAGATGGTACACCAAACGAAAAATTAAATGCTTTTGAAGCTAAAATCAACGAATTAGCAGAAGAAATCGTTGAGATAGAACATTTCGCATTCAACGATGAACATTTAGATAAGCTAAAAACTACATTTCACGTTATTGTTACTGAAGATGGTAAAAATCAATCAGTAATACCAACAGAGGATTTGACAGGTAAGTACACTAACCAAGAATTTACCCCACAAATATTTTTTAGAAAAATAGTGCAGCCGTCATTATAAAATATAGTCTAACATTTAAAATATCGCATCGTAAACATTACGGTGCGATTTTTATTTTACCATTTTCAAGCATGATATTTTCATCAAAAAATAATAACCCTATACTATATTTCTTGCCTACATCTCTAATATTATCAATAATTTTTAGTTTACAAATTGTTTTATACTAAAATTCATATTGGATAATCCTAATTCTAATCAATAGAAATTACTTTTATAAGCAAAATACCTATCTATTTTTATAGTTAATGCATAAATTTATTTTTTCTTATGAGTATGAATATAGCTGCGCAAAGCAGAAATAAAAGCCTAAGATGGATTGATTTGTTAGCGATTATAATACCGATGATTATTTATTTAGTAGGCGCATCGGTAGCTTCGTTTAGAACATCTATACAGCAAGGCGATAACATACAGACTATGCAGGTAAGTATTAAAGAAACGAAAGACCAAATTGAGAAGATACAAGCAAAAGAAGATGAACGATATGCAAAAATAATTTCGGATTTGACTGAAATAAAATTATTGCTTAAAGATAAGCAGGACAGAAAATAATATGTTATGGCTTTGACAAAAACCCAAAAATGGTTATTAATACTTACCCCCGTAGTTGCAGGGGTATCGTACATTGTATATACCAAATTAAAGGGTAACAATTCAAAAATACCAAGTTCTTATCCTAAGCAAGGACAAAAAACTGATACAAAACCAACAGTAAGCGGTAATGCATCAACAAGCGATTTCCCTTTAGTAAAAGGTTCTCGCAATAAGTCAGTAATGGTATTGCAAGATGCATTAGGTGTTACAATTGATGGCATATTCGGCGCAAAAACTTTGGCTGCGCTTAAAGAACAAGCAAACCTTACATCTATCGTAGATGCTAACCAATTAGCAAATGTGATAGACCAAATCAATAATGCGGACGCAATATCAACTTATAGCGATGCATCTATGAATATTTTAAAATTATACGATAGTAATCCAAATTTAAAATACCTAAATGCAAGTAAGGATTCAAATTGGATAAGACTTAATCAAGATGCGGACGGCAATTTTGTGTTTTCAAATGAGCAGTTTTTCGTTCCATTGGGTACTCAATTTGATATTAATAATGTGATACCAGATATAGAAGACCAAGCAACGGGCAAACTAGTAATTTTAGATACACGCAATGGCTCTAATATTTATTGGTTAGCAGACCCTAATAATATTTACATAAGTTAAAATAAATAAAATGAAGTCATTATTATTTCTTGGTAGTGGGTTAATTGTAGGCTACTTCGCATATAATTATTTTTTTAAAAACCCTGCAAGCACTAACAATGCTGCTACTAGTTCGGTTAGCACTATGCCGCCAAACGAAAAAAGCACATTGCCAATCAGTCAACAACAACATTCTTCAGTTCAAACTACAAATGTTTAATCATGGAAACTAAAGACATATTATTTTTTGGTGCGGGAGTAGCTGCGGCTATGGGTTATTTATATTTAGTAAATCATCCAAAAGCATTGAATGATGTTAAAAATAAGGCTACAGACCTCGCACAAACTGCGCAAGACCAAATAAGTTCACAGCCAATTTATACAACCCCGCCAGCTTCAACAGTAAGTAATGGTAGTACAGTTGTAAACAATCCCGCTACTTCTAATAATTATAGTGGCAATGCTTTTGTGCCAACTGCAACAATATCACAGCCATCGGGTACGCAAATGGTAATAGATAAAGGTGTAGGTGTGCCAACAGTACCAGTTGCACCAGTATCACAACCGTCAGCGGGAAACGCATTTAATCCCGTAATGTCACAAAGCGGCGGCGGCGATACAGGTGGTTCAATACCAGCATCACCAATTGATAGCCTTTATAATGACGGGGGCTTTCAAAATTCCAATCAAGGTTATGCTAGTTTAGCCCAAGATATAAATTTGCGTGCATCAGCTAATAATGCACCGATTGAGGCTAATGTAATGATTAAAAGACCAGTTGCTAATACAACAGTAAACTCATTGTATAAGCAACCTTCATATATGTTTGAATTTTCTCCACTTGCAAACTAATAAAAATAATAAATTATGAAACAGAATACAACAAGTATCATATTAATCGTTGGGGGTGTAGCAGCCGTTGGTGCTATCGTATATTTTGTATTTGCACCACCAAAGCAAACATCATCAGTTGTTATTCAACAAGGTAAAGCGCAAACAATGCCAACTTCAAACAATCAAATAACAAGTGCTGCTATATCAGTAGGTACTAGCCTTATTGATAAATTGTTCAATATCAATCAGCCGCAACAGCCTACGACAGATAATAATAACGGATAAAATTTAAAATGACATCAAATGGATAACAAGAAATTAACAATAGGTATTTTATTTGCACTAGCCATTGGCGGTGTAGGCTATTTAATTTACAATTATAGTAAGCAAAACGCAACACCTCAAGGTGTATCTAACCCAGCGCATTTAAACGTGCCTACGGGTGCTTCTACCATAGGTAACTTAAAAGCAGCTAACCCTAGTGCCACTGATGTACAAATCGCAGCTTTAGCGGCTCAATTACAAAAGCTACAACAACAAATGCAAAAAAGCAAAGGTGGCGGTGGCGCAGGTATTGGCGGCGGTGGCGGTGGATTAGGTGGCGGCGGCGGTAGCCAATCCCCTAAAGCAGATGAAAATGGTTTTGTGAATGGTGTTAGAAAAAATGCAGATGGTAGCGTAGATAAATTAAACCCTGACGGCACTTATACCGAAACTGATAAAGACGGTACAGTAACAAATTATACGAATAGTGGTATTGCTTTTGAAGCAGGGGATAAGATAGTAAAAGATGCGCAAGGTAATCAAGTAGTACAACACGATAATGGCAATGGTACATACACAGAAATAGAAAAGGATGGTTCTACAACAGTATATACCAACGATGGCAAAGCATTAGGCGAAGGGGATGTTTATGACCAAACTATCGGTTCTATTATACACGATAATGGTAATGGTACATACACAGAGACTGATTCAAATGGGAACAAAACAACATTGACTACTGACGGCGCTGAAATACCAGATGGATTCCAATATGACCCTAAAACTGGTTTAGCTACTAATATGCAAACAGGTGACCAATTTGACCCAACTACTCAAACTGTTGTAAAAAGCGGTGACAATATTGTTTATGACGATGCAGGTAATGTAGTTTCGGGTGGCGATTCTTCAAATACAACACCTACAGCACCTACTGATACAAGTGGTAGCGGTAATACACCGCCAGTTGATAATCCACCTGTTGATAATTCAGCAGATGATTTTTACAATGACACTAGTTTATAATAATAGATAGTAAAAAATGAAAAAAGAATATATTTACATTGGCGTTGCAATTTTAGCAATTGGGGGTCTTTATTATTACAATAAAAATAAAGATAAGGCTAATCAGGATGCAACCTTACAAGCACAAAATAATGCAGCATTAGCTAAAAAAAGAGATGACTTAAATAAAAGCATTTCTGATAAATTAGCTAATGGATATTTTAGTAAAAAAGAAAATTTTCAAGATAAATTAGTTCAATATTTAAAAACTATTAAACTATTTAAGGAAACAATAGATGCAAATATTATGACTACGGATGAATTAAACAAAATAAATGATTTTCTTTTACTATTAGATAATGAATATGTAGGTAGTAAAAAACCATTTCAGATTCAGCAAGAAGCAAAAGATGTGATGGTTAAGTATAATCTTGATAATGCGTAAATTGTATTCATTTTAAGATAACATAATGGATAAAAAAGAGACAAATTATTTGATATTTATAGGATTAGCTTTAGTTGGCTTAGGTTATTTTATTTACAAAAATGATAAAAAGAAGCAATCGGCTAACTTACCAAGTGCGAACACAAGCGGTACACAAACGAACGGTAAGGGAAACGCAGCGGTCACTAAGCAAACGGTAACGACTGGTTCACAGAGTAACACGTCACAATCAGGTAATTTACAAGATTTTCCTAATTATAGTAGCGAATCTAATCCGGGTTTTAAAGTTGGTTATTATGACGGACATACTAATTTTATTATTAGTTAAAAATAAAAAATGATATTATCATTAAAAGATAAAGCAGTAAGGGCAAAGCAGATATTTACCGAAGTGGGTACAATTGCAACAGCAGTAGCCGCTATTGGTACTGCGTACTTTTTGTATATGAATAATGTTTGGAAGCCATCGGTAAGTTTAACAAGTGTAGATTGGGCAAATGGCAAAGCGGTTTTATCAATCAATAAGCAAGAAGTTACCATTTATGTAAACGAAAAATATAATTGCGGATGGGGATGGGATGTTGAATTTGGAACGGATTATCAATCGAATTTACAAAGGGTTCAATTAGTAAAAAATTTGAGTAACGGTGCTAGTGTAGTACATCAAGTGTTAATCACAAAAAGTTAAGTTATGACAGACAGCGCAAAACAAGCAATAGTAACAGTAGGAATAGCAGTAGGCGTGTTATTTCTTTTTACTTTTATAAGCAAAAAGAAAGACAGCGTTACCAAAACAGGTAAGAAAAAATATGTTAAGCCCGAAGCAGACCCTAAGAACATGGAAGAAAACCCGCAGGCAATGGATGCTTACGCAGCTTTGTGTTCTTACATCGATGCTTACAACGATGGTAACGATGCAACATTTTTAGCGGATTTGAACGCAGAGTTTAAAAAAGAAATGAGCTTACAAGTATTTGAAAACGCAGACGGCTCTATTTCAGTAGAAGATTTGAACGGTAAAGAAATTTTAGTATCAACACAAATGGGGTAAAAATGAAAAAAGAATATGTTTATGTAGGATTAGCCGCTTTGCTTATAGGTGGTTACTTGTTCTATGTAAATTATATTAAAAATGGTTCAAATAATAATACTAGCAACTTAAATAATGCTACACCGAATACACCATGCATAACAGTTACTTATAGTGCGCCAGTGTACAATAATGCTATTGTAACTTATAAAGATTGCAACGGTAATTCTCAAACAGAAAATATAACTACTGGTAACTCAATAACAATACAATGTTTGCAAGGTTCTGACAGCATTAAGTATATACCAATATCAGCTTCAAGCATAAGCTTTACTTCGCCTTTTGTAACAGGTGAAATAGATAACAATAAAGTGGTAGTTGCTAATGCGGTTCAAACAATGTATAATGCGCCATCAGATGCTACATTAGTAGTTAATTATACTGATATTTATGGCAATCCAGCATCAACTACTATACCTGCTGGTGGGTCTTCTTATATTGATTGTGTTAAAGGAACGGATAGCGTTCAAGTATTGCCGATAGTAATAAATGTTTACACAACTAAACCAAATACCATTAGTTTAGTAACCTATAATGATGTGTCAAATACACCACAATTGTTTTATGTTATAGATAAAAGTGTAAACATAACAAATCCGTCTTCACCAGTTTATACTAGTCCTTATCCAATAAAAATAATCAAGGGGTCTGATAATGTAAAAGTTATGGAATATGACACCAAGACTTATACTGCGCCTATCGGCAAAAGTTTAACGGTAAATTATACGGATTGGGGCGGCAATGAGCAACAATTGTTCATCTTTAATGGTAGCTCAACTATTAATTGTGTCAAAGGAAGCGATAGTATAGTAAGTACTACGCCTTATGACTTTACAACACCCGTAAAACTAAATGCAGTACCGACATTAGGCTCTATTATTAATAGCAGCTATAATTTGCCATCCAGCGTTTCTAATGTTTGCCCAATCGGTCAACCATGTACACAAGATTGTATAGACGCTATCAATAAAGAAATTCAACACGATGTTGACTTATTATCTCAACGATACATTAAAATGCTACAAGGTAATGGCAATAATACAAACTCGGTAACAACCCAATTAGAAGGAAATGTTGGTTCAGTTATAAATGCTTTTAATTTCAATGACCCAAATATGGTTAAAATATTGTCACAAATGTATTCATCAACCCTTAGTCAAAGTAGCGATAGCGTTTCGGGTGGTGGTAATAGTGGCAATTTTATTTCGGGAAATTTTTATAGTTAATGGAAAATAAAACTAAAATAAAAGACGAAAATTTTTCAAAATTAAAAAAATTTTCAAATTGGATGGCGGCTTATTATTTTAGCCCCGTCTATTTGTTGGGAAGCAGTATAGTAAATGAGAATTTTAGAGACGTTGATATAATAGTTTGCATAGATGAAGAAATATTTGAGATGAGATTTGGAAGCGTTAATGATTTTTTAGAATCAATGAAAGGCGAAAAAACAACATGGGTTTTTTGGAAGGTAGTAGAAGAAAATTTTAAAAGATTTAGGCAAGCTTACAACATGACAAATTTGAATGTAGACTTTAAGATTTTGCCAAAATCTTTTTTTATGGAAAATTTCAAAGGACAAAAAATACGATTAGACGAAAGCAATTTTTAATAAATAAAATTAGTATATGGCATTAGCAAGACAACATAATATGACTGTTTTCATAAAGAAGTATGCTGACCACTTGTTACTCGCTTTAAATAATCAACCCTTATTTTTAGCAGTAATATGGTCGCAAGCTTGTTTAGAATCTGGCTATGGCGGTAGTGACGCAGCTAAAAATCACAATAATTTTTTTGGTGTCGAAATCAACAATAGAATTAAAACGTTTTCGTCACCCAAAGATGCATTTGAGTACCAAGCTAATTTGTTCCAAAATCCAAATTTGCCATACATTTCTCATGGTGTACTGACCGCAACAACTGCTTATGCACAAGTGAGAGCAATAGCGGATTCAGGCTATTATAGCATGACAAACGATGAAACATTGGCAACAAATTGGAAAGGTAGCGGCGGCGTGCCAAAAGGTTGGGTTTGGAACGGTTATACATGGACAGGTAGTGTATGGAAAGGGTCTCACTTTACAGCAAAAGAATCGTCTGACCACTATTATAATAATTTGAAAGGTTTTATAGATGATGCTTTACTATTACTACCAATTGGCAAAGTAAATGATGCAGGTCTCGCTTCAATTCAAAGAAGTATTTTTAACCTAGTAGCCCAAAAATTACCTTAAAATGAATAAGAAAAATAAAATTATTTTAATAACTGCGGGTGCATTAGCTAGTTTAGCTATCATTTATTTAACTGTTAGAAATTTAGCATTATCTGGTGCTGAGGCGACAGATGCAACATTAGATGCGACTAAAAAACTAATATCCGATTTACCATCTGATGATACCATTATAGAAGATGATGTAACAAGAAATGCAGATGCTAATAAAGGAACAAATGCAAGTGGTACAAACAAAGTAGATGCAGTAAGGTTAGATAATGTAATTTGGTTGGGCGGTACTACAAGCGGTATCTACAATGCAAATAATGGTGACGCTTATGATGATAATATGCAAATAATAACATACTCTGACGGCACAACGGCAGCCGTGAACCCTGATGATGTTGTATATGGCTATTATGATTATGATAACCAAGTTTTTATTAACGAATAAAATTTAAAAAAAATGAATAACGAAACAAAATATTTACTTATTGCGGGTGTAGTTTTAGTAGGTGGCTTTTTTTTATTAAAAAACAATCCTAACTTATTTGGTAAAAAAGATGCAGCGTTACCAACGGGCGCAACCAATAGTAATTCAAGCAATAAATTAGATACTAATAGTTTAATTAGAGATACATCGAGTGACAGTTATATACCTGATTTTCAAAACATAGTTGGTTACAAAGATGCACAAGGTAACAAAGTTATTTTCAGACAAGAATTTGATATCAACGGTAAAGTAACTAATGAATATTACGAAGCATATTTAAGTAGTGGCATCGTTTACTACGATAAAGATGGTAAACAAACAAATGGTTAATTTTAGGAAATAAAAAGTCATTTAAAATGAGTGCTAATTCAGATTACATAAACTTGTATGCGCAAGATATGGTTGATGCTTGTTATAACACAGGCTTATTCCCATCTGTAATGATGGCTCAAAGTATATTAGAGAGTGCATGGGGTAAAAGCGAATTAGCTTCAAAATACAATAACTTTTTTGGCATCAAATGTTTATGTAAAAATTGCGCTTGTTATTTATTAGGGCAAAATGTTTCGTTGCCAACTATGGAAGAAGTCAATGGGCAAATGGTAAGCCAAACAGCATCATTTAGAACTTATGCAACTCCTTATGATAGTTTTGTAGATAGAGTACATTTCTTAAAAGTTGAAAATCCTAGATATGCGAAAGCGGGTGTTTTTGATGCGGCGACACCACAAGACCAAGCGGACGCTTTATTGGCGGCGGGATATGCAACCGAATCGGATTACGCAAATTCACTAAAAGATTTGATAAGCAAATATAATCTTGAAGATTTAGATGCCATGCAAGCGAATACGATGCGATTTACAACTAATACCCTTATTTTTGTAGGTGTAGGCGCAGTTGCTTTAAGCGCATCAATATTTTTGTACTTTAAATTCATTAAAAAGAAATAGATGCCAGCGTTTCCAACAATAACAAATGGGTTCGTTATTACAACTGGTACTTCTAATGTTTCTTATTCGCAAATATTAGGCTCACTATCTTCATTTTCATACAAAATAAAACAGATTTACTTGTATGCGAGTAGCTTAAATCAATTATCCAATACTTACACTTTCATAAAGCAAAATCCTGACGGTAGTTCAAAAAGTTACCCCAATAGTGTTAATCCCAACCTTTATCAGTTTCAGAATGCTTATTATTGGGATTTTCAAGATGGGCAGTCGATAATTTTTGACAATAATACATTTTTCCAAATGCAACTAAACCCTTATGCCTTTAATCAAATGATGTTATTTGTAGACTTTAACGCACCATCTAATCAATTGCATTAATGAAATCTAGTACAAGAAATATTACCATATCAATTATTGTAGCAATAATGCTCATTCTAATTATATTTAGAAAGCGAGCATTAACTAATTCATACAAATATTTTGGTGCTGACGGGAAAAATCCCAATGATTTTAATGATTATGCAGATTTGCAAGGGCGCAAAGCTGAAATAAGTTTTGGCGGGGCAAAAGAAACAGCCGATTTAAAGCCAACGTATGAAGGTACTGGCAGTATGGAAATCTATTTGAATTTGCAAAATTTATCTGCTCAAACTCAAAATGTAACGTTATTTGACACAACAAACAAATACGACCAACAAGCAATCAATGGCACTACATTTTCTTACGATTTAACTAGCGAATTAGCACAATCGGTTATTTTTGGCAACGAAAGTATTGTAGTAATAGCATTATCAGCAACTAGTAATGGCTATCAAACATACACTTATACAAGCGGAACGCCAATTACCACTATCACACAGGTAGTAAATGGATTAAATACTTTAGGGTTAGGCACATGGACAAATCCAATCGGCAATACTGTACAATTAATTACATCGACCTATTTTTTAAGCAATCTTTCGATAACAAATATTTTTACAGCTAACGCTGCATCAGCAACCACTTATAGCTTAACGGGCTCACTTATTTACAGCGATGGATTTCAAACTAACGGTGTAGGCACGGTTACGCAAATACCTACATCTAACGCATTTTGGATAAATGCAGCATCTAATCTTACCGATGGGGCAATGAATAGAAATGCAGTTTGGAATGATGCATCAATACCATTTTTGGAATATATAGGTACGGATATAAGCGTATATATGCCGAACGCAGGAACGGTTTATATTGGTTTAGGATTTGATAACGTAGGTAGATTTTGGGTAAATGGTAACTTGATATTAGACATGGATATAAATGCGATGAGAGCGTCTATATTATCTCAATATCCAATTTATAGTTATGTTTCAGCACCGAAAATACCATTTTATTTTTGGCATATTTTCCCAATACAATTACCAGCAGGTTATTCAAGCATTTTTGTTCAAAATGACAATTCATCACTACAAGGGGCAATGGCAATAGAAATTTACAATAACACAGCAGCCCAAATAGCAACAGCCACTAGCTACGCTAACCTTAATGTATTGTTTCGTTCAGCTAATATTGTAGGGCAAAATTCATTGTACTAATAAAGCATACTAATCACTAAAAGCTACTTAACACGTAGTTTTTTTACACCAAAATCCATAAACAAAAAAAAATACAAAAAATAATTTGGTAAATAAAAAAATGCTTTATAAATTTGTTTCGTAAAACTAAAATGAATCTAATGACGGAAGAACAAATTGAAAAAAGCAAAGTGATAGGTGCATTTGATAAATTTATAACCTTTTCTAGCAATACGCAATACCACTCATCCTACGATTGGCTTATGCCAATTGCAAAAAAGTTAGTTGAAGGTTATCCGCATGGTAAAAAGTTTTTTGATAAGCAGCGTGAGTATGAGTGCGATATCGTAAACGCTTTAAAAAAATTTGACATTGAAGCACTATTCGATGCTTGCTACAATTTTATAACCCTTATAAATCAAATCAACCAAAAATGAAAACACCTAAAGAATATGCAATAGAGTTAGTTTCAAACTTTTATAGGTTTCAGCCTTTACTTTCTAAAAAAGAAGCTAAATTTTTTGCAACAATTACGGTTAATAAGATAATAGAAAGCAACCCATTAAGACCAATTAATACTGAATTTGGCGATGCTATTTACTACTACCAAGAAGTTCTAAAAGAAATACAACTAATAAACTAATAGCCCTGTATTTATCGAAGGGTTACGTTTACGTGACTTATTGATGTAGGTAAAACGGGGCTTTTTTTAAAAAACATAAACTTAAATCATATGACACAAGAAATAACAATGTACACGATAAAATGCGACAACTGTGGCGAATTGTTTGAAGATAAACATGATGGCTTTTGCGCTTGGGTAGATATAAATAGTGCTAAATTTCTTGCAAACGATTCTGATTGGACGCAAGAAGGCAATAAAGATTATTGCCCAAACTGTTACGAATATGATGATAATGATAACTTAGTTTTAAAACAAAAAACGATAAAAAACGAACAATGAAAAAATCAATCATGGGTGCTATTACCTTATTAGCATTGGTAGGGTGTGACGAACATAAACAAGTAGGCGTAGATTACAATGTAAAGTATTCAAGTTTTAGTACAACAGTTTCAGTAATAGAAGTTGATAGTTGCGAATACTTATTGACATATACAAGTAGTGGTGTGTCAACTGTACACAAGCAAAACTGCAAATACTGCCTACTAAGAAAATCAAAACAATAAACAAAAGACAATGCAGCCAAACGAATTAAAAGACATATTGATAATAGCATTAGTTATATGCACTGTCATTTTACTTATCGTGATATATTTTCAAAGTATTATGGTAGATAGCTATAAGAAGTTTTTTCTTGATGAAGATAAAAATAATGCGCTAATACGTATGTATTGCTTAAAAAAAGCAATGCAAGATGCCATCGCTAATGAAGACTTTGAAACAGCTTATAAGTGTCAAGAATACATTAAACACATTGAAAAGAAAGTAAGGTAATATCCTTTATAATATAAAACTAAAACAAAATAAAATGATAATCAAAGTTTCTAACAAAGCCGCAAACGTGGATTACGAACAAAAGAAAATTACGTTTTTGGATTCACGTTTTTACGCAACCCCAAGCGGTGGATTTGTGCCAAGTGCAACAACAATACTCGATGCTTACCCTAAAGGGTATGGGTTTTACGAATGGCTTAAAAAGAATGGTGAAGATTCAGACGAAATAAGAGACGAAGCGGGTCGTAGGGGTTCAGTAGTACATAGCCTTACAGAAAGCTACGATAATGGTTCAGAAGTCAGCTTATTTGACGACAACGGCAACATATCTGTAAAAGTGGGTGAATGGGCAATGTTTGAGAGATATGTTGAGTTTAGGAACAAATTTGATTTTGAGATATTAGCCAATGAGCAAGAATTTGTGAGCGAAAAACTAGGCTACGCTGGTACAATAGATAGGTTAGTAGAATTTAATGGTAAAATAACCTTAGTGGATATCAAAACAAGCAATGCCATCTATAACCACTATTGGCTACAAACAGCCGCTTATGTTGATTTAGTTTCAGAAAAAATGGATATAGAAATAGACCAAACAGCCATCGTATGGTTAAATGCTAAAACAAGAACCGAAGGTAAAAAAGGCGATGTTCAAGGTGTTGGATGGCAAATGTTGTTTCACGATAAAGAACATATTGAAAAAGATAGAGAACTATTTGCAGCCACAAAAAAGCTATGGGAAATAGAAAATGGTTCTACTAAGCCCAAACAAACTACTTACTCATTCTTTCATATTCTAAATAAAAAATAACTTAAATGAAAATAGGATTAAAAAGGCAAATTGAATTATTGAAAAAATACAAGGTTGTAGATTATTATGTAAAAGATGATACAATAATAATCAACGGTTCTTTGGATTTTCGTTCGCTAACGAGTGCTGACAAAGATTTCTTGAAAGGCACGACCATCAACGGTTATTTGGATTTGCGTTCACTAACGAGTGCTGACAAAGATTTCTTGAAAGGCACGACCATCAACGGTTATTTGGATTTTCGTTCGCTAACGAGTGCTGACAA